>Ga0070741_10001366_pt1 | contig 75271 bp, 70 predicted proteins | sample Coa_R1_4_FD_66440 | JGI IMG/M metagenome (GOLD analysis project Ga0070741, IMG submission 66440) | Surface soil microbial communities from Centralia Pennsylvania, which are recovering from an underground coalmine fire - Coalmine... | ecosystem: Environmental > Terrestrial > Soil > Unclassified ...
CGATTGTTCGAAGTACGGCCTATACGGTCACGGCCGACCGCTGCCAGAGCGACGGATCGAAGATACCCCAGTACGGCTTGCCCACATCGGTCCTGGTGATGCCGTGGGCGACATCCATCCGACAGCGCACGCCCGTTCGCGCCAATTCCTCCTCGAAGAGCTCGTGGATGCGCGGGTCCTCTTCGTCGAAGGCGATCTGGTCTCCGCCGGCCTTGATGCTCGTGTAGGCGTAGTAGCCGCTGTTCTTGGGCTTCTCGCTGCCCTGGCCGATGGCGAGAAAGAGGCACGCCTCCGACCCCGTGTTGAAGTGCTGGTGCCACCACATCTCGCCCGGGACCAGCATGACGCCGGGCCGCCAGTCGACCCGCTGGATGGGGCGCCCCTCTTTCCACAAGAGGGTGTACCCGGTGCCTCGAAGTAGCAGGACGTGGATACCGGGACCGTGGCGGTGGGCCTGCTTGTAGCAGCCTGAGGGCCAGGAATCGGCGTGGCCGACAGCAAAGGAGCCGTTGACCATTCGGTACGCGATGCTGCGAGCCCCGGGTCCGCGCCCCTCGCTCCCGCCCGACGACTCCGCCCACTCGGCGCTCGCCAGCACGTCGGCCACGAAGTTCGTCGCCCAACCTCGCGAATTGTGCGGACGCACCGTCTCTTTGAAATAGTCGTCCTCGCCGTCGAAGCGCTTGGCGAAGACGTAGGGGTTGTTGAAGACGAAGTCGAGGTCCTTGTGGGTGTTGATCACCCGCGGCGCCGCCGTCATCGCGACATAACGGGCAGGCTCGTCACCGGAGAGGTTGTGGTGCTGGTACCACGCGTTGGTGGGGATGGCGAAGTAGCTGTTCGCGTGCCACTCGAAAGTCCGTTTGTGATCCTCATCGATCCAGACGGTCGTTGCCCCCTGACCCTTGAGGACGTAGACGACCTCGTCGTAGATGTGCTTGATGGGATTGAGCGACCGGCCCGGCGGGATCTCGCAAACGTAGGTGTCGTTGAACCCCTCGGTCCCGTCGAGGTTGATGAAGGTGCCCAAGCCGCCCCGCGACGTCCACGGGACGAGCTCGACGTTATTGAGGTCGACCGACATTGCACGGATCGTCGGCAACCCCTCGGCTTGCTTCCACAGCTCGTAGGGGGAGGGTTGATCGAAGATTCGACCGTTGTGCGCTTCCGTCATGGGACGTCCTACTCCACCACTCCTTAGTGTCTGCGTGCCGCGGTGACTCAGTCCACCTCCCACTGATGCGCGTTCGAGACCTGGCCGGCCAGCACGTTCTTCATGCGCGTCGAGCCGATGACGAAGGCGGCGCCCTGGAAGAACAGCGGGAGCATGGTGAGCTGGTCGGTCTGGAAGTGGACGATGTCGCCGAGAACAGCCATCCGGTCGCCGAAGGGGATCGTCCTGCCGTATTTGTCGATCAAACCATCCAGCTCGGCCGAGCCGTAGCGCGCGGCGTTCCCGCCCGCGTAGTTGTTGTCCGGAAGCGGGATCGCGTGGCGGGTGAAATACCCGTCGGGCGCTGCGAGCACGCCTTTGCTGAGAAGGATGAACGACGGGAAGGTCGCGCGCGTCTTGAGGTCGAAGGCGCGCGCGGCCGGCAGGACGTTGAGCTGCACGTCGAGGCCGAGCTGCTGCCACGCCGTCTGGACAGAGAGCGAGGCCGGGACGTGGAAGGAATTCTGCTCGTGGGTCATGAGGCCGACGGAGAGCGGGACCCCGTCCGCGCTCTGGTACATCCCATCTGGCCCCTTCGCATATCCGAGCGCTTCGATCATCTGCGCGGCGGCGCGAGGATCGTACGAGTACTTCACGAGGCGATTATCGATGGCGCGACCTTCCGGTTGGTCCGGCTGCACCCAGGAGTTGGCAACCGGCCCGAGGCCGTTGTTGAGCGTGTCTGTCAGCTCCTGGCGATCGATTGCCTGAAGGAGCGCCCGGCGGAATTGCACGTTCGCGACGATGGGCGGGTCCGGATCGATGAACTGCGGATAGATGGGGAGAACTCCGGCGAGGGTTCCGCCGAGCTGCACCTTCACCTCTTGCGTCTTGTCCCGGATCTGGGTCACATCGTCGACGTTGAGCCCTCGTCCGAGATGGACCTGGACCGCGCCGGCGAGAAGGCCCGCCTTCAGTGCCCCCCGATCGGTGAAGAAGCGGACCTCGATGCGGTCGATGTGGGGGCGACCGAGAATGTAGTTATCGTTCGCCGCCAGCATCACGTGGTTGCCCTCGGCCCACTCGATGATCTTGTACGGGCCGGCGCCGACGAAGGATTCCCGCCAGTAGGGGAGGCTGAAGAATCCGGCCTTGTCGTTCTGGAATGAATCGTCGAGGATGTGCTGGGGCAAGACGAAGATCGGCGGGACTCGCGCCGCGCCCGAGCTGGCCGCCGCCGAGCCAAAGAGCCCGTCCGCGTCGATATACGGCCTCGACCACGTGAGAACCATCGTCTGGGCATCGGCCACCTCGACGCTATCGATGAGCTTGAGCGCGGAGATGGCGACGGCTCCGATCTCCGGGTCGCGGTACACGTCCAGCGTGAACCGCAAGTCGTCGGAGGTTACGGCCGCGCCATCGTGCCAGGCAACTCCAGACTTGAGGCGCCAGGTGGTCTGCATCGTGCCATCGGGGAAGACCTTCCAAAGCGCGTTGTCGATTGTGGGCAGCGCGTCCATGAGCCAGGGCTGCCGGACGTTATCCGAATCCAGATAGCTGCCCCCGCCGTCTACCAGCGTGTACAGCTCGTCCAGGCCGGGAACGCTGCCGGCGCTCGGAGTCGGGTTCGTAACCTCCTGGTGCAACCCTGCGGGTTCGCTGAACATCGAGGCGACGATCTGCTGCGTCCCGGATCGCGTCGCGTGCTGGGCGTCCGTGGCCGAGGGAGCCGCGGGCCTCGCGCACGCCGAAGCCAAGAGCGCCAGCAACAGCACGGCCGATGATCGCGTCTGCATCACGCTGCCTCCGTTCGTGTGAAGTGGAGCCGGACCCATCAGCGAGGGGCGCCATCCAGATGGAAGAAGTCGACCACGTTCCCGGCCAGCATGCGCTCCCGCTCGTCCGGTGGCACTCCGACCATCATCTCATCGATGACTTCCCTGGATTCGGGCCAGTCGCCTTGGGCATGGGCGAAATCGTTTCCCCAAATCAGCTTTTCGACGCCGATCTCGTGCCGACGTTGGACGGCCACCGGATCGCGCATGAAGCCCCAGAGCGCGTGCTTGGTGATGTAGTCGCTGGGCGGCCGGGGCAGCGGTGGGATCCCGAGATTGCGCTCCATTTTGAATCGTTCTCGCGCGTAGTTGTCGTCGATCTGGAACAGCGCGAATGGGACCCAGCCCGCCTGCGTTTCGGCGTGGTAGATGCGCAGGGTCGGAAAGCGATCGAAGACACCGGCGAGGGCGAGCTGAATGGGTACGACCGCCGTGTCCCCGCAAAAACGGCAGAGAATGCTGATGGGGTCTCGACCCGCGGGGACGTCGGGCGAGGAGGGATAAATGGGCTCGCTGCGTTCGAACCGGGTCGTGCCACCGGCGGTGTGCGCCGTGATGGGCATCCCCATCGCCAGGGCCGCCGCCCAGAAGCGGTCGTCAGCCGGCGTGGGGTAGTTTTTGCCGCTCGGGAAGTGATACAGCGCCACACCCTTCAATCCCACCCGGGCGCAATGCTCCATCTCTGCGATGGCGTCATCGACCCCGGTATCTGGGATCACGCCCATGGCGATCAGACGGTCCGGCGCATAGGCGCAATACTCGGTCCCGAGCCACTCGTTGTAGGCGAAGAACATCGCCTTATACGGCTCGTCGTCGCGGATTCCGCGCCAGAATCGAATGTAGCTCGGATGGGTGTACATGATCTCGGCGTCGATTCCGTCCTGGGTCTGCTCCCGGCAACGTTGCTCGGGCGTGCCCGTCCCCGGCCCATCGTAGGTGATGGGGCCGACATCGTGGAGATCGTACCGTCGCCCGGTCCCGGTGAGCTGAGCGCCCGGCGTGTGGGGAGGTCGGTTCTCGAGAAGCAGCCCGTCGTTTCCATTCTGGAGGCGGACGGTCCGCGGCGCGCGTTCCCGCCATTTCGCGGGGACGTGGGGCACCCAGCGCTCCGGCGGAATATCCAGGTGGGAATCTCCGGAGATCACGCGATAGGTAGACATGGTGGCTTGCTCCCTTCGACGACTGGCATCGCTGCCATGGGGACTGATGGTGCGCCGCGCGATCTCACCGCGATTCCTCTCGGTAGAGGTGCGCCGCATCGAGCAACGGGCGGTCGTGGACAGAGAACAGGATCAGCGGGTCCCGGGCAGATTCATTCTTGAATCGATGCCATTGCCACGACGGGATGGAGAAGCAGTCGGCTGTGCTCCACCTGATCGCCTCCTCGCCCTCGATACGGTCTCCGGCCAAGGCGGAGCCCTGTCCCTCCACCACCAGGTACACGGCGCTGCCGGTGTGGCGATGGGCCTTCGTCTCCATGCCCGGCGGGATGAGCTGGACGCGGCACCCGAGTGTATACGTCGTTGCCCCGCCGGTCACCGGATTTCGGTAGTCCAGCACCACGCCATCCCACGGGTCGATCTCTTCGGCGTCCGCGAGGGACTGGAGGGTCGCCCGCGTCTCGGCCCAGCCGTACTTGATCGGGAAGCCGGCGCCGTCGCACTGCAGGTTCGCGTTGGTGCGATAGGAGCCGAGCCGCTGCCGGAAGTATCCGTCCGGCTTATGAGCCGGCTGGAGGTTCCCGCCGGGATACGCGTCGCGGAATTCGACGTCGAAGGCGTTGATGATGCCTGTGTCCTGGACGGTGAGCCAGATCGCAGGGTCGGCACCCCTATTCGTGGTGCCATGCCACGTCCAGCTTGGCTGCACGAGGAGATCGCCGCGGCCCATGGGCTGCTCTTCGCTCTCGGCGATGGTCGACGTCTGCGAGCCTTGAATCATGAAATACACAGACGTGCGGGTATGCCGATGCGACTGGGTAAACTCACCGGGCCCGAGGTGTTGCATTGTCGCGTTCAGCATCCCGACCATTCCCGGCGCGCTGGCGCTCGTGGGATTGATCAACGCGATGGTGCGCATGCGCATCACGTCGTCAATCGGAACGACGTCACCGGCCTCGAGAAGGCAAGCCTTGACGTCCTCCCACCGCCACACCCAGGGACGGACGCGTTCTGCCTCGCGCGCTCGTCCGGATCGCTCCCATGCGCCGCGCAGACTGGCGCCGTGCGCGCGTTCATTCAGCGCGGCGATTCGCTCGTCCCGAGTCGGTGCTGGCGGTTGTGTCGATTCCATGATGCCACCTCGCGCGAGCAATTTTTTCCGTCGATCATTGCCAGGACCGGTCCCCGAAGTTGGCCCCGGACTACGATGCGAGGCGCTGACGCGGACCGCGCCTCGCCTCCCCGCTCGGCACGGTCCGTGGAGGCCGGCGCACGCCGATCGCCACGGGGACCGTCGGCAGCAACGGGGTCCAAGCAGTCCGCATGCGCTCACCCAGCGGGGGCCGATTCGGCGATTATATGGATCTCCGCGGCGTTGTCCAGCGTGTCGTGATCTCCACCGTGCAGCGCGGTTCCACAGCGTGAGATACCCGCGTGCCTCGACAGGCGAGCGGCTACTCAATCCCGCGCCGCGGGTTACGCTTGCTCCTCTCGGTAAAAGCCGAAGGCTTTCGCGACGGGCGCGTCGCTGATGGAGAACAGGATCGCGGGCTCGCTGGAGGAGGTGTTCCGATGGGCATGCCAGCGCCACGAGGGAATGCGGAACGCGTCGTGGTCTTCCCAGACCAGCTCTTTCGGATCGTCCAGGTCCAGCGTGCTGACGCCCTGACCCCGCACCACGTGATAGCGCACCACGCCGGTGTGACGATGGGGTTGGGTGGCCTCGCCGGGCCGAAGCATCTGAATGCGGGCGCTCATGGTGGGGAGGGTGTGCCCGCCCGTGACCGGGTTTGCGTATTCGAGCAGGATACCGTCGCACGGGTCCACGTCCTCTTCGGCTGCCATCAGCTCCATAGCCGCGAGCGCATCGCGGAACTTGTAGGTCATCGGCGGCGAATCCTGGGGAGACGCGAGCTGGGCGCCGGTCAACCGCGCGGGTCGGATGTTGCCGTACAGCTTGGAGTGGAAGCCTTCCGGATGGGTAATTGGCTGCTGGCCCCCACCCGGCCAGTTGTTTCGGAACTCGACGTCGAGCGCTTGGATGAGCACGTTGTCGAGCATATCCATCCAGATAACCGGCTCAGACCCCGGGTTTGAATGATCGTGCCAACCGAAGCTCGGCTGCACCAGGAGATCGCCCGGCTCCATGAACATCTGCTCGCCATTCGTTGTCGTGTAGGCGCTGCCATCGCCGACGACGATGAAGCGCATCGCCGACGCGGTGTGCCGGTGGGCGGGCGCATGCTCGCCGGGCATCACGATCTGGTAGCCGCCGAGGTTTCTCCGAAAGGCGTCCCCGCCAAGCCGGACGACTTCGCCGGCCTCGAGCAGCAGGGGGTAAATGATGGACCACTTCAGCACCGACGGCTCCGGTTGGCGGTGCCCGTGCGTCAGTAACCAGTAGGGCACGATGCCGTGCGCTTCGAGCTTCGCATTGAAGGCGTTGAGCCGTGCCTCGGCGTCCCCTGCCTCCGTCATAGCAGTTTCCCTCCGGTCGCGGTGCGCGATTCACCATTCTCTGTATGGGCCGAGCATGGACATTTTTCAGTTCAAAGTCAAGTTTCGACGGACCAGACGGGCACTGGATATCGCCCGCCCGGATTTCCTATTCTGTTGCGCGTCTTGTCGCGCGCCATCGACGTCGCGCAACCGAGGGGTGGATGAAATCAACCGACGGTGCCGAGGCGCCCACGGATGCGCGCCTCGCGGGACCACTCAGCGAGATCCGGGTGCTCGACTTTGCCCACGTCTTCGCTGGTCCCTTCTGCACGCGGAACCTGGCGGACCTGGGCGCCTCCGTCCTGCACGTGGAGACGCGCACCCGGGGTCAGGGGGAGGACGCCCACCGGGCCGCGTACGCCCACCGCAACAAGCGATCCATCACTCTCGATCTAAAGAGCGAGCAGGGGAACGCCGTGGCAGCGAGGCTCGCCGCGGTGGCGGACGTCATCGTCGAGAACTTCAGCTCGGGGGTGATGCGACGGCTGAAGTTGGACTACGAGACGTTGAGCCCGGCCAATCCAAAGCTGATCTACCTCAGCATGTCCGGATATGGCCACTCCGGCCCCCGCCGCGCATGGACCAGTATGAACATGAATCTCCAGGCGTACACGGGGCTAATGATGGCGACGGGTGCCGAAGGCGACCTTCCGACGTCGATCTCGAACTCCTGGAACGACTACATCGGCGGGCTGCATGGCGCGATTGCCATTTTGCAGGCCCTTGCCGAGCGCCATGAGTCCGGCCGTGGTCGGAACATCGACCTCAGTCAGTTCGAGTGCAGCGTGGCCACGCTCGGCCCGCTCCTCATGGCGGCCGCGGCCACGGGTCGCCCGCCGCGGCGTCTCGGGAGTCGATCGGACCACTGCGCCCCGCAGGGCGTGTACCCTTGCGCGGGTCGCGACGAATGGATCGCCATCAGCGTGCAGACCGACGAGCAATGGCGGGTCCTCGCCGCCGTGATGGGGCAGCCGGGTCTGGCCGACGATCCCCGATTCGCGACGGTTCTTGGGCGCCTGCACAACCATGATCAGATTGACGCGGAGCTAACCCACTGGACGCGCGAGCGTTCGAAAGAGGACGCTGAGCGCGCGCTGCGGCAGGCTGGCGTGCCTGCCGAGCGAATGCGCCGTGCCGAAGCAGTCGCCCTGTCGCCCGACTCCGGCCGCGTATATCGGCCCGTACCCGGACACGGCGAGCGAACCGTTCTGACAGCGACCGTCCCCTTCGCGTTCAGCCGAAGCGCTATCTCACCCATCGTCCCGCCGTCCGAGCTTGGTGCCGACACACGCATGGCTCTCCGCGATTGGCTCGGTATGAGCGACGCGGAGATCGACGAGCTCGAGCGCCAGAAGGCCCTGGTGTGATCCGTCCTGGGGCGGCGGGAGTGGCGGTCGATGGCGATCGAGGGGACTGCCGTCATGGGTGCGGGGCCGCGCGGTCGCGAGCGTAGCGGGCATGCGCATCCTCGACCTCGCCCGCTTACCTGCCCTCTACGCAACGCGGCTTCTTGCCGAGCAGGGGCACGACGTCATACGGATCGAAGACCCACGCGGCGACCCAGCGCGCCGCCTGGGGCCGTTTCTCACGCTCGAGCCGAGCATCGAGACCGGCGCCTATCACCAGTTCCTGAACGCGGGTAAGCGGAGCCTTGCGCTCGACGTCACCGCCTCGGATTGCCGCCCGGCGCTCGAGCGCCTCATCGCGACCGCCGACGTCATCGTGGCGAGCCCGCCCCTGCCCCTGGATGAGGAGCGCATCCGGCATCTCAATCCCACCGTCGTTCTCACCATCGTGGGGGGCGATGACCTGCCCGAGCTGTGCGCTTATGCCCGGGCGGGTTTGCTCTCGATCACCGGCCACCCGGGCGAGACGCCCGTGCTGATGGGGGGCCACATCATCTACGCGGCTACGGGGCTCTGGGTGATGCTGGGCACTAGCGCGGCGATGCTGGTCAAACGCACGGCCGGGTTGGGTCAAACGGTCGCCGTCGACGTGCAGGAGGCGTTCGAGACATTCCTCGATCACGCGGTGGAAAACTTCACCGCGCGCGGTCGGCCGACCGAGCGCCGCGGCTACCGGGGCGGGGTGACGCCGATCTCGGGAGCCTTTCCTTGCGCAGATGGCTACTGGATGCTCAGCCTCTCGGACTCAACGGAGCGCTGGAAGCGGTTCATGGAGTGGATGAACGACCCGGTCCTCGCCAACGACGAATCGCTCTTGGACTACGATGCGCGCCTAGCCAAGCGCGACATCATCCTCGACCGAATCGGAAGCTGGGCCATGGCCTACCCGAAGGAGTACGTGGTTACCGAAGCGCAGAATCGCCACATCCCGGCCGCGCCCGTTGCCACTCCCGTCGAGCTGGTGGCGGACCCGCAGCTCGTCGATCGGGGCTTTCTCGTCGAGGTCGACCACCCCGCGTTCGGGCGCATGCGCTTCCCACGCGGTGCGCTCGCCACGCTGTGGGACCGAACGATCGCGTCGGCCCCGACTCTCGGGCAACACACCGCCGAGATTCTTGACGAGCTGGGATTCGGTGTGCAGGATCGATCCGTGCTCTTCCAGCGCGGCCTGATTGGCTGCAAGCCGTAAGATAGGCACGAACATCCGTCATTCTGGAGGAGCTTGCCGTGCTACCGAGGGATAAGACCGCGATCGTCGGGATCGGATGGACCGCGTTCAGCCGCAACTCGGGTGTTTCGACGACGAGCCTCGCAGCGCAGGCCAGCTTTCGTGCCATCGAAGACGCCGGCCTCAAGCCTCGCGACATCGACGGCGTCATGTCCTGGTTCCACAAGTACGCGGACGGAATCAGCCCGCGGGAGCTGGGCTTGGCCATGAACCTCGACTGTCCCTTCGAGCTTTTCGTCGACGCCGGCGGCCACTGGATGTGTGGCGCGGTGACCGCGGCCGCCTCCCTCGTCGCGTCGGGCGTCTGTCAGAACGTGCTCCTATACGTCGCTCGCAACAGTTACAGCGAGGGGCGCGCGCGCCGACCCGCCGAGGCGGCAGTCGGGGGCGGGCCGGACCAGTTCCGAAACCCGTTCGGGCAGCATCTTGCCGCAACGACCTTCGCCATGCCGGCCACGGCCCACATGGCCCGGTTTGGGACGACGACGCTCGACTTTGCGCACCTCGCGGTCACCCAGCGAAAACACGCATCCCTCAACAAGAAAGCGCAGATGCAAAAGCCCATCACCATCGAGGACCATCAGAACTCACGCTGGATCTCGTACCCGTATCGATTGCTGGATTGCTGCCAGCAGACCGACGGAGCGGTCGCGGTAGTGATCACGTCGGCCGAGCGCGCCCGTGATCTGCGCCATGCCCCCGTCTACATCATGGCGGGCGTGGCGGGCGAGGGTGAGACGGAGCACCTCTGGGAGACGAACGGCGTCAATATCGCGCCCAGGCTCTACCGCGCGGCTGGCGTCACCCCAAAGGACGTGGACGTGGCCGAGCTGTACGACCCCTTCACCGGCATGGTCATGCTGCACATGGAGGACTTCGGCCTCGTGCCGAAGGGCGAAGTCGGCGGGTGGGTCACCGCCGGGAAAAACGGACTCGACGGGGAGACGCCCGTCAACACCCACGGCGGGCTGCTGAACGAGGGGCACATCATCGCGCTGAACCACGTGGTTGAAGCGGTACAGCAGCTCCGGCCCGAGGGCGTGATCGACGACATGTGCGAAGGGTCGCACACCTACGATCGTTCGATGTGCCGGCAGGTTCGCGACCCGAAGATCGCGCTGCTGTGCGGCGAATCAGGCGGCAGCGGCATGCTGCTGCGGAGGGGGTAGACGGTGGCGCAGACTGCGAAACCCGTCCCAGTGCCCGACCACGACACCGCGCCCTTTTGGGAGGCGTGCCACAACCACGAGCTGCGGGCGCAACGTTGCGCGAGCTGCGGTCGGTTCCGCTGGCCACCGCAAGGGTTTTGCCCAGCGTGCTACTCGTGGGAGCACGACTGGGTGCGCCTGTCCGGCCGAGGAACCGTCCGCTCCTTCTCGGTCGTTCACCACTCCGCCGTGCCTTCCTTCAAGGACGAGCTTCCATACGTGGTGGCGGTCATCACGCTGGACGGGACAGACGGACACGTGGACCTCGTCAGCAACGTGGTGGGGTGCCCCTGGGAGGACGTTAAGGTGGGCATGCCCGTCGAGGTCGTCTTCAAGGACGTCACCAACGAGGTCGCGATCCACCAGTTCCGCCCCGTCGCGGCTCCGTAGCCGAGCTACCGTTCTGGCGCTGGCCACCGGGCGTCTCGCGCCGTGACCCGCGCCACGCGTGTTGCTCGCCCGCTGCTGGCGCGAGCGTCGCCACTCGAGCCGCTTCGCTATCGCGACTTCCGCCTGCTCTGGTTCGGGCAAGGCGGAAGCGGCATCGGGTATTGGATGGACCAGGTGGCCCGCGGGTGGCTCATGTACGAGCTGACGGACTCGGCGCTCCAGCTCGGCCTGGTGACGGCGATCCGTGCCATTCCCCTATTCCTCCTGTCGCCCGTGGCGGGTGTGTGGGCTGACCGATACCGGCGGAAACGGCTCCTCGTGGCGTCCCAAACCGTGAATGTCGCGTTCTTCGGCGCGTTGGCCATCCTTATCTTCGGGGGCTCCGTTCAGCCGTGGCACGTGTATCTGGCTGCGCTCGGCACCGCGATTGCGCAAGTGTTCGAAGGGCCGGCGCGGCAGGCAATGCTGCCGGAGACGGTTCCGGCGACACACCTCACGAACGCGATCGGCCTCAACTCGATCGTCTTCAATAGCAGCCGCACCGTGGGACCGGCTGTGGCAGGAATGCTCATATCCGCCGTGGGCAGTGGCGGCTCCTATTCGGCGCAGGCGCTCATTTATGCCCTGTGCGTGTTCTGGACGCTCCAGATTGGAGAGGCTGGAGCATCGGCCCAGCGGCACCCAGGCCGGCGCGCGTCTGTGCTTTCCAGCACGCTCGAAGGTTGGCGGTTTATCGCCGGAAACGAAACCGTCCGCGCAAGCATGATGATCACGGCCACGACAGCGCTCCTCGCCGTTCCATTTATTACGCTGCTCCCGATCTTTGCGAAAGACGTATTGGACGTGGGCGCGACCGGGCAGGGGCTGTTTCTCGCCGCGATGGGGGTTGGCGCCTTGCTCAGCGCGGTGCTGCTCGCCACGGTGGGCGACCGGCTGTTTCGCGGGCCGCTCATGCTGGGCGGCGCAGTCCTCTACGGCGTAAGCCTTCTGGGGTTCGCGGGATCGCCGTGGTTCGTCATCTCGCTGGTTCTCCTGACGGCCGCGGGTCTCGCGAATGTCGCCTGCAACGCGCTGGTGCAATCGGTGGTTCAGGCGGCCACGCCTTCAGCCCTTCGCGGGCGGGTCATGGCCGTCTTTCTGCAACGGGAGCTGCTCACGACTCTCGGCGGTCTGCTGGCGGGCGCGCTCGCCGCGCTCTTGAGCGCGCCCGCTGCGGTGGCGCTGATGGCGGGCGCGTGCCTCGCTCTCAGTGTAGGGATCGCCCTCGTGATCCCCGCCATTCGCGAAATCCATTAGTATCGGTGGTCGGGCCGCCCGGTCACGCCAACCGCCGCGAAGTCACCCCGCCCGGTACAGACGAGGTGACGTGGCGGCGCGGTCCCCATCTCAGCACAAAGAGAGGAGCGACACGGTGGCGAACCTCAATCTGGACCGATCCAGGACGGCGCTGCTCTGCCTGGACATGCACAACATCATCGTCCAGCGGGTCCCGGAAGACCGGCGGGGGACCCTGGTGGAGACAGTACGGCGCGTGCTCGACGCGGCCAGGGCGGCCGGCGTGCTCGTCATCTACGTGGCGGTGGCCCGCCGACGCGAGTTCATGTCGCCCCGCAACAGGTTCACCGGTGCCACCGGGTTCGTCACGGATCCGGCGCAGATCGCCGAGGCCATGAAGTTCGTCGAGCGCGTCGCGCCCCGCGATGACGAACCGATCGTGCGAAAGCCCCGCATCAGCGCGTTCTATGGAACAGAGCTCCAATCGATGCTCGCCTCGCGCGACATCGACACGATTGTGCTGACCGGTGTCGCGACGAATTTCGTGGTCGAGTCGACGGCGCGCTATGGCGGCGATGCGGACTACCGGGTGATCGTGCTGGAGGACTGCTGCGGCGCGTTCTCCCACGACGAGCACGACTGTGCGATCAACGCGATGAGCCATTTCGTCGAGATCGGAAGGTCGCAGGACTTCCTGGACAGCATTCGCTGACCGCGTCGCGGTCACGAATCGCCGCCGGCCCGCCGGAGCTCCTGTAGGACCGGCATCTCCTCGAGTCGGCGGTCGGATAGATATTCCCACAGCACGCCGCTCGGCTTGGGAAGCCGCGGCTCGCACCGGATCACCCGCGTTGGGGTGACGATGAGATCGACGGGCACGTCGAAGGGCTCGATGGGAACGCTGTCGACGATCTGCGCGTCGTGGACCGTCGTCGCGATGGGCACATTCGGGCCGACGCGACCCAGGGTCCGCAGCGTCGCGTACTCCAGCTCGGCGTAGCCTTCACCCTTCCCAACGCGCGCGCCGCGCGCGGTGACGGCGACTGTTCCGAAGACGATGAGGTCGATGGCGGGCAGCTCGACGAGGGGAACCAGGGAGCCCAGGGCAAACGCGCCGGCGATGCTGGAGGCGCGCGCGCGGTCCCCCGCGTCGAGGCGAGCCGGGTCGACGACGACGAACCCGCCGCGCAGCCGCGGCGTGGGCATGAGGAGGAGCTTCCGGGCGTCGAGAACGCGCTGCCGTACCGGCCGCTGGGGCGCGTCGGGATTCACTTTCACCACGCGCGCCCGTTCAAACTCCGGTTGCTCGGCCAGGCGCGCGGCGGCCGCGGACGCGCCCCGAAAGTTCGGGATACGACCGCGAATCGGAAAGGGAAACGCCGCCTGCCTCTCAGCGACGAGCCGCGCCCAGACCGATTCGCGAATAGCTTGCTTCCGCGTGCTGAGATCTTCGTTCATGCGCCCCGTATACTGGAGCTCTTGATGGTTTCCTCCCCCAGGCCGCGCCCATGGCTCGTTCGCTTGCCGTTCTACTACGGCTGGGTGATTGTCGCCGTTGGATTCATCGCCTCGGCGTTTAGCATCGGCCTCACATGGACCGCCGGGCTGTTGGCCGTGCCGATGGCGGCGGAATTGGAGTGGAGCGGCTCCGCCTTCTTTTTCGCCGTTAGCCTGCGAGGTTGGCTCGGCATCGTGTTCACCCCGATCATGGGGCCGTACCTGGACCGGCCGCGAGGGCCGCGCGTGCTCGTCCTCATCGGCGGCCTTGTGAACGCCGTCGGCGTGCTCCTCATTCCGTTCGTCGACAGCGCTTGGCAGTTCGTCGTTCTCTTCGGCGTACTGGGCGGAATCGCACAGGCTGCGCAGACGGGGATCTCCGCAGCGATCGTACCAAAGTGGTTTGTGCGCCAGCGAGGAATGGCCGTTGCCGTATCGACGATGGGCGGCGGACTCACGGCGGTATTCCTCCCGCCAGTCGTCGGCGTCATGACGGGAGCGTCGGGCTGGCGGAGTATCTGGCTCGTGATCGGGTTGCTGGCGCTTGTCTTCGGCACGCTTTCCGCGTTGCTGCTCTATCGCGAGCCAGAAGATCTCGGGCTCGCACCGGACGGTCGGACTCCCGGGTCCGAACGCGGGGTCACACCGGCCGGCAGCATTGCGGAAGAACGGAGCTTCACGCGGACCGAAGCGCTCCATACGAGCGTCTTCTGGGTGCTGCTCGTGGGGATTGCCGTCGGGTCGCTGGCGAACAATGGGATCCCCGCCATGCTGGCGCCGATCTTTGTCGACCGCGGGTTCCCCTTTGACGTGTCGGCTCATTCGCTGGCGTGGTACGGCGTCGCGTCAACGATCACCAAGTTTGCCTGGGGGTGGGCGGCAAATCGGTTCTCGGTGCGCGCCGTGCTCCTGATCCTCACGTTCTTCGGCGCGTTGGCACTTCCGTCGGTCCTCATTTTCCCGCTCGTCGGCCCGGGCCTCTACGCATTTCTCATCGGCGTCTACATTGGCGCCTATTTCTTTCTCTCACAGATGGTCTGGGCCGGGTATTTCGGGCGCACACACGTCGGGGCGATCAGTGCGCTCGGGCGACCCCTTGGGCTGTTGGTCGGCGCGAGTGGCCCATTCATCCTCGCCACGACCCGCGACCTGACCGGCAGCTACGATCTCGGCATCTGGCTCAATGGGCTATCGGCGGCGCTGTGTTTCGTCGCTCTCGTCCTAGTCCGCCCCGTCCGCCCGAGAGCCACGGAGTCGAGGCGCATATTGGAGGCAGCGCCAGAGCGTTGAAACAAGCCGGTCGATGCGGGATCATGTTGGGTAATGGACCTGGCTGAGTTTGAAGAGCTCGAGCGCCGCGTGGCACAGCGAGACCGCTGGGCTTTCTCTCAGCTTCACAAGGCCTATGAGCGAACCATCCACTACTTTGTCCTCTCGAAAGTCAGCGTTCCCTACGTTGCCGACCAGATCACCGCGCGGATCTTCGATCGCGCGTGGGAGCGCATCGATCGCTACCGCTGGCAGGATTGGTCGTTTCACGTGTGGATCCTTCGAATTGCCCGCGACGAGCTTGCCGATCGGGGCTACGCCGACGAGGTGGCGGCCGGCTAGGACGGGCGGGTCCGGTCCCATTCGGCCACGTTCCACGTGTGGATCCGCGTCGGCGCGGTGGGTTCGGGCGGGCCCGTGACGTCAGAGACGGCAAGAATGGGATCGAGGTCCCAGTAGAGCGGCATCATCATCTCGATGCGCACCAGGTCGCGAATCAGCTCTGTGCGCTCTGCTTCATCGATCGTGAGCTGCAGTCGCTCGATCGCGTCTTGCGCGGGCTGGCTGCAGTAGCCAGCCGTATTTCGACCGCGCCAGCGGTTCGAGGGGTTCGGGACCGTTCGACAGCTCACGTGAGGTACGCGAGAGAACCGCAACAAAACCTGCAGCGTCGACGCGAAAATGGTAATCAATTGGTATGCCAACGTCGCGGCCGGACCCCAACGTGATTCCCGAGGACCCGCATCGCGCGAGCGACGAGGTCGGAGCGATATGTTGTCCGAGCTGTGGCGCGTCGGTCCATGGCACGGACACCTATCGCGCATACCGGGTTTGCGAGCGGTGCAGGCACCATTTCTCCCTATCGGCGCGCGATCGGATCGATCAGCTCGTCGACGATGGGTCGTTCGTGGAGACGAGCGCTGAGCTGGTATCGCTCGACCCCCTCCATTTCTCCGACCGTCAGCCCTACACCGAGCGGCTCGCCCAGGCTCGAGAGCGAACCGGACTGACCGAAGCGGTGGTCACCGGTGTGGGCCGCATCGCGGGTCATGGGGCGGTTCTGGCGGTGTCGGACTTCGCGTTTCTGGGCGGCACGATGGGCTCCGTGGTGGGGGAGAAGGTCGCCCTTGCCATGGAGCTGGCCCAGCGGCGGCATCTCCCGTTCATCGCGGTCTGCTCAAGCGGCGGTGCCCGCATGCAGGAGGGCATGCTCAGCCTTGTCCAGATGGCGACGACCGCCGCGAGCGCCATGCGTCTCCATCGCGCTGGTGTTCCTATGGTCTGCGTGCTGACCGATCCCACGACGGGCGGTGTGTATGCGTCGTACGGAAGCCAGGGGGACGTCATTCTCGCCGAGCCGGGCGCGCTCATCGGGTTCGCTGGCCCGCGCGTCATCGCCGAAACCACAGGGGAGCCACCGCCTGAGGGGACGCACACGGCGCAGTTCCTTCTGGAGCACGGCATGGTCGATCGCATTGTCGATCGCAGCCAGCTCCGCGGCACGCTCGCCACGCTGCTCGATCTGTTTGGCTCGTCGCGTCGCGCAAGGACAGCCGCTCGCAAAGACCTGTATCGACCGGAGGCTAGCCCTCCGGAGTCGGCATGGGAGGAGGTGGAGCTGGCTCGGAGGCCGGACCGGCCGTCGGCCGCCGACTATCTGACCCTGCTTTCCCCCGGCTTCATCGAGCTGCACGGCGACCGCGTGTACGGGGATGATCCGGCCCTCATCGGAGGACTCGGCGAGATCGGCGGCATTGCCTGCGTCATCCTGGCGCAGGAGCGGGGTCGAGGCGAAGAGGACCGCCAGCGACGCCACGCTGGGCAGATGCATCCCGAAGGGTACCGAAAGGCCGCCCGCCTGATGCGGATGGCCGCGACGCTCGGATTACCCATTGTGACCCTCATCGATACGCCGGGCGCCGCGCTCGATTACGCTTCCGAGGAGCGGGGCTTGGCCACCGCGATCTCCACGTGCTTGGCGAACCTTTCTATCGCACCGGTGCCGGTCGTTTCGACCATCATCGGCGAAGGCGGGAGCGGTGGCGCGCTCGCGCTCGGCGTGGCCGACAGAGTCCTGATGCAGGAGAACGCCATCTACTCGGTGATTGCTCCGGAGGGCGCGGCAGCCATCCTCTATCGGTCTGCCGCTCACGCCCACGAAGTCGCCCGGGCACTCAAGCTCACCGCATACGATTGCACGCGACTCGGCGTCGTGGACGTCATCGTGCCGGAGCCTGTCGGAGGCGCGCAGAACGACCCGCGCTATGCGGCGCAACAGCTCCGCAACCACATCCACGCGGCGCTCAGTGAGCTGCTGCGCGTTCCGCCTCGTCGACTGGTCGATCGGCGCTATCGGAAGTTCCGAGGCATGGGGCGCAAGGGCGCGCACTGGCGCGCCCTCCATGCCCAGGAGCGGGACGAGCTGCTGCGGCACGTAGCCCGGGGACTCGAAGGCGTGCGCGAGCGATTGTGGCCCGCGGCAGGCCGAAGCCACGCGACGGAATCGACCAGCGACGGCGCGCTCGTTCGGCCTGACGATGGCGATGGCCAGCCGGAGAGTGGGCCGTAGGCAACGCTTCAGCCGCGGACCCGTTTCCACGTCGATGGACGCCTCGACGGGAGCAGCCTCGGGAGTGCGCAGTATACTCTCGGGCGGCTGTTTAGGGAGGACGTGGTTGAAGATCGAAGGTCGGTACGATTTCAATTTCCCCCGCGAGCTGGTTTTCGCTCTCCTCGTCGATCCGGAAGCGCTCAAGGGCTGCATGCCGGGGTGCAAGCGATTCGATCCCATCGGCCCGGACGAGTACGAGGTCACGTTGGAGATGGGCGTTGCGGGGATCAAAGGAACCTACAGCGGAAAGGCGAAAATCGCCGATCAGGATCCTCCGAACCGATTGAAGCTGGTCGTGGAAGGATCGGGAACCCCGGGTTTCGTCCGCGGGGAAGGCGTGCTTACCCTGGAGCAGAACGGCGAGAAAACGGTCGTGGTCGTGTCGGGCGATGCGACGGCCGGCGGCCTCATCGCGAACGTCGGGCAGCGCATGCTGGGCGGCGTCGCAAAAATGATTATCGGGCAGTTCTTCGAGTGCATGCGAGGTCAGGCCGCATCCCGGGCCGGGGCCTCCGCGAATCGGGCATAGCGCACCCCCGGGTTCTCGCGCTCCGCGGCCCGATGGCATCACAAGTCGCACCATCGTCGCGGTTCCGCGGGCTCGGGCTCCGCGTTTCCTTCCTGCTCCTCGCTCTGGGCATCGCGATTCTGGTCGGAAGCGCGGTCGTCGATGTGGTTTCACGCGCGACAAGTCCAGAGGCCACCGTTCGCCGGTATTTCTCGGCACTCCAGCGCGGGGACATCGATGGCGCGCTCGAGTGCCTGGCGCCGGACATTCGCGCCCGCGAGCGCGCGTTCGTTGTCAATGGAGCGGACAACGAATACCGCGTCGTCGGCGTCGCCGTGCACGTTCCGTCGGTCCTGGATCGCCTCCGAGGAGCGTCTGCCCGTCCGAGCGACGTGACGATCTTTCTCGACATCATTCCCGCGGTGGACGGGCCCGAGTGGCAGGCAGCCCCGCGTGTGCCGCTGGTGGAACTGAACGGGCGGTGGTATCTCGGACGCGCGCCACTCGACAGCGGGTGAGCGACGGCGGCCTCCGGCGGTTCTATGTCTCCCGCTCGGACCGACCCCGAAGCACGAGGCGAATCCCCGTTCCCTCGAACCCGAACCGACGCCTGATCTGGTTCTCGATGTACCGTCTGTGAGAGAAGTGCACGATGGCGGGGTCGTTCACGAAGAGCACAAAGGTGGGGGGATTAGCCGCTGCCTGCGTGGCGTACAGGATCTTGACGGTCCTTCCTCGCTCGCTCATCGGATGGGCCATCGCGATCTGCTTCAGGAACTCGTTCACCTCCGCGGTGGGGATCCGTTTCCGCCGCTCGGTCGAGATCTTGACGACGCGATCCAACAGGCGCGAAACGTTGAGCCCTGTCTTCGCGGAGATGAACACGACCGGGGCGTAATCGAGAAACACGAGGCCTCGCCGGACCAGGGAGAGGTACCGGGCCCCGGCGTCGGGGGTTCGCTCCACCAGGTCCCACTTGTTGACGGCGATGACGCACCCCTTGGCCGCGTCATGGATCGCGCCCCCCACGTGGGCGTCTTGGGCCGTCACGCCGTCCTGGGCGTCGATGACCAGGATGGCAACTTCGGCGCGATCGATTGCCCGCATCGCTCGTATCACGCTGTAGGCCTCGATCCCGCGCTCGATCCGGCCGCGACGTCGGATTCCCGCAGTGTCGATCAGCACCATCGGGACGTCGTTGTGCTGGATCGCGGTATCGACCGCGTCGCGGGTCGTGCCCGGTGTCTCGTCGACGATGACACGCTCCTCGCCCAGGACCGCGTTCAGCAGCGAGCTCTTGCCGACGTTCGGTCGACCGAGGATCGCGACCGCGACGGGCTCACCGTCGGAAGCAGGCTGTTCGTCGGGCTGCCTGGGCGGGAGGAGGTCCACGACCCGGTCGAGAAGATCGCCGGTCCCCATCCCTCGCACGGCGGAGACGACCAATGGTTCGCCCAGCCCAAGCTCGAAAAAATCGGTCGCGCGGAGCCGATCAGACGGGCTATCGGCCTTGTTGACGACCAGGAGAACGGGTTTGGTCGCGCGGCGAAGCCGGTCCGCGATGTCCGCGTCGACGGGGACGGGGCCCGCTCGGGCGTCGACGAGAAAGAGGACGACGTCGGCCTCGGCGATGGCCGCCTCAGCTTGTTCGATGACGCTCTGATCCAAGGCTCTTTGGCTGTCGAGGCCAAGTCCGCCCGTATCGATCACGGAAAACGTTCGGCCGCGCCACTCGGCCTCCCCGTACACGCGATCCCGTGTGGTCCCCGGTGTCTCGTGGACGACGGCAAGCTGGCTGCCGACGAGCCGATTGAAGAGCGTCGATTTTCCGACGTTCGGCCGTCCGACGAGGGCGACGATGGGGCGCATTGGTTACGGATTCCGGGCAGGCGCCGGCGTTCGGGTTGTCGCGGGGGAGGGGCTCGACGCCGGAGCGGTCGCCGTTGATGGAACGGCCTCCGTGGGCTCGAGGGGCGTCGCGGTCGGGGCGGTGGTCGGAGTCACCTCCGCGGTCGGGCCGACGATGCTTGCGAGCGTGACCGTCAGCACCGACGGATTCGTCGACTGGACCGAGAGGCCAGGTGGTGGGCTAACGTCCACGGCGACCTGATGCGTCCCAGGGCCGAGGCCCGAGAGATTGAGGCTCACCCCCAAGTCGCCGGGCTGAAGCCCCCGGACCGCGCTCACGGGGCCCTGAAGGACAACCTGCACGCTGGGGATAGAGCTGGCAATTTGCAGTCCACTCCGGATGTTGGTCGCCGCCGGGACGATGGAGACGGATTGGCTGACCGGGATTGGTCCGATCCGCACGGTGACCGTCACGTTTCCGTCTTGCACGACCGACACATTCTCCGGCACGACCACGGAGACCTGGCGCGCGAACGTGACCGCGGCGTCCGACACGTCGATCTGTTCCGTCGCGACGAAGTTCACGCCTGCGAGAGGCTGAGGAGGCCCGACGACGGTGATGGCAGACGGCTCGGTCGTGATCCCCTCGATGACGTACCCGGATTGCACGGTGCCGGATATGGATGGCTCGACTCCAACCGTTTTGTAGCTGACCTGCTGGGTCACGGGGAGCTGGACGCGGATGGTGGCGGGATTGACTCGGAGCGACGGGCCCTGGCTGGTCACCTGCTGCCCCTGCGAGTCGACCGGTATGGCCGGATACCGCCCATCCACATTGGAAGTGACCGAATCGAGCCGAAAGTCGATGCTCACGGCGTCGACCGTTCGGACCGTTGAAGATGGCCCAGTCACCGTGGCGATGGTGGGGTCCAGCGTCGCGTCACCGGCCTCGTATCCAAAGGGCACCGAGCCGATTCGGTTGAGTCTGACGGGAACCTGCCGGTCGATGGTTTCGTCCAGCCGAAGAGTGAGGCGCGGGGGCGAAACGTCGACGACGTGCATCTTGGGGTCTGGCGTCTCGACCATCACCGGGTATTGGTCGGATCCGGGGGTGGCCTTGCTAAGGTCCACATAGGCTCTCAGGGAGCTCGGGCGAACATTCGCCTGGACGTCGCGGGGGGCGCTGATCCGGACCGAGACGGCCCTGCTGGCCGAGTCGTTGAGCACGACGAGGCCGGGCGGCAGATTCATCAGCTCGGCGCGCAGATCGTAGCTCTGGGTCTCGTTGGGGTTCTGCTCATGCTCGACGACGCCAAAAAGGGCGACAGAGATGACCAGCGCGACGAGGCCCCGCCCGAAGTCGATATGGGAAAAGATCGCGTTCATGACGCGCGGGATGGCACGCGAATCCGAAGGAGCTGGGGTATCGCCTCGCCGACGCCGGACTTGTAGAGCATCGGGAGAATGCGCCGAAGCTTCTGGTCGTCAAGGTTGCGCACCATGCGCCCGTTGTTGCTGATGGAGATCTGACCGGATTCCTCGGAGACGACGACCCCCAGCGCATCGGTTTTGGTCGTGATCCCAATTGCGGCTCGATGGCGAGTCCCGAACTGGTGGCCGGTCTCGACCGTCTCCGCGAGGGGCAGGACGCAGCCGGCCGCCAGGACGCGGTCGCCGCGGATGATTACTGCGCCATCGTGGAGCGGGGAATGCGGATAGAAGATGCTCAGAAGAAACTCAACCGAAAGGGCTCCATCGACGCGAATCCCGCTGTCAGCGTACTCGCCCAGCGGAATCTGCCGCTCGATGACCATGATGGCGCCCCAGTGCCGCTCGGCGAGCCGCCCAGCGGCGTCCGCGATGATGTCAATGGTTCGCTGGTTAGCGGTCAACCCCGTCGTTCGCGTGATGCCACGGGCGCGCCCGATTTGCTCGAGCGCCCGGCGCAGCTCTGGCTGGAAGAGAATTGGAATCGCGACCAGGAGGGCTGGGATCGCGTTGCGGAGCATCCAGCCGAGGACAGTGAGTCCGAACACGTTGCTCACGGCGGTGCCGACGAGGAAGACGAGCGCGATCCCGCGGAGCATGGCGACGGCGGTCGTGCCCTCAATAAGGGTCAGGATCCAGTACACGATAGCCGCGACGACGACGATGTCGATTGCCGCTCGGAAGTCGAACGCGAGCGCGACCGATCGAATGAATTCGATGGCGTCGCTCATCGAAGCGCCTGGTCTCCGACGAGCAAGTGGACGAGCAGCGCCTTTTGCGCGTGCAAACGGTTCTCCGCTTGATCAAAGACGATCGAGTGCGGACCTTCGATCACTTCGTCGGTAATCTCTTCACCGCGGTGGGCAGGCAAACAGTGCATGACGACGGCATGATCCGGCGCCGCGTTGACCAGCTCGGCGTTGACGCGAAACGGTGGAAAGACAGCGGCTCGCGCTTCGCGCTGCGCTTCCTCCCCCATGCTAAACCACGCGTCGGTATAAATCACGTCTGCCACGCGAACGGCTTCGACCGGGTCGTGTGTGACGGAGACGTCGCCACCCCGCGCTTTCGCGTCGGCAATGGCGGCTCCGTCCGGCTCGTAACCGGACGGGCCAGCAAAACGAAAGTGGAACCCCGCCAGGGGCGCTGCCTCGATCAAGGAGCGGGCCACGTTGTTCCCATCGCCGACAAAGGTGACGTTCAGCCCGCGGAGGCTCCCGAAGCGCTCGTGCATCGTGACGAGATCCGCCAGGATCTGGCAGGGATGGCTGCGATCGGAGAGTCCGTTGACGACGGGGATGCTGGCGGCCGCCGCGAGCTGTTCCACGTCCTCGTGGAGAAACGTCCGAGCGACGAGGGCATGAACGTAGCGGCTGAGAACTCGCGCGACGTCTGCGACCGCCTCCCGCTGTCCAAGGCCAACTTCCGCCGGTGAAAGGTACAGAGATCGGCCGCCGAGCTCCAGCGCTGCGATCTCGAAGGACACCCTCGTACGAAGAGATGGCTTCTGGAACAGGAGCGCCACCGTTCGGTGGAGGAGAAGCTCGCTCCCGATTGACGGGCGGCGCTTGAGATCGAGGCTGAGGGCTATGAGTCCGTCCAGCTCATCAGCCGTGAGCTGGTCGATCGAGAGAAAATCCTTCGCCCTCATCCGCACGTCTCAGGGGGATCTGCCGCCGAGTATACCAGAGCCGCTCACGGCGGCCCCGCCGGTGCGGCCGCCCAGAAGGCCGCGCCAGCTCACGGCGCGCTCCTTTCCTGAATTGGGGCGACCGGCGCAGCGGCGGGCGATACCGTCGAGGCAGGCGCTTGCGCATCGATCCCCGAGACGCCAGGCCGCAAGGAGCCGACCGTCGCGGACGGTTGATTGAGCACAGCGGGTGTCAGGGCACGGGCCGTCGGCGTCGCGCGAACGAGGGTGACCCGCTCGACCGTCGGCGACTCAATGACGATGACGGGAGTCGGCGTTGCCTGCGGTCGCGGAGGCTCCGTTGCTGTTGCCGGTGGCCGTGGGGTCGCCGTCGCCGTCGGCAGACGCAGGGGCACGGCCGTGGCGGTGGGTGGAAGCCGCACTGGCGTGGCGGTCGGGGCCTGGCGCAGCGGTGGCGCGATGATGACCACCGTGAACGTAGCCGACGGCAGAGGCGGCGTCGGGGAGGCGGTAGGTTCCCGGACCGTGACGGTGGGCGGCACCGTTGCCGTGGGCGGCGGGGTCGCCGTCGTCGTGGGTGAAGACGTGGGGGTCGGTGTCGGAGTGGACTCTGGGCGATTGGACACCATGGTGGTCGCGGCGAGTACGTACATCGTCGTCGCAAAGAGAAAGAGGATCGTGGCGATCAGCAGGGCCGCCGCGGCCGCGCTGCTCAAGCTATCGTACCAGCCCCAGCCCTGATGAAGGATCCCGGGTAGCGCAATTCGCGGCCCGGCGATGCCGTTGCGGCGTCTCCATCGTTCCCAGCGCCCGCCAAGCGCACGCGCCCAGCCCGCGATCGCGTTCACCGGGCGGCTCTCCCGTCGGTCGGTGCGTCCGCCTCGACGCGAACCAGACGGTCGTGAAGCCTCATCCGCGGCGGCGGGCCGCCGAATCGAGGATTACGGACGGGAGGCCCGGGCGGGCGCACCCCTGGGGGCACGATTTGTGGCTCGCGCGTCGGGGTAGACGTCGGACGAACGATCCCGGTCGGCGTCGAGGAGGGGATTTGGGGTGCGAGCGGCCGCGTGGGCCCCGGCGATGTCGCTCGCGCGGGTGTCGGCGTCACGAGCGCGAGCGTGGCCGTTGGCTCCGGCGTGTTGCTGGGCGTGGGCGTAGGCTCTTCTGTCGGCGATGGCTCCTCGGTGGACGTCGGAGCTGGCGTGGAGGTAGCCGTGCTCGTCGGCGTCATGGGACGAGTGGGCGACGGGGCCGGAGTGGCGGACGCGGTGGGCGTCGCAGCGGGCTGCGCCCCGGATGTTGGCATGAGCCGAAATCCGAGCGCGTAGAAGGGCAGCGTGGCGAGGCAAACGGCAGCGAGGAGAACCACGATGCTTTGCTGCGTGGGGGAAAGCCCGCGATACCAGTTTTTCATGATCCGTCCCGCCCAGAGAGTCGGGCCGCTGGGCTCTCGGCCCGGGCGGCACGCTCTCGGTTAGATGCGGACCACCTTCACGTACTCCAGACCGGAGATCCCCCGGATCTTTTCGACGACACTGGGCGGCACCGGATCATCGACAGAGAGCAGCATCAACGCGGGGCCACGGGCCCGCTCGCGCCCGACCTGCATCGATGAGATGTTAATGTCCATACTCCCCAGAATGGTCCCCACCTGGCCGATAACACCAGGGCGATCGACGTGGTGGGTCACTAGCACGTTGCTGCTCGTGGGGACGACGTTGACCCAGTACTCATTGATCCGCACGATGTGCGGTTCGCCTTCGATCGTGGTGCCGCCGACCGAAGAGCTTGCCCGGTCCGTCTCGACTCGCACGGTCATCAGGTTCGCGTAGGTCTCGGTCGCCGGGCTCTTGCGCTCCGTGACGTTGAGGCCGCGGTTGCGCGCGACGATCGCCGCGTTGACGAGGGTCACATTCTCTTCGGAAATCGGCTCCAGCAGGCCGCGAATGACTGACGCCTTCAGCGTCGAGGTGTCGTGCTCCGCGATTTCGCCGGCGTAGACGATCTCCACGCTGCGAAGCTGCCCCTCAGCGAGCTGCGTCGCGACACTACCGAGGGCTTGGGCGAGCCGAACGTATGGGCCGAGCACCCGCGCGCTTTCCGTCGAGATGGGAGGCGCGTTGACCGCGAACGGGGCTGGCCGACCTTCGAGGACCGCGATAACCTGCTCCGCCAGCTGGACGGCGACGTTCACTTGCGCCTCGAGGGTGCTGGCGGCGAGGTGCGGGGTCGCCACGACTTTCGGGTGCCGAACGAGGGGATTGTCGCCGGCTGGCTCGACAGAGAACACGTCCAGGGCCGCACCGGCGATTGTGCCCGTGTCGAGCGCCGCGAGCAGATCGCCCTCATGGATGATTCCGCCGCGGGCGCAATTGACAACCCACGCAGTCCGCTTCATGCGCTCGAGCTGCTCGCGCCGAATCAATCCTTCGGTTTGGTCCGTGAGGGCCACGTGCACGGTGAGGAAGTCGGATTCCGCCAGGAGTTGGTCGAAATCGACCAGACGCACGCCGATGCGCTCGGCGTGCTCCTCGGATACGTATGGGTCGTACCCTACGATCTCCATCTCGAATCCCTGGGCGCGGCGGGCTACCTCCGTTCCAATCCGCCCGAGCCCGAGGATGCCCAGCGTTTTCCCTCTGATCTCGAGGCCCATGAATTTCGCGCGCTCCCACCGGCCCTCGCGGAGGGCCGCCGCAGCCTGCGGGATGTTTCGCGCGGCGGCGATGATGAGGCCCAGTGTGTGCTCCGCCACGGCAATCGTGTTGCCCGCGGGCGCATTCACGACGACGATTCCGCGCTGCGTCGCCGCGTCTACGTCGATATTGTCGACGCCTACGCCGGCGCGGCCGATGACCTGGAGATTCGAACCGGCGGCTATGACGTCGCTGGTGACCTTGGTCTCGCTCCGAACGATGAGTCCTTCATAGTCCGGGAGGATGCCGAGGAGCTCCTCGCGGGAGAGGCCAAGCCGAACGTCCACGGTGGTGTGAGCGGCGAGCGCGTCCACACCGTCCTGCGCAATCGGGTCGGTGACCAGGATTGCCACTCGGCGGTCCTACGCGGTGTGCTGCGCGCCGACAGGCCTCGATGGCGCTCGGTTCAGGCACTTTCCGAGCGCGTCGATAACAGCGTCGATGTCCTGTTCGCTGCACCAACCCAGGTGGCCGATGCGCATGGTCGTCGTCGTTGTAGCGCCCTGGCCTATCGCTACCACGGTGTCGAACTCATCCTCGAGCTTTTTGGCGATGTCGCGCGAATTGACACCTTCGGGGGTGTAGAAGGCAGTGACGGTGTTGGACGCGTGCTTCGGATCGGCGAAGAGTTTCAGCCCGAGAGAGTGAACGCCGGCGCGGCAGTGTGCGGCCACCCGAGCGTGGCGGGCGAACACCGCGTCGCGCCCTTCTTTCCTCAGCATGGCGAGGCTGGTCTGCAGCGCATAGAACACGGTAATGGCCGGTGTCCACGGCGTCTCGCCGTGTTCGAGATACTTTTTCGCGGCCGTGAAGTCCCAGTACATGCGTGGAATCGTCGCCTTCTGGTGGCGTTCCCACGCGAGCGGGCTCATCGTCGCGAAGGCAAGTCCGGGCGGAGCCATCCAACCTTTTTGGGAGCCGCTGAGGACCACGTCGAGGTGCCACTCGTCGCTCTTGACCTCGATCGACCCCACCGAGCTGATCGCGTCGACGATGAGCAGCTTGTCCCGGGCCTTGATCTCGCGGGCGAGGGCCTCCAGGTCGTTCGTCACGCCCGTAGAGGTCTCGTTGTGGGTCAGGAGCACGGAGGTGATCGCGGGATCGGCATCGAGGCGTCGGGCGATTTCGTCTGGCTCGGCCGCCTGACCTGCGGGAAACTCCACTTTTACGACGTCCAGCCCGAAGCGGCGTGCGATCTCCGCGAATCGATCCCCAAAGTTGCCGATGGAGATCGCCATGACCCGCTCGCCGGGCGACAGGGTGTTGACGACGGCAGCCTCCATGGCGCCGGTTCCGCTCGCTGTGAGAATCAAAAGGTCATTCTCGGTCTGAAAAAAATACTTCAGCTCTCGAGTGACTTCATCGATGACCCGCGCAAACTCCGGCCCACGATGATTGATCATCTGCCGCTTCATTGCCGCGAGCACGTTGTCCGGCAGCGGCGTCGGACCGGGTATGCGCAAGTTCATTCATGACCTCCAGCGGACTCCGAGAGAAGGTGGATGCCAAACTATAGCCGTCCCGGTAGGGCGGATCAACCTGACCGACGAGTGCGGCGGCCCCCGGTCACGTCGCTACAATGGAGCCCCGGCCGCCTTGCCGGATGGATGACGTGATCGACCCGGACAGAGGATCGGAGGTAGTCATATGGCAGCGGCGCCAGTGCGCGGGCTTCCCACGCAATTGAGCCACGTCGCGATCCGGGTACGGGACCTGGACCGCGCGGTCGATTTCTACACCCACGTCGTCGGCCTGAAGCTCCGCGGTCGCCGCAAAGGCGCCGCGTTCCTCGGAATCCGTGAGGACGCATCTCATGAATTGGCGCTCTTCGCTCTTCCACCCGAAGCGCCAGGCCCGAATCCCGAGGGCGTTGGCATGTACCACATGGCCTGGGAGGTGCCCAGCTTCGAGGACCTGGAGCAGTTTCATCGGCGCCTTGTGGAGAGCGGCGCGCGCATCACCGGCTACAGCGATCGGCAGTGCAATGTCATGTTCCTCGATCCGGACGGGAATGAGCTGGAGGTATTCTGGGAGTTGCCCCGGGATTTAGCCGAGCTGGCGGAGGGGCCCGGCGGCGTGGCGCTCCCCCGGCTGGCTCACTGAACGGCTCAATGGTCGGATATGATCGGGAACGCCTCCGAACACAAATCATCGGCGCGATGCGACGCTCGATGAGGCGACCGTAGGTGGCGGAGTCCGCGTCAGAGACGCGTCCCGCCACCGAGCGCGTGGGTCCTTTCGCAGCCTTCGAGAGCCCGGGATACCCCTTCTTCTGGCTCAGCTCCGTGGCGGCGAGCATGGGCGTGCAGACCCAGACCGTCATCGGCCAGTGGCAGGTATACGCGCTCACCCATTCGCCGTTCCAGCTTGGTCTGGTAGGGCTCATGAACGTGCTTCCCATCATCCTGTTTGGCGTTTTCGGTGGCGCGTACGCGGACATGGCCGACCGTCGCAAGCTCGTCGCGCTGAGCCAGGTGGTGCGTATCGGAGTCGTGGGTGCGCTCGGGCTGCTTACCGTCAGCGGTGCGATCGAGGTGTGGCACGTGTACGTGGGTGGGTTGATCGGGTCCTTCGCGACGGCATTCGATCAGCCGTCCCGCCAGGCCATGATCTTCTCCCTTGTACCGCGGCGCCACCTCCTCAACGCCGTGACGTGGCACAACGTCCAGCGGGATACGTCGAACCTTGTCGGTCCGGCCGCCGCGGGGATCATCATGGCCGCCGTGAGCATTGGCGCCGCCTATTTCGCGAACGCGCTTCTCTTCGTCCCCCTCATCATCGCCATGATTCGCCTCCGCGTTGGCGGGGCGCCTCCGGCTCGGCCGAGCGCGGCCGGCCTTCTTCGCGATGGTCTGCAATTCGTCGGCCAGTCCCCCGTCATCGTGACTTCCCTGGCGCTGGACTTCTGCCTCAGCTTTTTCGGGGCTTACCGCGGCATTCTCGCTCTCTACGCGCGCGACATCCTGCGCGTAGGGCCGGAGGGATTCGGGTTTCTCACCTCCGCGGTGGCGGTCGGCGGCATCCTCGGGTCGAGCATTGTTCTGAGTCTCGGAGAATCCAAACACAAGGGGCGGATCCAGATCGGCGCGATGCTCGTCTACGCCGGTGGCGTGGGGGCCTTCGGCCTGTCGACCCTGTTTCCTCTGTCCCTCGCGCTCGCCGGCGTGCTCGGGTGTTGCGATACGGTCGCGGGCACGATGCGGCGCAGCATCGTCCAGCTCGCGACGCCCGAAGAGATGCAGGGACGGGTGGGCGCGCTGCAGCTCATCGTTGCACAGAGCGGCCCGGCGCTGGGAAGCGCGCAGGCCGGCACGATGTCGGGCATGATCGGCGGGCCGGCAGCGTTGAGTATCGGAGCCGTGGTGTGCGGCACCGCCGCGCTCGCGGCGGCGATGCGGAGCCGCGCGTTTCGTGAGGTGTGACGCACCGGGCTCGCGGGGCGGTCTCTCGGTCGACCGGGCGAGTTCCGCTAGAATAGCGATACCGATGGAGTCCGGAAGCCGCGGAGGGGGTTGCGTTGAACCTTGCCGCCAGAATTCGTGACATCCCAAACTTCCCGGTTGACGGGATCCTGTTCAAGGACATCACGACGCTTCTCAAAGACCCCGCCGCGTATCGCGACGCCATCGACCAGCTCTATCACGGGGTGCGCGAGCTGCGGCCCGACGTCGTCGTCGGGATGGAATCGCGCGGCTTCATCTTCGCGGCGCCCCTCGCGTACCTGCTCAACGTCGGATTCGTTCCGGTGCGAAAGCTCGGAAAGCTACCGGCCGACACGCTGAGCGTGGAGTACGAGCTGGAGTATGGGACGAACACCCTCGAGATTCACCGCGATGCAATTTTGGAAGGGCAGCGCGTGCTGATCGTCGATGACCTGCTCGCCACCGGGGGCACGGTTTCCGCGACCGTCGACCTCGTGCGGCAGCTGGGCGGCACGGTCGTTGGGACGGCGTTCTTGATCGAGCTGACCGACCTTTGTGGACGCGCCCATCTCGATGGCCACCCCGTGATCAGCGTGATCACCTTCTGATGCGCGACGTTCCATGAGCGACGTCCGGACGATCGCTCGGCGTGGCACAACGGTAGAGCTGATCGATCAGACACAGCTCCCGTCTGCCATGGTCACCGTGACCTGTCAAACGCACGAGGATCTCTGCGCCGCCATTCGCAGCATGCGAATTCGGGGCGCCCCCGCGCTCGGCGTCGCGGCGGCGTATGCCATGGCGCTGGGAAGCGAAGGCGCGCCGGAGCAGCCGGAGCTATTCCTCAACCACATGACCGCCGTGGCCGACGAGATTCGGGCCACGCGCCCCACGGCGGTCAATCTCTTCTGGGGTGTCGAGCGGGCGCTCAAAGCGGCGCGAACGGTTGGTGACCGCGGCGCCCCCAGCACGCGCGCAGCGCTCTGGGCCCTCGCGGACCACCTCGCCGAAGAGGACGTGGCCACGAATCGTCGCCTCGGCGACCACGGGGCAGCGCTCGTTCCCGACGGTGCCCGCGTCCTCACGCACTGCAACGCCGGCGCGCTCGCGACGGTTGGGTGGGGCACCGCCCTGGGCGTGATCCGTTCCGCGGTTCAGCAGGGAACGAACCTGCACGTGTTCGTAGATGAGACGCGACCATTCCTGCAGGGCGCACGGTTGACGGCTTGGGAGCTGGCCCAGGACCAGATTCCATACACCTTGATCACCGACAACATGGCCGGCCACTTCATGGCGCGTGGCGAGATCGACCTGTGCATCGTCGGTGCCGACCGGATCGCCGCCTGCGGCGACGTAGCCAACAAGATCGGTACGTATGCGTTGGCGGTGCTGGCACAGGCCCATGGGATCCCGTTCTACGTGGCGGCTCCGACCACCACGATCGATCTCAGCATCGAGACCGGCTCGGAGATCCCGATCGAGGAGCGCGATCCGTCGGAAGTGGTGGCCTTCCACGGCGTTCGCGTCGCGCCTGATGGGGCCGCGGCGCGACATCCCGCCTTCGACGTGACCCCGAGTCGATATGTGACCGCCATCATTACGGAAGCCGGGATCGCGCGGTCGCCGTACGAAGAGGCCCTCGCCTGGGCCGTCAACACAGCCGCGAGCGCGTCCTCATGATGGCGCGCGAGTCCGTTGCGGAGATCGGCGTCTTTGGAGGATCCGGCTTTTACAGCTTGCTGGAGCACGCCGTTGAGCGCACCGTGAATACGCCGTACGGGCATACGAGCGACCGGGTCTCCATCGGAGAGATCGCCGGTCGTCGGGTCGCCTTCATGCCGCGCCACGGCGTCGGCCATCGGTTCCCTGCCCACCGCGTTAACTATCGGGCGAACGTGTGGGCGATGTGGCAGCTCGGCGTGAGCCGTATTCTCGGGCCGTGCGCCGCCGGCAGCCTCCAACCGGGGATTCGCCCGGGCGATTTCGTCGTGTGTGACCAGTTCGTCGACCGGACGTCCGGTCGAGCCGATACCTTCTACGATGGTCCACTCTCGGTGCACATCAGCGCGGCGGACCCGTACTGCTCCGAGCTCCGAGCACTCGCGTGCGACGTGGGGCGGTCGCTGGGAATCACGGTGCACGATCACGGGACCGTCGTGGTGATCCAGGGCCCGCGGTTCAGCACGCGCGCGGAAAGCCAGTGGTTTACGCGGATGGGCTGGGAGGTGATCAACATGACCCAGTACCCGGAGGCGATCCTCGCGCGCGAGCTGGAGATCTGTTACCTAAACGTGTCGCTCATCACCGACTGGGACGTTGGACTGGAAGGGGTCAGCGACGTCCAGCCGGTCACCGTCGAGGAGGTGATCCGCGTGTTCAATGCGAACAACGAGCGGGTCAAGGCGTTGATCCACGAGCTGGTGCCGCGAATTCCCCGGGCGCGCAAGTGCGCCTGTGGCTCGGCGCTGCAAGGAGCCGTCATTGGGTGAACGGCTCGCGGGTGGCGCTCATGCCTGATGCTCTCCCGGCTCTGGTGGTGGGATCGCTCGGCCTCGACAGCCTCACCACGCCGTTTGGCTCGGTGACCGACGTCCTCGGGGGAACGACGTCGTACTTCTCCCTCGCGGCCAGCATCTACACGGACGTGCAGCTCGTCGCGGTCGTGGGAAGCGACTTCCCCGACGCGTATCGAAGCATATTCGAAGAACGTCGGATCGACCTGCGCGGCCTGCAGGTTCGTGAGGGAAGAACATTTCGTTGGGCCGGGCAATACCGATACGACATGAACGTCGCGGAGACGCTGGACACGCAGCTCAACGTCTTCGCCGATTTCCACCCCAGCCTACCGGATGACTATCGCCAGACTGAGTATGTCTTCCTGGCCAACATTCAGCCCACCCTTCAGCTCGAAGTGCTCACCCAGATCCGGAGCCCGAAGCTCGTGGTCATGGATTCGATGAACCTCTGGATCGAGACGGCGCGAGATAACCTGACCGAGGTGATGCGTCGAGCTGACATCGTTCTTCTCAACGACAGTGAGGTGCGGCAGTACACGAGGACCGCCAACCTCATCGCCGCGGGCCGCGCGATTCTCCAGCTCGGGCCGCGGGCAGTGGTGATTAAGAAAGGCGAGCATGGCGCCCTGTTGATCTCCCAGGATGACGGCGTATTCGTGGCGCCCGCCTTTCCCCAGGAGGACGTGCAGGACCCGACCGGCGCGGGCGATTCCTTCGCGGGCGGGTTCGTCGGGTATCTCGCCAGTCGTGACGACACGTCGCCTGAAGCGATTCGGCGCGCTATCATTCACGGCTCCGCGATCGCATCCTTTACCGTCGAGGACTTCAGCGTTCGGCGTCTGCAGCAGCTCACCAGCGCCGAGGTCCTCGAGCGCTACGCGACGTTCCGCAATTTGACGCGATTCGTCGACGAAGGGCTTGAAGTTGGGGCCTGAGCGCCTGGCGAAACGGCGCCGTAAGCTGCCACGTGAAAGGAGCACCATTTGACAACGACGCCGGCCGATTTTGATATTCGGGACCTCTCCCTCGCTGAGCAGGGGCGTTTGCGGATCGAATGGGCGGACTCCCAGATGCCCGTGCTGCGGGCGATTCGCGAGCGCTTCGCCCAGGAGAAGCCCCTCAACGGCATCCGCCTCTCCGCTTGCCTCCACGTTACGTCGGAGACCGCGAACCTCGCCATTACGCTCAAGGCGGGCGGCGCGAACGTCCGCCTGTGCGCCAGCAATCCGCTCTCGACCAACGACGAAGTGGCCGCGTCGCTCGTGGCCGATCACCATATCCCGACGTTCGCTATCAAGGGCGAGGATGAGACGACCTACTACGCGCACCTGGACGGCGCCGTCCGCGAGCCCCCGCAGATCTCCATGGATGACGGCGCCGACCTGGTCACCTTGCTCCACACCAAGCGGTCTGACCTGCTGACCAACATCATCGGCGGCACCGAGGAAACGACAACCGGGGTCATCCGACTCAAGAGCATGGAAGCGAACGGTGTCCTGCGATATCCCATCGTGGCCGTGAACCAGGCGGATACCAAGCATCTGTTCGACAATCGATACGGCACCGGGCAGAGCACGATCGACGGCATCCTTCGTGCCACGAATGTGCTCCTCGCTGGCCGGAACGTCGTCATCTGCGGGTACGGATGGTGCGGGCGGGGCGTCGCGTCGCGAGCGCGCGGTATGGGCGCGAATACCATCGTGACCGAAGTCGACCCCACGCGCGCGATCGAAGCGGCGATGGATGGGAACCGCGTGATGCCGATCGCCGAGGCCGCGCGGATCGGGGACATCTTCGTCACCACGACGGGCAACATTCACGCCATCGGCATTGCGCACCTCCGCGCGATGAAAGATGGCGCAATCGTCGCGAACGCCGGGCACTTCAACGTCGAGATCGACATCGATGCGATGGAAAAGGAAGCCGCGAGGCGCCAGGTTCGACCGTTTGTGGAGGAGTTCACGTTCCCGAATGGGCATCGCGTGTTCCTGCTGGGCGATGGTCGACTCATCAATCTCGCGGCGGCCGAGGGTCACCCGGCGGCGGTGATGGACATGAGCTTCGCGAACCAGGCCCTCTGCGCCGAATACATGGTGAAGCACGCCAGCCAGCTGGAACGCAAGGTGTATGACGTGCCGGTCGCAATCGATCGCGAGATCGCGCGGCTCAAGCTGCGGAGCATGGGAATGGAGATCGACGAGCTCACAGCGGAGCAGCGAAACTATCTGGAATCGTGGGAGATGGGTACATGACCACCACATTTATGTCGTCGCCTCGACTGCTGTTCACGTCCGAGTCCGTGACGGAGGGGCACCCGGACAAACTCTGCGATCAGGTCTCGGACGCGATCCTCGACGCGATCCTCGAGCGGGATCCGTTCGGTCGGGTGGCGGCGGAGGCCGCGACGACGACCGGGCTCATGGTGGTCATGGGCGAGATCACCACCTCTGCCCAGATCGATTTCCAGGACGTGGTGCGCTCCACCATCCTCGAAGCTGGCTACACGGACGCCGAGTACGGGTTCGACGGGAACACCTGCGCGGTGATGGTCTCCGTAAAGCGCCAATCTCCTGACATCGCGATGGGGGTCAATGCCGCGCTGGAGACCCGGGTTGGCCGAGAGTCCGACGAGGGCGACGAGATCGGCGCCGGTGACCAGGGCATGATGATCGGATTCGCGTGCAATGAGACGCCCGAGCTGATGCCCATGCCCATCGCATTCGCCCATCGGCTCACGCGTCGCCTCGCCGAGGTGCGAAAGACCGGCATCTTGCCGTGGGTGCGCACCGACGGAAAGTCTCAAGTGACGGTGGAGTACAACCACGGGATCCCGAAGCGCGTCGATACCGTCGTGATCTCCACACAGCACGCCCCGAGTGTGACAAACGACGAGATTCGGAAGCAGGTGATCGAGCAGGTCATCCGGCCCTGTCTCCCCGAGGAGATGCTTCAGGGCACGAAGTTCCTCGTCAATCCGACAGGACGGTTCGTGATTGGCGGACCGATGGGAGACGCTGGTCTGACCGGCCGGAAGATCATCGTCGACACGTATGGCGGGATGGCACGCCACGGGGGCGGCGCGTTTTCGGGCAAGGATCCGACGAAGGTGGACCGATCAAGCGCGTACGCGGCGCGGTACGTCGCCAAGAATATTGTCGCGGCGGGGCTCGCGGATCGCATGGAGGTTCAGCTTGCCTACGCCATCGGCGTGGCGAAGCCCGTGTCGATTTGCTGCGAGACGTTCGGCACGCATCACGTTCCGGAGCCGGAAATCGATCGCCTCGTCCGTGAATGTTTCGACCTTCGGCCTGCGAAGATCCTCGAAAACCTCCGCCTGCGGCGCCCGATCTACCGAAAGACCGCCGCATATGGCCACTTCGGCCGGACGGACATCGACGCGCCGTGGGAGGAGACGGACAAGGCGGATCAGCTTCGCGAGCTGGCGGGTCTGGGCAAGAGCCCGGTCAAGGTCGGCTAATTCTGGCGTCCGTCGACGCGGCAGGCAGGTCCTCGTGCGGGCCCTGATCACTGGCGTCGGCGGCTTCGCGGGGCAGCACCTCGCCGCCTTCGCGTTGGCACGCGGGGATAGAGTCTTCGGCGTCGCGCGCGGTCCCGTTCAGTGGCACGTCGACGACCTGGCGCAGAACCCAGCGTTCACGGTGATCGAAGCGGATTTGGCCGCGCGGGATGAGGCCGACCGCGCGGTGACAACCGCGGCGCCGGATCACGTGTACCATCTGGCGGCGCAGTCATCGGTCCACGACTCCTTCGCAAACCCCGTTCAGACGCTGCACAATAACATCGCCTGCACGGTGCACATCTTCGAAGCTGTCCACCGCGCCGCGCCGGGCGCCCGGGTCCTCGCCGTAAGCTCCTCGGAGATCTACGGCCGAAGCAGCGCGCCGATCGACGAGGGCGCGCCCCTGCGCCCGGAGAACCCGTACGCGGTCAGCAAAGCGGCCCAGGACTTGCTCGCCTACCAGTACGGCGTGACCCATGGATTGGACGTCGTTCGAGTTCGCCCGTTCAACCACATCGGCCCGGGCCAGAGCGACCGGTTTGTCGCGTCGAGCTTCGGCCGCCAGATCGCCGAGATCGAGGCTGGCATCCGGAACCCGAGCATCAAAGTGGGAAACCTCGACGCGCGGCGCGATTTCACGGACGTGCGCGACATGGTTCGCGCCTATCGAATCGCGCTGTTGAGAGGGGAGAAGGGGGCTGCCTACAATGTCGGGAGTGGACGAGCGATCGCCGTTCGCGATCTACTCGACCGATTCATCGCGCTTTCGCGGGTGCCCGTGTCAGTCCAGGTCGCGGAGGACCGCCTGCGCCAGTCCGATGCGCCGGTGATCGTATGCGACTGTCGGCGCTTCTCGTCGCGCACGCACTGGGTGCCGAGCATTCCACTGAATCAGACCGTCGAGGACATCGTGACATACTGGCGCGCGGCGGTTCGGGCAGCGTGATTCGCTCGGGGTTGATTCGCGCGATGTCGAGTCCCAATCACTACCGCCACACGTGACGACGTTCGCGCGTGTTCGGTTTGGAGGAACTGGGTGCGGGTGCTCATTACCGGGCTGACGGGCATGGCCGGCAGCCATCTCGCGGAGATGCTTCTCGATCGCGGCGACGTGGAGATTTTCGGGACGATGCGGTGGCGGAGTCGGCTCGACAACCTCGACGACATCGCTTCCCGCGGGTTGCTCAATACGATGGAGGGGCTGCAGATCCGCGACGAAGCATCGCTCAGCCAGCACGCCCGTCCCGGCATGGTCAATGTCGTGGAGTGCGATCTGTGCGACGCTACGTCCACGGTCCAGATGATTGGCGCCGTTCGTCCGGACTGGATCTTCCACCTCGCCGCTCAGAGCTTCGTGCCGACCTCGTGGCACAGTCCGGCGCAGACCATCCAGACCAACGTCCTCGGTCAGCTCAACCTGTTCGAGGCGATCCGACGGGTGGGTCTCGAGCCACGAATACAGATCGCCGGCAGTAGCGAGCAGTACGGGCTCGTTCACGAAAGCGAGGTGCCAATTCGCGAGACGAACCCGTTCCGACCACTGAGCCCGTACGCGGTGAGCAAGATTGGTCAGGAGATGATGGCGTACCAATACCACAAGAGCTACGGCTTTCACACCGTGGTCACGCGCGGGTTCAATCACACAGGGCCGCGCCGAGGACAGGTCCTCGCCACATCGAGCTTTGCCAAACAGATCGCCGAGATCGAGGCGGGGCTTCGCGAGCCCGTCATGGAAGTCGGAGACCTCAGTAGCAAACGGGATTGGAGCGACGTGCGGGACATCGTGCGGGGGTATTGGCTGGCTCTTGAGCACTGCAATGCTGGCGAGTCTTATAACATCGGCTCCGATCGTGCGATCGCGGTCGGGGAGATGCTGGATATCTTGCTCGGGCTCAGCTCGAAGCGGATTGACAAGCGCGTCGATCCCACGCGCCTGCGGCCATCGGACGTCAAGCTGTTGTGCGGGGATTCGTCCAAGTTTCGTGGCGCGACTGGCTGGGCTCCCACCATCCCGTTTACAAAGACAATGGAAGACTTGTTGAATTACTGGCGAAAACGTCTGAGGAAGCAATGATGAGCCAGAGCGCGCCGCTGGACAGCTCGCGAGGTGCATCGCCCGCCGCGGCGACGCGGGCCCATACCCGAATCGAGTTCGGCACCGATGGCTGGCGCGCCATCATCGCCGAGGACTTCACCTTTGCCAACGTCCGGATTTGCGCCCAGGCGGTCGCCGACTACCTCAGGGACACTGGGCTGGTGGACCGGGGGCTCGTCATCGGCTATGACACCCGGTTCGCGTCTGAGCATTTCGCGGCCGCGGTGGCGGAAGTCGCGGCCGCGAACGGGCTGCGGGCGTACCTTTGTGGCGCGCCAGCGCCCACGCCGGTCGTTTCGTATTCGGTCCTGCACCGCCACGCGGGCGGCGGTGTCGTCATCACGGCGAGCCACAATCCCGGGGAGTGGAACGGATTCAAGTACAAGCCGGACTATGCTGGATCCGCGTCACCGGAGGTCGTGGCGGCGCTTGAGGACCGAATTCGAAGCATTCAGCGCTCGGGCGACGGCGTTCGCACGATGTCCCTCGCGGCGGCCCGAGCCGCAGGCGCCGTCCAGATCATCGATCCCGTCGCCCCGTACTCCGAGCAGATCGGGCGTTTGGTGGATCTGCGGCGACTGCGTCAGGCCGGCCTCACTGTGGTGGTCGATTCCATGCACGGGGCGGGAAGCGGGTATTTCCGTCGACTGCTGGAAGGTGGGACGACGCGCGTTGTCGAGATTCGAAGCGAGCGCAACCCAGTATTTCCCGGCATGCACAACCCTGAGCCGATCGCACGGAACCTGGAGCCCCTCGTCGAGCGGATTCGCGCGGAGCATGGCGACATCGGGCTCGCGACTGACGGCGATGCCGATCGGATCGGTATCGTCGACGAGCGCGGCGAGTTCATCAATCAACTCGAAACCTATGGCTTGCTGCTCCTCTACTTGCTTGACGTGCGGGGCCAGCGAGGACCGGTGGTCCGATCGCTGACGTCGACCTCCATGGCGGACCGTCTGGGCCGGCGATTTGGCGTCCCCGTCTACGAGACGCCGGTGGGATTCAAATACGTGGGTCCCAAAATGATGGAAAGCAACGCCATCATGGGTGGAGAGGAAAGCGGCGGCTTCGGCTTCGCGGGGCATATCCCCGAGCGCGACGCGATCCTGGCCGGTCTATTCGCTCTCGACCTGCTGGTTCAGCGCGGCCGACCGTTTTCGCACCTCCTCAGCTATCTGGCCGACATGGCCGGGCCGTCGTTTTACGCCCGCATCGACTTAACGTTCGATGCGGGCGAGCGGGAGCGTATCCTTCGCCAAGTCGCCGAATTCCAGCCGGCCGTGATCGATGGAAGCCCCGTGGTCTCCACGAATGACGTTGACGGCAAAAAATTCATGTTGGATGATGGCTCCTGGCTCTTGATCCGGTTCTCCGGCACTGAGCCGCTGCTGCGGATCTACACGGAAACCACGAGCGCAGCCCGAGTCTCCCGATTGCTGGACGTCGGTCGTTCGATTGCGGGCGTACCGTGATCGACCTCGACCAGCCGCCGCAGTTCGCCGACGTTGATGGACTGGGCATGCTCGAACGCATCCTCGGGTTGCCCGAACAGATTCGAGACGCGTGGGCGATGACGCGCGATCTCGACCTCCCCGACTCCCACGCCGAAGCGGCAAATATCGTCATCTGCGGAATGGGCGGGTCGGCGATCGGCGGGGACCTGGTCCGATCCCTGGCAGACGATGAGGCGCGCGTGCCGATCGCCGTGGTTCGAGGCTACGACCTTCCGCGGTACGTCGATGGGCGATCCCTCGTCGTCGTCTCAAGCTTCTCGGGCGCCACGGAAGAAACCCTTTCGGCGTTCGACCAGGCTCTCGAAAGAGGAGCCCGCCTTATCGCTCTGACACAGGGCGGGCCGCTCCTCGATCGCGCGCAGTCTCACGGTGTGCCAGTGGCGCGATTCGCGTTCGCGGGCCAGCCGCGCGAGGCGATCGGGTACTCGATGGTCCTGATGCTCGGCGTGCTCTGCCGCCTGAGATACCTGAGCGATCGCGCCCCCGATGTCGATCGCGCCGCTACCACCTTGTCGCAGATGCTCGCCACCATCGGGCCCGACGTCCCGGCGGAGTCGAATCCCGCCAAGCGTTTGGCGCAGCGGCTCTATGGCAAGCTCGGTCTGGTGTACGCGGGCGGCCTGCTCGCGGATGTCGCCCGTCGTTGGAAGGGGCAGCTCAACGAGAACGCGAAACACTGGTCGTTCTTCGAGGTTCTCCCCGAGCTGAACCACAACGCCGTCCTCGGCTATCAATTTCCCACGGACATCGCGCCGCACGTGCTCGTCGTGACGCTGTCCAGCTCGCTCAACAATCCCCGAGTCCGGGTGCGGGAGCGCGTGACGGCGGAGCTGCTGGCACGGTGGGGGGTCGCCACGGAGGTCGTCAACGCGCGGGGGACCTCCCCGCTCGAGCACGTGCTTTCGACAAGCTACGTAGGCGACTTCGTAAGCTACTACCTCGCGCTCGTGAACGACGTGGATCCGAGCGACATCAACACCATCACGTTCCTGAAGGCGCGTCTGGAGCGCGAGAACCATGGCTGAGGAACACCAGGTCAAGTGCACGCGATGCGGCGAGAAGGGACCTGGCCTACCGCGACCGCCACTCGCGGGCGAGATCGGACAGCTCGTGTACGACAACGTGTGCCGAAGCTGCTGGGGTGAATGGTTCGAACAATCGGTCGGAGTGATCAACCATTACGGCCTCAATCCTGCGATCCGCGAGGATCGGCAGCAGCTGTACGAGGTGATGCGGGAGTACCTCGTCCTGCCGGGAAAGGCGTGACCGCGCGGGCGTGAGGGGACTGAGACCCGGATCAGCACAATTTGGAACTAGTTCCGAATGAATTGTGTGACATCTGGGACGGCATGCCGTGGGATGTCCGGTATCATTGGCGTGGCGCATCGGGATGGGATGACAAGGGGGGCGATTGGCAGAAGAGAGCGCCGAACCGAACGCCCGTGACGCCGTGGCTCCCGGCGAAACCACTCCGCCGCTGCCCGTGCCCCACCAGTACTGGCTGCGCGTGCACGGATATCCTTCGGATCTCTCGAATGAGGTTGTTTACTACAACGACTTCTTCGATCTGCGCGAAGGCGTGCTCGCCTCCGATCCGACCATCAATCTCAGGCCGCACGATGTCATCATCTACTATGCTGATGGCCCTTCGATTGTTTATGGCGTTGCGACCGTGACGGGCGAGGTCGAGGGTCCGCTGCCGGACCCGCGCCGCGGTCAGCGCTGGATCGTTCCGATCCGCCGAGAGCTGCTGATCCGCGCCGTTGACAAGTCTCCGCCAGCGGCGACTCTCGCCCCGCCGAGCGGGCGTCACTTCCTCGCCCGCGTGCGCGATGCAACGTACATTCGCCTCCCGGATGAGGATGGCGAGTATCTCATCGCCCAAGTCAAGAGTCGAGCCGGTCCCACAAAAGCCGCGGATTGACGCGCCGAGTCCGGCGGAACAGGGGAGCATCGAGCGGTCATGACCGCAGTGCGCGTACGCTCACCGTATCGGAGACTCCTTTCCTGGGCACGCGCGCTGGTCGTGCAGCCCGCGACGCGCGCCGAGCGACTCTACGCCGCGCTCGCGGCGGGGCTCTGCCTGGGTCTCCTGGCAACCTACGGTGTCGGTCAGCTCGTGGAGGGGTTCGATCAGCAACGGACGCGGGCGCTTCTGGCGGACGGGAGGGACCCGGTCCTCGGGGCCCTGCGGCAACCGGGGTCGGCGAGCGCGGCAGATCTCGGCCACCAGGGGGCGGAGCAGGCCGCGGCGCCGTTGAGCCTGCCCGCCTGGGTTCAGACGGCTCGTGGGACCACTCTCTGGAACGCGCCCAGCGGCGGTTCGTCTGTAGCGTCCCTGCCGCAGTGGCAGTATCTGAAAGTCGCTGGCGCCGAGGCGGATCGCTTTCACGTCCAGAGCGCGCCCCCTGGCGCGGTCTCGGAGGGGTGGGTTGACCTGGCGGACGTTGGGGTGTCGGGGCCGCCGGCGGACTGGGTCGCCGCCTCCAGCGACCTGACCTTGTTCGCCGGAGCGGATAGCAGCGACCGCATCGGGACGGTTCCGGCGGGAACGAACCTGGAAGTGTCGGGGGAGGGCGCAGCGGATCGCTTGTTCGTGTATTGGCCCAGAGATCCCACGTCACGGAGAACGGGATACGGATGGGTAGCACGCGACCAGGTCGCGCCCGCGGCGCCCCCCGCCGAGCTGGCGCTCCCTTCACCGCAGTTTCACGCGGTCGCCCGCGGGCTCCCGGGAACGTATCGAGCGCGGCTCGGGGACTCAGTCCAGAGTATCGCGACGCGGTTTGGACTCACCGTCGACGCGCTGCTTCGCATGAATGGGCTCGATTCTCCCGGGAAGGTCGTGGTCGGACTCGTTCTGCAAGTTGCCTCAGTGGACCCACCGTCGGTCCAGGCGCCAGGACCCCGCAAGGTTCGCGATCTCTCCCCCGGGCTGATCAGCGCGGAGCACGCCGTGGTCGTCGACGATGAGTCGGGGGAGATCCTCTGGGCCAAGGACGCCAATACGCCGGTCCCCCCTGCAAGCTTGACGAAGATTGTCACCGCTCTCGTGACCCTCGACCACGCGAACCTGACCGACAATGTGGTCGTGCACGTGGACAGCAGGAAGATGACCGACAGCACGGTGATGGGTCTGTACCCAGGCGAACAGTTGACGGTCGAAGATCTGCTCTATGGGATGATGCTTCCTTCTGGCAACGACGCGGCTCTCGCCCTGGCGCAATACGTGGCCGGAACCAAAGAGTCCTTCGCGGACCTCATGAACGAGAAAGTCCGGTCTTTGGGCCTCACCGGCTCGCACTTCGTAAATCCCCACGGTCTCGACGCCGCCGGGCACGTCGCGTCCGCGTATGACATGGCCATGTTGGCGCGTGAAGGAATGCGCAATCCAGCCTTTCGGTCGCTGGCCGCGGCGCGGACCTATGACACTCCCCATGGGAAAGGCTATTCGCTCTCCAACCTCAACCAGCTCCTGTGGCGGTACCCGGGCGCCGATGGCGTCAAGATCGGGTTCACGGACGCAGCCGGCAGAGCGATCGTGGGGTCCGCGACGCGAGATGGGCATCGCGTGATCGTCGTCGCGTTGCGGAGCGCCGACACCTACGCGGACTGCTCGGCGCTGTTGGATTGGGCCTTCGGCTCGTATTCCTGGCAAGAAGACGAGTAACGCCGAGGGGGACCCGCGGCCGGCTCCCCGCCGCTGGCGACGGCCGCGGCGCCCTCCGGGCCCGACGGAAACGGCGGGACAGCGTGATGGCTTGGTGTCGTGCTGGCGCTACATGCTGCGGGCGGTCTGGCAGATGAGATCCGCTGCGAGCTCTCGACCGACGTAGCCCGCGTTGATCAACAGGTGATAGTTCTGAGGCGCTTGCCAATCCGCGTGGTAGAAGTGGCGCGCATACCGCGCCCGGGCGCCATCGAAGTCGCGGACGATGCGCTCCGCCTCCTGTCGACTCACGCCCTGCTCCTTCACGACCGAGAGCGCGCGCAGATCGAACGGCGCGTAGATGTGCACGTGCAGCGCCCGGGGATGGTTTCGAAGGACGAACTGGCTTCCGCGGCCGACGATCACCGCGTTGCTGCTCCGCGCGGCCTCCTGAATGACCTGCTCGGTCACCTGGACGTACGTTCGATTGGACAGGTCCATCACGTCGCCGGGGGCCTCGACGAGGTCCGGCGGCGATGACGCATCCGGATAGCTCACGCGCAGGGCGTTCACCAGCCGGCTGATCAGGGTCTCCCCGCGCTCGTCGTGCTCACTCACGACGTCCTCGGGGAGACCCAGACGCAGGGCTACCTCGTAGATGAGCTGCCGGTCGAGAAGGGGCGCGTCGAGGATCTGCGCGACGCGCTGGGCAATCTCTCCGCCGCCGCTCGCGAACTGACGGGAGACTGTCACGACGGGCATGGTCGTCAGGCGCCGACGATCGCAGGGGCCACGGGCGTGCACCACTTTCGGTACTGCTCATTGTTGCCGTGGATGATGTCGACGTACAGGCGCTTCAGCTCGAGCGTGACCGGACCCGGGCGGCCCGACCCGATCGTCCGATGGTCGATGTCCAGGACCGGAGTCAGGTGCGCGGCCGTGCCGGTCATGAAGCATTCTTCCGCCGTATACAGCTCCGACCTGGGGATCTGGCGTTCGACCGTCTCCATGCCCAGCTCTTTGCGCGCCAGATCGATGACCGTGTTGCGCGTAATTCCCATCAGGATGCCCTCGGCGGGCGACGGCGTCACGAGCTGGTGATCGGAGACGAGGAACACGTTCTCGCCGGGCCCCTCAGAGACGTTGCCGTCCTGAGTGAGCATGATGGCCTCGTCGTATCCATTTTCCTGCGCTTCCAGGTGGGCCAGCGCGCTGTTGATGTAGATCCCAGTCACCTTGGCGCGCCCGGGAATCGCCGTGTCGGGCACGCGCCGCCAGGAGGACGTGCAGCATCGCACGCCGTCCCCCTCGAGATAGGCTCCAAATGGCGCGACGAAGATGTTGAGGTCGCTCTCCAGATCGCGAATCCCAAGTCCGATGAACTCCGCCGACTTGTACGCGATCGGCCGAATGTACACGTCTTCCTGGAACCCGCTCATCCGGACGAGCTCCACCGTCAGATCGCACAACTCGTCGACCGACTCATGGATGTCGATGCGAAGGATGTGGGCGCTGCGCTTGAGGCGTTCGTAGTGCTCACGCATGCGAAACAGGTAGATCTGCTCGTGGGCGTCGTTCCAGTTTCCGCGGATGCCCTCAAAACAGCCGGTCCCGTAGTTGAGGGCGTGGGTCATGATGCCTACCTTGGCCTCCTCCAACGGCACAATGCGCTTTCGGAAGTATGCATATGATCCCACGCTTGCTGCTCCTTTTCAGTCGAAATGTGCCCACACAGGGGGCAGAATGGTCGAGCGTCCGAGGACGAAACGAGGTTCGAAACGCTCACCCGCGGCCGGGCTAGGAGCTGGACCAGCCTCGGCGATTGCGGATGAGCTGACGTACCTGGCCCGCTACGCGCGACCACAGCTCACGATTGTTGTCGAATGTGAGCACGTCCCCTACCTCCGCAATCGGAAACGCAGCGGCGTCAATTCCGGCATGCTCTGCCCATTCCGGGCTATCCGTGACCCGCATGAAGAAGTACGCAACGTCGCGAGTCTCTCCGTCGGATTGATACGGTGCGGTCCCGGCTTGCCCGATGATCTCCGCTTTGACGCCGGTTTCCTCGCGCACCTCGCGGATGGCGGTTTCTTCCAGGGTCTCGCCCGGATCCACCCAGCCTTTCGGAAACACCCATTCCCCCCGAAGGGTCCGCCGGAGGACGATCCGATCGCGCCAGACGATTATACCGCCAGCCTGAACGGGCCCCATCAGTCAGGCCGAATGTAGGATCTGTTGCGTCCTCGCTCCTTAGCCTCGTAGAGGGCTTGGTCAGCAGCGGAGAGGAGCGTGGCTGCGTCGGTGTATGGCGCGGCCTGCCAAGCCCCACCGATGCTCAGCGTGAGGCGTGCGCGCGGTCGATCGGGGCCAACGGGGAAGGACAGCCGTTCGACGGCCTGCCGGACCTTCTCCGCCACCTGCAGGAGTGCAAGCTGGTCGCACCCAGGAAGGATGGCGGCGAACTCCTCCCCGCCGTAGCGCGCGACCAAGTCGGTCTGCCGCAGGTTCTGGAGAATCGTCTGGGCGATCTTGCGCAGGGCGACGTTGCCTTTCGGGTGGCCGAAGGAATCGTTGAAGGCCTTGAAATTGTCGATGTCGGCCATGATGACCGCGATCGGGTACTTGAACCGCTTGGCCTTCTGAATCTCCTGAGCGAGAGCGGTCCGAAACTGGCGGAGATTGAACAGTCCCGTTGTCGGATCCGTTATCGCCAGGCGGCGCGTCTGCTGGTAGAGGCGCGCATTGGCGATGGTGACCGCGGCGCTGTTGGCCATCAGATCCATGACACGGAGGTCGTCCTCGTCAAACTGCTGCTGTCGAAGGACGACGATGGCGCCGAACGATTTTCCGCGGGTTCGCAGCGGCATCGCCACGAATTCCTGGCCTTGACCACCCTGCTGGATGTGCCGCGCCATCGGTTCGTCGCCGCAGAGCGCCTCGGCCGCAAGTCCGTCGAAGAGGTCCGTCGGTGCGTCGTCGTGCGGGCGCGCAGCGACGAGCTTCAGCGCCTCGTGGTGGTCTTCGAGGTAGATCGCGCTGACGGAGTCGGGGAACAGGTCGATGATTCCATCGGCGCAGATGCGAATGCATGCGTCAACGTTTCGAGCGCCGGCGAGGCGCGTCGCAAGAGCACTGAGCGTCGTCATCTGCTGGAGGCGGAGCCGCAGCTCCAGGTACGTGCGGTTCAGGTCCTTGGCGTAGGCGTCGAGCTGCGCATAAACGGCCTGCAGATCGCGGATCTGCGCTTCCAGCGACTCAACCCGACCGGGATCTGCTGTTGTTGTCACCCGTTCGTCACCGATGGCCGACCTATGACGTTGCCACAGGCGGGGGAAACCCCGTGCCGAAGCGCGCGCGTGTCCGCCGGAGTGCCCGCTCGACGATCTCGACCTCGCTGGCAAAGGACATGCGCTTGATCGCCTCGACCTCCGGCAGCCATTCGACAAAGTCATTTTCCCAGTCGTGGTCGTTGACGCTTCCGCTGATCGCATCTAGCAGGTAGAAATAGACGGTCTTGTGGTGGCGCACGCCGCGCGCGGAGAACCAGTAGGTGATGTCGCCGAGGGGCTCGAGGATCCGCACGGAGATGCCTGTTTCCTCGCGCACCTCTCGCATCGCCGTTTGTTCCAGGGTCTCACCCGCGATCGGGGTGCCCTTGGGAATGCTCCACCGCTCCGGCCGCGCGCGCCCAACGAGGACCACCTCGAGGGTCGAACCGGCTAGTCGGGTGATCACGCCGCCGGAAGAGACGTCGCGGACGGTTCTCACCGATCGCCCCCATCGCAGCACTGCATGCCATTGTACACTCGTGTGCCGTGGTTGGACATTCTGGTGACCGCGGGCGAGCCGTTGATCGGCGACGCTGGCCGTGCGATCAGTGTACAATGGCTGCTTGTCATAAAGGACCAATTTTGAGGCGGCAACCGTAACCGCCGTGAGCCGGCAGGAGCATCGGTCGGTTTATGTATCGAGCGCGCGTCGCTGATCGCCAGGGTCGCTCCAATAACCGTCCTGCTCTCATCAGTTTGCCGGTGCGCTCGGAATACCGCCGACGCCTGCGCCGCCTGTCCTCTATCTCCGAGATCGCGTTCGGTCCAGTGCAATGGACTGTGGCGCTCCTTTTCGCAATGGTGATCGGCCGCTCGGCGGGCATTGCGCCAGGCACGATCGGAGCGCTCGCCTGCGGGCTGGCAAGCGCATGGGCCGCTCGCCGTCGCACCGATACCCAGCTCGCATGGGCGGCTGTCGCGGTGTCGTGTGTCGGCTGGATTGTGAGCGCGGTTGCCGGTCGTCAGGGCCTCGGCAGCACCTGGGTCGAAGCCGGATTCTTCGTCTTCGCAATCGGGGTAACGGCCGGCCAGCTCGCGTGGCCGGAGCTTCGCGGGTCCACCGAACGACTCGTTGCAACGGTCGTCGACGTCGTCGCCGTCCTCTCGACCCTGGCGCTGTGGACCGTAGGCGGGCTTTCCCTGCTCAAGGTGATCGTACCGGTGCAGATGGCTGAGTCCACGATTCGTTCCGCCGATCTGGTGCTGCCCCTGGTCACGGCCATCGTGGTGGCCCCGCAGCTCGCTACCGGTCGGAGACGATGCGTGTGGGGCGTGGCGCTCGGGATCGCGTTTCTCTTTGTCGGAAACCTCTTGCCGGGCCTCGAGTCGACGAAGCTGGCAGGACTCTTCATCGCGGCGCCAGTTCTGAACGCTTTGGCATTCGCCGTCATGCTGGCATCGATCGTGAGCGGCCAGGTGAGCGCTCCCACGGCGGACTTGCTCGACCACGATCGCATCCGTCCTCCGTTCCTGTTGCCCGGGCTTCTCGGAGCGGCGGGTCTCGTGATGGCCCTGCTCGTTGTCGAAGGGGGAACCCTGTTTGTCCCGGATTTTGCTCTGCTGGTGGGAGCCTGCCTGGGCGCTCGTGAAGTGCTGCGCGTGCGTAACCGTCGCCACGCGGACGAGCGCCTGGCTGCGTCGCTCGATCTGGAGGGTCGTCTCCTCACACTGCAGGGCAACACCAGTGAGACCGTTACGCCGCAGGAGACGATGAATCGTTCGTGCAGCCTCGCGATGGAAGTGCTGCGCACCAACGCTGCCTTCGTGTGGGTCGTGGAATCGGATGTCCTCGTGCTCCGCGCCCTCGGACCCAAGCCTGGTTTGCCCGAAGGTCTCCTCGGTCGTCGCATTTCGATCACCGACCCCTACGCGCTTGCCGCTCGCATTGTCCGGACCGGCGCCTCGGAAGCGTGCGACGCCGGGTCAGCCGATTCCCGCGTCGATCGCTTCCTCGCCACGCTCCTCGACGCCGGGCCGCTGCTCGGGGTGCCAATCCTCGGGGAAGAAGCGCCGATTGGAGTGTTCGTTCTGGTCCGGGCGCGCGGAGATCGTGCCTTCAGCCACTGGGACAAACAGAAAGCTGCCCTCATCGCCGCGCAGATCGCCACGACGTTCCGGCACCTCGAGCTTCACGACGAGCTGGAGAATCAGCTTCGGGAGGCCACGCTCGTCCATCGCTTCGCGGTCCAGGCAGGCACCGCGCGGTCGCTCAACGACGTTGCCTGGTACCTGCTCGAGTCGATTCGGTCGCGAATTCCGCTGGACCGCGGGTCGGTGTACCTGGCGGACTCCGCGTCGCGGGGCTCGTACACGCCCATTGCCTACTTCCCCACCCGCGCTTTGGAACGAGATCAGGCAGGTGGGCCGGACCATGCCGACCTGCGGGTGCCGCTCCGCACTGGCGACACCCTGGTTGGACACATCGAGCTTCGGCGCAGAGAAGGCGGCCCCTTCACACCCGGCGAGACCCGCATCGCCGAAACGCTGGGGCACCAGGCGGCCATCGCCCTCCAGAACGTTCGCTTGCAAGAAGAGTCAGGAAAGGTCTCGACCTATCGCGAGTTGGACCGGCTCAAGACCGATTTGCTGAACGCCGTTTCTCACGATCTCCGCGGCCCGCTCGCGAATATCAAGGGGTACGCGGCAACGCTCGTAGACTCCGGGAGCGACATGCCGCCGGACGAGCAGCGCTCGTTCCTCGAAACCATTGAGGAGGAAGCGGATCGCCTGCGCGACCTTCTGAATCATCTCCTCGACCTATCCAAGATCGAGGCGGGTGTGCTCAAGATCGAGAAGAACCCCCTTTCGGTAGAGCGATTAGTGCAGCAAACGCTGTCGAGCGTGCGCTCGCCCGATCACCAGTACGACGTTCGCGTTCCCCGAGAGCTTTCAATCCTGGGCGACGCCAAGCGCCTGCGTCAGGTACTGAGCAACCTTCTGGAGAACGCCGCGAAATATTCTCCGGACGGCGGAGCGATCTCGGTGCGCGCCACGGCTACCGACGCCGAAGTGGTAATCTCAGTGGCCGATTCCGGCGTTGGAATCCCCCGCCACCAATGGGATCGCGTATTCCGCCCGTATCAGCGCGCGGACACCGCGACGAGCCGGGGCATCAGCGGAAATGGATTAGGCCTGGCGATCTGCAAGGGAATCGTCGAGGCCCACGGTGGCCGCATTTGGGTCGAGAGCGAGCCCGGCGAGGGGAGCACCTTCTCGTTCACCGTGCCTCGGGCAGCGGGTGACGCCATCGCTGGGTTCGATGATCAGGACGCGCCACAGACATGACTTGGACCTCGGCGGTCCATTGCGCATTTGACAGAGCGATCAGGAGGCGGACGTGTACCCGAAAACCGCAAACGGGGCGTGCATAGCGATTGCTGACGACGACCCGAAGATGATCAGGCTCCTCCGAAAGAATCTGGAGCAGGCAGGCCACCGAGTCGTGTCGGCCAGCGATGGTCCCGGCGCGATCGACCTCGTCGAGACTCAGCAGCCAGACCTCTTGGTGCTGGATGTCGTGATGCCAGGAATGGATGGGTGCGAAGTCCTCACGCGGCTGCGGGAGTTCACCTGGCTGCCGGTGGTCATCCTGTCCGGCAAGGATGATGAGGCGGACATCGTTCGCGGTCTGGAAGCTGGTGCCGACGATTACGTCACCAAGCCCTTCGCCCCGCGCGAGTTCCTCGCGCGGGTCAACGCCGTCCTCCGGCGCGCGAACTTCGGGGCGGACGATCGCGGTGCCTCGGTGCTCGCGAATGGCGATCTCGTGATCGACTATGGCCAACATCTCGTGAAGCTCGGGGGCCGGGAGATCGCTCTCACGCCGACGGAGTATCGACTGCTCTCATGCCTTGGCCAGAACGTCGGGCGGACTCTCACGCAAGAGGAGATCCTGCTTCGGGTCTGGGGCAACGGCTATCAAGACGAGGCGCACCTCCTGCGCGTCAACGTGGCCCGCCTTCGGGCAAAGCTCGGTGAGAACGCGAACAGCACGAAGTACGTCGCGACTCGCCCTGGCGTCGGCTATACGATGCCGCGGATCGACGAAGGGAGTATGACGGAGCCCGCAGCTATGTAAGCTGCATCTGTCGCGCGATATCGAGTTGTGATGACCTGTGGACGGCGTGTAACGGCCCCGTGACCGATTCTGAAAAATAATTCGGCAACTAGACAGAAGATCTGTCGTGGCCGGCAAAGGAATGGCAAGACACCATGGCTGCGGAGGAGTTGTCGTATCGCATCCGAACAGCGACGTTGGAGGACGTACCGGTCATCCGTCAGGCGATGGGCGCTGCGTTATCGCACCCCGAGGGGAAGGGGCGTCGGGAAAGCTATCGTGCCCCGGCCACCCGGGGCGAGTTGCTGGTGCTGGAGCGATACGACCCGCGCGCGCGGGACTGGCGGATCGCGGCGCTGGTCGACTGGCACATGCGCGTCGACGACGTCCTTACCATCCGAGACATCGCCACAGAGGGTGAGATCGTCCATGCCGGGATGGTGAAGCATCTGATTACCGAGCTGATCCGGTCGCTTTCGCCTGTGGAGATGATCGTCAAGGCCCGAGCGGACGCGGCCCAATGGAACGACATATTTCGGAGCATCCCCGGGTTCGTCCTGGAGGGATCGGAGTATCGGCGGCCCAACTGGATCAACGTTTGGAAGTGGTCGCGCGAACTGGCCGCTCGCGCGACGCGCGCACCGGCGCCACGGTTCCGCCGGTGACGCGCGGGGCGAACCGGTAGTCGCTGGGAGGTATTGCTGTGGCCGATGGCCTGTCAGAGCACATCGATCAATTTCTCTTCCATCTCTCGGATCAGCGTCGCGTCGCGTCGAACACGATCGCCGCGTACGGCAACGACCTTCGGCAATTCTCGCAATACCTTCGGCTCACCAACGTCGTTGGCGTGTCTTCGGTGGCAGAGGGCTCGCTGCTCGACCCCGGGACTGTTGCTGGATTCGTCCTGCATCTTCGGGAGAAGGGATATGCCCAGGCCACGGTTGCGCGAAAAGTCGCGGCGGTGAAGTCGTTCTGTCACTACGCGGCGGAGATCGGGCTCATCTCGCACAATCCCGCCGCCGCGGTGGATTCCCCACGCGTGCATCGTGCTGCGCCGCAGGCTGTTGATCCTGAGCACGTGAGCGCGCTGCTGGACGTTGGGTGCGCTGGCGACATGCCCGACGATTTTCGCGATCGAGCCATGCTCACCCTTCTCTACCACTCCGGAATGCGCGTCAGCGAGCTTGTGGCGCTCGACGAACCGGACGTGGACTTCGACGCCTCGATCGTCTCGTGCCGCGGTCGCGCCGGGCGCGTGCGCGCCATTCCGCTCGCGGATTCGGCCCGGATCGTGCTTCAGGACTACCGCCTGAACGGTCGGCCGTATCTGGCTCGCGCTGAGGCCGCGGGCCCATCGGCGCTCTTTCTCAATCACCGCGGGACGCGATTGACGCGCCAGGGGTTCTGGCTCATCATGCGCGAGCGGGCGCGAATCGCCGGCCTCAACGTGCCCATCACCCCACACGCCCTCCGGCATTCGTTCGCCCTCCATCATCTCGGAAATGGCACGCCGCTTCGGGACCTCAAAGAGCTGCTCGGACACGTCAATATTTCGACGACTCAGATCTACACTCTCGCGAACCGAGCTACCAAAGCACCCGTCTAGCGCCCATCGCATGCGATTGCCGGCCGGCGCGGTGGTCGCCCTGCTGACGGCTATTCCACTCTGGGCGCCTGCGCAAATCACTCAGCCGGCTGCCACCCCATCCCCCGACGGTTCCCTTCGAGCGATTCAGGCCGCTGCTCCTCGTCCGCGGGACCTCAGGTCCCTCGCCACTGCGTTGGAGATCGATCCATCCCCGCGGCTCATCGCCAACGCCGATCCCCCGGACTATGCCCTAGGCCAAACCGACGAGTTCTGGATCGTTGCCCAGAACGTGCCTCGTCCCCTCCGTACAGAAGCCACCCTCCGTCTGGTGACTCGCCACGCGTACTGGTACGTCGAGCCTCAGTTTTCGGTGTCGGACTCCGATCTCAAAGGCGCGGCGGAGTTCTTCGACACGCGCATCTATCCAGAGGTCAGGCGGCTGATCGGGAACGAGGAATTCCCGGGCGTCGACAATGATCCGAGAATCACGGTCTTCAATGGTGACGTACCCGGTGTGGCCGGCTACTCGTCGTCGCTGGACTCGTACCCGGTTACGATCGCGCCCTTCTCAAACGAGCGCGACATGGTGTTCATAAACCTGCGCGTGGCTTCGATTGGGTCGCCGGACTATCTTGCCACCCTCACGCACGAATTCACCCATCTCGTCCACCGAAATGTGAAGCGATCCGAAGACACGTGGGTGAAAGAGGGGCTCGGCTTCATGATGCCCGCGCTCGTCGTTCCGAATTGGCCGATCGCGTCCGGATCTTTCAGCGCGAACCCGGATATCCCCCTCACTTCGTGGGCTGGCGACGGTCAAGGCGCAGAGCCAGCATCGGGCCATTATCAGGCCGCCGCCTGGTTTTTGCGGTATGTGATCGATCGATTCGGCACGGGAGCGTTTTCGTGCCTGTTGCGGCTCGACGACCGCGGACTCTCGCGAAGCGGACTGGCGCCGTCCTGCGGCGTGCCAGCCCTGTTCCCCGACGTCTTCATGGATTGGGCCGTCGCCAATGTTGTTGGCGCGCGGCCGGGCGGCGGTGTTCAGCCGTACACGGGCGATGCCCCCGACGCGCCGCGGCCTCGGAAGATCGAGCGAGTGGCGCCGGCCGAGGTGACCGCGGCCCAATTTGGCGCCGAATACTTTGATCTGCCGACTGATGGGCCTGTGACTGTTGATTTCGTCGGTGATTCTGAAGTTCCCGTCATCGGCGCCCCCCTCGGTGACCGGCCGAGCCTGTGGTACGCGGTACGCGCGGACGATTCGGTGGCGTCTTTGACGCACACGATCGATTTGACCAGGGCGACGCGCGCAGAGCTCCGCTATTCGCTATGGTTCGATCTGGAGCGCGACTTTGACTATGCGTACGTTGTCGCCTCCCGCGACGGCGGTCGGCATTGGGAACTGCTCCGGGCGAGCGACATGACGGCGACGAACCCGACTGGCTCAAATCTTGGGATCGGCTACACGGGTCAGAGCGGGTCGAACGTCTCGCCGCACCGGATCGACCAGTCCATCGACCTCACATCATTTCTCGGGAGCCGGGTGATGATCGGATTCTGGGTCGTGACGGACGATGCTGAAGTGCGCGAGGGTGTGGCGATCGACCGGGTGCGCATCGATTCGGACGACCCCTCTGCGTGCGTCGAAGAGAGCGACGCAGATTGGCGCGCAGAAGGCTGGGCGCGGATCGATCCGATCCTTCGGCAACGCTGGTCCCTCCGCGCCGTGGAATTCTCGGGGTCGGACGTTCGGGTGGAAGTCGTCCCGGTCGACGAGCAAGGCCACGCCACGTGGACTTCCGACGGTCGAGCGGTCGATCGCCGGGTGCTGGTCGTGGCCGCGACGACGCCGGTCACGCTGCGTCGATCGCACTATCACCTGGCGATACGTTGACGACGGCGAGCGCGGTTCCTGGTGTTTTCGCTCGGCCCCCGGCGGGCCGCCTGGTCGGGATCAAAAAGTCAATCGGGCTGCGGACCGGCTGAGGGCTGCGCGTCGTCCAAGCGCTGGCGGAGGAGCAGCACGAGTAGATGCTGACCCGACAGGCATCGACCTCCTTCGTTCGGTTCATACGCGTCTCTGTCGCCGCCGACTTGCGGGACCCATCGATTGAGCGTGTCACAATCGCGTCAACACATTCTGGATTCCGGCACGAGGCAGCGCTCAGCGATCCAACGATCGCCGAGCTGCTCGGCGACATGGAGGAGACGTTGCGCCAGGTCTCCAGAACTCTGAGGCGGGCAACCACGAAGGAGAGGACCCTGCTCGACGGGGCACTCTCCTTGTATCACACGTTAGGAACCAGCAAGTCGCCCCCGAGGCAACTGATGGTGGGCCGTCGTTTCTCCTGTATGCCTGTAGCCCGCACGTAAATGATCAAAGATGTCCCATTGATATCGGTTGACAGCCACAAAAATGGACAGATATCATGCGATTGGAGTTCCACAACTTGACGATAAACGAAGATGTTCAGTTGATGAGTTTGGAGCAACGGGGAGGCATTGAACGGTGGAGATCATCGGAGTCGTGATCGTGGCTCTCCTGGCGGCGCTGCTGGGCGCGGTGGTTGGGGGGCTTGCGATTCGCCGCGGGATTATCAGTCGTGCAGCTGAGCGTGAGGCGGCGGCTGCGCAAATCGTGATGGAAGCTGAGGGGAAAGGCAAAGAGCTGCTTCTCGAGGCAAAGGAAGAGGCAATTCGGGTTCGGAGTCTGGCCGAGAACGAGATTCGGTCGCAGCGCGGCGAGCTGAAGGCGGAAAGTCAGCGGCTCCGCGCCAAGGAAGAGTCACTCGACCGCAAGCTTGATTCGTTGGATAGCCGCGAGAGCAGGCTCTCGGAGCGCGAACGGGAGATCGAAGCTCGAAGCCGGGAGGTGGACGAGCTCCGCGCAGGCCAACGCCGCGAGCTGGAGCGCGTGGCGCAAATGTCCACCGAGGAGGCGCGTGGCGTGCTGCTCGGGCAGCTTGAAGGCGAGATGCGGGAGGAGGCCGCACGACAGGCCCGGTACATCGTCAATCAAGCGCGGGCCAACGCCGACGAAGAGGCGCGCCGGCTGATCACGCTGGCCGTGCAGCGACTCGCGGGAGATCACATCGGCGAGACGACCGTCACGACGGTGCCGATACCCAATGAGGAGATGAAGGGGCGCATCATCGGCCGCGAGGGTCGAAACATCAGGGCGCTCGAGGCAGCCACAGGCGTCGATCTGATCATCGACGAAACGCCCGACGCGGTGATGATCAGCGGGTTTGACCCGATTCGTCGCGAGGTCGCGCGCGTCGCACTGCAGCAGCTCGTCGCAGATGGACGGATCCACCCCGCACGAATCGAGGAGGTTGTCGCCAAGGCCACCGTGCAGGTGGAGGAAGGCATCTTGGCGGCGGGCGAGGAGGCAGCGCTCGAAGCAGGCGTGCACGGGCTGCACCCGGAGGTTCTCAAAGTCTTCGGCCGGATGAAGTATCGGACGAGCTACGGCCAGAACCAGCTCCGTCACTCGGTCGAGGCCGCCCAAATCGCGCGCATGCTGGCGTGCGAGCTCGGGGCAGACGCGGAGGTCGCCGCGCGAGCCACGCTCTTGCACGATCTCGGGAAAGTCATGACCCACGAGGTCGAGGGCCCGCACCACGTGATCGGCGCCGACTTTGTCCGCCGATTTGGCGAGTCACAGCGCGTGGTTGACGCCATCATCGAGCACCACGATACGGATCCGGAAGCGGTGAGTCTCGAAGCCGTGATCGTGCAGGCCGCGGACGCCATCAGCGGGGCGAGGCCGGGCGCCCGGCACGAGAGCGTCGAGCACTACATCAAGCGCCTCGAGGCGTTGGAGCAGGTTGCGAACTCGTTCCAGGGCGTCGAGAAGAGCTTCGCAATCCAGGCAGGCCGCGAAGTGCGTATTATTGTCAAACCGGAGGAGGTCGATGATCTCGGGTCCATTCGCTTGGCCCGGGACATCGCCAAGAAGATCGAGGAAACCCTTCAGTATCCGGGTCAGGTTCGTGTCACGGTCGTTCGCGAAACTCGCGCCTTCGAGATCGCTCGATAGACCACGCGCAGCTCTGGGGGGCCACCGTGGGCAGCATCGCTGGAGCCTGGATACCGTACGATCGCCGTGGAGAGCAGTAAGCTCTTAGGCACCTACGACGGGTGCACCGACCTCGAGCCGGAGGACCGGGCCTACCTCGAGCGGATCCTCAAGGCGCTGCCGCTGCTGGCTGATATCGCCCATGCGGACCTTCTGGTGTGCGCGCGCGCCGGCGACGACGCGGTGGTCGTGTCGCATGCCGCGCCCAATCCCGTTCCGTCTTTGTATCCGCGCTCTCAGACAGGACACCGATTCTTGCGCCGCGATCGAAATCGCATCTTTCGTGTTCTCCAGGACCGCAAGGAGCACGCGCTGGTGAGCGGCACGCTGGTCTGGGGTGCGCCAACCCTCCAGGAGGTCTTCCCTGTCCGCGATCGTTCGAATCGACTGATCGCGGCAGTCAGTAGCAACCGCAACCTTTTGGAGCACGAGCGCTTTCAGCGCCGCGATGCGCAATTTCGCTCGATGGTTGCGCGCGTGTTGGACCAGGGCTTCTCGGGCCGACTCAATGGCGCCGAGAATCTGGGCCGATTCACCGAGCACGACGGAGTCCTCACCGTCGACAATCGTGGGATCATTCGATACATGAATTCGCTTGCTGAGAACCAATACCGGCGAGTGGGGTACGTGGACAGTCTGCTGGGCCAGCAGATTTCCGAGCTGGACACCAATGAGTACATCTGCTTTCGAAGCATGGAAAGCGGCGTGTGTCTCGAGCAGCGTGTCACCGAACAGGACCAGGTCTGGATAAAGCGAGCGCTTCCACTTCTACCCGCTTTGCCGTCTGGGCCGTGGTGGCGACATAAGCCGGTCGATACGCAGCCATCGGGCGCCGTCGTGTTTATCCAGGACATCACGGATGAGGTCCGGCGCGAGCAGGAGCTGAAGGCCAAGTCGGCGATGATCCAGGAGGTCCACCACCGCGTGAAGAACAATCTCCAAACGGTGGCGTTCCTCTTGCGAATGGCGGCGCGGCGGGCGACATCTCCCGAGGCTAGCGAAACCCTCCGCCAGACGATGGGGCGAATCCTGAGCATCGCGGTCGTGCACGAGTTCCTCTCCCGCGGGGACCAGAGCGAGATTGACATTCGCGACGTTTGCGCCCGAATCGTGGCGGAGGCGCGCGGCAGCGCTCCCGAGAGGACAAAGGGGCTGGAGATCACACTTGCGGGCGAATCGTTCTCGTTGCCAGCTCAGCAGGCCACCTCATGCGCCCTCGCGGTCAACGAGCTGTTGCAGAATGCTGTCGAGCACGCGTTTCCCGATCGCACCGACGGCCACATTCACATTTGCCTGGACGAGACTGACGCGAGCATGGTGATCAGGATCGCCGATGATGGCATCGGGCTACCGCGCGGCTTCAACCCGGCCGAAAGCTCCGCCCTCGGGCTCAAGATCGTGCAGACGTTGGTTCGCGACGATCTTCGCGGACAGCTGAACTTTTGCAGCGCGCAGGGTGTGACCGCGGCGATCTTTATTCCCAAGGACCTCTGCTCTCGGTTGCGATAGGCTCAGCCGCTGGCTCGCGGTCGCACGGTGACGGGTGACCGAGCGGGAAAGGGGACGGATGGCGCCCACCCGAATTGTCATCGCGGAAGACGAAGCGATTCCACGATTTGGTCTGCGTGAGATGCTCGAGGACCAGGGCTACCTGGTGATCGGTGAGGCCTCGGATGGCCGAAGTGCCGTTGACATCGCGCGCGACCTGCGTCCCGATCTCGTCATCATGGACATCATGATGCCCGAGTTGGACGGCATCAGCGCCTCGCAACTGCTTGCCGAAGAAAAGATCGCGCCCGTGCTCCTCGTAACCGCGTACAACGACCGCGACCTCGTCGGGCGCGCAACGGAGGCCGGTGTTTTCGCCTACGTATCGAAGCCGTTCACCGAGGCGCAGCTCATCCCGCAGATCGAGATTGCACTGGCCCGGTTTCGGGAATTTCAGGATCTCGTGGAACAAGCCGACGATGCGAAGTCAGCGCTTGAGACGCGGAAGATCGTGGATCGGGCAAAGGTTGTGCTCATGCAGACAGAGGGCCTCAGCGAAGCAGACGCCTACCGCCACATCCAGCGCACCAGCATGAACAACCGCCGGCCCATGCGCGACGTGGCAGAGTCCATCATTCAGAGCCACTCGACCGGCTGACGATCAGCCGTCCTCCCGCTCAGCGACCGGGCCCAGCCCCGGGAGTCAGGACAGGGGCCGATGGGAGAAAGGGCACGTCGGCGCCGGTGAAGCGTGCAACAAGTAGCGCGACCGCCACGAACAACACGAGCATCACGATAGCCAGCGCCCCTGCAAGGATCAGCCCGCATCCAAACTTGAAGCCGTCGGCAACGCGCAGGCTCAAAGGCACCCCAGGCCACGGCAGCTCAACGCGCTGGGGCAGGGACTGTCCTTCCTCCGGTTTCTCGATGGTTTCTGTCTCCTCTGACACCGAATAACACCAACCGGGGCGTGCGGGCGATCACCCGCGCCTTACATCTGGATTACAGTGCAGCGGGGTGTCGACTAATGTGCGGAAGCGCCGACATTCTACGAGTCTGCAGGTCCGTCGGGCAACGCGGCGCTCGGTATAATCGCGGGTTGTGCCGATTTTGGGTTTCACTTCTTGACACAACTGGCGCGCCTGCTCGTCGGGCTCATTATGCTCGGCATCTCGCACGGTGGTCCGCCCCCCGAGGTGGCAACCAGGCACCACGTTCCTGGTGACCAATCGGTGCGCGCGGTCATCGCGCCGCGCGACGTCCCGGATGTGGCGCCGTCCGACGTCGCCGTCGCGGCGGAGGAGTCAGACAGCGATCCAGGCGTGTGGGCCTCGGCGGTCCGTGGGCTTCCAATGGGCCGGCCGCTTCGGCTCGCGTACTACTTCCCGCAGGATTCCGCGTCGTTCGACTCTCTCCGCGCAAACATTCGACATCTGGACGTCGTCGCGCCGCACTGGCTCACCATCGACGCGACGGGGTCCGTTGAGTCCATCGAGGGTCCTCAAGCCGTCGCGTTTCTTCACGGCTCGAGCGCCCTCGTCTTGCCGTCGGTTGCGCTGACGAGTAAGCGCGCCGGCCATGCGATCGTCACCGACGCGGAGGTCCAGAGCGAAGCGTTGGGCGAGCTGGTAGCCGCGGCGGAGCCCTGGGATGGCCTCGCGCTTGATTTCGAAGGCCTCGACCCAGACGATCGCGGAGCGCTATCCGATTTCATCAACCAACTTGGGACGAGTCTGCACGAGCAACGAAAACTCTTTGCCATCGCTCTTCCGGCGAAGACGCGCGACACAACGACGGGGTGGGCCGGCGCGTACGACTACGCGGCCATCGCGAGTTCGGCCGATCTCTTCCTCGTGATGGCTTACGGGTTCCGCACGGGAAGCAGCGGGACGCCCGGCTCGACGGCGCCGCTTCCGTGGGTCGATGCGAGCATGGCTTACGCGGCCTCCGTGATCGATCCGAACCGCCTGATTCTCGGCGTCCCGTTCTACGGCTACGACTGGAACGTGACGCGCGGACCGCCGGCACGAGCACTGCGGTACCGTGACGTTCGAGATCTCCTCGATCGCACCGGCGCTGTCCCCTACATCGATCCGGAGTCCGCCTCGGCCACCTTCGAATACTTCGATGGCGAGCAGCAGCATGAGGTGTGGTACGAGGACGAGCGGTCCCTCGCCGCGAAGCTCAACCTCGTGCGGAAGTACGCCCTGCGCGGCGTTGGGGCCTGGCGCCTGGGCCAAGAGGACCCGAAGGCTTGGGTCGTATGGGACCAGGTCATGGCGGTGCCCTTCGTCAATGCGCAGCTTCCCTGAATAGCGTATCCGGCCATTTAGCTTCTCGCCGCCCGCTGATGGAACGGCGCGCCGGGAGTGTGGTAAGCTGGGTGCTTGGCGCGTTTCTCCTCAACTGGTCGGGTACATCGACTGAGCGCTCCTCGATCGGGAAGTAATTTCAAACGGGATAGGTGCGCGCTCCGGCAGACGTCCGGCTCGAATAGCGCCACGCAAATCGAGACGTTTTGTGGAGGTTCGTATGAAGCTAACCATGATCGGCGCGGGCCGGGTTGGCACGACCACGGTGTTCGAGCTGCAGCAGGAGGGCGGGTTCACCGAGATCGTGCTTCTCGACATCATGGAAGAGAAAGCATGGGGCGAAGCGCTGGACTTCCGGCACGGCGCATCCCGCGCGCCCCGATGCGACATCTCCGCCCACGGCAAGGACTACGCGGCGTCGCGAGATTCCGACATGATCATTATCACCGCCGGAATTCCCCGTGCGCCCGGGCAATCCAGGCTCGACCTCTTGAAGGCGAACGTCGAAGCGATGGGGCCGATCCTCGCGGAGGTCGGAAAGGTCAACCGAAACGCCATCTTGCTGATGGTCGCGAATCCGGTCGACGTGCTCACGTACCAGGCGGTGAAGGCCCTCGGGTGGCCGGCCGATCGCGTATTCGGGCTGGGGAACGTCCTCGACACCGTACGGTTCCGATCGCTGCTGGCGGAGAGGCTTGGCGTCCACGGCGGCCAGATTAGCGTCTACATGTTGGGCGAACACGGCGATAGCATGCAGGCGGTCACCGCAAACGCCAGTGTCGCCGGCATCCCGCTCAAGCAGTTTCCCGGATATTCCGATGAGATTTTGAAGGATGTGATCGAGCAAACGCGCATCGGCGGGGCGGAAGTCATTCGCACGAAGGGTGGGACCTTCTACGCCGTTGCGCCCTCGATCTGCTGGGTCGTCCAGTCGGTCCTTCGCGATAGCAAGGAGATACTGCCGATCTCCTCATTGCTCACCGGTCAGCACGGCATCTCCAACATCTGCGTGTCCCTCCCCTGCGTGGTGGGCGCTGGCGGCAGAGAGCGGGTCCTCGAGATTCCCCTTACCGGAGAGGAGCTGGCCGGAGTACAAAACTCGGCGCGCATCTTGCGCGAGTCGGCGGACGCGGTCGGGCTCCGCTGAACCGTTGGTGGCCCGGGGGTCTGAGTTCCGACAGCCTCCCCACGAGATTGAGCACGGAGGACTTTCATGGCATACCGCATCACCCTGATCCCTGGCGATGGGACAGGACCGGAAATCGTGGAGGCGACACGCCGCGTCCTGGAGGCCACCGGGGTGGCTTTCGATTGGGAAGTTCATGAGGCGGGCGATGAGGTTCTTGCGCGAGAAGGAACTCCCCTGCCCGATTCTGTGCTCGAGTCAATTCGGAAGAACAAAGTGGCGTTGAAGGGGCCGATCACAACACCCGTGGGCACCGGCTTTCGAAGCGTCAACGTCGCTCTGCGCCAAGCCCTGGACCTGTATGCGAACGTTCGCCCATGCAGGACCTATCGCGGTGTGCGCTCCCGATATCAGGACGTGGATGTCGTGATCGTTCGGGAGAATACCGAGGATCTGTACGCGGGAATCGAGTTCGAGCAGGGCACTGACCAGACCAGGCGCCTGATCGACATCCTGACTGAGATGAGCGGCCAGCAGATCCGGCCTGACTCCGCCATCAGCATCAAGCCGATCTCCATCTATGGAACGCAGCGAATCGTCCGGTATGCCTTCGATTACGCGCGGCGGAACCGAAGGCGCAAGGTCACGGCCGTGCATAAGGCCAATATCATGAAATACACGGACGGGCTGTTTCTCGAGGTCGCGACCGAGGTTGCGAAAGAGTACCCGGACATTCAGTACGAGAACCTGATCGTCGACAACATGTGCATGCAGCTCGTGCAAAAGCCGGAGCTCTACGACGTGCTGGTATTGCCCAACCTGTACGGCGATATCGTGTCTGATCTCGCGGCCGGCCTCGTGGGCGGGCTCGGCGTTGCGCCCGGAGCGAATGTCGGCGAGATCGGCGCGGTCTTCGAGCCGATCCACGGGAGCGCGCCAAAATATGCGGGCCAGAACAAGGTCAATCCCACCGCGACGATCCTATCTGGCGCCCTCATGCTGCGGCATCTCAATGAAGTTGATGCCGCCGAGCGCGTCGAAAAGGCGATCGCGATGGTGATCGACGAGGGGAAGGACGTGACCTACGACTTGAAGCCACGGCCTGACGATCCGAGCGCCGTGGGCACGGCGCAGTTCGCCGATGCCGTCATCGCGGCGATGCGGAAGCTCTGAAGCTCCCCGATAGGTTGGCGCTAACCGGTCGTCAAGATGTGGCCGGGTCTCGAATCGGCTTGACCAGCTCTCGCCCCACCTCGGTGGCAGTCGCCGGCGCAGCCGAGGCAAGGGTGGGGGGCGTCCCGCAGTAGGGGCAGAGTCGCCAGCGAAGCAGAATCGGGCGCTCGCAACGCTGGCACGGCTGTCGCAAGCGCGCCTGGCACCAAGGACAGAAAAGAAAGTCCGCTTCGACCGGCTCCTGGCAGGACGGACAAACGGGACGGTCGTTCATCGACCAGTAGAGCGCTTCTTCTTCCAGGGACTGGCTGTACAGCTCGGCTACTGTTCGCTGCGGGCGAAGCATGAAATAGACCAGCAGCCCAGGGAAGTTGAAGACCACGACCAGAAGCGTTGCCGCGATCTGGAGGGCGACGTCCGTGGTGCGGGATCGGATGTCCTGGAACGTCCACCAGACCGCCGCGATCCACAGCGCAATGAAGTACGTGAAGAGAATCGTGAGGCCGACGCGAACGATGCGCTCAGCTTGGATCAGGATGTCTTCAATCGGCTGCACAAATTCAAGTGTATCGCATCGTCAATCGTCGCCACGAGCCTGGTACGCACCTGTCACGCGGCGGTTCGCCAGCGCCGAGGGCGACTCCCCTAGCTCGCGAGGTGGACAATGGTCGCGCCCTCGCCGCCCTCCGCGCGGTCGGCGCCCTCGTGCGAGCGAACCAACGGGTGGTTCGTCAGCAGGTCGCGCACTGTCTGGCGAACCGCCCCGGTGCCCTTGCCATGAATGATCCGCACCGTCCGGGCGCCTTCCATGTAGACGTCGTTCAGGTACCGGTCCAGACGGTACCGTGCTTCTTCGGTCGTCAAGCCGCGAAGATCGAGTTGCGACTCAATCGGTGACCAGATCGGTGCGCTCGGGCCGTCCACGTCGCCCGCCGCCAATTGACCGGCGGCGACCGCGCGCTCTCTCGGTGTCTGGACCGCCGCGCGCTCTTCGCGGCGAACGAGCTGCCGCGGTTCGACGCGGACGCGCTTCCCGCCAACGTCCACCTCGACGACGCGGCCTCCGTCGGTGACCGCTCGCACAGTGCCCCGAGCGCCGAGGGTCGTGACCTCGACGTGATCGCCGATCGAGAAACTCTCTGGCGGGGTTGGCTCGTCGCGGCCGGGTGATGGCGTTTGGCCGATTGCGCGAAGTCCGGCGATGCGCCCCTCGATCTGGGCGAGGCGCTCGCGCTCGGCTCGGAGCCCGCGCAGCTCGCGGCGCAGCTCATCCGCCTCCCGCGCCAGCTCGGAGATCGTAGCTTCCCGCACGTGCTCGGCCTGGGCGATGACGGAAGCCCGATCGCGCTCGATGGCGGCCAGTCGCGAGCGCAGCTGCTGGTTCGCCCGCTCGGCATTGGCGCGAATCTGCGCCGTTTCGGCGCGGTCCTCCCGCGCCTGGGCCAGATGCGCGTGGATCTCGGAGAGAAGCTGGTCCACTTGCCGCTCCGCGGGGTGCGTTCGATCGCGCGCATTGGCGACGATGTCCCCTGGCATGCCCAGGCGCTCGGCAATCGCGAGGGCGTTGCTCCGCCCGGGGAGGCCAATGATCAGGCGGTACGTCGGCTGCAGCGTGATGGGATCGAACTCGACGGAGGCGTTTTCGACGCCCGGCGTCGCGTAGGCAAACGCCTTCAGCTCCGAGTAGTGCGTTGTCGCCACGGTGAAGATTCGCGCTTCCACCAGATACTGGAGGATGGCTTGCGACAACGCAGCGCCCTCTTGGGGATCAGTCCCGGCGCCGATCTCGTCCAGGAGCACGAGCGATCTTCGGTCGGCGGACTTGAGGATTTCCACGATGCGCGTCACGTGCGAGGAGAAGGTCGACAGGCTCTGCTCGATGCTCTGCTCGTCGCCAATGTCGGCATAGATTCCCGAAAAGACTGCCAGCGCCGAGCCTTCATCGGCGGGAATCTGCATTCCGGCCTGGGCCATGGCGGCCAGAAGTCCGGCGGTTTTCAGCGCGACCGTCTTGCCGCCAGTGTTCGGGCCGGTGATGAGCAGCGCGTGAAAAGCTCCCCCCAGCTCGATGTCGATCGGCACAACGTCGCCACGGAGGAGCGGATGCCGCGCCCCAACGAGATGAATCGCGCGGCGATCGTCCGCGCCTCGCGTGCTGGAATCCGTCAACGGGATCAGCGTGGGCCGCGATGCGTGCATCTCCATCCCGAGCTTGGCCATGGCGAATGCGAGGTCGATTCGGGCCAGCGACTCGACCGTCTCGACGAGGCCGAACTGGGCGGCGTGGACGCGTTCGCTGAGGGCCTTCAGAATGCGCTCGATCTCGCGCTCTTCCTCGATGCCGTGTTCCCGCCACACGTTCGTCAGCTCGACGATGGCGAGCGGCTCGATGAACACCGTGGCGCCGCTCGCAGACTGATCGTGTACGATGCCGCGGACCCGCCCCCGAAAATCGGATTTGATGGGCAGGACGTATCGCCCGCTGCGCATGGTGACGACCGGTTCCTGCAGGGCGTCTCGGACCGTTGAGCTTGCCATCAGCTCGTTGATTCGGCGCATTAGCCGGTCGTACGCGCCACGCATATCTGATCGGATGCGTCGCAGGCGCTCGCTCGCGCTGTCGAGCACCAGCCCTTCGTCATCGATGCCCAGGCGAATGGCGTTCTCGAGTTCGTCGAGGTTCGCGATGCCCCGCGCGAATCGGGCGAGCGTTGGCGCGCGGATCTCCTGCCGTTCGACGAGATGGCGCACTGCACGGCCCGCTGCGATCGTCGACGCGATCTCCAGCAGCTCGAACGGATTAAGCGTTCCCCCTATCGCGGCGCGACGCACGTGAGCCCGGACGTCATGGGCTCCCCGCACGCCGGTGTTGGGCCGGACCTCCAGCAGGTGACGCGCCTCTTCGGTCGCGTTCTGGCGGCGCTCGACTTCCGAGGGGTCAGTCGAAGGCAGGAGATTGCTGACGAGCGACTCGCTTGCCGAAAAGGCGCAACGCGCCGCGACGAGGTCGAGGACCTTGTCGAATTCCAGGGTTTGCAGGTGGCGGGCAGACATCCCCATGGCTGATGCATCAAAGGCTAGGCGCGGCGCGTCTGCCCGATCCTCCCTCTACAGACAGCGTTCGCACGCGTCCTTTGTCGAGACGGGCATCCATTCCGCGACCCTGCCGGTGATGCCCGGGAACGTCTCGGCCACGAGGGGAATGAACGGCGTGGTCTGAATCTCCAACCGCACATTCTCCCGCGCTCCGTCGAGGTATGCCCACGGCTGGTCCGTCGCGACCAGCAGCATTCCCGTGAGCTGCGCAACCGCGAGCAGCCCGGCGAAGAACCCGACGATGGCGCCCACACCCCCCTCGATGTAATTGTTGCGAACGAGGCGCGTTCGACGGTACGTGACAAGCAGGACGAGAAAGAGGACGATTGTGATCAATAGCGTGACGATGAAATAGGTGACCGGCAGGCCTCGATCGGCCGAGACGCCTGCCCACGGACCGGTGAGCCGGCTGAGCGGCCTGGAGATCGTGTTTCCACCGATGGCTCCGATCAGAATCGACGCGATCAAAAACAGCTCTTTGACAACACCTGAGCGCATTCCGAACAGAATCGCTGAGATCCAGATGAGAATGAAAAGGAAGTCCAGCGCAGTCATGGCGCCCAGGAATTCGATCATCGTCCCCTCCGATGGCATACCGGACGTTGCCGCCAGCGAACACGGATATTACATCTATCGGAGGCCCCGAAACCGCGAATCGTCATGTACATTCGGCCACTATCGGCCGCGAATGCGCGCGCCGAGATCATTGGCCAGGTGCGATTCGATCGCGTCGACCGCGGCGTTTACGTCTGCGTCTTCGAGGGTCCGGTCGGGCGCTCGAAAGGTGAGGCGGTAGGCGAGGCTCACCGTGCCGTCCGGGATGCCGGTCCCGCGATAGACGTCGAAGAGCGCGGCCCGCTCGAGCAGGGGGCCTGCGCTCCGTTCAATCGTCGCGAGTACGCGCGCATGCTCGATCGCTTCTGGCACGATCAGGGCGAGATCGCGAGATACGGCCGGGTACCGTGGGAGCCCCCGCACTTCGATCTCCTCGCGAGCCATGGCAAGAACGGGCCCCAGGTCGATCTCGGCCGCGTTGAGCCGCAATCCACGAAGCTCGAATCGCTCCGCGACGATCGGATGGACTTCGGCGACGACGCCCACCGGCTCGGCCTTGCCCCCAATCTGGATCGAGCCGGCGCGACCGGGGTGGACCCAGGGCGCATCCGACCCGGGGACGACGTGGATGGGCACGTTCAGCGCGCTCATCGCGGCCTCGATGGCGGCCTTGATATCGAAGAAGTCGAATTCCGACGGGTTGGCGTTCCAGTCGGCGGGATCTCGACGTCCCGCCATTGCGATGGCGAGTCGGCGCTCCTCGCGCGGAAGTGGGGCCAGGGGGGGAAGATAGACGCGAGCGATCTCGAAGATCGCAACGCGCGTTTGGTACCGCAAATTGGACGCCACGGTGGACAAGAGGCTTGGAAGCAGCGACGTGCGAAGCCGGCTCCGATCGATGCTCTGGGGATTCGCCACCGGAATCGCATCCGGATCAGGCGGCCCTTCCGGGAACGAGGACGCTGCATCGAGCCGACTCTGGGCATAGGGATCGACGAGGGAGTAGGTGATGACCTCCTGGAGGCCCGCCGCGGCCACCGCGGAGCGGAGGACGCTCTCCCAACGGAGCGTTGGATCCTCGTGCGTGGGCGGCAGCGCGCCGGATGGCAGCACGACGGGAATGACGTCGTAGCCGACGACGCGGGCCACTTCCTCCGAGATGTCCGCCTTGCCCTCGACATCGCGCCGCCAGGTCGGCGGCGTGGCCACGAATTCGTCGCCGTCCCGGCGGACCGCGAACCCCAGCCGGCTCAGCACGGACTCGATTTGAGCGCCCGGATATGCGTGACCGATGAGGTTCTGAACGTCTCGGGCGCTAAAGCGGATGGGCTCCGGGGGCGGAACGTGCGCGTCCACGTCAACCAACGCACCTTCCAGGGTGGCCTCCGCCAGCTCCGCCAACATTTCGGCGGCGCGACGCGAGGCGAGGGGCGGCAATTCCGGGTCGAGCCCCTTGTCGAATCGCTTGGACGCCTCGGTTTGGAGGTGAATGGTTCGCGAGGTTCGTCGGATCGAGGCGGCGCTAAAGGTCGCCGACTCGAGAACCACTCGCGTCGTCGAACCGGTGATTTCGCTCTCGCCGCCGCCCATGATGCCGGCGAGCGCGACCGGCGCCGCCGAGTCGGCGATGACGAGCATGTCGGGCGAGAGCTCGCGTTCGACGCCATCGATGGTGGTGATGCGCTCGCCAACTCGGGCGGGCCGCACGCGGATCGTCAAGTCGCGGAGGCGGTCAGCGTCGAAGGTATGAAGCGGCTGCCCCAGCTCCAGCATCACGTAGTTACTGACGTCCACGACGTTGCTGATCGGGCGAACGCCGCAGAGATGGAGTCGCCGCTGGAGCCATGGTGGGGAGGGCGCGACGTGGACGTTGGTCAGCAGCTGACCTGTGTACCGTGGGCACAGGGCTCGATCGTCGACGAACACCCGGAGGGGCGAATCGCTCCCGGAGCTCCCGTCGCGTTTCTCTCGCCCCTGCCAGGGCAGCCTGACCGTTGCGCCGGTGATGGCGCCGATCTCGCGCGCGATGCCGACGATTCCGAAGCAGTCGGGCCGGTTCGGAGTCAGCTCGACGTCGAAGACTTCATCGCCCAGGTACGCGGCCAGATCCATGCCGATGGGGGCATCGGGCTCGAGCACGTAGATGTGCTCGTCGTCGTCGGAGATGCCCAGTTCCGCCCCGGCGCACAACATCCCCTCAGAGGTGATCCCGCGAAAGCGCCGAGCTTCGATCACCCGCCGCTCATCGAGCTGCCCGCCAGCTCGAATGACTGGTACGACGTCCCCAGCACGAAGATTCTGGGCTGCCGTGACGAGGGTGAGGGTGGTCTCTCCGATGTCGACCCGTGCGACGAACAGATTGTCCGCCCCGCTGTGGCGAGCGATGTCGACGACGCGACCGATGACGATTCGTCGCCACTGCGCGCCGACGGAGTGGATGTTCCCGACCTCAGTGCCGGCCATGGTCAGGCGATGCGCGATCTCCGCGGCAGGCGCGTCGATCTCGACGAACTCACGGAGCCAGCGAAGCGGCGCTCTCATGGAAACTGCTGCAGGAAGCGGAGATCATTGCCGTAAAAGAGCCGAATGTCGTCCACAGCGTGCTTGATCATTGTGATCCGCTCGGGGCCCATGCCAAACGCGAAGCCATTGACGCGCTCAGGGTCATACCCGACGTTGCGCAGGACATTGGGGTGCACCATGCCTGCGCCGAGCATCTCGATCCACCCGCTGGATTTGCACACGCGGCAGCCCTGGCCGCGACAGATCGGACACTGGACGCTCATGTCGACCCCCGGCTCGACAAAGGGGAAGTAGTCGCAGCGAAATCGCGTCTGGATCTCTGGCCAGAACATGCGTTGAGCGAAGGCCACCAGCACGCCCTTGAGGTCGGCCATTGTGAGTCCGATGTCCACGGCCAGCCCCTCCACCTGAGAGAACATCCACTCGTGAGACGCGTCCTGCGCCTCGTATCGATAGCAGCGTCCGGGAACGAGAATTCGAATGGGAGGCTGCGTCCGCTCCATGACCCGCGCCTGGTTGGGGGACGTGTGCGTCCTGAGGAGCACGGAGGGAGGATCGATGTAAAAGGTGTCGAACATGTCCCGCGCGGGATGCTCGTGCGGGATATTGAGCGCCTCAAAGTTGTACCAGTCCAGCTCAACCTCGGGCCCTTCGGTGACCTGGAACCCCATGTCACGAAAGATCTCGATGATTCGCCGCAGCGTTTGGGTGATGGGGTGGAGTCGCCCTGTGTGCAAACGTCGGCCGGGCAGCGTCACGTCGATGCGCTCCGCTTCGAGTTGGCGCCGCAGCTTTCGCTCGCGGATCTCGGCCACACGAGTGTCGAACGCGCTCTCGATCTCTCGCTTGGATGCGTTCGCGGCCTGGCCCGCGGCCGGTCGCTCCTCGGGCGGGAGCTGGCCGAGGGATTTCATGTGCTCGGCCAACGCACCACGACGGCCGAGGTACGCTGTGTGCCACGCCTCGAGCTGGGCGTCGTCCTCGGTCTCTCGCAGCTCCTCGAGGGCGCGCCTGGTGAGCTGCCGCAGATTGTCATCGAAGGTTGTCACGACCGCTCCTCGTGATTGGTCCACGAAAAACGCCCCCGTCTCGGAGACAGAGGCGTCTATCGCCGCCGTGGATCGGACTGGTCGTGAAGTCAGACCGACGCTTTGGCGCTCTCGATCAGGGCGGCAAATTCAGCCCGATTGTTCACGGCAAGCTCGGCGAGCATCTTCCGGTTGATCTCGATCCCGTGGCTCGCGAGCGCTGCCATGAATCGACTGTAGGAAAGCCCATGCTCGCGCGCGGCGGCGTTGATCCTGGTAATCCAAAGCCGGTGAAAATCGCGCTTGCGGTTTCGCCGGTCCCGGTACTGGTACGCGAGCGCGTGCAGGAGCGATTCTTTCGCAGTCTTGATCAACCGGTGGCGCGAGCCAGCGTGTCCCGCCGTCTGGCGCAAGACCTTTCGATGCCGCCTACGAGCAGTAACTCCTCTCTTAACGCGGGTCATCGTTCTCCCTTGAAATGTCTCTTAGAGAAGGAAATGGCGTCGCGGACGGCTATTTTGCGTACGGAACCAACTGGCGAATGCGCGATACGTCGACGCGCGCGACCGCGTGCATCTCATCGTATTCCCGGGCCGATCGCTTCGAGCGATTTCTGCGCAGGTGGCTCTTGCCGCAGCGCGTGCGCATCAACTTTCCGGAGCCGGTCACCTGCATACGGCGCGCGGTCGCCTTGTGCGTCTTGAGTTTGGGCATACATCACCTCGGCGCGTGATTGTAGCACGGCTGTTGCGCGGTCGGCCAAAATAACGCCCCTACCGGATCAGCATCGCATCGCCAAAGCTGTAGAAGCGGTAGCGTTCCGCGACCGCTTCTCGGTATGCGGACAGGATGCGCTCTCGGCCGGCGAACGCAGAGACGAGGAGCAGGAGCGAGCTCTTGGGCAGATGGAAGTTCGTGAGCATCACGTCAACGGAGCGGAACCGGTACCCGGGCGTAATGAACAGGTCTGCCCAGCCCTGGCACGGGCGCAGGTCTCCTGATGCCGCGGCATGCTCGAGAGCGCGGACCGTCGTCGTGCCCACCGCCACCACCCGCCCGCCCTCGCGCCGCGCACGGTCCACCAGCTCTACCGTATCGGCCGGGACGTCGATCCACTCCGTGTGGATGTGGTGCTGGCGCAGGTCCTCGACCGCGATCGGCTTAAACGTGTCCAGGCCGATGTGCAGGGTGATCATCGCCCAATGGGCGCCGCGGCTCTTGACCTGTTCGATGAGCGACGGCGTGAAATGGAGCCCCGCGGTCGGCGCGGCCGACGATCCCTCAACGTCGGCGTACACCGTCTGGTACCGGTTCGGGTCGCCCGCGTACGCCCGGATGTACGGCGGCAGCGGCACCTCGCCCCAGCGCTGGATCACCTCGTGCGCCGCCTCCGCGCTGGGGAAGTGGATCACCCGCGCGCCTTCGACCGCTTCGCCGACCTCCAACGATATCTCGCCGTCGACGATCAGCTGCTGACCTGTACGCAGGCGATGGGCGCGGGTGAGCGCCAGCCATGCGGCCGGCGCAATGGATCGAAGGAGGAGGATCTCCACCGCGCCGCCAGAGTCCGCCTTGCGCGCGTGGATTCGACACGGGACGACGCGGCTGCGATTCGCGACGACCACGTCCCCTGGGGAGAGCAATGACGGGAGATCGAAGACGTGGCGATGCTCGACGTGCCCGGTCGCCCGATCCAGCACGAGCAAGCGGGCGGAATCGCGCGGCTCGGCTGGCGTCTGGGCGATCAGCTCGCTGGGCAGGGCGTAGTCGTACCCGGACAATGCGTGCGCCGACAGCGAATCGGAGGAGGCGGAGGCCTTGCCGTGTTCCATGGGTCGAGACGTCCCGTTTACAGCAGCGGCTCTTGCCATTCATCCGCACGAGGCGATTTCGCGGGAGGCGTCCGACCAAGATGCTCATACGCCCGTCGGGTCACAACACGACCTCGCGGGGTACGCGCGAGAAATCCCAACTGGATGAGGAACGGCTCGTACACGTCCATAATGGTATCCGCGTCCTCGCTCGTCGCCGCGGCGATGGTGTCGATGCCGACCGGTCCGCCTCCAAACTTGTCGATGACCGTTTCCAGCACGGTCCGGTCGACCTCGTCGAGCCCGATCTCGTCGACCTCCAGGCGGGCGAGCGCATCACATGCCACCGAGCCGGTGATGACGCCGTCTGCGCGCACCTGCGCGAAGTCGCGGACCCGCTTCAGCAGTCGGTTCGCGACGCGCGGGGTCCCGCGCGACCGTCGCGCGATCTCGGCGCACGATGCATGGTCAATCCTGACATCGAGGATGAGCGCTGAACGGTTGACGATCTCGACGAGCGCGTCCTGATCGTAGTAATCGATGCGATACGTCACGCCGAAGCGGTCGCGAAGGGGTGAGCTGAGCATCGCCATTCGGGTCGTCGCCCCGATGATGGTGAACCGCTGCAGACTCAATCTGAGGCTCTGCGACGCTGCGCCCTTGCCAACGATAATGTCCCAGACGAAATCCTCCATCGCCGGGTATAGCGATTCCTCGACGATCCTGCTCAGTCGATGGATCTCATCGATGAACAGAATGTCGCCGCGATTCAAGCGCGTGAGGATCGCAGCCAGCTCGCCGGGGTGCTCGATCGCCGGCCCCGACGTGGTGCGGATGTTGACGTGCATCTCCGCAGCGATGATATTGGCGAGCGTCGTCTTACCGAGGCCGGGGGGACCATACAGGAGCACGTGCTCGAGGGGCTCCTTTCGGGCAACGGCGGCGTCGAGGAAGATCGCCAGGTTTTCCTTGATCTTCTTCTGCCCGATGAATTCGTCAAGGCTTCGCGGGCGCAGGGTGGTCTCGATGCTCTCATCTTCGATTCGAGCATTGGCGGTCAAAAGACGGTCAGTCACGCGGCCTCCTAGGACGGAAGTATACCGGTGACGCCTGCCTTCGGATTGCGCGACCTCCACGTCGCCGGCTCGGCACGCGCCGGAGTCCTGCGCACGGCCCACGGAGAGATCGACACGCCGGTCTTCATGCCCGTCGGCACCCAGGCATCGGTAAAGGGGCTGATGCCGAGCGATCTCGAATCCGCCCGCGCGTCCTGCATCCTGGCGAACACGTACCACCTCTGGCTTCGGCCTGGAGCCGAGTTGATCCGCCGCGCCGGAGGGCTGCACGCGTTCATGGGCTGGCACCACCCGATCCTCACGGATAGCGGCGGGTTCCAGATCATGAGCCTCGCTCACCTCGTCGAGATCGACGAAGAGGGGGCCGCCTTTTGCTCCCATCTCGACGGATCGGCCAGGCTGCTCCGACCGGAGGACGCAATGGCCGTGCAGGCGCTCCTGGGGTCTGACATCGCCATGGTGCTTGACGTGTGCACGCGCTATCCGTCGCCGCGCGCGCTACTGGAGCGCGCGGTGGCGCGGACGTTGCGCTGGGCGGAGCGATGCATCGGAATCCCCCGATCGGACGGCCAAGCGATATTCGGGATCGTGCAGGGTGGCACGGAGCCGGACCTTCGCGTTGCGTGCGCCGAAGCCCTTGCCGCGATGCCGTTCGACGGATATGGAATCGGCGGACTGAGTGTGGGAGAGCCGCGCGATCAGACGTGGCCGGCGGTGGCCGCGGCATGCTCTGCGCTACCAGTCGACCGTCCGCGTTATCTCATGGGCGTCGGCGCCCCAGTGGACCTCATGGAGGCGATCGCACGGGGAGTAGACATGTTCGACTGCGTGCTCCCCACGCGCCTGGGTCGTCATGGCTCGGCGCTCGTGCCGGGCGGCCGATTGGACCTTCGCAAGATCACCCTCGCGCGCAGAGACGGTCCTCTCGATCCGGCGTGCGACTGTCTCGCCTGCACCAAATTTTCGGTCGGATATCTCCACTACCTGACCCGCGCGGATGCCGATCTCGCGCGCGTTTTGCTCAGTGTGCACAACGTTCGATTTCTCACGCGGCTCGCATCGGCAGCGCGAACTGCTATCCTGGATGGGTCGTTCGCCGAATTCCATCGGGTTTGGACGGCCACGAACACTGGAGCCGCGCGCGAGGAGCGATGAGTTCTGACAATCGGCGGAGGACGCACCTCTCCTCATCGCGTCGATGGAATTGAGCGCGCAATGAGCGCGGCACCGACGCGCACGGCGACCGTCGCGCTCGAACGGCGGCGTGAGACTCGCATGCGCCTGCTGATCTGGCTCGCGCTTTCGTGCGCATTCGCGATCTGGCTCGCGCTGGTCGCTGTCGCCGCCGCGTGGGTCCGGGAATTTTTCCAGACGTCCGCGGCGCCCGCACCGGCCGTGCTGGAGCAGGTGGGCGGGATCGTGCTGTACCGGGAGGCTGGGGCCCGCGCCGACGTCAGCGTCGCGCAGGGGATGCAGATCTTCGACGGCGATGAGGTGAGCACAAGCCCCGGATCATCGGCAACTCTTCGCGCCTTCGACGGGTCATCGCTTCAGATCTATCCGGATGCGCGGCTGCGAGTTGACGCGAGTACGATCGGCCGATTCACCCCCGCCGCGACCCGAGCGGAGTTTGCCCTGCTCACCGGCGCGATGCGGCTGTCTATCGCCAGCGCGGAGAATCAGGCGCATACGATGCGCATAACGACGCCGCGAGGCGCCGCGACCTTCGCGTCCGGTGAATACACCCTCCGAGTGACCGGCGAGGCGGTGCGGATCTCCGTCTGGAATGGGAAGGCCACGGCTGATGTTGGGGGGCGCTCCGTCAATGTGGCTGAGGGGAAAAAGCTGATCGTCAGGTCGGCGGAGCCGGGCGATTACGCTGTGGTCGACGTGATGGAGAATGTGGTCGTCAATGGGGATTTCGCGCGTGGCTACGATGCGTGGGAGCCATGGGAGGACCGGGAGCAGAACCGACCGGACGTACCCGGGCATCTCGCCATCGAGCGCCCCGGGGAAGCCAGCGCCCCCTCCGTTGCGATGAGGGTCACGCGCAACAGCGAGCGCGACGCGCACAACGAGACGGGCCTTCGCCAGGTGGTGAACCGAGACGTCGCCGGCTCTCGCGCGGTGCGCGTTGAGGCGATGGTACGGGTTGACGACGCATCCCTCTCCGGCGGTGGCTATAGCGGAACAGAATATCCCCTCATGATTCGCATTCGTGCCCACGATCGCCGCGGCGGGGACCAGGTATGGACCCATGGGTTCTACTATGCGAATTCCGAAGACCGGCCCGTCCAATTTGGCGAGATCGTTCCCCAGGGAACCTGGGTCAAGTTCTCCGCCGACCTGACACAGGCATTCAGCCAGACCGCGACGATCGATTCAATCGAAGTATTTGGCGCGGGTCACACCTTCGACGCATCCATCGGCGCGGTGAAGCTGCTCGTCGACTAACCCGCCTCGCGCTGGACGTTGAAGACGTCTCGAACCCCTTCGATGCGCGCCATCACGCGACTCAGCTTCTCGAGGTCGGGCACGCTCAGCGTGGCGGATACGACGGCCGTTTGGTCCTTTTGAACCGCGACGGTCATGCCGTTGATGCTGAGCTTCTCGTCCGCAACCACGGCGGCTATGTCGCGAACCAGCCCCTCGCGATCGTAGGCATAGATCCGCATCGAGACCGGAAACGACTCCGTACCCGACGTGCCCCACTGGACGGCGACGAGGCGTTCCGGCTCGTCTTCGTTGCGAATGCTGCTGCAGCCGACCTGGTGGACCGTGATCCCGCGGCCCCGGGTGATGAACCCGATGATCTGATCGCCCGGCACAGGGTTGCAGCAGCGCGCGAGGCGCGTGAAGAGGTCGCCGACGCCGTCCACGCGCACGCCACCGGTCTTCTCCTGGATCGGCGTGGTGATCGCAGGCACCGCCGGCTCGGCTGGGGGGAGCAGCGTGCCGAGCTTCGAGGCGAGCTGCTGGGGGTGGATCTCTCCGAAGCCCATCGCGGCAAAGAAGTCGTCGACTTTCTCGTAGCTGAAGGCGGCGGCCACGTCGTCCAGCTTGACGTCGGAGAGCCCGAGGCGCTTGAGCTCCTTGTCGACCAACTCTCGCCCATGGGCGATGTTCTCCTCGCGAGCCTCTCGGCGAAACCACTGCCGGATCTTTTCGCGCGCGTTTGCCGTTTTTGTGTATCCGAGGGCGGGGATCAGCCAGTCTCGGCTCGGCCCGCGCGACGCCTTGCTGGTGATGATTTCGACGATATCGCCGTTGCGCAGGGGTCGATCGAGGGGAACCAGCCGCCCGCTCACTTTGGCGCCGACGCACCGATGCCCCACTTCGGTATGGATGCGGTAGGCGAAGTCAATGGGCGTGGCGCCCCGTGGGAGCTCCTTGATCTCGCCCTTCGGCGTGAACACGTACACCTGTTGCTGAAAGACGTCTGTGCGGAGCGTGTCCACAAAGGCCTGGGCGCTCCCCACGACGTCTTTCTGCCAGTCCATGAGCTGCCGGAGCCATGCGATTTTGGCGTCGAGATGCCGATCGGCCCGTCGACCCTCCTTGTAGCGCCAGTGGGCCGCGACGCCGTA
>Ga0070741_10001367_pt1 | contig 75251 bp, 79 predicted proteins | sample Coa_R1_4_FD_66440 | JGI IMG/M metagenome (GOLD analysis project Ga0070741, IMG submission 66440) | Surface soil microbial communities from Centralia Pennsylvania, which are recovering from an underground coalmine fire - Coalmine... | ecosystem: Environmental > Terrestrial > Soil > Unclassified ...
CAGGCGTCAGCCGGTTCGAAAGTCAGGCCGGGACCCAGGGCTCCTGACCCTACGAGCTACCCACCGACGCCACGGGGATGCTCAGGCCAGGACCACTACCAACAGTCTCCCTGGCACCTACCGCTTGCTCCAGGGCGGGCTCGGGTTCCGCCGTTCCGACTCCTCAGACTGGGCGGCGTTTGCAGCGGCGGCGAATCATCCAGAGCCCTACCCCGAGCGCGATCTCAAACGGGACCAGGACGGGAATGAGCACGCCCGTGACGACGATGAGCATGATCGGACTCAAGATCTTTGCGGTTCGCCCCCCGACGTAAACCTTGTGGCGATTTATCGCATATAGGTCTTGATGCAACAGGCGGCGCTGTCGCTCGATGCGCGCCAACTGGTTCCCTGCCTGACGATCCCCAGCGAGCGCCCTCGGCCTAATGGCCTGTTCTGCAGCTTCCGTTGCCGCGATCTCTCGGGATCGCCATTGCTCAAATCCCCCGGCCCTCCAGCGCGGTGTCAGGCTCATGTCTCCACTATCGGCGTGACGCCCGCGGCAGTGAACTGCGGCCGGACCGACACGCCGAAGCTGAGCAGACGTCGGGTCCAACACTCCAGCCACTCTCGCAGCAAACCCGAGCGGATACGGCACGTTGAGCGTTCCTGGTTCGCGATCACCCGCAGGGACTTCCGAGTGCTGTGCTCAGGGCAGGGTGATGTAGTTCACCAGGCTGGACGTCTCGACAACGCCGGCCCTCGCGATGGCAAGCGCGACGGCAACCTCGGCTGGAGAAGCCTCTCGGTTCAGGAAGGTCTGCTGGCCGTGGCGCTCAAAGACGGCTTCACCGGTTGAACCCCGGCGGATTCGGTATCGCCTGGACGCTTGATAATCGGTCTGCAGGTCAACATCTGGGCCGCTGATCTCGACCGGCCGGTTGGCTCGCCGCCATCCGAAGTGCGGGCGACGGATACGAAGGGGCGCTCCGTCGATACTTCCCTCGACACCGCGCTTGACTGTCGACATCGACATCCGAGGCTCCAGAGGGATGACGACGGTACACGGCCCCTCAACCAGGCAGGATTTCGCATTGGTAGTCACAACGAACTCGCCGGCCGGCGTGCTAACGGTTGAGCGATGCCCAGGGGGGTGCCGTAGGAGCTCGTTGCGCATGGTCACTTCGACCAATCCTGATTCGCTCATCCTTGAAGCATGCCGTGGAATCGACCGGGATCGGGGCGCGTCTGCGTTTTGACGACGAACTCAAGAAACGGACCGGAGGAGGGCAGCCACGTCCTCGCATGGGGGCCAGCTTCGGTCGAGAGCGAGTTCCAGGGCGGTCCGGTTGCTCCACCGGTCATGGTCTGGACCCGTGCTCAGCGTGGGGTCTGCGCCACCCTCCAGGAGGGCCTCCACGCACTCAATCGAGCACCTGTCCGCTGCAGCGCATAGCGGCGGAAAGTCAGTAGGAAGGTTTGGGTCGAACCCTCGCCCGAGCAGGCACCGAACCGTTTCGACGTGCCCCTTGTGAGCGGCGACGCCCAAGGCCAGAGGCTCATGTGGTGCCCCTGCGTCGAGTAGGAGTTCGACAATGGTCGTCCGGCCCCACTCCGCCGCCCACGAGAGTATCGATCGGTACGGCGCGACCTCGGTGTCGTCGAAAGTCAGGCCGGTGGCGCGAGCTTCCTCGAACGCCGCCAGGTCGTCGTGGATCACCGCCATCATGAGGTCCCGAATGTCATCGCCGGACACGTTTCCAGTCTGTCGCGTTGCGGCGCCGCTCCGTCCGCACCGACCGGGGCCGCGGATGACGAACTCACTCCAGCCACTCTGGCAACGGCGACCCGCTTACCAACGGCACGTTGAGGGGGGCGTTCGCGTCAGTCGAGGCGGTTCACGATGAGTTGCGCGCACGGCGAGAGCGGCTTCACCAGCGACATCGCGAACCTGATATCGGTGGCGGTGAATTCCTCAGGTGAGAGCACGCCCCCTGTATGTAACTTGATCGTCTGATCGCCGCGTGCGTCCACGACTCTGAACAGCCATGTCTCTTGCTGTCGCACAGGATCGACCTCCCGGCCGACGTACGCGACCTCGAAGTCCGGGAACCGCAGTCGATGACCTTCGGCAAATGGCGCGGGCTGGCCGTAGTGGGCCTCGGTGGGAGGCAAGAGGTTCGAGAGGTCCTCCGGGCCGGACAGCGCCATCACTGCAGCATCGCGCAGCGTCCAGCACCATCCTGTAATGCCGGATACAGGAGCGGGCGGACGCCGGACCGGTGCGAACTGTCGCGAGCAACCGGCGCCGCTTGATTCAGTATGGGAAGTTCTCACCGCACGAGCTCGGGGATCGCGGTCCGAGGGTCCTCTGGTCCCCGACACACACCAGCCGCCGGAAGGCCGGGCGGGCGCCCGCAGGGCGAGCCGGCGCCGGCGGAGCCGGAAGCCGGCGCTCCCGCACGGCTTGGAGGCGGCTCCCATGAAGTGATCACAAAATCACAAACATGACGAAGGCCAACTTCACTACCAACGCCCGTTGAGCCCATTGCAGCCTGGTTGCGAGTTGTAGCGTAGGTGCGTGTGCGCTGCTGAGGATCGTCGCTACGGCCTGGTCGTGCGGTTCGAAGTGCTCGACGGCCACGAGGAAGCCTTCGACACGTTGACGGCCGAGACGGTGGCTGAGATCGAAGCCCAGGAACCGGGCACGCTGGCGTACATCACGCACACCGAGGAAGGGTCGCCTTCCGTCCGGATCTTCTACGAGCTGTATCGGGACGTCGTCGCCTTCGAGGCTCACGAGGCCGGGCCGCACGTCCAGCGATTCCTGGCCGAGCGGGTCGCTCACCTTCGGGGCGATCCGCTCGTCTGGCGGGTGCATCCCGCCGTCGGTGTCTGGCGGGAGTCGGTCGGTTTGGACGGTGACTGACCGGGGCGATCTCGCCTTCGGGGCAAAGATCCGGGAGCTTCGCCGAGAGGCAGGCCTGGATCAGCGGGGGCTGGCCGACGTGCTCAAGCGGTCGGTCAGCTGGGTGTCCCAGGTGGAGCGGGGCGAGATTGTCGTCGGGGACGTCGGGATGCTCCAACGGCTGGCGGTCGCTCTCGGCGTGCCGTCGCGGGAGCTCGTCGAACTCGTCCTGGGAGCCGATGCCGGTGAAGCCGAACGGCAGCGGCCTCATGTTGAGGTGCTGCGCTTGGCTCTGGCCGGCCATCCGGCACCCCGGGAGGTTCTGGGACTGCCGGCCCCCGAGGAGGCTCCCCCCTCCATCGACGAAATGGAACGGCAGGTTGGCCGCGCCTGGGAACTCGTCCACGCGTCTGCCTTCGAAGAGCTCGGTCCCCTGTTGGCGACGCTCATCCCGAAGCTCGAAGCCACCAGCCGACGGGTGGACGACGCGGAACGGGGAAGCGTGGTGGCCGCTCTCGCCGACGCCTACCAGATTGCCGCCGCGATGCTGGTCAAGGTCGGGGATCTGGGCGCCGCCTGGCTCGCCGCCGACCGGGCGATCTCGGCCGGGGAGCGGTGCGGGGACCGGGCGCTCGTGATGGCGGGCGAGCTGCGCATGGCGCACACCTTCGTCAACGCCCAGGAACGGGATCTCGCCATCCACGTGCTGCGCCAGGCGGTTGAGATCTCGGGGGCGCTGTCGGCGGACACCGACTTCGGGATCGTCTCGCTCACCGGAGGGTGTGCCCTGCTCCTCGCCGTCCTGGAGGCCCGGCAGGGCCGCAGTGACGAAGCACGCCGGCATCTGAAAGTGGCCGAGAACCTGGCGAAGCGACTCGGCGGCGACCGCAACGACTACGGAACCGAGTTCGGGCCCACGAACGTCAAGCTCCACCAGGTGGCGGTGGCCGTCGAGCTGGGCAACGCCGCCGAGGCACTCGACCTGGCCAGGCGGGTGGACCCAGCGGCGCTGTCGCCGGAACGGCAAGCCCGGTTCCTGGTGGATGTGGCCCGGGCCCATGCGCAGCGGCGGGCGGTCGCCTCGGCCGTCGCCACGCTCGCCGATGCGGAGCGGATCGCCCCGGCGGAGATCCGGGAATCCCGGAGGGTCCGGGAACTCATCGGGGACCTCGAGCACATGGCCGGGGGCCGGGCGGTCCCTGGTCTCCGGGCGCTGCGGCGCCGGGCGACCCACAACTAGCCACAATCTCGCTGCGAGTCGCAGTCCTCCTGGAGACGACCGCCCGCTGTCTCCTTACCTTCGGCTTGTCACCGCACAAGTCGTGCGGAGACGAGACCAGGAGGACAAGCGTTGAAGCTCCCGATCGATACCAACGGCATGACCTTCATCGCGGCCGGCGGACCGGAGGCCGTGGTCGACTTCGAGACGAAGGCGGCCAAGATCGACGAGACCGGCCAGGCGATCTTCTCCGTGCAGATCGTCGCCCTGAGCGACGGCGGCGCCGAGGTCCTCGGTGTCAAGGTGGCCGGGGAACCGAAGGGCATTGCCCAGGGCGTGCCCGTCAAGCTGGTCGGACTCGTCGCTCAGCCGTGGGCCATGGGTGACCGCAATGGCGTCGCGTTCCGGGCCACCCGGATCGACCTGGCCGGCGGCGGCCGGTCAGCGGCGTGACCGGGGCGGGCGACATGAGACTCAAGACCGCAGCCCTGGTGCTGCTCGTGATCGCCATGTTCCCGATCTTCGTCGTGGACGTCGCCCAACAGACCGTCCACGCCGCGCTCCAGGCGCTCTCGAACCTGGTGGGAAGTCCCCATGGCTAGGACCGAGGGGGTGGCCGACGAAGTTATGTCGGCCACCCTCCGCCTCCTGTGGGGCTTCCGGATCGAGCTGGCCGTGCTCATCACCGTCGGTGGAGGCTGGGGCCTGGGCGAGCGGGCCGTCGGTCCCATCCTCCCGTCGGTCCTGGTCGGCCTCACCGTTGTCGGCCTCGTGGCGTGGGGCCGATCGCGGCGCTTCGCCTGGAAGCAGCTGCGTTTCGCGTCCGTGCGACGGCGGTTCGCCTCCGGGTTGCGGGCGGCCGGCTTCGACAAGGACCGGGAGCGGACGCCGATGGTGCTTCGCACCGAACAGACAGCGGCCGGCTACGCCCTGTGGGTCCAGATGCCGCCCGGAACGTCGGTGATCGACCTGGAGAAGGCGGCGCTCGTCACCGCCGCGGCCATGGGCGTCGCCGAGGTACGGGTCACCAAGGACAGGACGAACGCTTCGCTCGCCACCGTTGCCATCATCCGTCGCGATCCCCTCAACACGCCGGTTCCACTGCCCTCGCCCCTGGGTGAAGCGAGATCGTGGGACCTGTGGAAACCGATCCCGGTCGGCGTCGACGAGGACGGGCGGCATGTCACCGTCTCGCTGCCCGAACACAATGTCCTGCTCGGCGGAGAGCCCGGCGCCGGCAAGTCCGTCGCCCTTTCCCTCCTCGTCGCCGCCGCCGCCCTTGACCCGTCCGTCAGCCTCTGGCTCTTCGATGGCAAGCGGGTCGAGCTGGCGCCATGGGCACCGTGCGCCACTCGGCTCGTCGGCCCTGATCTCGCCGAGGCGATCTCGGTCCTCGAACAGCTCCGGACCGAGATGGACTGCCGCTACGCCGAACTCCTCGCCTGGGGCCGCCGCAAGGTCGCCCCCGACGACGGCCTCGGCCTCCACGTCGTCGTCCTCGACGAACTCGCCCTCTACCTCGCTAGCGGCGACCGCAAACAACGCGACCGGCTGGCCGAACTCCTCCGGGATCTCGTCGCCCGCGGCCGCGCCGCCGGGGTCATCGTCCTCGCCGCCACCCAGAAACCCTCGTCCGACATCATCCCCACCAGCGTCCGGGACCTCTTCGGCTTCCGTTGGGCACTCCGCTGCGCCACCAGAGAGGCATCCGACACCATCCTCGGATCCGGCTGGGCCGCCGAAGGCTGCTCGGCCGCCGACATCGACGCCCGCGCCAGGGGCACCGGCTACCTCCTCCACGAAGGCGGCATCCCCGTCCGGATGCGCGCCGCCTACCTCGACGACGTCGCCATTGCCGCCATCGCTACCCGGGCAGCGGCGCTGCGCAACGGAGACGGGCCGTGAAGGCGGCGGACGCTGGTGTGCTCAACGATCTGCTCGCCCGAGCAGGCGACGCGGAGGCCTTCGAAGCATGGCGCACCAGGGGCAGAGCCACGGGGTGGTGCCGCCACCCCGTCCGGTTGACCGGTGCCACCCGCCACGTCGACGCCGGCACCGGGGAGGTGCGCAGCGTCTTCAGTAGCAGCGGTCTCCCCGACGGCGTGCTGCTCAAGGCCTGCCAGCAGCGCCGGGCCACCCTGTGCCCCACCTGCTCGGCCACCTACGGGGCCGACGCCTTCCAACTCGTCTCCGCCGGCCTCCGAGGCGGGAAGGGCATCCCGGAGACCATCGCCGACCATCCCGCGATCTTCGCCACACTGACGGCACCGACCTTCGGAGCCGTGCACTCCGCAGCCAAGCGCGGCGCCAAAGATGCCCGATGCCGTCCCGACGCCCAAGGAACATGTACGCACGGCCGGCCAAGAACTTGTGCCGACTGCCACGATCCGCGGAGCCCGATCCTCGGACAGCCCATCTGCGCCGAGTGCTTCGACTACCCAGGCGCGGTCGTCTGGAACGCCCTCGCCGGGGAACTGTGGCGGCGCACCACGATCCGTCTCCGGCGGTCCCTCGCCCGGCGAGTCGGTGTGCCTGCCTCGCGCCTCCCGGAGGTCATGCGGGTCAGCTTCGCCAAGGTCGTGGAGTACCAACGCCGCGGCGTCGTCCATGTTCACACCGTGATCCGCCTCGACCCGACCGACCGTGATGCCATGGGATGCAACGCCGAGGAACTGACTCTGGCAACGCTCGAAGCTGTCCGCGCAGTAACGGTGCCCTGCCCGGAATCCCCGGGCTTGATCGGCCCGATCCGGTGGGGAGAGCAGTGCGACGTCCAGGTCCTCGGGCAACACGGGCTCGCGGCCGTTGGCGCCGCCGGCTACATCGCCAAGTACATCACCAAGTCCACGGACCCCGCCGGTGTCCTCGACCGGCGCCTCAAGGCCGACGACATATCCCAGATTGAAGCGCTGCTCTCGCCACACATTGCCCGGCTGGTCCGCATGGCCTGGGACCTTGGAGGGCGGCCCGAGCTCGCCCACCTGCGGCTCCGGGCCTGGGCGCACACGCTGGGATTCCGGGGGCACTGGCTCACCAAGAGCCGTGCGTACTCGACGACCTTTGCAGCGCTCCGATCCGCCCGCCAGCATTGGCATGCCCGTCATGGCGAACACGACCAGACCGAGAACGTCACCGTCGGGGCGTGGCGATTCGCGGGACGCGGCTGGACGTCGCCCGGCGACGCCTGGCTGGCCGAATCAGCGGCCAACGAAATGACAAGAGTCCGACGCACGGCGCGTGAAGAGCGGCGGGGCACAACCGGCACTGCACCCGACGGCGGCACGGCGTGAACCGCCAAGCCATTTGCTGCGAGTGACCGACAAACGGACCTTACTGAGGTGAGGAGAAACAAGTGGACAAACTTCTGCTGAGTCCGAAGGAGGCGGCTGAGATGCTCTCCGTCTCGCGGTCGAAGCTTTACGAGCTGCTTGCGGCCGGAAAGGTTGCCTCGGTCCGGATCGACGGCTGTCGACGCATCTCCCTCGAGGTACTCCGCGCTTACGTCGAGGAGCTCAGCCGAGAGGAGGCCGAGGCGACGGGCGAGTGTGCGGCCTGAGTGGACCAGTCGCTAGCGATATCCCTTGTTGGACGAAAGAGATACTCGCTAAGCTCGTGCCGTGGCTGATTCAGTCGTCGGAATCTCCGAGATCGCCCGGTTGCTCGGCGTGACCCCGCAGCGAGCAGGACAGATCACTCGGGATCACACCGACTTTCCGGAACCGGTCGCGGCCTTGGCGGCGGGCCGCGTGTGGGATGCCGAGGCAGTCAAGGCGTGGATCGCAGCCCACCCGGACCGGCCGGGCGGGCGACCGAGGAAGAACCAACGGTCGTGAGCAATCGGGGAACGTGACATGAGCATCCACGCACGGCAGCGCAGCGACGGGAAGACGGTCTACGACGTTCGGCTCCGCCCGCGCGGTGGCGGCAAGGAGTACTCCAAGACGTTCCGCACCAAGAAGGAGGCGGAGCGCTACCAGGCGGCCGAGCTGGTGGACAAGGCCAGGGGCGGTTGGGTCGACCCCCGCAAGGGGCGCGTCACGTTGGCGGAATACGGCGCCGGCTGGATGGCGCAGCGCCACGACCTCCGGTCAAGCACCCGTGAGCTGTATAGCGGGCTTCTTCGCCGTCAAATACTCCCCGTGCTCGGCGAGGTGGAGCTGGGCGCCATCTCCCCCAGCACGGTGCGGGCCTGGCATGCCGGGCTCATGGCGACCGGCAAGGTCTCGACGGCGGCGAAGGCGTACCGCCTGTTGCGCACCATCCTGGGGACCGCGGTGGCGGACGAGGTCATCGTGAAGAACCCGTGCGCGATCCGGGGCGCCGCCGCGGAACGGACCCCGGAACGGGCGGTGGCGACCGTCGCCCAGGTCGACGGCCTGGCCGCCGCGGTCGGTGACCGGTACGGCTGCCTCGTGCTGGTCGCCACCTACTGCGGGCTCCGCCTCGGGGAGATCATGGCGCTGCGGCGTCGGCACGTCGACCTGCTCCACGGTCGGCTGCGGGTGGAGGAGTCGGCTCGGGACGTCATCGGCGGCGGGCGCCAGTACGGCCCGCCCAAGACGGCCGCCGGCCGGCGGACAGTCGCCGTCCCGCCGCACATCCTGCCGGCCGTCGAGGCCCATCTCGCCACCTACGTCGGCCCCGACCCGGACGCTTTGGTGTTCACCGGCGAGACCGGCGCGCCGCTGCCCAGGGCCAAGTGGAACATCAGGTTCCGAAAGGCCGTGGCGGCGGTCGGGATGACTGGCTTCCACTTCCACGATCTCCGGCACACCGGGAACACCCTGGCCGCCGCCACGGGGGCCAGCACCAAGGAACTGATGGCCCGCATGGGTCACGCCTCGCCCCGGGCCGCGCTCATCTACCAGCACGCCACCCAGGACCGCGACGACGGGGTCGCGGCGGCCATCTCGGAGCTGGTGGCGGCGCCGCCCGAGTCGCCCGTAATGCTGCGTCGGCCCAGTGCGCGGTGAGCCGCGGGATGACGCGGGATGGACGCGGGATAGTGGCTGTCTATCGGCTGAAAAATAGCCGCTGACCAGCGGGTCTACGGCTTGATGACCAGCTTGCCGAACTGCTCGCCGGCCTCGAGGACCCGCATGGCGTCGGCCACCTGGTCGACACCGTCGTAGACGGCCGAGATCGGCGGGTGGATGTCGGCCTGCTCGACGAAGGCGCACAGCGTCTTGAACTCGTCGAGCGTGCCCATGGCCGAGCCCATCACCGCGATCTCCCGGTAGAAGAGCCGGTTGAGGTCGGCTGAGGGGTTGGCCCCGGTGGTGGCGCCGGCCACCACGATCCGCCCGGCCTGGTTGAGCGACTTCATCGAGTGCGCCCAGGTGGCCTCGCCGACCGTCTCGATGACCACGTCGACCCGCTTCGACACCCGGCCGCCGGACATGACGCCGTCGTGGGCGCCGAGCTCCCGGGCCTTCTCCAGCGCCGACTCCTTGCGGGACGTCACCGTCACATGGGCCCCGGCCCGGGAGGCCAGCATGATGGCGGCGGTCGACACCCCGCCGCTGGCCCCCTGGATCAGCACCCGCTCGCCGGGCCGGAGCCGGGCCTTGGTGAAGAGCATCCGGTAGGCGGTGAGCCAGGCGGTGCCGAGCCCGGCCGCCTCCTCGAAGCTCAGGTTGGCCGGCTTGGGGACGAGGTTGGCGGCGGGCAGGGCCACCCGGGGGGCGAACGTGCCGTCGACCCCGTCGGTCAGCATCCGCAGGCCGCCGTCGTCGGTCGGGATGACCGGGTAGAACACGACCTCCCGGCCGTCGGGACCGAGCCCGGCCCCGTCGCAGCCGAGCACCACCGGGGGCTCGAACGGGAAGCCGATCTGGCCCTTCAGGGTCCAGGTGTCGTGGGGGTTGAGCGACGCCGCCTTGACGTCGGCCACCACCCAGCCGGCCGGCGGATCGGGGTCGCGGTACTCGCCCACGACGAGGCCGTCGAGGAAATCGGGCAGACCGAGCTTTTCGGCATAGGCGGCAATCATGCGGGGAACTCTACCCAGCCGTTTCCAGATTCCCTTTCTCGACGGGCCCCGGCCGCCGAATGGTGGGAGCGTGGGTCGAGACGTCCTGCTGGTGGGCGAACCGGGCACGGTCGAGGAGTTCGCCTCCGAGGAGGACGGGCGCCTGCACCGCTGCTCGTCGCCCGACGAGGTGCTGGCCTGGCTGCGCGCCGGCGAGCCCTGCGACGTCGTCGTGGCCGCCGGCCTTCCCGGGATGGACGGGGTCAACCTCCTCGCCCGGCTGCGGGACGAGCACCCGTCGGTGGCCCGGATCCTCGTCGCCCCGCCCCCGGCCATCGCCATCGGGTTCCGGATCGCCGACCTGGCCCACCAGGTCCTCCCGGCCGGGAGCCCGTCGGAGTCGATCCGGGAGGCGGTGGCCCGGACGCTGCGGCTGCGGGACCTGCTGGCCGACGAGCGGCTCCGGGCCCTGGCCGGGGCCGTCGACGGCCTGCCCAGCCTGCCCCGGATCTACGGGGACCTGACCGCCGCCCTCGAGTCGCCCAACTGCGGGGCGGCCGAGATCGCCGAGGTCGTCTGCCGCGACCCGGCGCTGGCGGCCAAGATCCTCCAGCTGGTCAACTCCTCGTTCTTCGGGCTGCCCCGCCAGGTGACGTCGCTGCCCCAGGCCGTGGCCTATCTCGGCGTGGCCACCCTGCGCAGCCTGGTGCTGTCGACCGAGGCGATGTCGCTCTTCCGGCCGGCCGCCCGGGCCGCCGGCCTCGACGTCGACGCCCTGTCGGCCCGGGCGGCGGCCACGGCCACCGAGGCCGCCCGCCTGGCGGCGCCCGAGTACCGCGCCGACGCCTTCACCGCCGGGCTTCTCAGCGACATCGGGCTGGTGCTGCTGGCGGCCAAGGCCCCGGAACTGCTCCGGCAGGACGAGTCCACCTGGGGCTTCTCCCACGGCGAGGTCGGCGCCTACCTGCTCGGGCTGTGGGGCCTCCCGGCCGCCGTCGTCGAGGCGGTGGCCTTCCACCACGAGTCCTCCGGCGCTCCCACCGGGGCCGACTCCGGCCTGGCCATCCGCCAGGCCGTCGGGCTGGCGGTGATCTCGGCCCATGAGAGCGGCCTGAACGTCCCGATCTGACCGGGTCGGTCCCGCTCGGGAACCATTCGCGGCATTCGTTCGACTACCAGTGACGTTTCGTCACGCTGTTGAACCCGGGGAGGGCCGCCATGGGGAACCGCCGTCGGATGTCGCGCCGGGGGGCGGCGCGCCTCGCCGCCGCCGTGGCCGGTGGTGCCCTGGCCTGCGTCCCGGCCGCCGCCTGGGCCCATGCCGTGTTCATGTCGAGCGGGTCGGTGCCCGCCAACACCGACCAGAAGCTGACGCTCAACGTGCCCGAGGAGAAGGGCTCGGCCGTCCACAACGCCAAGGTGGTCTTCGTGGTGCCGGCCGGCTTCAAGGTGGCCGGCTGCGACCCGAAGCCGGAGTGGGCCTGCGCCGTGTCGGCCGCCAGCAACGGCCGCACGCTGGTGACCTACACCCGCTCGTCGGGCACCGACGCCGACGCCCGCTTCTCCTTCGGCGTCCACACGCCGGCCCAGGCCGGGGACTACCCGTTCCAGACCAACCAGACCTACAGCGACAACAGCACCGTACGGTGGGACGGCCCGCCCGACTCCGACACGCCGGCGCCCGTCCTCAAGGTCACCTGACGCACCTCGACAAAGGAGAGGGCCGGATGAAGCGGACGCTCACCCTGGTGGTCGGCGCAGCGCTGCTCGGCGCCTGGGCCGTGCCGGCCTGGGCCCACGTCACCGCCGAGGACCCCTCGGTTCCGCGGGACAGCGAGGCCGAGATCACCTTCATGGTCCCGGTCGAGAAGGGCGGCCACACCCACGCCCAGGCGGTGCACGCCATGCACGAGGGCCACGAGGCCGGCGGCGAGAACCAGGGACAGCCGTCGGCCGTCTACAACCAGGAGGTGACGATCTCGGTGCCCCGGGGCTTCGAGGTCATCTCCTGCGACACGTCGGCCGACTGGGATTGCCGGGCCACGCCGGCCCGGGGGAGCGCCCACGCCGGGATGGCTCCCGGGGGGACGGTGACGTTCACCCGCAAGACCAGGCAGGGCACGACCATGGACCACCTGCCGTTCACCGTCCACACGCCGGCGAGCAAGGGCACCTACAGCTTCCCGACGACCCAGAAGCTGTCCGACGGCTCGGAGATCGACTGGAACAGCGACGGCGTGACCGGCAAGAACCCGGCCCCGACCGTGCAGGTCACCGACGAGGCCGCCGGGGCGCCCGACGCCGACCACTAGCCGGGGCGGTCGGTCAGCGGTTTCTGACGTTCGCCGGCCGGGTACAGGCCTCTCGAATCACGCTGGTGAGCGCGAAGGCGCCGTCCGGATCCCTCCCCCCGGACGGCGCCGTTGCGCGTCCGGGCCCGGTCGTCAGTGCCCGCCCGTGCTGGTCAAGCGCTGCCGGGCCTCGTTGACCACGGCCTCGGCGATGGTGGCGCTGTGCCAGCCCATCGTCGTGGTTCCCTTGCCCGGCTCGAGCGCCTTGTAGACCTCGAAGAAGTGCCCGATCTCGTCGAGGAGGTACGGCGGGAGGTCACCCCGGTCGAGCATCCCCGACCAGCGGGGATCGGTGGCCGGCACGCACAGGACCTTGGCGTCGCGCCCCGCCTCGTCCTCCATGAAGAAGACGGCCACCGGGCGGGCCATGATGTGACAGCCCGGGAAGGTCGCCTCGTCGAGGAGGACGAGGGCGTCGAGCGGGTCGCCGTCCTCGGCCAGGGTGCCGGGGAAGAACCCGTAGTCGGCGGGGTACTGCGTGGCCGTGAACAGCATCCGGTCGAGCCAGATGGCCCCCGATTCGTGATCGACCTCGTACTTGTTGCGGGAGCCCTTGGGAATCTCGACGATCACCTCGACGTCCATGGCCCTGCATTGTGGCGCGCCGGGAGGGTAAGGGCTTCACCATGACCGACACCTCCGGCCGCGCCGTCCTCTTCGACATCGACGGGACGCTGTGCGACACGAACTACCTCCACGTCCTCGCCTGGCGCCGGGTCTTCCTCGAGCAGGGGGAGCCGGAGATCACCGCGGCCCGGATCCACCGGCTCGTCGGCATGGGGACGGACCAGCTCCTCGAGACGCTGTGCGGCCGGCCCCGGCCGGAGCTCAAGCCGGAACGGGCCCGGCACTTCGACGCCCTGAAGGGCGAGGTCCGGGCGGTGCCCCGGGCCGGCGACCTGCTCCGGGCGGTCCGGGCCCGGGGGGCGCGGGTCGTGCTGGCCACCTCGGCCGAGAAGTCCGACCTCGAGGCGCTGCTGGCCGCCATCGACGCCGACGACGCCATCGACGCCGTGACCCACGCCGACGAGGTGGAGGAGGCGAAACCGGCGCCCGACGTGTTCGCCTCGGCGCTGGAGCGGGCCGGGACGCCCCCCGAGGCCACGGTGGTCGTCGGCGACACGGTGTGGGACGTCGAGGCCGCCGCCCGGGCCGGGCTCCCCTGCGTGGCCGTGCTCAGCGGCGGGATCAGCCGGGCCGAGCTCGAGGCGGCCGGGGCGGTCGCCGTCTACGACGACGTCGGCGCGTTGCTCGACGGGCTCGACGCCAGCCCGCTGCTGGGGACGAGCACGGCCAGCTCGTCCCGGCGCACCGAGTAGCGCAGCGGCGTCTCGAGCCGTTGCACCTCGCCGTCGAGGGCCACTTCGACCGTCGGCGGGCCGAGGCCCAGCTCGGTGGACGGGCAGGTGTCGCGCACGACGAGCGGCGACCGGTCGAGGCTCCGCAGCAGCGCCAGGACGACGCGGGTGCGGGCCAGCGGCCGGTCGGCCAGCACGACCCGGACGTCGAGAAGGCCACCCCCGACCGACTCGCGGTCGGTGAAGTCGAGCAGGTGCTCGCCGTAGCAGCCGTTGCCGACGAAGACGAGCCAGGCCCGGTGCCACCGGCCGCCCATCTGCAGCCGGAACCGGTGGCCGTGGCGGATCTGCTCCCAGGCGGCGATGAGCTGGGCCCTGCGCTTCGACATGCGCCGCTCGTAGGACTCCCGGCGGACCACCAGCTTGGGATAGAGGCCGACGCTGGAGTTGTTGAGGAAGCACCGGCCGTTGACGTCGCCCACGTCGACCCGCCGGACGGTCCCGGCGGCCGCCGCCTCGCCCGCCGTCTCGAGGTCGGCCACGCCCATGGCCAGGGCGAAGTGGTTGCGGGTGCCGCCCGGGATCGGCAGCAGCGGGACGCCGGTGCCGAGGAGCCGCTCGGCCGCCCCCCGCAGCGTGCCGTCGCCCCCGGCCACGGCGATGAAGTCGGGCCGTTCCTTCGCCTCGGCGGCCACCCGGTCGGCGACGTCGTCGCCCTCGCACTCGACGATCCGGTGGCCGGGGAACAGGCCGGCCACCTCGTCGGCCGACAGCTCCGACCCGGCGGCCGGGTTGATGAAGACGACGCCGGGCACGCTGTCCACCGTACCCCGGCCGGTCCGGCCGGTCCGGCCGGTCCGGGCGGGGGCAGGCGCCGGCCCCGGTCGCCCGCTGGGTACGACCGGGGCCGGCGACCCCCGAGGTGTGATCTGGTTGGTGGTTCCGGTTAGGGCTCCCGGCGGTGGCCGGGGCGCCGGCGCCGGGTGATCGCGCCGCCGAGCAGCGCCAGGCCGAGCGCCTGGGCGGCCAGCCGGGCGCCGCCGGGGCCGTCGCCCGTCCGGGGCAGGACCGCCTGGGGCTGGGGCAGCTCGGGGACCGGCGGCGCCTCGTTCAACGGCAGCTGCTGGTCGATCCGCTCGCCCTGCGGCGGCAGCTCGGCGCGGGCGGTCGTCGGAGGTGCCGGCGCCGCCGCCGGCGGCGGCGACCCGACCGGGAAGCAGACGATGTTGCTGGTCTCCCGGCCGTAGTCCTCCTCGCCGTTGGGCCCCGACACGAAGCCCTGGTCGCAGATCGTCGCTCCGGCCGGGAGGTCGGCCGGCACGACGTAGCGCCATTCGAAGTGGCCGTCGTTGGGCGTCGGCCGTTCTCCCCCGCTCAGCTCCGGGACGTAGCGGTTGTCGACGTACACGCAGTCGAGCGCCTTGTGGAGGTCGGGCGCGACCCAGTCCGACGGCTGCCAGGTGATCTCGACGACGATGACGTCGCCCGGCCGGACGGGCGTCCCCGGCGCCGGCGTACTCTCCTTGTGCAGCAACGGTCGCGTCCCCGGCAGGTCGGTGTTCTCGCACCCGTAGATCGACCCCGGCGGCGCCGCCGGAGGCGGCGGAACCGGAGCCGGCGCCGGCGCGGTCGGCCGGCCGCAGGGCGAAGGCTGCCCGCAACCCGGCGCCGGCTGCTCGCCCGGCGGCCGGTTCCGGCGCACCGCGTGGCCGGCACCGTATCCGCCGTCCCACCACCCGGCGGACGCCGACGGCGCCAGTAACACAACCAGCCCGGCGGCCCCCGCGAGGGCCCGCCCGACAGACGATCGCATGTTGTTCCCCCCAGCTCCCCAGCTCGGCTTTCATTGTACCGAATATGAGGGGCGTCAAACCATTTCTTTTGGGCTGAAAGACCGCCTAGCCCGCTCACTCACGATGTGTTGCACCTAGTCAGAGCATATGTCGCGTGGATTTTGGCTCAGTGAACCCCGGCCGTTTCCGAAGAAATAATGATATGACCTGACCGGACAGCCCGCCCTGCTCCGATGCCCTGTACCCTGAGAAGCCCGGGGACGTAGCTCAGTTGGCAGAGCACCTGCTTTGCAAGCAGGGGGTCGTGGGTTCAAATCCCATCGTCTCCACCGAGAACCGCTGGCCAGGGGCTTGCTTCCGCCCCGGCCGGCTTGCCACGACGTCAGCCTCGGGTCCCCTACCGCTCGCCGCTCGAGGAAGAGCACGCTTTCGTCTATCGCGTCCCCGAGCTCGGCGTCGTGGTCACGTACGACGTACTGCGGTCGGCTCTCGCCCTGCCGAGCCTGCACGCAGTCAACCGCATTCCAGTGCGGTCCGCCTCGGCCAGACAGAGATGTGCAGTGGTTAGCCACATAGGTTGTAGCTCACCACTGCACATCTCCGAACGTGCCGGTCCCGGACGGGTCGAGCCGCCGTCTTCACCACCGCGCCTGAGGGCGCTCGAGGGCATTGGCGGCGCAGATGGCCCTGCAGCAGGCGAAGTGGGCGGTGGGACCACCGCTGCGGGTGCGGATGGCGCTGCCTTCCGGCCCGGCTCAACGGCGGGCGGGCAACCAATTCACGTGACGTCGACGGTGACCTTCATGCCGGCGGCGTAGTGGCCGGGCTGGTGGCAGCCGATGAGGACGGACTGGCCCTTCGTGAACGTGTGGGTCAGTTCGCCGGTCTTCCCCGGGGCCACCGTGATGGCATCGGCGGTGCTCTTGTGCATCCCGCCCATGCCCTTCATCTCCTTCTCGTGGCCCATCTGGGCGGCCTCGTCGCCGATGTAGGCGTCGTGGTCGATCTGGCCGGCGTTGTGGAAGACGAAGCGGACCGTCTCCCCCGCCTTCACCTGCACCGACGACGGCTCGTACTTGATGTCGTGCATCTCGATGTCGACGGTGCGGGAGGCGGGGGCGGCCTTCCGCCCCCCGTTCCCGCCGCAGGCGGCGGTGAACGTGACGGCGACCGCGAGGGCGGCGAGAGAAGCAGCGAGGTTCTTCACGGATGTTCGAGGCTAGTCCGCCGTTCAACCCGGTCCGACCGGCCGGGTCTCGGTCATCCGGCGGGCCACGACGAGGCCGGAGGCGATGCTCAGGCCCCCGACCGCCCACACCGCCGCCCGCAGGTCGAGGACGTCGGCGATGACACCGCCGACCAGCGCCCCGACGACGTAACCGGAATCGCGCCACAGCCGGTAGACGCCGACGGCGGTGGCCCGCCAGGCGGGGTGGGCCCGGTCGCCGACGGCGGCGATGAGCGTCGGGTAGACGAGCGCCGTCCCGGCGCCGATCAACACCGCCCCGGCCGCCCAGGGCCAGAACCCGGTGGTGGCCGCCATCAGCGCCAGGGCCAGGCCCTGGAGGACCATGCCGGCGATGATCAGCGGCTTGCGCCCCACCCGGTCGGACCAGGCGCCGGTGAAGAGCTGGCCGATGCACCACACGCCGGGGTAGAGGGCGGCGAGGACGCCGATGGTTCCGACCGACAGCCCGCCGGCGGCGAACAGCAGCGGCAGGATCCCCCAGGCCAGGCCGTCGACGGCGTTGTTCACGAGACCGGCCTGGCTCACGGCGCTGAGCGTCCGGTCGCCCCACGTCGCCCGGGCGAACACCGCTCGGAACCGGCCGTCGGCGCCCCCGGCCGCCGGCTGGGTGGTGGCCTCGTGGCGGGCATGGCCGTGCGTCTCCCGCACGAACAGCACCGATGACCCGAGGCCGAGGCCGGCGAAGGCGATCCCGAGATAGAAGGGCTGCGGCCGGAGGCCGTAGTGGGCGGCGATGGCGCCGGTGGCCAGGGCGGTGAGGGAGACGGCCCCGTAGCCGGACGCCTCGTTGAGACCGAGGGCCAGGCCCCGCCGTTGCGGCCCCACCAGGTCGATCTTCATGATCACCGTGGTCGACCACGTCATGCCCTGGTTGACGCCGAGCAAGACGTTGGCGGCGATCACCCAGCCCCAGTTCGGCGCCCAGATCAACAGCCAGGGGATGGGCAGCGCCACCAGCCAGCCGGCCACCAGGATCGGCTTGCGCCCGACGCGGTCGCTCAGGGCCCCGGTGGCCAGATTCGTCAGCGCCTTCGTGGCCCCGAAGGCCACGACGAACGTCGCCGTGGCGGTGAAGGCGCCGAGCCCGAAGACCCGCTTCGCCAGCAGCGGCAGGATGGTCCGCTCCTCGCCGACCATCCCGCCGACCAGGGCGTTGACGCCGACCAGGAGGCTGAACTGGGCCAGGTTCTGGCGCAGCCCCAACCGGGGTGCGGCGGTCGGCGGAGGCGGGGTCAGCACTGGCGGGCGGGAAGTCCCCATGGCCTCCGAATCGTCCGGCGCCCGACACAGCTTGTCAAGAGATTGCTTGAATACTTGACAAGAACCCGGGCACCGGCGGACCATGCGGCCATGGGTGAGCGGGCGGCCAAGGACGCGCTGTACGACGCCTTCGCCGAAGTGGCCAAGGCCCTGGCCAGCGGCCGCCGGGCGGAGATCGTCGACCTCCTGGCCCAGGGCGAGCGATCGGTCGATGACATCGCCGCCGAGATCGGCCAGACCGTGGCCAACACCTCGCACCACCTGCGGGCCATGGCCCGGGCGGGGATCCTCCGCACCCGCCGGGAGGGGACCCGCATCGTCTACCGGCTGGCCGGCGACGGGGTCGCCGATCTGTGGGCGGCCCTGCGGGGCGTGGCCGCCGAGCACGTGGCCGGGCTCGACCGGCTGGCCCGCGACTACGTCGGTGACCGGTCCCGCCTCGAGGCCGTCGACCGCCGGGAGCTGGCCGCCCGTCTGGAGGCCGGCGACGTCGTGGTCCTCGACGTGCGGCCGGCGCCGGAGTTCGAGGCCGGCCACATCCCCGGCGCCCGCTCGGTGCCGGTCGGCCAGCTCCGCCAGCACCTCCGCTCCCTGCCCGCTGACGTCGAGGTGGTCGCCTACTGCCGGGGGCCCTACTGCGTGTACGCCGACGACGCCGTCCGCCTTCTCCGCCGCCGGGGCCATCGGGCCCGCCGCCTCGAGGACGGGTTCCCCGAATGGAAGCGGGCCGGCCTCCCCGTGGCCGTGGGCGCCGCCGGCTGATCGGCCCGAGGGCCTCCCCTAGCGGGAGGGCCCGGTCAGGTGGTGGCGGCGCGAGGCGGGGCTCTGGTCGCCGAGGTACCCGGCCAGCGACCCGACGGCGGCGGCCACGGTTCCGTGTCCTTTCGACCACCAGGCCCCCCGGGCCCGCAGGACGCGGGGGAACCGGAGCACGAAGGGCGTCGGGCCGGGGTTGTGGACCACGGCGAAGGTCGACGGCCGGCCCGGCCGGGTGGCCGGCTCCTCGGCGACGATCCCGACGAGCAGGCCCGCCCGGTCGTGCACTTCCCACCGACCCCACGGGGGCCGGCCCGGGCCCAGCGCCCGGCTGACGGAATAGGTGTCGGCTTCCATGGGACAACTCGCAGTCTCGGCCCGGAACATCCTCTCGGCCGGGTAGTTCTGGGCTGAATGTTGCGGTTCCTTTACGGCCCCGTCCAGGGTGTCGAGAATCCGCTCACCGTTTACTTCCGTTCAATCCTCAGTGCATTTCGGACGCGGCCCTGAAGAAACGTGAAGACGGGCTCCGCCGGCCGGCACCGGCTGGTACAAGTTGTCAGGAGAGACCGAGAGGAGGTGGGCCCGTGCGCAAGAGCAAACCCCGAAGTTCCGCCCGGCACGCCCATCGTTCCACCGGTCCGGCCACCGCCTAGCGGCCAGCAATCCCGGTTCCCGGTCCGGGGGATGGGCACCCGTCCCTGAACGTCCCCGACCGCGGGAGCCACCATGACCAGGCCGTTCCTGCCCACCCGTCCGCGCCGGCTGCTCGCCACCCGGGCCGTCGCCGGCGGCCTCGTGTCCCTGGCCGGGCTCGCCGGCCGGCCGGCCCGGAATCCGGCCGGAACCGAGGTCGGCCGCGTCGTCGACGTCGTGGCCCGCTGGGACGGCGACGCCTACCCGCCGGTGACCGGACTCGTCGTCCGCATCGGGCGGCGCCGGGTCTTCGTCCCCGCCGGCGAGGTGGCGGCCATCGAGCGGACCGGCGTCCGCCTGGCCACGTCGCGCCTGAGCCTCGCCGACTTCGAACGGAGGCCGGGCGAGCTGGCGCTGCTGGCCGACGTCGTCGATCACCAGATGGTCGACGTCGACGGAGTCCGCGTCATCCGGGCCTCGGACCTCTACCTGGCCCGCGCCGGTGCGGGCCACCGGCTGGTCGGTGTGGACGTCGGGCTGCAGTCGCTGCTCCGCCGGCTCGGGCCCGCCCGCTGGCGGGGTCGCCCGACGCCCGACCGGGTCATCGACTGGGCGGCCATCCAGCCCTTCGGCGGCCCCGGCGCGCTCCAGCTCCGCCACCCGCACCAGGAGCTGCGCCGGCTGCGGCCGGCCGAGGTGGCCGACCTCCTGGAGGACCTGGGGCGCCGGGAGCGCCACGCCCTCCTCGGCGCGCTGGGCACCGAAGCGGCGGCGGACGCGCTGGAGGAGATGGACGCCGCCCACCGTGAGTCGCTCCTGCGGCAGACCCCGGCCGAGGAGGCGGCCCGCCTCGTGGCGGAGATGGAGCCGGACGAGGGCGCCGACGCGCTGCGGGGGCTGGGCGACGACGAGCGGGCCAGGATCCTGGCCGCCATGCCGGACGCCGCCGCCGAGGGGCTGGCCCGCCTGGTGGCCCACCCGGCGGGCACGGCCGGAACGCTGATGACGACGGCGGTCTTCTCCGCGGCGGCCGGCGAGACCGTGGCCGGAGTCCGCCACCGGCTGGCGGGCCAGGCCGGGCACCGGGAGGACGTCGACGCCGTGCTCCTCGTCGACGACGACGGCCGGCTGGTCGACGACATCAGCCTGTTCGAGCTGTTCCTGTCCGAGCCGGACACCCGCCTCGGCGACCTCGCCGCCCCGCCGTGGCCGGTCGTCGTGACCCCCGGGACGCCCTTCGCCGATGTGGTCGAACGGCTGATCGACAACCGGCGGACCTCGATCGTCGTGGTCGACGCCGCCGGCCGGCCGGTGGGCCGGATCCTGGCCGACGACGTCGTCGACGCCCTGGTACCGGACCGGGGCCGGCCGCCCTTCCCCCGGATCCGCCCGTGAAGGCCACCCGGCGGCGCAACCGCCTCCTCGTGGCGCTCGGGGTGTTCGGCCCGGGGCTGATCGCCGCCAACGCCGGCAACGACGCCGGCGGGATCCTGACCTACGCCTCGGCCGGTGCCCAGTTCGCCTACCGCACGCTGTTCGTGATGGTGCTCGTCACGGTGGGCCTCGTCGTGGTCCAGGAGATGGCGGCCCGCCTCGGGGCCCACACCGGCGAGGGCCTGGTGTCGTTGATCCGGGAGCAGTTCCCGCTGCGCCTGGCGGCCTTCGCCGTGGTGGCCCTCGTCGTGGCCAACCTCGGCCTCGTCGTGTCGGAGTTCGCCGGGATCGGCGCCGCCCTCGAGATCCTCGGGGTGTCGCGCTACCTGTCCGTCCCGCTGGCCGCGGCCGGCATCTGGGCGGCGGTGGTGCTCGGGTCCTACCGCTACGCCGAGCGGCTCTTCCTCCTGCTGTCGTTCGTGTTCGTCGCCTACCCGGTGGCGGCGCTGCTCGGCCATCCCCGGTGGTCGGCGGTGGCCCGGCAGACGTTCTGGCCCCACTTCGGCGGCGGTCACGCCTTCGTCGTGCTCGTCGTGGCCCTCATCGGCACGACGATCACGCCCTACATGCAGCTGTACCAGGCGGCCTCGGTGGCCGACAAGGGGGCGGGGCCCGACGACTACCGGCTGGTCCGTCTCGACGCCGTGGCCGGGGCGATCTTCGCCGATCTCGTCAGCCTGTGCATCATCATCGCCACCGCCGCCGCCATCGGCGGGCACGGCCCGCTGGCCGACGCCGGCGAGGCGGCCCGGGCCCTCGAACCGGCGGCCGGTTCGGCCGCCACCCACCTCTTCGCCATCGGCCTGCTCGGCGCCTCGGCCCTGGCGGCCGCCGTCGTACCGCTGTCGACGGCCTACGCCCTGGCCGAGGCCGTCGGCGTCGAACGGTCGGTGTCGCGCCGGTTCTCGGAGGCGCCGCTGTTCCTCGGCCTCTTCAGCGTCCAGCTGGCGGTCGGAGCCGCCGTGGCGCTGATGCCGGGGAACCTGGTGGCGCTGCTCGTCGACATGCAGGTCCTCAACGGCGCGGTGGCCCCGATCTTCCTCGTGTTCATCCTGGTGCTGGCCAACCGCCGCTCGATCCTGGGCGAGGCGGCCAACGGACCCCGGTTCCGGGCCGTGGCCGCCGTGGCGGTAACCGGAGTGGCCGCCATGGCCGCCCTGTTCGTGGCCCAGACATTCGCCGGCTGGCTCGGCAGGGGATAGAAACTCGGGCGGTGGAGGCGCTCGGCGGGTTCGATCCGAAGGCGATTTACGACGAGGCCTCGCGGGACTACGAGGACGCCTCCCGCGACTTCTGGGAGTACATCTCCCTCCGGACGGTCGAGCGGCTGGCATTGCGGAGCGGGGAGCGCGTCCTCGACGTTCCCTGCGGGACGGGCGCGGCGGCGCTGCGGGCCGCCCGGCAGGTGGGACCGGCCGGCTCCGTGGTCGGAGTCGACTACGCCGATCGGATGGTGGCCATCGCCCGGGAGAAGGCGGCCGCCGCCGGCGTGGCCAACCTGGAGGTGTCGGTGGCCGACATGACCGCCCTCGACCCCGCCGCCACCGGGTTGTTCGACGCCGTCGTCTGCGCCCTCGGGCTCTTCTTCGCCGAGGACATGCCCGCCCTGCTCCGCCGCCTGGCGGCGCTGCTCCGGCCCGGAGGGCGGCTGGGCGTGGCCGTCTTCGGCGAACAGGTCTTCGAGCCGCTGCGGCCGGTGTTCGCCGAGGCGGTGGCCGAGCTCGCTCCCGACCTCGAGGTGCTCGAGCCGTGGCGGCGCTGCGAGGCGGAGCCCGTCCTCCGGGAGGTCTTCGCCACGGCGGGGCTGACCGACATCACCGTCGTCACCGACGAAGACCGACTCCCGCTCCGCTCGCCCGACGACTGGTGGCGCATCGTGATGGGATCGGGGCTGCGGAGGACCGTCACCGCCGTCGACGGGCCGGTGGCCGCCGAACTCCGCCGCCGCGGCGAGGCGTACATCGCCCGCTCGGCCATCGGCGAGATCGTGAACCGGTCCCGCTACGTGTTGGCCCGGGTCGGCGGCTGAGCCAGCTGCAGCAGCCGGGGCAGAGCCTCGGGCGGCTGGGGACGGGCGAACCAGAAGCCCTGGCCGATGTCGCAGCCCAGGCGGCGCAGCGTCGCCGCCTGGTCGGCGGTCTCGATCCCTTCGGCCACCAGCTTGAGATCGAGCGAGTGGGCCAGCTCGATGACGCCGCGGACGATGGCCCGGGCCTGGGTCGGCTCGAAGTCGCCGTCGAGCCCGTCGATGAACGCCTTGTCGAGCTTGAGGACGTCGACCGGGAAGCGCTGCAGATAGGCCAGCGACGAGTAGCCGATGCCGAAGTCGTCGACGGCCACCCTCACGCCGAGATCGAGGAGCCGCAGCATGGCGCCGAGGTAGAGGTTGGCGTCCTCCATCAGCACGCTCTCGGTGATCTCCAGGCAGATGCGGGACGGATCGAGGTCGTGGGCGGCGATGGCGTCGGCCACGACCCCGGGGAGCTCCTCGGAGCTCAGCTGGCGGGCCGAGACGTTGACGCACAGCTCGAGCTCATCGGCCCCCGGCACCGTCCGGCGCCAGGCGGCCATCTGGGCGCAGGCCTCGCCGATCACCCAGGCCCCGAGGGGCACGATCAGCTGCGACTCCTCGGCGAGGGGGATGAACTCGGCCGGTGACAGGAGGCCGTGCTCGGGGTGGCGCCACCGCAGCAGGGCCTCCACGCCGACCACCCGCCCGTCGGCCATCGACACCTGCGGCTGGTACTCCAGGGCCATCTGGTCCTGCTCCCGGGCCCGGCGCAGCTCCCGCACCACCTCGAGGCGGTGGGCCGCCCGGGTGTGCATGGCCAGGTCGAAGACCTCCCACCGGGCCCGGCCCTGCTCCTTGGCCCGGTACATGGCGACGTCGGCGTTGCGGAGGAGATGTTCGGCGGAGTCGTCGGGGCGGCCGGAGTAGGCCACGCCGATGCTGGTGCTCACCACCACCTCGACGCCGCCGGGCAGCCCGATGGGCTCGAGCAGGGCGTCCGACAGCCGCTGGGCCACGGCCAGGGCCTGGTCCTCCTCGGCCAGCTGGTCGCAGAGCACGGTGAACTCGTCGCCGCCGAAGCGGGCCAGCGTGTCGCCCGGCCGGAGCGCCCCCCGGAGGCGGCGGGCCACGGCCACCAGCAGGGCGTCACCGGCGTCGTGGCCGAGGCCGTCGTTGATCAGCTTGAAGCCGTCGAGGTCGAGGAAGAGGACCGCCACCCGGTTCGGTGTGCGCTCGCCCCGGCTCAGGGCGTGGTTGAGCCGGTTGAGGAACAGCGCCCGGTTCGGCAGGCCGGTCAGGTGGTCGTGGAGCGCCTGGTCGGCCAGGGCCTGCTCGGCCCGGGCCCGTTCCACCACGCGGCCGAGCTGGATCCCGCCGGCCAGCAGCGCTTCGAGCAGGGGGTCGTCGGGCTCCGACCGGTCGAGGGCGAAGAACTCCAGGACGGCGGCCACCTCCGACCCCACGAGGACGGGGACGCCGGTGCCGGTCACCCCGCCCACCGCCGTCGGCCCGGTCACCGCCGAGCGCTGCGTGCGGACCTGGTACGACCGCATCCAGGGGCGCCGGACGAGGGCGTCGCGGATCCAGCCGAACCGGTCGGAATCGGTGACGTGCCACAGATCCGTGCCGTCGACGACCGCCCGGCCCAACGGCCAGCCGGTGTGGCGGCAGACCTCGTCGAGACAGCTCCACAGCGCTTCCTCGAGGGTCTTGGCCTCGTTGGCGGCCACGGCGATCCGCTGCACCAGATGGCGGAGGCTGGCCTGGCGGCGCAGGGCCTCCTCTGCCACCTTGGCGTCGGTGACGTCCTGGCAGATCCCCCGCAGGCCGATCCGGCGGCCCGACGAGTCGGTGGTGACGTTGCCCCGGGCGGAGATCCAGCGGACCTCGCCGGCCGGGCGGGTGATCCGGTAGTCGAGGTCGAGGTCGGCGCCCGTCCGCAGCGAGGCGGCCAGGGCCTCGGCCACCCGGGCCCGGTCGGCGGCGACGACCGGGGCGAGGTGGCCGGACAGGCTTCCGTCGAACTGCCGGGGCTCGAGGCCGTGGATCCGGTGCAGCTCGTCGGACCACTGCACGGTGTCGGTGGCGGTGTCCCACAGCCACATGCCGGCCTGGGCCAGCGCCTCGGCCTCGCGGAGCCGCTGCTCGCTCTGGGCCAGCGTCCGCTGGTAGAGGTGCTGCTCGCTCACGTCCCGGGCGATGAGCGACGCGCCCCGCATTCCCCCGTCGGCGTCGAGGAGGGGGAAACAGGTGACGGTGATCTCCACCGGGTGGCCGTCGCGCCGGCGGGCCTCGAGCTCGACGTCCTCCAGCGTCTCGCCGGCCAGCACCCGGGCGGCCAGCTTCGCCACCCAGGCCCGGAGGTGGTCGGGGAAGAGCAGGTCCACCGCCCGGCGGCCGAGGACTTCGCCGGGGCCCCAGCCCCACAGCCGTTCGGCGCTGCGGTTCCAGGTCAGGAGGCGCCCGTCCCGGTCCCAGGTGACGACGGCGTCCGACGACCGCTCGACGATCGCGACGAGGTCGGCGAAAGTCCCGGCCTCGTCGACCCCGGGTTCGGGGCGACGGGGCCTCTGGCAATCGGGGGGTGATGCCATCCAGTCTCCCGCCTTGGCGAACCCCCTCTATCGGCCGGCGGCCTTCCGATCTGAGGGAATCCGGCGGGAAACTTTCAACCCGGGCGATCGCCGCCCGGCGTCATCCCCCAGCGGGCCCAGGGGTTCGGCGGGTCGGGCAGCGACTCCGGTTCCAGCACGCCCGCCACCTGCTCCGCCCGCTCGGCCAGCGTGACCGTCAGGTCGTGGAGGACGGTGCGGCTGTGGTGGCGCACCGCCCGGACGAGTCCCCTGAACTCGTCGGAGTCCCGGACCGCCCGGGACTGTTCGAGGACCTCGTTGAACCCCGCGCTGCCGGTCGCACCCCGCAGCACGTACCCGAGGATCACCCCGACGAGCGTTTCCATGGCTACCCCGCCTTTCAGCCCTCGCGCTCCGCCTCCAGGCTCATCCGCACCCGGACGTCGGGCAGGATCTTGAGCATGAGGACGGCCGGCGACGGGATGTCGAAGTCCCGGATGTCGATGATCTTCTCGCCGTAGACCAGGGCCACGTCGGCGTCGGGAAAGGCGACCACGACCGTGCCCGTCAGCCGCCGGGTCACGCCGTGGAACGTCAGCTCGCCGTCGAGCTGATAGCGGTTGCCGGTCCCGACCGGGTCGAGGTGGCGGAGGGTGACCCGGGCCGTCGGATGGGTGCGGGCGTCGATCCGGCGCATCAGCTCGGCGTCGTAGAGCTGGTTGCCCGACGTCAGGTTCTCGACCTCCATCTCCAGTTCGGCCCACTCCACCTTGCCGGGGTCGACGCCCTCCGGCCCGTTCCCGACCACCGAGAACCCGCCGCGCAGCCCCGATGCTTCCCACCGGATGGGCCCCACGTTGGACCGGGCGTCGATCGTCAACGAGGACCGTTCCGGCACGACGCGGAATCGGGCCATCCGGCAAACGTACCGTCCCGGACCCCCGGCGTCCCGGGACCGTTCCGCCGCGGCGCCCAGAAGGGGCATACCTGCCGGGCGGCGAAATGACTCCCTCGAGAAAGCTGATTCCCCCCTGAACCCGCTGCTCCGAAGGGCCACCGATGCTGCGATCGCTCCGCCGGCACCGCCTGCTTGTCGCCGCGCTGTCCACCGCCCTCGCCGGGCTGATGCTGGCCGCCGATGCCTCGGCCGCCGTCGGCTCCGGCCGTGACGCCGGCGACGACCCCCACGCCTACACCGCCCCCCACGCCGGCCTGGTGGCGCCGCCCCGGGCGCCGGGGCGGCTGGCGCCGGCCACCGGGGCGCTGATCGGCACGCACTCCGACAGCTCGCCCACCGGCGCGATCGACGCCGCCCACCAGCGGATCCTCCAGACCGAGGACAGCGCCGGGCGGGTGCTCGACATCGACAACAGCTACTACGGGGCGTTCACGTCGATCGCCGACGCCTGGGATCCGGCCAACCCGAGGAAGACCGGCCTCAACAAACTGGCCTTCTGGGACATCCAGATGGGGCGGATCCCGCTCGTCGGCTGGGGGTGCGGCAGCAGCACCGCCATCAGGAGCGGCGCGCAGGACGCCGTCATCCGCAGGACGGCCGAGGCCATGAAGGCCTTCGGCCAGCCGTTCTTCATGCGCTACTGCTGGGAGATGGACGGCGACAAGCGCCACGCCGAGGTGGGCTCGCCGGAGGACTTCGTCGCCGCCTGGATCCGGATCCACCAGATCTTCGACGAGATCGGGGCGGGCAACGTCGTCTGGGTGTGGTGCGGCAACGCCAACACCTTCAAGAACCCCAACCAGTACACCCACGCCTACGCCTGGGACTACTACCCCGGGGACGAGTGGGTCGACTGGGTTTCGGCCGATGGGTACAACTGGGCGGCCAGCTACCGCAACCGCGACGCCGGCTACACGCGGGACCGGTGGCGGGGCTTCGTCGAGATCTACGACGAGTTCATGGCCTGGGCCCGCAGCACCGGTCCGGTCCCGCCGTCGATGCAGGCCGACGCCGCCGACGTGCCGGCCACCTTCCCCCGCAAGCACACGGCCAAGCCGATCATGATCGGCGAGTACGGCGCCATCCAGCCCGAGGGCGCCATCAAGGACCACTACCTCTCGATCGCCCCCTGGAACACCAAGGAGGAATGGCTGCGGGAGGCCCACGACGCCGTCAACGGCTCGAAGCCCCGCACCGCCGGCTGCCCCTGGTGCGGCATCTACTCCGACATCGCCGCCATCGTGTACTTCGACGTCGTCGGCGACAACGGGCCGTGGATCATCAACTCCTCGCCGGAGTCGGAGGCGGCCTACCGGGAGGCGGCCCAGGACCCCTGGTTCAACCAGATCCACACCATCGGCTGGGGTCCGGCCGCCCACCGGCCCGACGCCCCGCCGCCCGGCCCGATCCCGCCGCCGCCCGGGCCCGACCCCACGCCGGGTGGCCCGCCGCCCGCCCCGGCGGGCGACCCCGGCCCGCCGGCGCCCGTCCACGACGCCGGGGCGCACGGCGCCGGCTACTGGATGCTCGGCGCCGACGGGAGGATCTACCCCTTCGGCTCCGCCACCGGCCACGGGGACGCGGTGGCGGCGCTGGGCGCCCCGGCGGCGGCCGGGATCGACGCCGCCGACGTCGAGCCGACACCCTCGGGCGACGGCTACTGGGTCGTCGACGCCACCGGCGCGGTGTTCAACTTCGGCGACGCCAAGGCGCTGGGCGGTGTCGAGCGGGGGCGCCTGGCCGCCGGCGAGACCGTCACCAGCCTGTCGGCCACCCCGACGGGCAACGGCTACTGGCTCTTCACCAGCCGGGGGCGGGCGGTGACGTTCGGCGATGCGACGTTCTTCGGCGACATGGCCCGCAGCGTCCTCAACGGGCCCGTCCTCGACTCGGTGCCGACGGCCGGCGGCCGGGGCTACTACATGGTGGCCTCCGACGGCGGCATCTTCGCCTTCGGTGACGCCGCCTTCGCCGGTTCCATGGGCGGGACCAGGCTCAACGCCCCGGTGCAGTCGCTGGTGCCCGACCCCGACGGCCGGGGGTACTGGCTGGTGGCCGCCGACGGCGGCGTGTTCGCCTTCGACGCCCCCTTCCGGGGCTCGATGGGCGGCACCCGGCTGAACAAGCCGATCACCGGCATGGTGCCCTACGGCAACGGCTACCTCATGGTGGCCACCGACGGCGGCGTGTTCTCCTTCTCCGACAAGGCCTTCGCCGGGTCGCTGGGGGCCAGCCCGCCCGCCCGCCCGATCGTGGCGGTGGCCGCCCTCTAGGGCCCCCGACCTTGACGGCCGGTATCGCCCCGGCGACGTCGAGGTGCCGCGTTTGCCACGAATGCCACAAAGACCCCGATCCGGCAGGAGCGCCACGGAAGGGGACCGAACCCCGTCGCGGTGACGACCGGACCGGGGGTGGGCATGCGACGTCGGCTGCGGCGCGGGTGGTGGATGGCCGGGCTCCTCCTGGTGGCGGCCCTGCCGGTGGTGGACGGGCCGGGGGCCCGGGCGGCGGCCGCCGCTGCGCCCTGTACGGGGGCGAACCCCGCCGGGGTCAGCCATGTGGTGTGGATCTTCATGGAGAACAAGCGCTACGGCGACGTGATCGGGTCGAAGTCGGCGCCCTACGAGACCGGCCTGGCCCACCAGTGCGGCACCGGCACCGCCTACCGCATCGTCGGCCACCCGTCGGAACCCAACTACATCGGGGCCACGACCGGCGGCGTCCAGGGGATCCACGACGACGCCGAACCGGCCTTCCACCGGCTCACCGCCGACAACCTCTTCCGCCAGGTCCGCTCGACCGGCCGGCAGGCCCGGTCCTACGTCGAGAGCATGCCGGGCAACTGCGCCCAGAAGAACAGCGGGCAGTACAAGGCGGCCCACAACCCGGCGGCGTTCTTCGTCGGGGGCAACGACCGGGCCGCCTGCCAGCGGGACGACGTCGGCTACGGCGCCTTCCTGTCCGACGTCGGCCACGACCGCCTGCCGGCCTTCTCCCTCGTGATCCCCAACCTCTGCCACGACACCCACAGCTGCCCGGTGCCGGCCGGTGACCGGTGGCTGTCGGCCAACGTGGGGAAGCTCCTGGCCAGCCCCGCCTACCGCCGGGGCGACGTCGCCGTCTTCATCGTCTGGGACGAGCCGACGCCGATGCCCGTCATCGTCGTCAGCCCCAGCGTCCGGCCCGGCGCGAGGACCGGGCAGGCCGTCGGCCACTACTCGCTGCTGCGCACGACCGAGGAGCTCCTCGGCATCCCCCACCACCTCGGGAAGGCCGCCTCCGCTCCCAGCCTGCGGGGCGCCTTCCACCTCTGAGAATCCGGGGCGGCCGGCCGATTCGCCGCTTTTGCCGGGCGGATGGTGGGTAATGGCTCACCGCCGGACGATGGGCGGGCCGGTGGGACGGGAAAACGAGCGAGCGAGCGTGCCTCCGGAATTCAACATCGTGGTCGGGCTGACGGCCGACGACGCCGTGGCCCTGTCGGTCTCGGGTGACCTCGACACCGACGGCGTCCGCCGGTTGCGGGCCGTGATCTACGGGATCCTGCGGGCCGGCCACCGCCGCGTCGTGGTCGACCTCGCCCGGATCGGCCGGGTCGACGGCGCCGCCCGGGAGACGCTGACGAAGCTGCGCAAGCGCATCCGATCCACCGGCGGCGATCTGACGGTCCACTGGGGGGCGCTCCCGTCCGTCTCCTGAGCGGCCCGCCGCCGGCGGCCTAGCCTGGGCCGATGCGGCCACCGGCGGTGCTGGCGATCCACGGCGGGGCCGGCCCGGCACCGGCGGATCCCGACGACGGGGGCGCCCGGTGGGCCCGCCAGGCGGACGGGCTGGCCGCCGCCCTGCGGGCCGGCCGGGACGTGCTGGCCCGGGGCGGATCGGCCCTCGACGCCGTGGTGGCCGCCGTCACCGTCATGGAGGACGACGAGGAGTGGAACGCCGGCCGGGGCTCGGCGCTGACCGTCACCGGCACGGTGGAGATGGACGCCTGCCTGGCCGACGGCCGCTCCGGCGGGGTCGGCGCCGTGGCCGCCGTGACCGGCATCCGCCATCCGATCGAAGCGGCCCGGGCCCTCCTGGCCGACGGCCGCCACGTCCTGCTGGCCGGCCCCGGCGCCGAGGACTTCGCCCGCTCCGCCGGGCTGGCCTTCGAACCCCCGGGCTGGTTCGTCACGGCCCGGCGCCGCCGGGCCCTCGAGGACGCCCCGGGCACGGTCGGCGCCGTCGCCCGGGACGCCGGCGGCCACCTGGCGGCGGCCACGTCGACCGGCGGCCGGACCGGCCAGCTCCCCGGCCGGGTGGGCGACAGCCCGATCGCCGGCGCCGGCACCTGGGCCGCCGACGCCACCTGTGCCGTGTCGGCCACCGGCCTCGGCGAGGCCTTCCTCCGTACCGCCTTCGCCCACGAGATCGACGCCCGCCTCCGCCTGACCGGAGCCGGCCTCGACGCCGCCTGCCGGGCGGCGCTGGCGGCGGTGGCGGCGGCCGGCGGCGACGGCGGCTGCATCGCCGTGGGCCCGGCCGGCCCGCCCGTCCTGGCCTTCACCACCGACCTCATGCACCGGGGCTGGGCCGAGGTCGGGGGCGGGCTGTGGGTGGCCGCCCGGCCCGGGCCGCTGGAGCCGGCGGGATAAGCCGCGAACCGCTCACGGCGCCCCCGCCCGCCGCCTCCGCCGCCGGGGGCTCCCCATACGATGGATCCGTGGGCATGCGGACCAACTGCAAGTTCTACGAGAGCCGGACGTACGCCAACGGCGAGTCGGTCCGGAAGTGCGACCTCGACCTCGCCCCCGAGGCGCCCTGGCGCTGCCCGGAGCCCTGCCCCGCCTTCCGGCCCCGGATGGCCGACGTCGGCTGGACCTACGGCACGCTGCAGACCGACCTCGGCCCGCCCCGGCCCGAGGGCTTCGACGAGTCGGCCGCCGCCCTGCTCGACGAGGCGGAGAACATCGTCAACGCCGTGGGCCCCGAGATCCTGGCCGAGTTCAAGCAGCAGGACGAGCGCCGCGGCGTCGCCGCCTGGCTCGGCAAGTTCAGGCGCCGGCGGTAGACCCGCCCGCCGCCTTGGCGGCGTCGAGGGCGGCCAGGTTGGCCTCGGCGGCGGCGAAGATCCGGGCCGTGCAGCCGGCCATCTCCACCGGCGGCATGATCTCCGTGGCCAGCCGGTGGGCCAGGAGGTGGAAGGCCTGCCCGGCCGGGCTCTGCGGCTCGGCCAGCGCCAGCGGGGCACCGGTGTCGCCCCCGGCGGCCACGCCCGGCTCGAGGGGGATCTGCGCCAGCAGCGGCGCTCCGACCTCGCCGGCCAGGGTCTGGCCGCCGCCCGACCCGAACAGCGGGTACGACGTGCCGTGGTCGCAGGTGAAGGCGCTCATGTTCTCGACCACGCCGGCCACCTTCAGGTAGGAGCGGCGGGCCATGTCGGCCACCCGGACGGCCACCTTCTGGGCGGCGAGGGCCGGCGTCGTCACCACCAGCAGCTCGGCCCGGGGCAGCAGGCGGGACAGGGCCATCTGGATGTCGCCCGTCCCCGGCGGCATGTCGACCAGCAGGTAGTCGAGGTCGCCCCACCGGACGTCGGTCAGGAACTGCTCGACGGCCTTGGCCAGGACGAGGCCCCGCCACATGAGGGCCATGCCCTCGTCTTCGACGAGGAAGCCCATCGACACCACCTTGAGGAGCCCGTCGGGGCCGTTGGGCCGGACCGAGGGCACCTTCACCTCGTTGGGGTGGATCTTCCCCTCGGCCCCGCCGAGGCGCCCGTTGACGCCCAGCATGCGGGGGACGGAGAAGCCCCAGATGTCGGCGTCGAGCACGCCCACGGTGTGCCCCCGGGCGGCCAGGGCGGCGGCCAGGTTGACGGTGACCGACGACTTGCCGACCCCGCCCTTCCCGCTGGCCACGGCCAGGATCCGGGTGGTGAGGGGGATCTGCGTCTCCGGCGCCCGCTCGGCCGCCTTCTTGCGGGCCCGGGCCATCAGGTTGGCCCGCTCGTCGGCCGTCATGGCCGTGGTGCGGACCTCGACGCCGGTCACGCCGGGCAGGCCCCGCAGGCGGTTCTCGACGTCGTTCTCGATCTGGTTGCGCAGCGGGCAGGCGGCGATGGTCAGGGCGATGAGGACCTCGACCAGCCCGTCCTCGTCGACGGTGACGTCCCGCACCATGCCGAGGTCGACGATGCTGGCGTGGAGCTCGGGGTCGAGCACCGCCTCGAGCATGCGCCAGACCTCTTCGGTGGTCGGACGGTCAGGGTTCATGGCGCCATATTAAACCGGCCAACTCCTTGAAAATATTCCGCCCGGCGGCTACCGTCAAGGTCGTGATGCCGCGGTGACGGACCCGCTCCCGGTCTTCAAGGCCCTCGGCGACGACACGCGCTTCGCCATCTACCAGGAACTCGGGCAATCGCCGGCCCCGCTGTCGGCCATCGAACTGGCCGAGCGCCTCGGCCTCCACCCCAACACCGTCCGGCCCCATCTGGAGCGGATGAAGGAGGCGGGGCTGGTCGAGGTGGAGCCCATCCACCGGGGCACCGTCGGCCGTCCCCAGCTGCGGTACTCACTGGCCCCCGGGGCTCCCGGCCTCGGCCTCGACCCGCCGGCCCACACCCTGCTGGCCGGGATGCTGGCCGCCCTGGCGGAGCAGCTCGGCGGCGACGGGCTCGACGCCTCCAACCTCGGCCGGCGGTGGGGCACCGAGGCCGGCGGACGGCGTCAGAGCGGGCGGGGCTGCCTGGCGGCCCTGGTGGCCGAGCTCGACCGCCTCGGCTTCGACCCGGTGGAGTCGGAGCTCGGCCGGGGGGCGACAGCCGGCACCCACCGCGTCCGGGTCGACTTCCTCCACTGCCCCTTCCGGGAGCTGGCCGAGGCCTACCCCGAGCTGGTCTGCAACCTCCACCGGGGCATCGTGGAGGGTGTGATCGGCAAGGGCGGACGGGCCGGTCAGCCGGCGGGAATGGTCGAGGACTTCCGCACGTTGGTCGATCGTGACCCGTGCAATGTGACGGTGAGTGTCGGGTACCCTGAGAATGGACCTTCGTAGGAACCAGAGGAGGAGACAGCCGTGATCACCCTGACCGATTCGGCGGCCAAGAAGGTGAAGGAGCTCGTCGAGGCCGAGGGGAACAGCGAGCTGGCGCTCCGCGTGGCGGTGCGGCCCGGAGGCTGCTCCGGCTTCAGCTACGAGATGTTCTTCGACAGCGAGTTCGCCGAGGACGACCAGAAGGCCGACTACAACGGCGTGAAGGTCGTGGTCGACTCGGCCAGCCTGCAGTTCCTCAACGGGGCCTCCCTCGACTACAAGGAAGGCCTGATGGGGGCGGGGTTCACCGTGAACAACCCCAACACCACCCGGAGTTGTGGCTGCGGGCAGTCGTTCTCGTAGATGACGAGCTGGATGGTCGTCACGTCCCCCGACAACCTCGGGCGGACGAGTGACCTCGGCTTCTCCGTCCAGGGCTTCAAGACCCGCCAGCGCCGCAAGGTGCTGGAGCAGATGGCGCCCGGCGACAACCTCGTCTACTACGTGAGCAAGGTGCAGGCCTTCGCCGCCACCGCCCGCGTCGAGAGCGACGGCTACGAGGACCACGAGCTGATCTGGCAGTCGAAGCCGGGCGAGGACTACCCCTGGAGGGTCAAGATCTCGCCCGGCGTCGTCGCGGCCGAAGCCGACTGGATCCCCTCCGAGGCCGTCGGCCCCGGGCTGGCCTATGTCCAGAAGTGGCCGGCCGAGCACTGGAAGCTGGCCTTCCAGGGCAACCTGCACCTGATCCCCGACGCCGACTTCGAGTCGCTCGAGGCCGCCCTGACGGCGGCCCGGGGGCACTAACCGGGCGAAGCTCGCCGCACAAACAGCCCAACCCGGACGCTCCTCCTCGGGACTGGGGCTTAAGACAAGGACGGGAACGTGCCGATAGGGAAGTGTGTCCGGGGGACGCCCCCCGAACCCGGCCCCCTCGTACGCTCCCGTCCCCCCGGAGGAGACAATGCAGCCGACGTCCGCTGTCACCGAGGCACCCGAGACGACCGTTGCCGGTGGTGGTCTCACGCCCGGCGGCGCCCGGCGCCTGGCGGAGCTGGAGGAGACGATCCGGGAGGCCCGCAGTGTCGGGGCCCTCTACCACCCGACGAACCCCTTTGACGCCTGGTTCTGCCGCAGCTGCCACGTCTTCGGCCGGGGCGGCGGGTCGTGCTGGTGTTGCGGCAACAGCGCCGTCGAGCGCCAGTGGGTGCCCCGCTTCGGCGGTGGCGCCGAGACCGTGACCTGGGAGACCGAGGCCGCCTAGCGGGCTTCGCCCGCTACGGCTTCTTTTCTGGCGGCTTCGCCGCCCCGCCTGGGGCCCCAGCCCCAGGCTCCTCCAGAGCGTGGGGCCCCTGCCCCACGCCTGGCCGTCGTCCGTCCGTCTCGCCGTCTGGCCGTCTAGCCGTCCGTCCGTAGGGTCAGTCGGCGGGTTTGTCGGGGGGTGGGTTGCCGTTCGGGTGGGCGGTGGATCGGGCTTCGTGCCATTCCAGCGACTTCTTGGCCAGCTCGACGCGGTCGAGGGCGGCCAGCTGGGCCTCGATGCGGGCCAGGGCTTCGCGCCCTTCCTTCGACAGCCGTTCGGCCAGGGCCCGGACGGGAGCCGGTGTTGCCGGGGCCGGGGCCGGGGCCGGGGCCGGGGCGGGCGAGGCGGCGACCGGGGCCGGTTGGGGGTCGGGCGGGGTCGGCGATTCGGCTGACGGCTCCGAACCGAACCACCAGTCGGCATTCGGGAGCGCCGCCGGCTGCGGCTCGGGCTCCGGCGCCGGTTCGGCCGGCCGGGCCACCACCGGTTCCGGTCGGGACGCGGCGGCTTCGGCGTCCGCCGCCCGGGCGGCCGCGTCCGCCTCGTGCTCGGCGATGACGTCGTCGACCTCCGACGGGAGCCGCCCCGGGGCCAGGGCGGCGAAGGCGGCGTAGGCGGCGTCGCGGTCGGCCCGGGCCTCGGCCAGCCGGCGCTCGGCCCCCTCGGCCCGCACCCGCTCCTGGCGGACGGCCTCGAGACCGCCGGCCCCGGTGCCCACCGCGACGAGCTGTTCGGCCGCTTCGGCCGACGCCTCCCGGGCGGCCTTGCCGGCCACCCGCAGGTCGACGGTCATGATGGCGATGAGGGCGATCGGCACCAGCAGCCAGTAGGTGTTCCAGCCCAGGGCGCCGATCACGATGGCCATCCCGGTGGCGCTGATCATGGCGCCCACCAGCCGCCGCCAGGCGGCCGGCACGTCCTCGCGGAGCTCGAGAGCCCGGGCGAAGGCGTCCTCGGCTCCGCCCAGGGCCCGGCCGCCGGAGCCGGTGACGGCCACCGCCGCCGGGGGCCGCTCGGCCTCCGAGGCCGCCCGGGCCAGCAGGTCGTCGGCCGCCCGGGCCCGGGCCGCGGCGCGTCGCAGCTCGGCGACGTCGAGCGCCGGCCCGCCAGTCGAATCCCGGTCCACGTTCTCCTGGTTCTGGGCCGGAGTGTCCGATTCCTCCGCCGATGGGCCGGCGGGGGCCCGGCCGTTGGCCGGCGCCGCCCCGATCCCGAGCGTCGCCTCGGCCGCCCGGAGCTGGGCCTCCGCCTCGGCCCGCTCGGCCAGCAGGGCGTCCCGGTCGACCCCGGTGAGGGCCTCGGTCATCAGCGCCCGGGCCTCCTCCACCGTCAGCGGGACGAAGGCGTCGGCCTCCGGGGCCGCCGGGGTACTGTCGGGCGATGCCCGTCGAGTCGGTTCCGACCCCGAACGCCCCGGCTTCGGCCGGCCCTTACTCACCGGCCGTCCGCGCTGGTGACTGGCTGGCGCTGGCCGGCCAGGTGGGCATCGATCCGGCGACCGGAAAACTGGCCGGCGACGGCGTGGGCGACCAGACGCGCCAGGCGCTGGCCAACATCGCCGCCGTCCTCGGCGACTGCGGCGCCCGTCTGTCCGACGTGGCCAAGACCACCGTGTTCCTTGTCGACATGGGGGACTTTCCGGTCATGAACGAGATCTACGCCGATGCCTTCGCCGGGCACCGGCCCGCCCGATCGACCATCGGCGTGGCCGCCCTTCCCCTGGGCGCCCGGGTCGAGATCGAGGTCTGGGCCTACGTGCCGCGCTGACACGCGAAGTCATTGTACGGGCGGACGCCGAGATACCCTAGAGCCCGTGTTGGGAGCTGTGATCATTGTGGTCGCTATGGTGCTTGTGCTCCCAGTTGCGCTCTTTGTGGGTGGCGCGCTGTGGAGTGCACTGCTCGGGACGGCGCTGACCCGCGGGTCAGCCCTCGGGCCGGCCGGCGCCCCCGACCCCCCAGCGTGACTGGCCGAACCGGTAGCCGACCGACCGCACGGTCTGGATCCAGCCGGCGTGGTCGTCGCCCAGCTTGGCCCGCAGCCGCCGCACGTGGACGTCGACCGTCCGGGCGCCGCCGTAGTACTCGTAGCCCCAGACCCGGCTGAGCAGGGTCTCCCGGGTGAACACCTTCCCCGGGTGGGTGGCGAAGAACTTGAGGAGCTCGTGCTCCATGTAGGTGAGGTCGAGGGGCCGGCCGCCGACGGCCGCCTGGTAGGTCTCCAGGTTGATCACGAGGTCGCCGTACTCCACCACCTCGGGGCCCGTCGCCCGGCCCGCCCGCCAGGCCAGCAGCCGCAGCCGGGCCTCGAGCTCCTTGGGGTGGAACGGCGTGAGGCAGAAGTCGTCGAAGAGGTCCTCCCGCAGCTCGAGGTCGGCGAGCTGGTTGCCGGCCACCAGCACGAGGACCGGCTGGACCGGCACGTCCCGCCGCCGGAGCGACCGGCAGATGACGAAGGCGCCCTCGGCGTCGCCCTCGGCGCTGACCACCGCCCCCGCCCAGCCGTCGGGCGGCTCGAGCTGGGCCGCCACCGAGGCGTTGGCCACGGCCTTCCAGGAGTAGCCGGCCAGGTCGAGGGTCTGGACGAGCAGGGGAGGGGGCGGGTCCGGGAAGACCAGGAACGGCTCCACTACAGGACTCCGAGGTAACGGCTGATCTCGAACGGCGTGACGTAGGACTTGTAGTCCGCCCATTCGAGCCGCTTGTTGCGGAGGAAGTAGTCGAAGACGTGCTCGCCGAGGACCTCGGCCACGAGCTCGGAGTGCTCCATGACCTCGAGGGCCTCGAACAGGGAGTTCGGGAGGCTGTCGATGCCCTCCGCCATCCGCTCCTCGGGCGTCATCTCGTAGATGTTGTTGAGGGCTTCCGGCGGCAGCGGGTAGCTCTCCTCGATGCCCTTGAGGCCGGCGGCCAGCATCAGCGAGAAGGCCAGGTAGGGGTTGCAGGCCGGATCGGGGGCCCGGTACTCGACCCGGCTGCCCGACTCGCCCCGGCGGGGGATCGGCACCCGGACCAGCGCCGAGCGGTTGTTGCGGGCCCAGCAGATGTAGACCGGCGCCTCGAAGCCGGGGATCAGCCGCTTGTAGGAGTTCACCCACTGGTTGGTGACGGCGGTGATCTCCTTGGCGTGGTGGAGCAGGCCGGCGATGAAGCCCTTGGCCACCTTGGACAGCCCGTACTCGTCGCCGGCGTCGTGGAAGGCGTTGACGTCCCCCTCGAACAGCGACAGGTGGGTGTGCATGGCCGAGCCGTTCCAGCCCGCCACCGGCTTCGGCATGAACGTGGCGTAGACGCCCCGGCTCTGGGCCACCTCCTTGACCACCATGCGGAAGGCCATGACGTTGTCGGCCATCGTCAGGGCGTCGGTGTAGCGGAGGTCGATCTCCTGCTGGGAGGGGGCGATCTCGTGGTGGCTGTACTGGACCGGGATCCCCATCGACTCCAGCGCCAGGATCGTCTGCTTGCGCAGCTCCGACGCCTCGTCGGACGGCGTCAGGTCGAAGTAGCTGACGTGGTCGAGGGGGACGGGCTCGCTGGCCGAGCGGAAGTAGAAGTACTCCATCTCGGGGCTCACGTAGAACGTGAACCCTCGCTCCCGGGCCTTCTCCAGCGTCCGCTTGAGCACGTAGCGGGGATCACCGTCGAACGGCTCGCCGGCCGGCGTGTAGATGTCGCAGAACATCCGGGCGACGGGCGCCTCCTCGCCCGGGATGTGGACGAGCTCGAACGTGCCCGGGTCGGGCCGGGCCATCATGTCCGCTTCCTGGATGCGGCTGAACCCGTCGATGCACGACCCGTCGAACTCCATGCCGGAGTCGAGGGCGTCCTCGAGTTCCGCCGGTGTGATGGCGAACGACTTGAGCATTCCCTGTACGTCGGTGAACCACAGCCGCACGAAGCGGACGTTGCGCTCCTCGACCGTACGGAGCACATACTCCAGTTGGCGTTCCATACGAGCCATACTGCCGTGAGGGGCACCGTGACCACCACATCCGACCCCTCCCACCGGCCCGTTTAACCGAGCGTTCATCCTCGGGAAACGGGTGGGAAATGGCTCGCGGCCACGCTCCGGATCCTCTCCCCTTCCGCGAGCGCCGCCGAGGCGTGTTCGTTAGGCTGCGCTGGCCGAGTCGGGCTCTTCGAGATGGAGGTTGTCAGCGTGGAGCAGCGCACCGCGAGCGACGTTGTTCGCCTGGTCCAGGAACAGAACATCGAGGTCGTCGACTTCCGCTTCTGCGACCTGCCCGGCCTCATGCAGCACTTCTCCGTCCCGTCCCATGAGCTGTCCGAGGACGCCTTCGAGGACGGCTACGGCTTCGACGGCTCGTCGATCCGGGGGTTCCAGGAGATCCAGGAGTCGGACATGCTCCTGATCCCCGACCCCAACACAGCGGTCATCGACCCCTTCCGTCCCCACCCCACCCTCAACATCAACTGCTTCGTCCGTGACCCCGTCACCGGCGAGAGCTACACCCGCGACCCCCGCTACGTGGCCAAGAAGGCCGAGGACTACCTCCGGGGGACGGGCCTGGCCGACACCGCCTACTTCGGCCCGGAGGCGGAGTTCTACATCTTCGACTCGGTCCGCTTCGACCAGAACCAGAACTCCTCCTACCACTACGTCGACTCCATCGAGGGCGCCTGGAACTCCGGCGCCGAGGAGCCGGGCGGCAACAAGGGCTACAAGCCCCGCTACAAGGAGGGGTACTTCCCCGTCTCGCCGACCGACCACTACCAGGACCTGCGGTCGGAGATGGTCCGCCAGCTCGAGGGCGTCGGCATCGAGATCGAGGTGCAGCACCACGAGGTCGGGACCGCCGGCCAGGCCGAGATCGACATGCGCTTCGACTCGATGCTGCGCATGGCCGACAAGGTCATGCTCTACAAGTACGTGGTGAAGAACACGGCCCTCCAGGCCGGCAAGACGGTCACGTTCATGCCGAAGCCGATCTTCCAGGACAACGGCTCGGGCATGCACGTGCACCAGTCGCTGTGGAAGGGCGGCGAGCCGCTGTTCTTCGACGAGACCGGCTACGCCGGCCTGTCCGACATGGCCCGCTGGTACATCGGCGGCCTGCTCAAGCACACCCCGGCGGTGCTGGCCTTCGCCGCTCCGACGACCAACTCCTACAAGCGGCTGGTGCCGGGCTACGAGGCGCCGGTCAACCTGGTGTACTCGCAGCGCAACCGCTCCGCCTCGGTGCGGATCCCGCTGTACTCCAAGAGCCCCAAGGCCAAGCGGCTCGAGTACCGCTGCCCCGACCCGTCCTGCAACCCCTACCTGGCCTTCTCGGCCATGCTCATGGCCGGCCTCGACGGGATCCAGAACCGGATCGAGCCCCCGAAGCCGCTCGACAAGGACCTCTACGACCTCCCGCCGGAGGAGCTGGCCCAGGTGCCCCAGGTCCCGTCCTCCCTCGAGGCCGCCCTCTCGGCCCTGGAAGCCGACCACAAGTTCATGCTGGCCGGCGACGTCTTCACCCAGGACGTCATCGATACCTGGATCGAGTACAAGCGCTCCCGGGAGATCGACGCCGTCCGCCTCCGCCCGCACCCCTGGGAGTTCTACCTCTACTACGACATCTAGGCCGCTTGCGCAGATCAGAGGGGGTTCCCGGCTGTGGGGGACCCCCTCTGACCGTCTGCCGGTCGGGATCCTGGTCCGTGATCCGGTTTGATCCGGCGCTTCGCGGCCGGGGGTGGCCCGGTCCGGTGCCGCGAATAGTGCCGTGAGACCCGCCACCGCGTGCTGCAGGTCGGGGAGCAGAACCGGCGCCGGGGATCGTCCTGGAGGAAGAACCCCAGGCAGCCCGGACACGGGCAGCTGAGGAGCCTCCGGCTCTCGGGCCCCCCGGCCAGGGTCAGCGCGTCGTCGGCCAGCGCGGCGATCAGCGCCCGGGCAGGATCGCCCCCGGAGCGGCGCGGAGCGGTCACAACCCCGCCGTCGGGCTGCAGTGACGCTTCCAGCCACCGGGGCGACTCCCGGGAGGCCGCGCTCAGACGAGCGAGGACCTCGTCCCCCGGCGCGGTGCGGGCAGCGAGGGCGGTGAAGAGCTCGCGGACCGTCCCCCGCAGCGCCACCAGCTGCGTCCGCAAGCGTTCGTCGACCGGCGCGAGCCGGCGGTCCGGACCGCCCGCCAGGACCGTCGCGTACCGGGGGGCCATGGCGGCCAGCCACCGATCGGCGACGTCAGCCCCTTCGAGGGCGTCGTGGATCCGGCCTCCACCGAACCACACGGTGTTGGCGAACTCGATCGACAGCGCCTGGCCGAGAACGGGGAACTCCAACCGGCCGTCCAACCTTCCTAACGGAGATCGTCTATTGACAGCGTTAGCGGGGGAGGGTAGAAGACTTCTGGCCGTCTAACGCCGTCTGACATTCTACAACGTTAGGAGACGTAATCGTGGATCCGCTCTCGCTGCTCACCGCCGCCGACGCCCGCCTCGTGTCCCTGGTCGAGCGCCTCGACGCCGCAACCCTTTCGGCCCTCTCCCCCTGCGCCGGTTGGGACGTGCGCGCCCTGCTCAGCCACACGCTGCAGTCGATCGAGGCGTTCGCCTCGGCCATCGACGGCGGGCCCGGCCCCGACGAAGCGGAACTGTTCAGCGGTCGCGACATCCTCGGCAGCGATCCTCTCGGTGCAGCCAAACCCATCATCGAACGCTCCCACGCCGCCTGGGCGGGCACGACCGACTGGGACGCAGCCGTCACGACCGTCCTCGGCCAGATGCCAGCCGGCCAGGCCATCGGGATCATCACCTTCTCGACGCTGGTGCACAGTTGGGACCTGGCCGTTGCCATGGGCGAAAGCGTGGAATTCACCACCTCGGAGGCCGACCTGGTCCACGCCGTCGGCACTCAACTCGTACCGCCCATGCGGCCGGCCGGGCTCTTCGGGCCCGAGGTGCCCGTTCCCGACAGCGCCACACCGACCCAACGCGTCGTCGCCTTCACCGGGCGGTCCCCGCTCTGAGGGGCATTTCCCCGAACATGACGGCGCCGCGGGGGCCCTGTCGTGCCCGGTCGCGGGACATGGCGTTTTCCGAGAAAGTTCCGCTCAGCGGAACGTTTTCGGATATCGGCGAAGCGACGCTGTGGCGGCCTACGGCAGGTCGATGATCTCGATCCGGCGCTGCGTGGTCTCGCCGAAGCTGACGCCGCGGAGGCCGACGTCGTCCCGGAGGCCCCGCATCTGCCCGTCGGCCTGCTGCATCGCCGCCACGTCGTCCCAGACCGTGCCGACCATCCCGGCGCCGGTCTCCCGGTTCACCATGTTCCGCAGCGCCCGGAAGCCGGCCATGGCCTTGATCCGGGGGACGAGCTCGGCGTCGAAGTACGAGACGATGTCGTCGAGGCGGGCCGGGTCGAGGGTGTAGCGCGCCACCCGCAGCGAGGCGCCCACTTCCGCCGGCGTGGCCACGGTGAGGCTGACTTCCTCGAAGAGCTCCACGGTCATGTCCCCCGAGAAGAGCCGGGACGCTTCCTCGCGGCTCTTGGCCGCGGCGCTGTCGCTGGCGTCACGGCTGGCCGGGCTGTCCCACATGGTCAGGATGGTGAGCACCCCGGCCTCCCGGTCCACGCTGGCGCTCAGGCCCCGGTATCCCGCCTGGGACCGGGTCACCGGCAGCGCCGTGTTCCGCAGGTACTGCAGGGTCGCGTCGATGTCGGTCGCTCCGGTCAGGGTCGTGACTCGGTTGAACATGGTGACCTCCCGTCTGAGGTGGGCACTGCGCCCACCACCTTCGTCCCCGGGCGGGCCGGGCACAATGGGAAGTGTCAGCGCTGTGTGACGGTGGTGACGCCGGCTGCGCCCCGGTCGTGACAGACCGCCGTCAGCGCAGCGCCTGGCGGAGGGCGCCGACCCGTTCGCCGTTGAGGCGCCAGTAGACCCAGCGGCCGCGCTTCTCGCCGCTGATCAGCCCGGCTTCGGCCAGGGCCTTGGTGTGGTGGCTGACCGTGGGTTGCGACTTGCCGAGGGGCTCGAGCAGCTCGCAGGCGCACACCTCGCCGGCGGCGGCGATCATGCTGAGCAGCCGGATGCGGACCGGGTCGGCCAGGGCGGCGAAGCTCCGGGCCAGGACCTCCGCCTCGGCCTCCGACAGCGGGGCGGCCAGCACCGAGGGGCAACATCCGTCGCTCGTCGTCGGGCGATCCATTGACAATCGTCGATCCATTCGGCAAAGTCGATGTATCGATGAGTGTAGATCTTTTGAGGAGGCCGCCGTGTCCCGGGTGCAGCTGGCGTTGAACGTGTCCGACCTCGACGCCGCCGTCGAGTTCTACTCCCGGCTCTTCGCCACCGGGCCGGCCAAGCGCCGCCCCGGCTACGCCAACTTCGCCGTCGCCGAGCCACCGCTCAAGCTCGTCCTGATCGAGGGGAAGGGCGAGCCCGGCACGCTCAACCACCTGGGGGTGGAGGTGGCGACCCCGGGCGAGGTCGCCGCCGCCGCCGCCCGGCTCGCCGCCGAGGGCCTCGCCACCGCCGCCGAGGACGGGGTGTCGTGCTGCTACGCCGTGCAGGACAAGGTCTGGATCGACGCCCCCGACGGCGAGCCGTGGGAGATCTACACCGTCCTGTCCGACGTGGAGATGCCGGCCGGCCGGCTGCGCACGGTCGAGCCCGGCGGCGACGGGCTGTGCTGCGCCGCCGTCCCCGACCCGGCCGCCCGCTGCTGCTGAGGCGTGGACCGCGACCTCGCCCGCCAGGCCACCGCCGAGGCGGTCGGCACCGCCCTGCTCGTCGCCGTCGTGGTCGGGTCGGGCATCTTCGCCCAGCGGCTGAGTCCCGGCGATGCCGGCCTCGAGCTCCTCGAGAACTCGATCGCCACCGGGGCCGGGCTGGCCGCCCTGATCCTGGCCTTCGGCGCCGTCTCGGGGGCCCACTTCAACCCGGTCGTGTCGCTGGCCGACCGGGTCCTCGGCGGGCTGACCAACCGGGAGCTGGCCGTCTACGTCCCGGCCCAGATCGCCGGGGGCTGCGCCGGCGCGATGGTGGCCAACCTGATGTTCGACCTCCCCGCCGTGACGCTGTCCCACCACGCCCGGTCGTCGGGCGGGCTGTGGCTCGGCGAGGTCGTGGCCACCTTCGGGCTCCTCCTCGTGATCCTCGGCGTCGTGCGTTCGGGCCGGGCGTCGACCGCCCCGCTGGCCGTCGGCGGGTACATCGCCGCCGCCTACTGGTTCACGTCGTCGACGTCGTTCGCCAACCCGGCCGTGACCGCCGCCCGGACGCTGACCGACACGTTCGCCGGCATCAAACCGTCGTCGGCCCCGGCCTTCGTCGCCGCCCAGCTGGTCGGCGGCGGGCTCGCCGTGGCCCTGGCCGGCTTCCTCCATCCCTCCCTGCCCGCCGAGGACGTCGTCCTCCCCCATCCCGACCAGGAGCACCGGTGACCGTCCCGGCCGTCCTTTTCCTCTGCATCCACAACGCCGGCCGCTCCCAGATGGCCCTGGGCTGGTTCGAACACCTCGCCGGGGACCGGGCCGTGGCCTTCTCCGGGGGGAGCGAGCCCGCCGCCGCCGTGAACCCGGCGGCCGTCGCCGCCATGGCCGAAGCCGGCATCGACATCGCCCGGCGCACGCCCCGGCGGTGGTCGGAAGCCGACCTGGCCGCCGCCGACGTCGTCGTGACCATGGGCTGCGGCGACACGTGCCCCTTCATCCCCGGCAAGCGCTACGAGGACTGGAAGCTCGACGACCCGGCCGGCCAGGGGCTCGACGCCGTGCGCCCCATCCGGGACGAGATCGAGCGCCGGGTCCGGGCGCTCCTCGCCAGCCTCGACATCCCGGCCTGACGGCGCCGCCGGCCGGGGTCAGGCCGGCTGCGTCGTGCGGATCGGAGCCGTCCGCCCCTGGAGCGCCGTGGCGTCACGGCGGTTGCGGACGGCGAGGACTTCGGCGCAGATCGCCAGGGCGATGTGGGCCGGACGGTTGCTCCCGAGGTCGAGGCCGATCGGCCCCCTGATGCGGTCGATGTCGTCGTCGCCGATCCCGAGCTGCCCGAGCCGCTCCCGCCGGCGCCGCTGGGTCCGGGCCGATCCGAGGGCGCCGAGGTAGCGGACCCGGCGCCTGATCGCCTCGGCCAGGACGGGGGCGTCGATGGCCGGGGTGTGGCTCAGCAGGACGAGGGCGGCCGCCGCCCCGCCCCGGTCGAGCCCGGCGCAGGCGGCCTCGAGGTCGGCGGCGATCTCGGCCGGCCATCCCAGCACCCGGGCCTGGTCGGCCACGGCGCCGGCCAGGACGCCGCCGCCCACGATCACGAGATGGGGGTCGGGGACGAAGGCGTCGAGGAGCACCCGCTGGCCCTCGATCTCGGCCTGCCGGCTGGTCGTGTCGCCGCCGGCCAGGAGGTCCCGGGCGGCGTCCCCCACCGGGCCGTCGAGCTGGCCGAGGGTCCCGAACGTCTCGCCGTCGAGGACGACGAGGGCGCCGCCGCCCTCCCCCTCGAGGGTGGTGGCCAGGACCACCGGCTCCCGGCCGGCCAGCGCCGTCCAGAACTCCGCCGGGATGCGGTCGGTGTTCTGGGCGACGACCGTGACCGCCCCGCCGCAGCTGAGCCCGGCCCGGTGCGCCCCCTCGTCGTCGATCGGCAGGTCGAGGACCTCGATGCCGGCGGGGCGGGCCAGGAGCCGCTGGGTGGCCTCGGCCACCGCCCCGGTCACCGCTCCACCGACCAGCTGGCCGGCGCGGTCGCCGGCATCGTTCACGGCGAACAGCTCACCGGTGGCGGCCGAGCCGACCCCCCGCACCTCGGTGACGCGGGCGAACGCCGCCGCCCAGCCCTTCCGCCGCCAATCGGCGACGGCCCGCCCGACCTCCGGAGTCTCCATGGCCGCGAGCATACGATCGGGCCGGCGGCGGCAGAAGGCCCCGGGAGTCCCCGGGGCCTTCGTGCGTCTGGCGAGCGGCCGGAGCCGTCAGTCGTCGAGGTTCTCCTTGTCGAGAGCGGCGCAGCACGTCGCCACGATCAGGCGGGTCACCTCGTAGGGGTCGCAGTTGGCGTTGGGCCGGCGGTCCTCGATGTAGCCCTTCTTCTCCGCCGCCACCTGCCAGGGGATGCGGACGGAGGCGCCCCGGTCCGACACGCCGTAGCTGAACTCGTTCCAGGGGGCGGTCTCGTGGAGCCCGGTCAGGCGGAACTCGATCCCGTGCCCGTAGGAGCCGATGTGCTCCAGCGCCTCCTCGGCCAGGGCGTCGCAGGCGGTGATGATGGCGTCGTAGTGCTCCCGCATGGCGTTGGTCGAGAAGTTGGTGTGGCAGCCGGCGCCGTTCCAGTCGCCCTTGACCGGCTTCGGGTCGAGCGTGGCCGACACGCCGAAGTCCTCGGCGGTGCGGTACAGGAGCCAGCGGGCCACCCACAGCTGGTCGGAGACCTCGACGGGGCTGAGCGGGCCGACCTGGAACTCCCACTGGCCGGGCATGACCTCGGCGTTGATGCCCGAGATCGACAGGCCGGCCACCAGGCAGTTGTCGAGGTGCTTCTCGACCACCGGGCGGCCGAAGATCTCGTCGGCGCCGACGCCGCAGTAGTACCCGCCCTGGGGGGCGGGGTAGCCGCCCTGGGGGAAGCCGAGGGGCCGGGACCCGTCGAAGAACGTGTACTCCTGCTCCAGCCCGAAGAGCGGCTCCTGGCCGGCGTACCGCTCGGCGACCGGCCGCAGCTTGGCCCGGGTGTTGCTCGGGTGCGGCGTCATGTCGGTCAGCAGCACTTCGCACAGCACCAGGACGTTGTCGCCGCCCCGGATGGGGTCCGGGCAGACGAACACGGGCTGGAGGACGCAGTCGGACGCCTTGCCCGGGGCCTGGTTGGTGGAGGAGCCGTCGAAGCCCCAGATGCCGGGCTCGGCGCCGTCGGCGAGGATCTTTGTCTTCGACCGCAGCTTCGCCGTCGGCTCGGTCCCGTCGATCCAGATGTACTCCGCCTTGTAAGCCATGCCGCCTTTCTTTCGGTCGTCGGTTCAATAAGTCGTCCCTTTCAGGATCGCGGGCCGATGTTCCGGTGTGTTGCCCGCATGTTTCCGGCATGTGAACGTGCGATCGGCCGGGGACGGTGGCGTAGGTTTGGGCGGGTGGCGCCGTCCGACTGGGTCACCCGCTTCGCTCTGCTCGTCCCCGCCGGGGAGCCCGTCCTCGACGTGGCCTGCGGCGGCGGCCGCCACACCAGGTTCTTCCGGGGGCGGGGGCATCCGGTCACGGCCGTCGACCGCGACACGAGCGGGCTGGCCGACCTCGCCGGCGACCCCGGCCTCGAGCTCGTCGAGGCCGATCTCGAGGCCGGCGACGCCGTCCCCTTCGCCGGCCGCACCTTCGGCGCCGTGGTGGTGACCAACTACCTGCACCGGCCGATCCTGGGCGAGATCGTCGCCGCCGTCGCCGGGGGCGGAGTCCTCCTCTACGAGACGTTCGCGCTCGGTCAGGAGCGCTTCGGCCGGCCGCAGAACCCGGCCTTCCTCCTGCGCCCGGGGGAGCTGCTCGAGGCCGTGCGGGGAGTCCTGCGGGTCGCCGCCTACGAGGACCTCGTCCTCGGCGACCCCGAACCCCGGGCCGTCCAGCGCATCGCCGCCGTGCGACCATGACCGGACCGTGACGGCCAAGCACGCCAAGAAGGCTCCCGACCTTCCGGCGGACCCCGCCGACCGGCTCGACCGCGACCTCTCATGGCTGGAGTTCAACGCCCGGGTGCTGGCCCTGGCCGAGGACCCGTCGGTCCCGCTGCTGGAGCGGCTCAAGTTCCTGGCCATCTTCGCCGGCAACCTCGACGAGTTCTTCATGGTGCGGGTGGCCGGCCTGGCCGGCCGGGTCGCCGCCGGGCTCGGGGCGGCGGCGGCCGGCGGCCTCGAGCCGGCCGCCCAGCTCAAGGCCATCCGGGCCCGGGTCCTGGAGCTGCTCGCCGATCAGTGCGCCGTCTTCGCCGCCCTCCGGCCGGCCCTGGCCGACGCCGGGATCGTCCTCGGCCGGCCGGGCCACGACGGCATCGAGGAGGCCCACCGGGGCGAGCTGACCCGGCGGTTCGAGGAGCAGCTCTTCCCCGTCCTCACCCCGCTGGCCGTCGACCCCGGCCACCCCTTCCCCTACATCTCCAACCTCTCGCTCAACCTGGCGGTGGTGGTCTGCGACGAGCGGGACGGGAGCCGCCGCTTCGCCCGGGTGAAGGTCCCTCCGCTGCTGTCGCGGTTCCAGGTGACGGAGGACGGGACGCGCCTCTACCCCCTCGAGCAGCTCATCGGCGAATGCCTCCCGATGCTCTTCCCCGGCATGGACGTGGAGGGCTGGCACCCCTTCCGGGTCACCCGCAACGCCGACCTCATGGTCGACGACGAGGAGTCCGACGACCTCCTGGCCGCCGTCGAGATGCAGCTCCGCCAGCGCCGCTTCGGCCGGGCGGTGCGGCTCGAGGTCGACGCCGGGATGCCCGCCGGCATCCGCGAGCTGCTGCTGCGGGAGCTGCAGCTCACGGCCGACGACCTCTACGAGATCGACGGGCTCCTCGATCCCGGCTCGCTGTCGGAGCTCTATGCCCTGAACCGGCCCGAGCTCAAGTTCCCGCCGCCGGCGCCGGTGGCCCCGCCCGGACTCGGCGCCCCCGGCGACCTGTTCGCCGTCGTCGGCCAGCGCGACGTCCTCCTCCACCACCCCTGGGAATCGTTCTCCATCGTCGAGGCCTTCATCGACCAGGCGGCCGGCGACCCCGACGTGCTGGCCATCAAGCAGACGATGTACCGGACGTCGCTCGACAGCCCCATCCCCCGGGCCCTCATCCGGGCCGCCGAGGCGGGCAAGCAGGTCGCCGTCCTCGTCGAGCTGACGGCCCGCTTCAGCGAGGAGGTCAACATCGCCTGGGCCCGCCGGCTGGAGGAGGCCGGCGTCCACGTGGTCTACGGCCTCGTCGGGCTGAAGACGGGGGGCAAGGCGACGCTGGTCGTGCGCCGGGAGCGGGGCGAGCTGCGCCGTTACTGCCACATCGGGACGGGCAACTACGACCCGACCACCGCCCGGCAGTACGACGACGTCGGCCTCCTGACCGCCGACGAGGACATCGGCGCCGACCTGAGCGCCCTCTTCAACTACCTCACCGGCTACAGCCGCCGCACCGACTACCGCAAGCTGGTGGTGGCCCCGATGGGGATGCGAACCCGCATCCTGGAGCTGATCGCCGAGGCGTCCGCCGAGCCCGGGGGGCGCATCGCCATGAAGATGAACAACCTCGTCGACGAGGAGGTCATCGCCGCCCTGGAGCGCGCCTCCGGGGCCGGCTGCGACGTCGATCTCGTCATCCGGGGGATCTGCCGGCTCCGGCCCGGGGTCCCCGGCCGCTCGGAGCGGATCCGGGTGCGGTCGCTCGTCGGCCGCTTCCTGGAGCACGCCCGGGTCTTCGCCTTCGGCCGCCCCGGCCGGGGCGCCCGCTACTTCATCGGTTCGGCCGACCTCACGCCGAGCAACCTCGACCGCCGCGTCCAGCTCCTCTGCCCGGTGGAGGACGCCGCCCTCGTCGGCCGCCTCGAGGAGATCCTGGCCGCTCCGGCCACCGAAACGCGTCACTCCTGGACCCTCGACGCCGACGGTTCCTGGACCCCATCCAGTTCCTAAATAAGGCCCATAACGGCTTGGCCATTTACTGTAATTAAGCTGAGCGCCAGCTTGACAGTGGACCGGTGAACCCCGACAATCTGCGCTGCAGGCTGGGACAAGCATCAAGTGCTGGGGTAGTGCTGGGGTAGTGCTGGGGAAATAAGCGGGATTCTCTCCCCGGAAATCACCGCAAGAAAGTTCTGGGGATATTCGGTCGCCGCTGGGGTGCCACCGCGACGGTAGAGCCGCGCCTGCCGTCTCTGGGAAGGGAGCGACACAGTGTTCACGTCAAAGTTCTGGAAGCGGGCGACGGTGGGAGCCGGTCTGATGGCCGTGCTCCTGTCGGTCGCCCCTCACGCCATGGCCGAGGGCCGGTTCCGCCTGCCCTACGGCGACGGGCTCGACACGCCGGCCGGCTCCCCCGGCCCGGCCGGGCCGATCGACGTCGGCGGCCGCGATCCCCACGCCTACTCGACGCCGCCGCCGCTCGGCTCCTCCGGCCGGTTCGGGCCCGGGCTTGGGGGTCCGCCCGACGGGCGTGTCTCGGCCGACCTGCAGCTGGCGGCCACCTCGGCGCCCGATCCGGCCACGCAGGGCAACCACTTCGACTACACGCTGACCGTCACCAACGCCGGGCCGGCGCCGACCACCGACGTCAACCTTGACGACCAGTTGCCGAACGGCGTCCGCCTCGTGCAGTCGTCGGCCACCCAGGGGGTGTGCTCGGCCTACCAGCAGTACGTGCGCTGCGCCCTCGGCTCGCTCGACGGCGGCCGGGCCGCCACGGTGACGATCACCGTCAACGCCGTCCAGAGCGGCTCGGTCTACAACACCGCCTCGGTCATGGGCCGGGAGTACGACCCCTCCGAGGGCAACAACACCGTGACCGTCGTGACCGACGTGCAGCCCGGCGGGACCTGGGCCGCCGACCTGTCGGTGACCAACGCCGTCGACCACGCCACGGCCAACCCCGGTGACTCCGTGACCTACACCGTGACGGCGGCCAACGCCGGTCCGGCGGTGGCGGTGGGGACGCACCTCGACCACCAGCTGCCCGACGGCGCCGACTTCCTGTCGGCCACCCCCAGCCAGGGTTCGTGCAGCCCGTCGAGCAACGACATCGTCTGCGAGCTCGGCGACCTGGCCTCCGGCGCCGCGGCCACCGTCACGGTCACGGTCCGCCTCCACCAGCCGGGGACGGCGGTGTCGGTGGCCTACGTGACGAGCCAGATGCTCGACAACGACACCGGCGACAACCAGGCCCAGGCCACCACCGCCGTCGGCGGGCAGTCGGGGCCGGCCGGCCCGCCCCTCGGCCCGACCTCGTCGCCGGCGCCGCCCCGGTCCTCCCGGTCGGGTTCGGGGGCCTCGGGCCCCGGCCCCGCCTCACCGGTCGGACCGGCCCGCCCGGCGACCGACAGCACGGTCTTCTGACGCTCCGTCCGCTCGCCGGACGGGCACTCCGACGACGCGAGGAAGGCGGCCCCGGGGGGCCGCCTTCCGTCGCGCTGGGCCGGGGGTGGAGGTTCGGTCAGTGGTCCGCCACGGTCGGGCGCCCGGCCGCCGCCAGCAGCCTGTTGAGGATCGACAGGTCGTAGATCCCGTCGAGCTTGACGCTGCCGTCGAGCAGGCCGACGGCCTTGGCGTTGTCGGCCTCCTTGTTCATCGTCGACGCCAGCGGGTCGAAGGTGAACGTCTGGTTGCCCCAGGCCGCCCGGACGACGTCGGGGTTCATGGCCTGCCCGGTGGCCTTGGCGATGCCGGCGTTGACCACGTCCTGGGCGTCGGCGGGGTTGGCGTTGACCCAGTCGGTGGCGGCGATGTGGCCCTTGAGGAGGTTCTCCACGACGTCGGGGTGGGCGGAGAGGAACGTCCGGCTGACGATCAGCTCCGTGGTCACGAACTGCCCGTTGGGCCAGAGGCTGCGCTCGTCGACCAGGACCTTGCCGCCGCCCTCCTGCACCAGGCGGGTGGCCCAGGGCTCGGGCACCCAGGCCCCGGCGATGGCACCGGACTTGAACGTGTCGAGGGTCTGGGAGTTGTCCTGGGGGACGATCTTCACGTCGCCGCCGCCCTGCGTGTCGGTCTTGAGGCCCTGGGCCAGGAACCACGCCCGGGCGGCCACGTCCTGGGTGTTGCCGAGCTGGGGCGTGGCCACCTTCTGGCCCTTCAGGTCGGCGGCCGAGTTGATGCCGGGCCTGACCACCAGGGCGGCCCCGCCCGAGGTGGCCCCGGCGATGATGCGCAGGGCGTCACCCTTCGACTTCACGAAGCCGTTGATCGTCGGGGACGGGCCGATGAACGTGGCGTCGATGGCACCGGAGAACAGGGCCTCGGTGGCCGCGCCGCCGGCGTTGAAGATCGACGTCTTCAGGTCGACGTTCGGGCCGAGGTTGTCGGCGTAGAAGCCCTTCTCGATCCCGGCGATGGCCGAGGCGTGCGTGACGTTGGGGAAGTAGCCGAGCCGGAGCGTGACGGGCTGCACCGGCTTGGCCGTGGTGGTGGTCGTCGTCGGCCTGGGCGCCGGGGCCGGGGCCGGCGCCTTGGGGGCGGCCGGCCTGGCGGCGGGGGCGGCCGTGGTGGGCGGGGCGGCGGGCGCCGGGGTCCCGGCCGGCGCCGGGGCCGGGGTCTCGGGCAGGCTCGGGACGGTGGTGGCGCTGACCGCGCCCCCGGCCGAGGTGGTCTTCTGGGCCGACGGGCTCGACCCCGAGCCACACGCCGCACCGGCCAGGGTGAGGGCGAGCAGGCCGGCCACCAGGCCGGTGCGGAACGGGCGACGCTTCATTGGTGCTGGGCCTCCGGGCTATCTCTAGTAACTCAATGGAGTTAGGTGACTCACTAGAGATTGGACGGGCCGCCCCCGACTCCTGCCTGCCGGCCGGAAACTCTCAGGCGGGGCGGTCCCGCTTGGCCATCCGGGCCCGGTCGGTGGCCGGGAGGACGGCCTTGCGGAGGCGGACGGTCTTCGGTGTGACCTCGACGCACTCGTCGTCGGAGATGAACTCCAGCGCCTGCTCCAGCGACAGGTTGCGGGGCGGGGGGAGACGGACCAGCTCCTCGGCCGTCGACGACCGCATGTTGGTCAGCTTCTTCTCCTTGGCCACGTTGACGTCCATGTCCTCGGCCCGGGCGTTCTCCCCCACGATCATGCCCTCGTAGACCTCGACCCCCGGCGGGATGAGCATCTCCCCCCGCTCGCAGAGGTTGAGGAGGGCGTAGGTCGTGCTCTGACCCCGCCGGTCGGCGACCATCGACCCGTTGTTGCGGGTGCGGATCTCGCCGAACCAGGGCTCGTAGCGCTCGAAGACGTGGTGGAGGATGCCCGTCCCCCGGGTCTCGGTCATGAACTCGGTCCGGAAGCCGATGAGCCCCCGGGCCGGCACGAGGTACTCGATGCGGACCCAGCCGTGGCCGTGGTTGACCAGCTGCTCGACCCGGCCCTTGCGGGTGGCCAGGAGCTTGGTGACGGCGCCGAGGTGGTCCTCGGGCACGAAGACGGTCATCCGTTCGACGGGCTCGCAGAGGCGCCCGTCGATCTCCTTGGTGACCACCTGGGGCTTGCCGACGGTCAGCTCGAAGCCCTCCCGGCGCATGGTCTCGACCAGCACGGCCAGCTGGAGCTCGCCCCGGCCCTGGACCTCCCAGGTGTCGGGCCGGGCGGTGGGGAAGATCCGCAACGACACGTTGCCGACCAGCTCGGTGTCGAGCCGGCCCTTGACCAGGCGGGCGGTCAGCTTGGTGCCGCCGTCCTGGCCGGCCAACGGCGAGGTGTTGACGCCGATGGTCATCGACAGGCTGGGCTCGTCGATGCGCAGGACGGGCAGCGGCCGGGGGTCGGCGGCGTCGGCCAGCGTCTCGCCGATGGTGACCTCGTCGAGGCCGGCCACGGCGATGATCTCCCCCGGCCCGGCCGACTCGGCCGGCACCCGGGCCAGCGCCTCGGTCACGAAGAGGTCGGTGACCTTGACCCGCTCGATGGTGCCGTCGGCCCGGCACCACGCCACCGGGGAGTTCCGGTTGATCGTCCCCTGGCGGACCCGGCACAGCGCCAGCCGGCCGAGGTAGGGCGACCGGTCGAGGTTGGTGACCAGCGCCTGGAGGGGATGCCCGTCGTCGTAGGTGGGGGCGGGAATGTGCTCGACCAGCAGCCGGAACAGCGGCTGCAGCGTCGTGCCCTCGACGGCCGGGTCGAGCGACGCCCACCCGTCCCGGGCGTTGGCGTAGACGATCGGGAAGTCGATCTGGTCGGCCTCGGCGTCGAGGTCCAGGAACAGCTCGTAGACCTCGTCGACCACCGCCGCCACCCGGGCGTCGGGCCGGTCGACCTTGTTGATCACCAGGATGACCGGCAGGCGGGCCTCGAGCGTCTTGCGGAGCACGAACCGGGTCTGGGGCTGGGGGCCCTCGGCCGCGTCGACCAGCAGCAGGACGCCGTCGACCATGGCCAGGGCCCGCTCCACCTCGCCGCCGAAGTCGGCGTGGCCCGGCGTGTCGACGATGTTGAGCTTCACCCCGGCGAAGCGGACGGCCGTGTTCTTGGCCAGGATCGTGATGCCCTTCTCCCGCTCGAGGTCCGTCGAGTCGAGGACCCGGTCGGCCACGTCCTGGTTCTCCCGGAAGACGCCGGACTGCCACAGCATGGCGTCGACCAGGGTCGTCTTGCCGTGGTCGACGTGGGCCACGATGGCGACGTTGCGGAGATCAGAACGGGCAGGCACGGCCCGCCAGCCTAAAGGCCGGGGCAGGGACCGACGGTCACGGCCACCCCCCGGTGGTCCGAGCCGTGGAGCGTGAAGCGCTTCGGGTGGACGGCGCACCAGTCGTGGGGGACGAAGACGTGGTCGATCCGCAGCAGGAACGGCCGCCACAGGGTGGCCACGAACGTCGGGCCGGCCCAGCGGGCCCGCATGGCGTCGCGGTAGTGGCCGTCGAGGCGCCGGTAGCCGTGGCTCCGGTCGGAGGTGTTGAAGTCGCCGGCCACGACCACGGGGGCGGTCTCGGTGCGGGCCGAGGCGACGAGCGAGTCGCGCTCCTTCTGCTGGGCGTGCATCTGGCGCCGGATGTGGATGAGCCGCCGCGGGCCGAGGTGGGGCCGCACGAGGTGGACGAGGTAGACGATGACCCGGCCGCTCGGGGCGTCGACCTCGAGGCGGTGGGCCCGGAAGTCCTTGGGCCAGTTGCCGGGCCGGTCGAGCAGCCGGACGGGGTAGCGCGACACGATCACCTGGTTGCTGTACTTCGGGCGGATGATCGTCGGGTACTCCGGGGGCGTGGTGAACCGGCTCTTGCCCGCCTCGATCAGCAGGACGAGGTCGCCGTGCTGGCCGAGGGCGTCGGCCACCGCCGCCTCCAGCGTCCGGTTGCGGGAGCTGACGTTGGCCGAGACGATCCGCAGGCCCCGGACCGGCGCCGGGATCGGCCGGGGCCGCCAGGGGCCGGCGACGGCCACGGTGGCGGCCACCAGGCACGACACGGTGGCCACCAGCAGTTCGGCGTGGCGCCGGCGGACGGCGACCAGCGCCGCCGCCGCCAGCCCCGCCACCACGAGCAGCACCGGCAGCCCGGTGGCCACCAGGTCGAAGACGAAGCCGAGGTCGCGGACGGCGAACCACAGCCACGGCGCCAGCGCCGCCGCCGCCGCCACCATCCATCGCCGATCGGGCATCGGCGCAGCCTGGCAGATCGGTCAGGCGATCTTGCGATACTTCCTGACGGCCAGGGGACAGAAGACGACCAGCATCCCCACGATCCAGGCCAGCGCCTTGAGCGGCGAGCCGGTGTCGTGGGCGTCGGGCCCGGCCAGCACCATGAGGTGGCGGCAGGCGTCGATGACGATCGTCACCGGCTGGTTGCGGACGAAGGCCTGCAGCCAGCCCGGCATGGAGTTGACCGGGGCGAAGGCTGACGAGGCGAACGTCAGCGGGAACAGCAGCGGGAAGGCCATGGCCTGGGCGGTCTCGGCGTTGCGGGCCGACAGGCCGATCAGCGCCGAGCCCCACGACAGGGCGTAGGCGAAGGCCAGCAGCAGCAGGACGCCGCCCATGAAGGAGACGAAGCCCGTCCCGCTGCGGAACCCGACGGCGACGCCGACGACGGTCATGAGCAGGACGACGAAGACGTTGCGGCACAGGTCGGCGGTGGTCCGCCCGGCCAGGACCGCCGAGCGGGCCATGGGCAGCGACCGGAACCGCTCCACCAGGCCCTTCCCGAGGTCCTCGGCCAGGCCGATGCCGGTCGACATGGCGCCGAAGCACACGGTCTGGACGAAGATGCCCGGCATCAGGTAGCCGACGTAGGTGTAGCCCGCCGGGTGGATCGCGCCGCCGAGGACGTAGCGGAACAGCAGCACGAACATGATCGGCTGGATCGAGGAGAAGACCATCATCTCCGGGATCCGGGTGTAGGCGATGAGGTTCCGCTGCGTCACGGCCAGGGCGTCGGAGACGGCCCAGTAGGCCCGGTCCCGGTACCCGGCCCGGCGGTCGGAAGCCGGGGCGGCGGGGGCGGCCGGGGTGCCGGGGACGCCGGCGGTCCGGGCCGCCCGGTCGTCGGCCCTGCGGCCTCTCGTCAGGGTCTTGAGGGGGCTCATGCGGCGTTCGCCTCCGCGGCAGCGTGGTGGCCGGTCAGGGCCAGGAAGACGTCGTCGAGGCTCGGCTCCCGGAGGTTCACGCCCGTGGGGGTGATCCCTTCGGTGTCGAGGGCCCGGAGGGCGTCGAGGAGGACGGTGGGGCCGTCGGCCACGGTGAGGCGCACCGTGGTGCCGTCGAGGGCCGGCGGCTGGACCCCGAAGCGGGCCAGCGCCTGGAGCGCCATGAGCGCCGAGCCCTCGCCGGGCATGCCGATCTCGATGACCGTCGAGCCGAGGCCGGCCTTGAGCCCGGCCGGGGTGCCCTGGGCGATGATCCGGCCGTGGTCGACGACGGCCAGGTAGTCGGCGAGGCGGTCGGCCTCCTCGAGGTACTGGGTGGTGAGCAGCACCGTGGTGCCCTCGGCCACGAGGTCCTCGATCACGCCCCACAGCTCGTTGCGGCTGCGGGGGTCGAGCCCGGTGGTCGGCTCGTCGAGGAACAGCACCGCCGGGCGGTGGACCAGGGAGGCGGCCAGGTCGAGCCGGCGCCGCATGCCGCCGGAGTACGTCTTGACCGGGCGGTTGGCGGCGTCGCTCAGCTCGAAGCGGGCCAGCAGCTCCACCGCCCGCTCCCTGATCAGCGCCTTGGGCAGGTGGGTGAGCTTGCCGACCATGCGGAGGTTCTCGGCTCCGGTGAGGTTCTCGTCGACGGCGGCGTACTGGCCGGCCAGGCCGATCGAGCTGCGGACGGCGTCGGGGTGGCGCACGACGTCGTGGCCCAGCACGGAGGCCTCGCCGGCGTCGGGCCGGAGGATCGTGGTCAGGATCCGGACGGTGGTCGTCTTGCCGGCGCCGTTGGGGCCGAGCAGCCCGAAGACCGTCCCGGGGGCGACGGTGAGGTCGATGCCGTCGAGAGCGGGGACGTCACCGAACCGCTTGACGAGGCCCGAGGCGACGATGGCGGCGGTTTGCATACTGTCCAGTATCGGTCAGATGTCCGGCCGATCTGAATCGCTTCTGCCCGGCAAAATGTCCGGTTTTGGGGCGATTTGCCCAGTCTGGGGACTAAAGAATGATGACCGAATCCTTGGTTCCGAACCCGTTGTCGACGTACTCGTCGGCCGCCGGGTCGTCGACCCAACGCTCGCCGTCGACCAGGTAGCGGTAGCGGTAGGCCTGGCCCTGGGGCAGCGTGACCGTGGTCGAGAACCGCCCGTCCTTCCGCCTGGTCATCGGCGTGGCGTCGGCCGACCACGAGTTGAAATCCCCGCACAGGCAGACCTTGTCGCCGGCGTACTCCGCCGGAAGCTCGAAGGTGACCTTCGTCGTGCCGCCCTTTTTGGCCGGTGTCTTCGTAGGCATGCGACTCTCCTCCAGCGCACGGGGGTGGGGTCCGCCGAAAAAGTGACTCTAGCGGCGGCCGTGACCGCGTCTCCACGCCCCATGTTTCCAGACCTCTACAGCTTCGGAGTCGGGCAGATCGACACGGCGCTCCTTCCCGGCCTGAGGGATGCCGGGTTTGTCGGCCGGTATCGCACAAGTTTGAGGGTCGGCGGTACGACAATGTCCCCATATGGCCGCCCTCCGTGCCTCCAGTCGCCGTTCGCGCCCCATGCTCCTCGTCGCCCTGGCCCTCCTCGGCGGGCTCCTGCCGACGGTGGTCCTGGCCAACCGCCCGGCCCGGGCCGCCGCCGCCCCGCCGGACGGGCCGAGCCTGCAGGTCAGCCGGGAGCTGACGGCCACCGCCACCGACACCGCCACGCTGACGGCCAAGCTGTCGCAGGCGGCGAGCTCGCCGACGACGATCGACTTCACGGTGCTGCCGACGGCGCATCCCACCACGCCCGACACCACCTGCCAGATCGCCGCCCAGCAGAGCTCGTGCCAGGTCACTCTGATCAGCCACTCGGCGGCGACGAATCTCGTCCGGGCCTGGATCGACGGCGTGCAGGGCGCCCCCGACGTGAACGAAGGTCGTCTGGCCGACAAGGCGGGCTTCCTCGGTCTCGGTGGCACCGACTGCACCAGCGACGACAGCTCCGGCGGGATCCTCGGCGGGCTCGGCGGCGGCGGCGACTGCGAGGGTGACGATCCGGTACCTGGCGACATCAGAGAGCCCGACCAGACGGACGTCGTCTCGGTGCAGTGGACCTCCTTCTCTGAAGGCCACCTCAACTGCAACGACGCCAAGCCGTCCGACGGCACCGACGTCGAATACAACAACGCCGCCGTCAGCGACCGCACCGAGACCTACACCTGCACGCTCACCACGGTCGCCGGTGTCCCGATCCAGGGTGCCTTCATCGACGGCGAGATCGTGGCCGGCACCAACCAGGACCTGGTGCCCAACCAGGCCGACTACAACGACCTGTGCGAGACGGACGCCAACGGCCAGTGCAACACCGCCAACCTGATCTCGATTGGTGGCACCCCGCCGGTGGCGAACCGCATCTGCTTCTGGGCCGAGCCGGCCAAGGTCAAGTCCCAGCCCAGCGACCCGGACCAGGGGCAGGACAATCACTACTCGACTGGCCCGACCGACGGCGGAGACTGCGCCGCCGAAGCGGTCGACGAGCCGGAGAACAACGACATCACGGACAGCGTGTATCTCGACTTCGACAACCCACGGGCCGAGGGCCTCGATGTCCAACCTGAAAGCATCGTCGTGACCGGGGACACCAAGTTCAGTCTCCGGGGGACCGTCTACGACCAGTTCGGACAGCCGTTCAACGGCAACACCACCCTCCAGGCCAAGCTCTTCCCCGGTTCGATCGTGGCGCCGGCGGCCGACACCAACATGGCCAACCTCGACCCCAACCTGCGCTGCAACACCGGGACGGGCAACACCTGCACGATTCTGACCCCGACCCAGAACGACCTCGGCGTCAACCTGGCCTGCGTCTGGATCCAGGGCCAGACGCCCGACGCCATGACCGGCCAGGCCGACCAGGACAGCGCCACCTGCACCGCGCCCAAGGCCGACAAGGGGCGCCTGGCGGCGAACGTCTCCTGGCAGACGGCGATCCAGCAGGAGGCCCGGGTCGATGCCACCGGCGACGACGGGGTTCCCTCGCCGCCGAGCGACGAGATCGACGTCGTCCGCTTCGCCGTGCAGTCCCGCCCGGCCATCTTCACCGTCACCCCGCCCGAACGCCGCCAGGACACCACCGGCGACGTGCTCGGCATCGACGGCATCAACTTCCTGGCCAGCGCCCAGATCACGCTCTCGGGGACGGGCGTCACCCTCGGCCCGACGGCGGTGGTGTCCGACAAGCGGCTCGAGGCCAGCCTGGCCGTGGCCGCCGACGCCCCGCCCGGCCCCCGCGACGTCACCGTCACCAACCGCAGCGACGGCGGCACCGTCGTCTGCGCCGGCTGCTTCCGGGTGATCGGCCAGGGCTACTGGATGGTGGCCTCCGACGGCGGCATCTTCAACTACGGCGACGCCAGGTTCGTCGGTTCGGCCGGCAGCCAGGCGCTGTCCAAGCCGATCGTCGGCATGACCCCGACCCCGTCGGGCAACGGCTACTGGCTGGTGGCCTCCGACGGCGGCGTCTTCAACTACGGCGACGCCACGTTCATCGGCTCGGCCGCCTCCCTCAACCTGACGAAGCCGATCGTGGCGATGGCGGCCACCCCCTCCGGCCGGGGGTACTGGCTGGTGGCGTCGGACGGCGGCGTCTTCGGGTTCGGCGACGCCCGGTTCTACGGCTCCACCAGCCGGCTCACGCTGTCGAAGCCGATCGTCAGCATCGTGCCCACACCCACCGGCCGGGGCTACTGGCTGGTGGCGTCGGACGGCGGCATCTTCGGGTTCGGCGACGCCCGGTTCTACGGCTCCACCGGCGACATCGTCCTCAACCAGCCGATCGTGGCGATGGCGTCGACCAGGACCGGCAAGGGCTACTGGATGGTGGCTGCCGACGGCGGGATCTTCGCCTTCGGCGACGCCACCTACTACGGCTCGACCGGCAACATCCGGCTGAACAAGCCGATCGTCGGCATCACCGCCACCCCGCTCGGCAAGGGCTACTGGATGGTGGCCACCGACGGCGGCATCTTCGCCTTCGGCGACGCCAAGTTCTACGGCTCGACCGGCAACATCACCCTGAACAAGCCGATCGTCGGGATCGCCCGGCGGTGACGCCTCAGGCCTGACCGTAGAAGACCCGTTCCACCACGGCGCGGGCGTGGCGGGTCAGGCGGCGGTAGTCGTCGCGCAACTGGGTGACCGGGCGGTGGGAGTAGCCCATCAGGCGGGCGAGGCGCTCGGCCTCGGCGCCGTCGGTGGGCAGCGAGTCGCCCGGCGCGCCGGTCAGGAGATAGCGGAGGTTCCGGGCCCGTTCGCAGAACCGGTAGGCCTGCTCCAGGGTGTCGGCGTCGCGCTCGTCGACGAGGCCGGCCGCCGCCAGGCGGCGCAGCCCGTCCACCGTCGACGTCGTCTGCAGGCCGGGGTCGGCGGGGCCGTGCATCAGCTGCAGCAGCTGGACGGTCCACTCGACGTCCGACAGCGAACCGCGGCCCAGCTTCAGGTGGAACTGCGGATCCTCGCCGGGCGGGATCCGTTCCCGCTCGATGCGGGCCTTCATGCGCCGGACCTCCCGGATGTCGTCGGCCGGGAACGGGTCGCGGTACACGTAGGGCCGGACCATGGCGCAGAACCGCCGGGCCAGCTCGAGATCGCCGGCCACCGGCCGGGCCTTGAGGAGCGACTGGAACTCCCAGGTGAGGGCCCATTTGTCGTAGTAGGTGCGGTAGCCCTCGAGGGAGCGGGCCAGCGGGCCCTGCTTGCCCTCCGGCCGGAGGTTGGCGTCGATGCGGAACGTCTGGCCTTCGGCGGTGGTGGCGCCGATGCTCGCCACCAGGCGGGTGGCGGTCTTCTCGGCGGCGTCGAAGTCGCCCGCCCCGGCGCCGTCGTAGACGAACAGGACGTCGATGTCGGAGGCGTAGGAGAGCTCCCGCCCGCCGAGCCGGCCCATGCCGATCACGGCGAAGGGCACGGCCGGCGCCAGGTCCCGCAGCGTCGCCTCGACGCAGGCCTCGGCCAGGGTGGCGAGGTCCTCGCCGATGGCCTCGCCGGTGGCGAAGCCGAGCAGGTCCCGGGAGGCGATCCGGAGCAGCTCGCGGCGCTTGAAGCGCCGGATGCCCTCCTGGCGTTCCTCGCTGCCCGTCCGCCAGGCCAGCGTGCCGAGCGCCTCCTCGACCAGTTCGTCGCGGCCCTTGCAGCGCCGCAGGAACTCCTCGTCGGCCAGTGACGGCACGAACTCCGGGTGGCGGCGGAGAGCGTCGCCCACCAGCCGGCTCGAGCCCAGCAGCCGGCAGACCCGCTCGGCCGCCCCGGGGGCCTCCCGGAAGGCCACGGCCAGCGCCCCCGACCGGGCCCGCCCCTCGGCCAGCCGCCGGAGCTGCAGCAACCCCAGGTCGGGATCGGGCGTCTCCGACAGCCACTCCAGCAGCAGCGGGAACAGCTGGGCCATCAGCTGGGACCGGCGGGACAGCCCGGTGGTCAGCTCGGCCAGCGCCGCCCGGGTCTGGGCCACGTCCCGGAAGCCGAACGCCTCCAGCCGTTCGGTGGCCGCCTGCTCCGACAGCGGGCCGGTCCCGGCGATGGCCTCCAGCAGCGGCCGGAAGAACAGCTTCTCGTGGATCGAGCGCACCTGGGCCTGGTGGCGGCGGTAGGCGGCCTCGAAGCGCTCCAGCGCCGTCGACGCCCCCTCGTCGCGGAAGCCCAGCACGCGGGCCAGGTGCGTCCGCCCGGCGGCGTCGGACGGCAGCACGTGGACCTGGGCCTCCTCGGCCAGCTGCAGCCGGTGCTCCACGGTCCGCAGGAAGCGGTAGGCGGCGTCGAGGGTGCGGACCTGGGTGACGTCGACGTAGCCGGCTCCGCCGAGCTGCTCCAGCGCTTCGAGCGTGTTGGCCGAGCGGATCCCCGGGTCGTGTCGGCCGTGGACGAGCTGGAGGAGCTGGACGGCGAACTCGATGTCCCGCAGGCCCCCCCGGCCCCGCTTGATCTCCCGCTCGGTGAGGCCCCGCTTCGACACCTCCTCCTCGGCCCGGGCCTTCATCATGCGGACCTCCCGCACGGCGTCGGGGTCGAGGCGTTCGGGCCACACGTGGGGCTGGGCGGCATCGATGAAGGCCCGCCCGAGGTTGGCGTCGCCGGCCACCGGCCGGGCCTTGATGAGCGCCTGGAACTCCCAGGTCGACGCCCACTTCTCCCAGTAGGCCCGGTAGGCGTCGAGGCTGCGGGTGAGGGGGCCGGCCCGGCCCTCGGGCCGGAGGTCGGCGTCGGTGCGGAACACGATGCCGTGCGGCGTCGGCCGGGCCATCGTCGTCAGCAGCTTCCGGGCCGTCCGCTCGGCGGCGCCGCCCGGCCCCTCGTGGACGAAGAGGACGTCGACGTCGCTCGAGTAGTTGAGCTCCCGCCCGCCGAGCTTCCCCATGCCGATCACCGCCACCCGGGCGCCGCTCCCGTCCTCCGGCAACGACAGGGCCAGCGCCGCCCCGAGGCAGCCCTCGGCCAGCGAGGCCAGCTCCCGCCCCACGCTGGGCAGGTCGGCCAGCCCGAGCAGGTCCCGCACGGCGATGCGCAGCAGCTGGCGGCGTTTCCAACGGCGCAGTCCCCGGCCGGGATCGGCGGCGTCGTCCTCCACCGCCCGGCGGGCCTCGGCGGTGTAGCGCTCCAGCGGGCACTCGGCGGCCAGGTCCCCGGGGTCGTCGAGCGGCGTCAGCAGGGAGGCGTCGGCGATGACGGCCTCCGACAGCGACCGGGAGGCGTCGATCAGCGCCACCACCGCCGAGACGAACAGGCGGTCCGAGGCCAGCCGCGGGCCGAGTTCCGGGTGGGCGTCGAGGAGGCGCGTCAGCATCAGGCGGGCCTGGCCCGGCTCGGCCGCCCGGTCGATGACCTCGGCCACCGCCGGCGTCTTGAGGACGGTCGACATGGCGGCGGCGAGTGTCCCACGAAGCCGGGCCGGCCACCGACAGAGCCCCCGGCGGGCGGCCACTACATTCGGGGGATGGCCCGCCTGCGTGTCGCCGCCGCCCAGATCAACGTCACGGTGGGGGACCTGGCCGGCAACGTCGAGCGGATCCTGGCCGGCCTCGAGGCCGCCGAGGCCGCCGGCGCCGACCTCGTCGCCTTTCCCGAACTGGCCGTCACCGGCTACCCCCCGGAGGACCTGCTGCTCCGGCCGGCCTTCGTGGCCGAGGCCCAGCGGGCGATGGAGAAGGTGGCCGCCCGCACCGGCGAAACCGTGGCCGTGGTCGGATTCCCCCTGGCCGAACGGGACCTGTACAACGCCGCCGCCGTCTGCGCCGGCGGCGCCGTCCGGGGCATCTACCGGAAGTGGCTCCTCCCCAACTACGGCGTGTTCGACGAGGCCCGCTACTTCACCCCCGGCGACGACCCCGGCTCGCTGTTCGTCGTCAACGGCGTCCGGGTGGCCGTGTCGATCTGCGAGGACGTGTGGACCCCGACCGGGCCCATCGCCGCCCAGGCGGCGGGCGGGGCCGAACTGGCCGTCAACATCAACGCCTCGCCCTACTACGAGGGCCGCATCGAGGAGCGGGCGACGATGCTGGCCACCCGGGCCGCCGACCACTCCGTCCCCATCCTCTACGTCAATCTCGTCGGCGGGCAGGACGAGCTGGTCTTCGACGGCGGGTCGGCCATCTTCGACGAGTCCGGGCACCTCGTGGCCCGGGGCCGGCAGTTCGAGGAGGACCTGCTCGTCGTCGACCTCGACGTGCGGCCCACGTTCCGCAAGCGGCTGCTCGACCCCCGGGGCCGGGCCAGCCGCCCACCGCTGCCCGAGGTGCTCATCTCCGAGCCCCGGCCGCTGCCCGACCCGGCCCGTCCGGCCCGGCTGGAGCCGGCCCTGGAGACGGAGGAGGAGGTGTGGCGGGCCCTGTGCGTCGGCACCGGCGACTACGTCCGCAAGAACCGCTTCTCCGACGTCGTCATCGGGCTCTCCGGCGGCATCGACTCGTCGGTGGTGGCGGCGGTGGCGGCCGACGCCCTCGGGCCCGAGCACGTGACCGGCGTCCTCATGCCGTCGCGCTTCTCCAGCGGGCACAGCGTGAGCGACGCCGAGGTGCTGGCCGCCAACCTCGGCATCCGGACGCTCACGATCCCCATCGAGGACGTCCACCGGGCCTTCCTCGCTCTGCTGGCCGGCCCCTTCGCCGGGACCGAGCCGGGGCTGGCCGAGGAGAACCTCCAGGCCCGCATCCGGGGCACGCTGCTCATGAGCCTGTCCAACAAGTTCAACTGGCTGGTGCTGACGACCGGCAACAAGAGCGAGATGGCCACCGGCTACTCCACCCTCTACGGCGACATGGCCGGCGGGTACGCCGTCATCAAGGACGTGGAGAAGACCCTCGTCTACCGCCTGGCCCGCTGGCGGAACCGCATGGCGCCGGTCATCCCCGACAACGTGCTGACCAAGCCGCCGTCGGCCGAGCTGGCGCCGGGCCAGCTCGACGCCGACTCCCTCCCGCCCTACGACGTGCTCGACGCCATCCTCGAGGGTTACGTTGAAGGTGACCGGTCGGTAACCGAGTTGGAGGGGGACGGGTTCGACCCGGCGACGGTCCGGCGGGTGGCCCGGCTGGTCGACGTGAGCGAGTACAAGCGGCGCCAGGCCCCGCCCGGGGTCCGGGTGTCACCGAAGGCATTCGGCAAGGACCGCCGGCTGCCGATCACCAATGGATGGGCGGGCTGATGATCAAAGTGGAGCCGGTTTCCGCAGGCGTGACCCTGGTGCGGTTCGACCACGGCCGGGTGAGCGCCCTCGACCTGGAGTTCCTGCTGGCCCTGCGGTCGGAGCTGGCCGCCCTGGCCGAGACCGACGCCGCCCTGGTGCTGACGGGGACGGGTTCGGCGTTCTCGGCCGGCGTCGACCTCGTGCGGATGCTCGACGGCGGCGCCGATTACGCCGCCGACTTCATCCCCGCCCTCGTCGGGGCCTTCGACGACCTGTTCGCCTACCGGCGCCCGGTGGTGGCCGCCGTCAACGGCCACGCCGTGGCCGGCGGCTGCATCATCGCCTGCTGCGCCGACCACCGGTTCATGGCCGACGGGCGGGGCCGCATCGGGATTCCCGAGCAGCTCGTCGGCGTGCCGTTCCCGGCCATCGCCCTGGCCGCCGTCCGCTACGTGGTGGGCGACGGGGGAGCCGTCGACCTGGCCAATTCCGGCGTGACGCTCCTCCCCGGGGAGGCGAAGGCCCGGGGTCTCGTCGACGAGGTGGTGCCCGAGGCCGAGCTCCTCGACCGGGCCATCGCCAAGGCCGAGGCCCTGGCCGCCATTCCCCCGGTGACCTTCGCCCACACGAAGCGCTCCCTCCGGGACCGCTTCTGGACCGAGGTCGAGACCACCGGCCGCCAGCGCGACGCCGAGATGCTCGAGGGCTGGAAGTCGCCCGCCGTCCACGCCGCCATCGCCGACTACGTGAAGAAGACGCTGGGGAAGTAGCGCCGTGGCCGATCCCTCCGCCCCCCGCTCGCCGTTCGCCCCCTGGGACCGGCGGGAGCTGCCCGGGCTGTTCACGGTGGAGGAGTCGGCCCGCCGGGTCGGGCACTACGCCTGGATCGAGATGCGGCTCTTCGAGGCCCTCGGCGGGTGGGTGGCCACGGTGCCCGAGCTCGACGTGAAGACGACGCTGGGCCGCCACTGCTACCACCACGCCTGGCACGCCGAGCTGTGGCACAAGCGCCTGCCCGAGCTGCGGGAGATGCGGCCGGAGCGCCGCATCGTGGCCCCCAACGCCGACCTCGAGGCGTTCGTGGCCGCCCTGACCGAGCCCGAGGCCCGCGACCTCACCATCGAGAAGCTGGTCGGGGTGTACCGGGTGCTGCTGCCCCGCAAGATCGCCGCCTACACGTACCACCTGGCCGCCACCAGCCGGATCACCGACGGGCCCACGATCCGCTCCCTCGGCTTCATCCTCGACGACGAGCGGACGGGCTGGCAGGAGGGCGAGATGCTCCTCCAGTCGCTGATCGAGACCGACGACGACGTGGCCCGGGCCGCCCGGCGCCAGGCGGAACTCGAAGTCCTCGTCAACCGGGCCGGCGGCATCGCCGGCCCCGGCAGCCTCGGTGCCCCGGCACCGGCGTCCACCGTGGGGGTCGCACCATGAGGAAGAGCTTCCCGGCCGAAGACCTCGCCCGCGACCGGCGCTTCCGCCGGGCCCGCACCGAGGACCGGTTCGAGGATCCCCGCAACCAGTACCTCGCCCCGGGGCGCAAGGCCGGCCGGCTCACCCCCGAGCGGCCCGACGCCGCCCACGCCGCCCGCCAGATGATGCACGGCATCTTCGTCGGCGAGATCCAGGCGCTCGAGGGCGCCGGCCGGACGGTGTGGGACTTCGACGACGCCGAGGCGCCCTTCGCCCTCAAGCTGGACATGGCCCGCCAGTGCTGGGACGAGGCCCGCCACACCGAGATGTCGGTCAAGCTCGGCGAGTGGATGGGCACCGAGATCGGCGAGTTCGCCGAGACGGCCTTCCTCTACCAGGCGGCCTGCCACCCCGATCCCGTCCTCCGCCTGACGGGCGTGAATCGGGCGCTCGAGGGCCTGGCCATCGACGTCTTCAACACCATGCGGGAGTTCGGTCAGGCCTGCGGCGATCCGGTGCTGGAGTTCTGCGAGGACTGGATGCTGGCCGACGAGGTCACCCACGTGAAGATGGGGTCGGACTGGCTGCGCCGCCTGACCGAGGGCGACCCCGAGCGCCGGGAACGGGCCCTCGAGTTCCAGCGGGTGGTCGACAAGCTGTTCAGCTTCCGGGGTTTCCGGGGCGAGGACGGGGACAGCCCCATCCAGCTGGCCCGCACGTTCCGGAGGATGGCCGGGTTCGCCGACGCCGAGGTCGACGTCATCGCCGCCGACGCCCGGGCCGACGCCACCGAGGAGGGCTGGAAAGCCCCGGTCGGATGAAGCCCGCCGGATGATCGTCACCGTCGAGCCGCCGGCCTTCGCCCTCGTCCACTTCGACGCCGCCCGGATCGCCGCACTGGCGGCCGAGGTCGGCCGGCTGATCGGCGTGCCCGGCGACGTCACCGTCGGCATCGACGTCGACGAGAAGAGCCCGTTCGGCAAGGCCTGGGGGGCGGTGGACGGACGGGCGGTGACGCTGACCGTGGAGGGCGGGGCCTTCGAGGACCCGCAGCGCCTGCGCCAGTTCTCCGAGGCCGGGACCCGGCTCGTGCTGGCCCGCCTCCTCTACCGGGTCGTCGACCGTCTGGACCCCGCCTTCGGTGACCCGCCGGCCGACCCCGACCTCACGAAGGCCGAGCACGCCGCCTGGGACGCCTACTCGCTCGGCCGCTACGCCCGGCTGGCCGGCGTCGAAGCGGGCGAGGGCAAGCGCCGTTACGCCTTCCGCATCCGCCACGGCTTCGACGACGCCGCCGACCGGGCCTTCGACCAGCTGTGGCACGGGTCGGGGCTCACCTGGGCCGACATCGCCCGGATCTGCGCCCGTTAGATCAGGTCGTGGGCGCTGATCGCCTCGAACAGCCCGAGATCGGGCGGCCCGCTGAGCAGCGGCCGGGCCGCCGTGGCCATCTCCTCGGTGACGGCCGAGGTCAGATGGGCCCGCTGGTGGTCCGGGCTCTCCCACTTCTCGTAGACGAGGAACCGCCCCGGCGTGGTCAGCGAGGCCACCAGGTCGATGTTGCGGCAGCCCGGGCTCGCCCGGCTGACGACGACGTAGTGGGCCAGGACCGAGGCCAGGGCGGCCTCGGCCCCCGGCCGGGCGTCGAAGACCCCGGCGACCACGGCGAGCGAGATTTCCGTCACAAAAGGCGCGAAATCATGTTTGACATCACTTCGTAACGACGATCAGGGGCCCTTCAGGGAGGAGATGTCCGGATTGTGCCGAAATCCGGAGCAGACCGACAGCGCAGTCCCGGAGGGGAGCTGTGAGCGGTCTCAGTTCTCAGCAAATCGGCGGACACGATCCGGAAGTCTTGACCGGCCCGGTATCGTAATGATCAAGGTGGTGTTGGATGCTGGGTGGCGAAGCCAAGCCCACGCGCGCCCCACGCGAAACCCGGAAAAGGAACTCCGTGGCCAAGGAACGAGTCGAGAGGGACGAGGAAGATCTCGTCCGTCTCTACCTCACCGACATCGGACAGTATCCCCTACTCACGAAGGACGACGAGGTTCGCCTCGCTCAGGCCATCGAAGGCGGGAACGCCGCCCGGGTGGAGCTGGAGAAGGGGACCAGCATCTCGGCCAGCAAGAAGCGTGAACTCCGGCGTTCGGTCACCGAAGGCGAGCAGGCCCAGCGCACGTTCGTGCAGTCGAACCTGCGTCTGGTCGTGTCGATCGCCAAGAAGTACCAGGCGTCGGGTCTGCCGCTCCTCGACCTGATCCAGGAGGGCAACCTCGGTCTGATGCACGCCGTCGAGAAGTTCGACTGGCGGAAGGGCTTCAAGTTCTCCACCTACGCCACGTGGTGGATCCGCCAGGCGATCACCCGCGGCATCGCCAACACCGGCCGCACGATCCGCCTGCCCGTCCACGCCGGCGACACGCTGGCCCGGCTCCAGAAGGCCCGGGCCCGCCTCGAGCTCAAGCTCGGGCGGCCGGCCACCCTCTCGGAGCTGGCCGTCGAGGTCGACATGCCGGAGGACAAGGTCACCGAGGCGCTGCGGTTCGCCGCCGAGCCGCTGTCGCTCTCGGAGCCCCTCCGGGAGGACGGCGACGCCGAACTGGGCGACATCGTGGAGGACCGCTCCGCCGAGTCGCCCTTCGAGGTGGCGGCCACCGCCCTGCTCCCGGCCGAGATCGAGAAGCTGCTGGCCCCGCTCGACGAGCGGGAGCGCCAGATCCTGGCCCTGCGGTTCGGGCTGGACCGGGGCGAGCCCCGCACCCTGGAAGAGGTCGGCGAGTACTTCAACCTCACCCGGGAGCGGATCCGCCAGATCGAGGCCCGGGCGATGTCGAAGCTCCGGCACCCGTCCTCCGACACCGGCGCCCGCGACCTGCTGGCCGTCTGACGCTTCTCAAAGTTCTGCGAACTGGCCGCCTCCGGGCGGCCTTTTCGCGTCGCAGTCCTCACGCCTCACGACGCGGACACCGGACACGGCCGGCGTGGGCGAAGCCCACGCCGGCCCTTTGCGGAGGTGGCAGGAATCGAACCCACCGGACGGGGATCACCCGTCCCACTCGTTTTGAAGACGAGGGGGCCCACCAGGCGCCCGTTCACCTCCGGGTCCTGTGTTAGCAGGTTAGAGTTCGCCGGTCACCACGCTCCCCCCGGAGGAGGTCCGGATGAAGAAGCTGATGCTCCTCGTGATCGTCATCGCCCTTGGTGCCGTCGTCGCCAAGAAAAAGCTGGCGGCGTAGCTCCCGCTAGCTCGTCAGCCAGTCCGTGTAGGACCCGGCGAACAGCGCCGGCGCTCCCCCCGTGTGCCAGAACAGCACCGTGTGGCGGTCGGTGAACCGGCCCTCCCGGGCGTAGCCGATGAGGCCGGCCATCGCCTTCCCGGTGTAGACGGGATCGAGGATCACACCCTCGAGTCGGGCCACGGCCCGCAACGCTTCGAGGCACTCCGGCGTCGGCTGCCCGTAGCCGGCGCCGAAGCGCGTGTGGTCGATGTGCACCTCCCCGGCCGGGACCGGCCGGCCGGCGGCCGCCGCGGTGGCCGCCGCCAGCTCCGGGACACGCTGGTCGAGATCGGGCCGGGTGCCGACGTCGACGCCGAGCACCGCCGGCCCGTCGGGGTCCAGGCCGGCCAGGAGGCCGGCGTGGGTGCCGCCCGACCCGTCGGCCACGACGATCCAGTCGACGGGCCGGTCGACCTGGCCGGTCAGTTCCCGGGCGGCAACGACGTAGCCCAGGGCGCCGGTGACCGAGGCGCCGCCGACGGGAATGGCGTAGGGCCGCCGTCCCGCCCGGCGCACCTCGCCGGCCACCGCCTCGATCGACGCCTCGATCTCGTAGTACTCCCGGGCGCCGGTGGCGTGGAGGTGGGCCCCGAGGAGATGGTCGAGCAGCAGGTTGCCCGACGGCGCCGCCGGGGCCGGCCCGGCCAGGGCCAGGTGGCACTCCAGGCCCAGCCGGTTGGCGGCGGCGGCCGTCATCCGGCAGTGGTTCGACTGCGGCCCGCCGCCGGTGACCAGGGTGTCGCAGCCGAGGGCGAGGGCCTCGGCGCAGAGGTGGTCGAGCTTGCGGGCCTTGTTGCCGCCCAGCGCCAGGCCCGTCTGGTCGTCGCGCTTGATCAGCAGCCGGGGCCCGCCGAGCCAGTCGGTCAGCCGGTCGAGCGTCTCGACGGGGGTCGGCCGCTGCGCCAGCGGCAGCGGCGCCGGGCGGGGCCCGGCCGGGCCGGGGGCGGCGCCGGGCGGCCCGGCGGGGTTCAACCCCGCGATCCGAAGGCCGGGCGGCCGAAGACGGGCCGGGGCTTCTGGCGCTGGGCCCAGCGCCAGCCGGCCACGCCGAGCCCGACGGCGGCCACGATCCCGCCGACCGCCGCCGTCGGGGCCGGAGCGGGGGTCCGCCGGCGGAGCCGGACGGGCCGGTCGAACTCCCGGATGTCCCACTCCCGCTGGCGGGCCAGCCGGGCGAGCTCCCGGTCGGGGTTCACGGCCACCGGATGGCCGACGAGCTCGAGCATCGGGACGTCGGTGATCGAGTCGGAGTAGGCGTAGGAGGCCGCCAGGTCGATGCCGTCGCGCTTGGCCGCCTCCAGGATGGCGGCCGCCTTGTGCGGCCCGTAGGCGTAGAACTCGAGCTCGCCGGTGTAGCGGCCGTCGGCGTCGACGCGGGAGCGGCTGGCGATGCACTCGTCGATCCCGAGGTAGTCGGCGAGGTGGGCGACGATCTCGGTGGGCGAGGAGGAGACGAGGAAGATCTTGCGGCCGGCGTCGAGGTGGTCCTCGAACAGCTCGAGGGCCTCGGCGTAGATGATCGGGGCCACGATCGTCTCGAACGTCTCCCGCACGATCCCGCTGACCCGGGCCTGCTCCCAGCCCCGGGTGATCGACAGCATCCGGTCGCGGGCCCGCTCCATGCGGGCCTCGTCGGCTCCCCGCAGGCGGTAGATCGCCTGGTTGTAGGCGCTTTTCAGCAGCGCCGAGCGGGAGAGGAGCCCCTCCTGGTAGAGCGGCCGGCCGAACGCCAGAACCGAGCTCTTGGCGATGACGGTCTTGTCGAGGTCGAAGAAGGCGGCCTCCATGGGACCCGTCAGCATAGGAGGCGCCTCCCGTAATTCCGTTGCCGCCCGATGAACGCCGTGCCTACGGTGGCCGCCGGCGCCGCCTCGCCGGTTCCGTTCCCTTCCCCCTTCGGCTCTTCCCCCTTCGACGTTTCCGTCGTGACGCGCCCGCTGGGCGGCGTCCTCCCGAAGGGGGCCGGTGCCATGCTCCTCGTCCTGTGGTCGCCGAAGGGCGGCTCGGGTACCTCCGTCGTCGCCGCCGCCCTGGCCCTGGTGGCCGCCGGGCGGGGCGAGTCCCGGCTGGCCGACCTCGGCGGCGACCAGCCGGCCATCCTCGGCCTGGGTCCGGGTCCGGCGGCGGGCGGTTTGCCAGAAGGTTCCGCTCAGCGGAACGTTCTCGGATATCGACCTGGAGGGGTCGACGGCCTCGCCGGTTGGCTGTCGGCCGGTCCGGCGGCATTCGGCGAATGGCTCGACGAACTCGCCGTCCCGGTGGCGCCGGGGCTGTCGGTCCTGCCCCGGGGGTCGGGTGACGTGGAGGCGGCGACGGCCGAGGCGGGGGCGGCGCTGGCCGTGGCGCTGCGCGACGGCTGCACCACCGTGCTCGACGCCGGATCGGGAGCGGCGCCGGCCGCGGCGGCGGTGGTCGACGTGGCCGATGTCGCCCTGGTGGTTCTGCGGCCCTGTTACCTGGCGCTGCGCCGGGCGGTGGCCGACCCGCGGCTGGCGGCCTCGGCGGGGGTCGTCGTGGTCGAGGAGCCCGGCCGGGCGCTCGGGGTCGACGACGTGGCGGCCGTGCTCGGCCTGCCGGTGGTCGGGCGCATTCCGGTGCGGGCGGAGATCGCCCGGGCCGTCGACGCCGGGGTCCTGGGCGACCGGCTGCCGGCCGCCCTGGCCGGCGCCGCCGCCGCCGTCCTCGACGGCCTCGCCGACCTGGGCTGCGGGCGATGGGCGGCCTGAGCGGCACCGGCGGGGCTCTCGACGGCCTGCTGGCCGACCCCGGCGTGACGGAGATCCTCCTCAACGGCGGCGGCCGGGCCTTCGTCGAGCGGGCCGGGCGGCTGGAGCCGGTCGAGGTCGGCCTCGACGAGGACGGCGTCCGCCGGGCGGTCGAACGGATCATCGGCCCGCTGGGCCTGCGGCTCGACCGGTCCTCCCCCATGGTCGACGCCCGGCTGCCCGACGGATCGCGCCTGCACGCCGTGCTGGCGCCGGTGGCGGTCGACGGGACGTGCGTGGCCATCCGGCGGTTCGGCGGCGGGCGGCGCACGCTCGACGACTTCGGGCTCGGCGCCGGCGGGGCGCGACTGCTGCGGTGGGCCGTCGGCGCCGGCTGGAACCTCCTGATCTCCGGGGGGACCGGGGCCGGCAAGACGACGCTGCTCAACACGCTGGCCGCCGGCGTCGACCCGGCGGAGCGCATCGTCACCATCGAGGAGACGGCGGAGCTGGCCCTCGGCCGGCCCCATGTCGTCCGGCTCGAGGCCCGGCCGGCCAACGCCGAGGGGGCCGGCGCCGTCCCGGTCCGGGCGCTGGTGCGGGCCGCCCTCCGGCTCCGGCCCGACCGGCTCGTCGTGGGCGAGGTGCGCGGCGGTGAGGCCTTCGACCTCCTCCAGGCGCTCAACACCGGTCACAGCGGCTCGATCAGCACCGTCCACGCCAACGGGCCGGCCGACGCCCTGGCCCGGCTGGAGAGCCTCGTCCTGCTGGCCGGCCTCGGCCTGCCGGTGGAGGCCATCCGGGCCCAGATCCGCTCCTCCATCGACGCCGTCGTCCACGTCGCCCGCCGGCCCGGCGGCGGCCGCCAGATCGAAGCCATCGCCGAGCTGGCCGGGCCCGGCGGCCTCCGCCGGCTGTATCCGGCCCGCCGACCACCAGCGCCAACCGGCGTTCACGAGCCCGGATATGGCGGCGGAGGAACGCCGGTTGGGTGCGGGGCGTCGCCGGCGGGGCCGACCCGGCCGCCCCGCCGTCCCGGCATGACGGCGCTCGATCGGGAGGGCCTTCCATGTTGAGGAGACGTCCGCTCCGGTGCTCTCGGTCGGGAGGGGATTCGATGTCGGGCGGAGGCCCGCTCCGCCGGCCGCGCCTGGCGGCGGTGGTGCGGGCGGCGGTCGGGCGGCGGCGGGCCGACGCGGCGCTGGTAGCGGGGTTGCCCGAGGTCCTCGACCGGGTGGCCGATGGGCTGCGGGCGGGCGCCGCGCCGTTGGCCGCGCTGGCCGAGGCGGGCGGGGCCGGAGGTGTCCCGGAGCGGCTCGGGGCCGACCTGGCCCGCGTCGTCGAGCGGGCGGCGGCCGGCGGGCTCGGACCGGCCCTGGCGGCCTGGGCCGAGGAGCGGCCGCTCCCGCCGGTGGCGGCGGCGGCCGCCGCCCTGCGGGTCACAGTCGACGCCGGGGGGCCCGGGGCCGCCGCCCTCGAAGGCCTGGCCGCGGCCCTGCGGGACCGGGCCGACGCCGCCGCCGAGGTGGCGGCGCTGTCGGCCCAGGCCCGCCTGTCGGCCGTGGTCGTCGGCGCCGCCCCGGTGGCGTCGCTGGCGCTGTCCCTCGTGGCCGACCGGCGGGTGGCGCCGACCCTGGTCACCACCGGGCCCGGGCGGGCCTGCCTGGCCGCCGGTCTGGGCCTGGAGGGGCTGGCCGCCGTGTGGATGCGCCGGATCGTGCGGTGCGGGCCGTGAGCCGCACCGGCGCGGACGTGGCGCTCACCGCCGATCTCCTGGCCGTGGCCGTCGCCGCCGGGCTGACGCCCTATCTCGCCCTCGAGACGGCGGTCGCCTTCGGGCCCGCCTCGGTCGCCGGCGGCCTCCGGCCCGTCCTGGCCGGGCTGGCCGGCGGGCGGCGGCTGGCCGAGGCCCTCGACGACGAGGCGGCCCGGAGTCCGGCGCTGGCTGCGGTGCTGGCGGCCCTGGCCGTCTCCGAGCGGACGGGAGCGCCGGCCGGGCCGGCCCTCACCCGGCTGGCGGCGGCCCGGCGGGCCGAGGCCCGCCGCCGGGCGCTGGCCCGGGCCCGGGCGGTGCCCGTCCGCCTGCTCTTCCCCCTCGTGTTCCTGGTGCTGCCGGCCTTCCTGGTGCTGACCGTGGCGCCGGTGGTGCTGGCCAGCGTCCGCTGAGACCGACGAACGAAGACAAGACAAGGAGAGCGTCCATGTTCCTCGCCCCCCGCCCCCGGATCGGGAGCGACGCCGGTCAGACGACCGCCGAGTACGCCCTGGTGATCCTGGCCGCCGCCGCCCTGGCTTCGGTGCTCATCGCCTGGGCGTCCCACTCCAACGCCATCGGCCGGCTGTTCGACACCGTCCTCGACCGGGTGCTGGGTTCGGCCGGATGACCGGCCGGGGTCCGGCCGGGGCCGGCCAGACGACGGCCGAGCTGGCGGTCGTCTTCCCGGTGGTCCTGCTGCTGGCCCTCACGCTCGTCCAGGCCGCCCTGGTGCTGCGCGACGACATCGTGCTGGCCGATGCCGCCCGGGAGGCGGCCCGGGCCGCCAGCCTCGATCCCGACCCGGCCCGGCCGGGGCGGGCGGCGGCGGCCGTCCTGCCCGGCGCCACCGTCGTGCCCGGCCCCCGGCCGGCGGTGGGGGAGCTGGTGACCGTCCGGGTGAGCTATCGCAGCCCGACGACACTGCCGATCGTCGGCCCGCTGCTCCCCGACCCGGTCCTCGTGGCCCGGGCGACGATGCGGGTCGAGCGATGACGGGCGCCGGCCGGCGTGAGGCCGGCAGCGCCGGCGTCCTGGCCTGCGGCCTGGTGGCGCTGATCGGCGTGCTCGTGCTCGGTCTCGGGCGGGTGGCGACGGCGGTCGTGACCGCCGCCCGGGCTCAGACCGCCGCCGACGCCGCCGCCCTGGCGGCCGCCGGAGAACTGGCCGCAGGCAGGACCGCGGGCGATGCGGAGCGAACTGCATCCCTGACAGCGGCTGCCAACGGCGCCCGTCTCCTCCGCTGCGACTGCGGAGGCCCGGCGGTCACCGTCCACGTCTCCGTCATCCTGCCCTTCCCCAGGCCGGTGTCAGGCCTGCTCAGGGCAGCTGCCCGGGCCGAGCTTCACCCGGAATGTACCGGTTGATCATGGCTCCGAGGGCAGGAATCAGCTCTCCCGAGAGCGAACACACACCTTGCGAGCTCGCAGTGGCGCCGGAGGCTCGCGATGTACCGGCATCAACCAGCGGGTCCCGGCCACCGGGATTTGGAAGGAGAACAGGAGAAGATGCGCAAGCTTCGCAGATTGGGGGTTG
>Ga0070741_10001368_pt1 | contig 75239 bp, 107 predicted proteins | sample Coa_R1_4_FD_66440 | JGI IMG/M metagenome (GOLD analysis project Ga0070741, IMG submission 66440) | Surface soil microbial communities from Centralia Pennsylvania, which are recovering from an underground coalmine fire - Coalmine... | ecosystem: Environmental > Terrestrial > Soil > Unclassified...
TTGATGGGGCCTGTAGGATTCGAACCTACAACCAACAGATTATGAGTCTATTCCCTGCCTTATCTATCGGTTTCGTATACGCTAAATCGGTTTCATTTTCTTTCACTTAACCAAATCTAGCAATTGCACTTGGTTTTTATCGGTTTCACTCGGTTTTATTGACTTGGCACCATTTTGGCACCTTTTTCTTGACCTTAGAGGGCAGAATATGTCAGTATATGTTTACGGAATAATGGAGGATTTTTATGCCGGAAGTTTCGATCAATGAGATTATTCAGCCTACATCTGACGTTGACCTAAGCCAGATCGATGACTTCTTCACAGTACCGCAGATCGCGCTAAAACTGCAGAAATCTGAGCAGGCAGTCTATCGGCTAATCCGATCTGGACAGTTACCCCATGTGAGACTAAGCCAAAACTGCATACGGGTCACAGCCTCACAAATTAGGCAGTTTGTTAATCAGTCTTTAGAGATAATCGAGTGAAATTAGCGCGACCGCAGTTCTGCTAACTGCCTCTCTAGTTCGTCAACACGAGATCGCAATGACGAGAGCTCGCCGTACAGCTTGATCACGATCATCATGTACATAGTCCGGAAAACGTCCTGCCGCTGAGTGCCCCATAATCTATCGATGACATTATCGCCAAGCGCGAGGGTGTTATGAACTTCGGCCGATTCCCACGGAGACATAGAGCCCGTCATCGAAATGAATCGATTCTTTTCGCGCTTCCAGATATCTTTATTGACCTTGAGCCTTTGATCCCAGGGCTGTTGATTGTTTTTGCTTTGGTGCGCCACGGAAACCCCTCCAGGAGCGTCTTCCCGTTGCGGCAGAGGCAGGATAACCTCGAACTTGACAGGAAAATAATAACAGGCTTCGTGTGCATCTCCAAACCGGCATCAAATCACTGCAGAACCTTGACACAACCGTGCCCACTATACAATCATTCGTCACGTGAAAGCCTGCACTGCGCACGTTCGTGGTTCGAACGCTTGTTAAAAGCGCAAGGCTGGAAACCCTATAGATGCCAGATCTGCGGATACCGATTTATCGCGAGATAGGGTTTCACTGACGATAGTCGGGTTCACAGATGAACCACAGTCAGATAGGGCCTCTTACGTCAATCTCGCAACTGTCTGCCGTAATTGATTTATGAGTATTCCACTTCCAGGGCTTTTCGTAATCATTTCGCTGGGCATCGCTGGAGGATGGCTTTCTCGTCACCTGTGGCAACGATCAAAAACCATCGCGATTTATTTTGCTCTTCAATCAATGATCCTGTTTGCCGTTGGCGTGTTCGCGCTGGTTCATCGCTTGTGATGGCCCCTTGACTTTGGATTGTCGCTGGTAAATTATTCCCGCCTATGAATGATTGTGCGATCAAAGCCGAAGGCTTGGGCAAGCAATTCCGCTATTCACTGCTTGACTCAAAACACCAAACTGACAAAGACCAGACTTATGCAGATGGAATGGAACAATACTTTGATGGAGCGCTAGGCTCGACAGTAGACAAGCTCCGCAACTTCACAAAGTTTGTTCCGCGGCAGTCTCTCAGTATTTTTCTGGCTAAGCACGAACTGTTTAAACTTGCGCAGAACGCCCACGGCAACATCGTAGAGTGCGGAGTGCATTTGGGCGGAGGGCTGATGACCTGGGCGCAGCTATGCGCAATTTACGAACCATATTCGCACGTCCGCAGGATCATCGGCTTTGATACTTTCACTGGCTTCACTGCCGTCTCAGCAAAGGATCAAGGAGCGCCTGTCCAATTCAAAACAGAGGGCGGACTGGCGACAGAAGCCGAAGAAGATTTGCAGGAGTGTATTAGATTGTTCGATCTCAATCGCCCCATAGGTCATATTCCAAAAATCGAACTAGTCAAAGGTAATGCTTGCCTGACTATACCTGAGTACGTTGAGCGCAATCAGCATCTTGTCGTTTCGCTCTTATATCTGGACTTTGATCTATACGAGCCGACAAAGGTAGCGCTGGAAATCTTTCTTCCACGAATGCCAAAGGGTGCTATGATAGCATTCGATGAGTTGAATCAGGAAAGATGGCCGGGAGAAACTCTGGCTGTGTTGGAAACGGTGGGTATTAGGAATCTTCGGATCCAGAAGATTCCTTTCACCCCTGGGATGTCGTATGCAGTGATAGAGTGATCAGTATACAGCCCACCGCGTGTCTAAATAACTGGTCAGGTTGGTAACATCGCCGGCCGAAAGGGCAGTGCTATAAACTCCCATCTCTGCAATATACCCGTTGAGAGTAAACGAAGATGTCCCGGAGTTGTTAATACGCGAGCCGATTCCCCCGACATCGGTGCCTGTGCGCGCAAAGGTACTGCTACTGACCACCGTCCTGGAGACGCCATCGAATGTTATCGTATAGCTCCCCGTAGAAGTGTTTGTCCCACCATTATAGGTCGCGATTAAAATGTGCCAATTGCTATCAAAGACTGGATTGTAGCCGACTCCAGTCTGCGAACCAGCCAGATCATTAATGAAGCTGACCGTCGTGTAACCCGCGACGGAGTTAATGATCAGCAGCTCACTGAAGGTCGTATTCTTCAGGGTAAACAGCTCGGCAGAGTTTCCCGATGAAAGCGATGCGACCTTATATACGATGAAAAAGCTCATCTGCCCTGATACGGCCAGAGTATCGTTAAACGCATCGTCGCTTCCATCAAATTGTAGAACCTGCTTGCCATTCTGGATCGCCAGCTTTAACAACGGGCGCTTGCCCGAAGTCGACTGAGTGACGTTATTACCCTGACCACTCTGATCCTGCCAGCACCCAACCGGATCCGTATCGGCGGATGCAGCCGTGGTACAGCTAGATGCCTGGAATGTGCCAGTATCAGCTTTTAACCATTGCTTCAGGCCAGACGGTGTAGTCGGCGTCCAAGGTCCGCTAGGATACATAGGAAACCGGCGCACGGTTTGCGCTAACGACGGAACAATCATAGCGAAAAGGACAAGGGCGCAGAATAATTTCCTCATTATGGCAAGGACCTCCTCATCGTGACTTCGACCGCAACCAGGCGTCCCGTCGTAATCGGACTTGCCTCTGATCCATCCCGAGCAATCTTTAGGTGCATTAGTTTGTTTGCCCCGCTACCCGTAATAGTGATCGAGGTCAGAGAGCTATTAGTTATCTGATTCGCCGATCCAGGCGCAGCAGTCGTAACCGTATTCGCGGTATTGAATGCCGGATCATCGGTAGCGCTCGCATTGTCGCCTGTGAATGCGGTAGAAACCAGCCATTTACAGTTACCGCTAGTTGAGGAGGTAAACCAGATGATCCGGACATCAATATTGCCTGTAAAATCTAACGGCAAATACAGAGTGGTCTGCGCGGTGGAGGCTGTCGAAAAATCGAGTACTCCCTTTTGCGTGTTTGTCCCAGTGACACAGCTCGCAGATGCCGCATTGCTGGTCGGCAAATCCCAGAATGGGCCAGCAGTCGCGTTATTGCAGCCAGCCCCAGGCAAAAGCACTTTAGCTGGAAATGCATTCTCAGCAATCGTCACGCTGCCATTGCCATTGTCGGTCAGCCATCCGGCTGGAACGGTTAGTCTTGATACGGCTTGAACCGACGTGGCTGCATCAGCAGTGACCACGGTCAACGGTATAACTCTCTGACGATCCCTGGCTCTCGCCTGCGCATTGACTCTGTCCTCTACCGCCGCTGCCATTTTCGCATTGCCCGTGTTTCCAATGTGCAAGCCATCGCTGTACATATCGACACTTGGGTCGACCGAGCTAAAATAATCGACCAGGGCGATGTTGAGCCCATAGCCAGCAAGTCGATCAACGACGTATCTAATGTTTTTGTTGTATAAGGCGACGTTTGCATCGCTTCCGCCAAACGTTGAGTATCCCGTGCTATTCGCTCTCGGTATCAAACCAGCATAGACCTGTGGACCTGATTGAGAATTGATACCGCCATTACCAGCAACCCAATCAATAGTTGCATTATTGCCGGTCGTGGCAGGAGCGGTGATGACGACTGTGTGTGCGCCAAAATCCAACCCGTCAATGATGATCGTCCTCGGGCTATAATTACGACTGAAGTCGGTATTCACCGTCGCTGCTGGAATGCAATTGAACGTTCCTTTTGACACGCCATCGACGGTTACGCTCCACACGCCGTTCGTCGTCACCCCATCAGAGACAGGACTTTCAATAAAAACCGTATCTCCTAAAACCGGAGGGAAAGTGAGAGTAGACAATGTTCCTGTGGCAAATAGCGTCATGGCGCCGCCATAGGTTGAATTGAGCGTCCAGCTTCCTGTTTTGGTTACTGATGAGTCGTTGGCACGTATCTTAAGCGCATCAGGAATTCCCAGCCAAAGCAGTTCTGCTTCTAAGCCCTCACGAAACACTTGTACCGAACCAGCAGTGGCGCTATGGCGTTCGTTGTTGGTTCCAATTAAGAGGAAGTTCTGAGTCGAGTTCGTTGTGGGGACAATAGTTGCATAGATCGCGTCGGCTTGGTCAGCAACCCACGAACCAGCAAGACCAGAATCGGTATAGTGGCCAAACCAGCCCTGGGCATTTGCGACTAGTTGCGTGTACCTGTGCGCGGCATCTGTTGGTCCGGTCGTGGCCGCGTCATCTGTCAGCGAGTCACCAAAGAAATGAACAGAGTTGCCGGTTGTGTTTAAGTTTTGATTGCCGCCCGTCAGAGCAGCGAATGCGCCGCCCTCGGTCGAAAGCATTACTTGATGAGTGCCCGAGTCGTAATAGAATTTAGCGAAACCTGCCGCGCTAAGAGCAGGGACCGTTTGACCCGTAAGAATCAGTGGCGCTTTCAGAGTAAAATCGCCGTTGTTCTGGATCGTTGCTCGGCTGAATCCATTATGCGTCTGGAAATCGATGACGCCTGTTCCAGAACCGCCACTATCGGCGCCTATTGTTGTCGAGCCAGCGTTAATTACACCGCCAGGATTTCCAAGCCCAGTACAGGCTGAGCAATTGATCACAGGCGTTCCGAGAAATGTTCCCGAGAGCGTTCCGCCAGAGATCGTCGGGCTTGTATATGTTCCTCCAATTATGCCGCCCGTGTTCGTTACTATGCCGGCGACGATTCCGCCATTTATGGTAGGACTGTTGAGAACTGTTGTGTTGAGGGTCTTGCTCGACATAGTTCCGGGCAAGTCGCCATCTAAAATACTACTGAAACCAGTGTCAGTTCCGTCTGTTCTAACATATGTACCAGCACCGCCCCGAGGCACAGCGGCCCACTTATTGGCGGAATTTCCGACAATTATTGCGCCGCGGGTTGGTGATCCAGTAGCCGTATCGCTATGAAGCGAACCGAGTAAGCTATGGCTCAAAGTAATCGCGTTCACCTGTGCTGCGATCGCCTCAACTTCATCAGATGTTGCAAGCTGGATCTGAGAACCATTTAGATTATAGAGTTGATTAGCCGCAAGAGTTGTCTGAGTAATTGGCGATGTACTCGCTGGAATATTGTAATAGAACGGACCTTGTCGTGAGGCTCCATTCACGATCCACAGCACATAAAAGGTATTTGGCGAAAGCCCGATCGTGCTGTAGAGGCTGACCGTATAATTGCCACCACTATCGAGTGTCCGGCTAACACTGCTGCCACCAACGATAAAAAACCCGTCAAATGTCGTTGCAGTTTGCGCGAGAGCCCAGACAGCCTGTCCAACCATCGGAGAGCCATCAGGATTCGTCAGGGTTCCGTTGATTGTCGTCCTACTATTCTGTACGTTCAGACTTATTGTCGCCGCTGAACTGGTCACACTTCCAGTCGTACAAGAGCCAGTCGTAAATGCAGTAGCGGTGAACGTAAACGAATCCGTTCCCGCATATCCCGACGCGCTAGTATAGAGTACCAGTCCAGTCGCGCTATTCAATTGTGAGAGCGTTCCATGTGATGGTCCAGTGCCAATCGCATAGGTTATTGCGCAACCTTCAGGACTGACCGCGGGCATGTAGATCCTACGCACGAATCCTGTGATCGCACCAATAGGCCCGAGATTCGATGCCACAGGTCCAGTAAATGCTCTGGCATTGATAGATGCCACTGTAATGATCAACAGACAGATCAGAGAGAGAGTCGTTAAGATTTTCTTCATCGCAGTTTTCCTTTCTGAATATATTTCACTACGTAAAAACACCGCAATAATCCTGAAAGCGAATTCACTTTTTGTTTTTCTATGTGATTAAATCCGCTGGCTGCTTATCAGGTGGTCCAGGATCGCTACCACCACTGCTACCACCACTACCACCGCTTGAAAATTCAACAGATATAGGTGTTGAAAATGGACTCCAAGGTCCATTGATTCCTGCTGAGCTGTGCGCAACTTTTACATGTCGTGTCTGTAATCCAGTGTCAGAATGCCGAGTGACAAATTCATAAGTTGGATCAGAGATGCCTGCTAAGAGATCACGATAAGTTGTGGTCAGGTTTGTTGTGAATCCAGCATCATCGGCAGAGATAACTTGTCGCGCAACTGTGTATGGACCGAAACCGCCAACTTTAAGAGTAATGCTCAAATCGCTTGAAGCCCCGAGCTGTGCAATCGTCGGAGTATTATTCTCTCGATTCTGAGCATACGGTCCATTGAAAGTGACATCTGCCCAACTCGAATATTTACGAATACCAAAAGCATTTATGGGATTGAAACCAACCCAGATCGTTTGATCTTTTGCCCAAAAGTTATTGATCGTGATTTCCGTATTAATGCTATATGGTCCATACTCTTTCACTGCATGAGTAGGATCGCCATCTATCCTAACTCCAACGATTACACCGGCTGCATTAATGGTTGGAGTAGGTAAGGATATTGGAAGCGCTTCCGGACGAAAGATTAAGTTTAATCCTCGGGAAGGTCGAACGACAATATTCATTCCAGGAGATGCAGTGCCACTTACTGTAACCTGTTGTGCCCATCCCTTACGTCCATGGCCGTCATCCTCAAGTCTGAAATTTACATGTGTTCCCACCGCTACTGATAAAGTCCCCGCTGGAATATTGCCACTCGAATCCGTTGAACCAATTGAACCGAGATCAGTATTCGTATCTGCGTTATAGGCTTTAATAGTCTTGCCAGCAATAGGAGTTAAAGACCCATCAGAGTCTTTAAATATGCTAACATTAAATGATCCGTAATTGCTCGACATCTTAAACTCTTATTCTGTTGTCGGTTCGCAATAATTAGCCATGCCTTGATATACGGCACCTATTCTTAGCAGAGTACCAGTGACAACATTGATTGTCGGTTCGACTACAACACCCTGGGAATCGCTCTGTAATCCAGGATCAGGAGAAACGGCCGCATCCAATGTTGCATTGAATGTCGTCAATGAGAGATTAGGGACAATAGTCGCATCATAACCAGTTCCTTGCTTATAAACATCGAATGTCAGCACGATCGAGCTCATAAATCTCTATTCCAACGACAGTATAAATCGGAACGCATCATCCCCTAATAATGGATTCTTGATCTTTGGATCCTTTGGTATGTTTCCAGGTCCTCCAGCACCAGGCCCTGTTCCAGGTCCACCACTACCACCGCTGCCAGGTCCAGTAATTGGTGGTGAGAGCCTTCTCGGCAAAGGCTGCGTATTATCTTCGTGAACTGCATAATAGGCATCTGGATATGCCTGACAGGTTACCGTTACGCGAAGACCCTTATATTCAAGGTTCATCACGCGAAAATATTTAAATCCCCAGACCTTTACCATGCGATCAAGCTTATATGAGTCAATTTGGATGATTCGATATGGGTGCAATGTGAGAGCATCTAATAACGTTGTGTCAAAAGTTACCCAAATTGGATTAACCAAACCACCATTGTCGAATTCGCCAACATCGAGTAAGCGATTAATAATCCGGAGAGCCTCCGCATAGCTCGTCACGCCAGTTAAGAAATATGGCTTCTTAACCCGTTTAATTGTGTTATCACCAGCATTCTCTCCAGCTTTCTTTTGCGCAGGAAGGTCTTTAACAATTAATGGTCGTTCAGCATATCCATCAAGACTGGCATCATCGAATCGACCCTCAATCTCATTTGGCTGCTCGTCAATTAAGTTTTCGCCACAGTCGCAACTTGATACTTTCCCATCTGGACCAGGTAGGATATTTTGCCAGGGAGCATCCTCTCGATCAGTGAATACCAAGATATTTGCAAGATCGTCTTTGGTAATTGGAATAATGCGCATCTGCCCTTCAAACATGAAAGGCATCGATGTAAACCGAAACATGAAGAAGTCGCGTAATTGATCCTGCACTTTGCGACCATGCCATTCACCATTCCAGGTGGATCGTTGAACTGTCGTCTGAGTTGTATCAGGATTAAAACTAGAAACGCTATCTGTGTAATAGCTGGCAAGGTTAATCCAATCTTGAATGACCAGTCTCTTTAGGTCGACACCTTGACCCCACATACGATCACGATAGGACTCCAGAGCGAACCATGCAGGGTTATTGCTCCAGCCATTTGAGAAAGTCACTGGATCGCTATAAATCCTGAGATTACTCAGACCACTAACCATGACCTTGACATTAAAGTTAGCCGCAACCTGCCCAGCAAAATTCCCTTTCTGAACGACCACAAGAACAGCTCGAGAACTGAAGTTTGCTGTAGGTATTGCTGGAATAAATGCAGTCGATGACTGCATCACAGTTCCAAGTCTGAAGATCGAATTCGAAATATCAACAGGAATGTCATTAATTGATGGCTGACTTAATGATTGAATTGGTCCTTCGCAGACGATACAGACAAGGGTAACCGAGCCTCTTTCCGGATGATCAGGATTGGTCTGAATCGTAATTTGAACAATGTCACATTGCTTTGTCAGTCGGGTACCACCAATGACTCTGACCGGCTCACTTAAAGCGCTATCATTGCCAATAGATTGATCGAGCGTCTTGCTATCTTGCCTGAATGGAAGCCCATTATTAACTTGAATCGAATCTATTCCTGTGTATGGTAGGTTCTTAAGATTATTGGGAAAGAACGTGGGGCATCCGCCAGTAGCATTAAGCCGATTACATTTTGATACACCAGGAACAGTAACACCAACTCCTATCGATGGATCATAAGGGCATCGGTTCGCTGCTCTTGCTGCATGATTTGGAGTTCCATCCGGATTATTAAAGAGCTCTGGATATTCTTCCGGAAAATCATTAAAGCAGAATGGATAGAATGGAGCATTAGGAAGATCCTGCTGGCTTGTCCGAAATCCCCACGAGGCCTTGAATTTGATCGTCGGTCCAGTAATAGATTGAACTGGATTCGTATATCCAAACCAAAGTGATTTCAACAAACTCTGCTGAGGCATCCAGATGAAAATCTCAACTGGAACTCCGGCGCCTCCTTTTGGAGTGGGATCACTACCCTTTCCCTGGCTAACGGTCCAATAAGCATCCTCGATCACGCCATCAAGGTTACTTAACTCTATCTGAATAGTCGTATCTTTTGCCTGTGTCTGATCACCGCCTATCGAGAATGCTGGAAAACATTCTTCAGCATTGCCACTAGTTCCTCCTGATCGTAAGATCAAACGGTTCTCAATTGGACTAAAAGGCATCTGCCCAAAAATCTCTGGTGGAAATAGATATGGATCATCATATGGTCCAGCGGCATAATATTTTGTTCCAATTGGCTCAGGCCAATAGAAAGCCACAAACCCAAGATAGAATACGCTCTCACCCTGCGCGCGAAGGTTCTTTAGCGCTTGCCATTTTGTCTGATCTATAGTTGATAACTCGATCATATCATCATTGGATTTGGCAAATTGGCAATTCCATAATCGCCGGCACCATATTGGATCATCTTCACTGTGCCAGCCCAGACACGCCACTGAAAACCTTGCATATCCATTTGATCATCAACGAAGGTATAGAGACGATCGACCATATCGTCATTGCCCTTAACAATTCCTGTCACAATAAAAATCTTCCTTCCAGCAGCGCAATGACGTTCATAGAACCCATAGAGATAAGGCAACTCCGGAAGGAGAGTGCCTAGATCATCTGGATACGAGCCATATTGTTCACGAACACCGGTAAAGTTAAGCGTCAAAATATATCGAGGCAAAGTCGTATCGAACTTTCCAAACTCATCAATTCCACCACGATGTGGTACGCGAACATTGCCTAACGCCATCTGACTAACTGTTAGACCGTAATCGCTTGGAAGTTGAAAAGTCTCTGGCATTAGTTACCCACTAACCTCGCTAACTGATAAGAGTGTCCTTCGTTATTGTTAAAACCATCTACGGCCTTACCACTCACGATGTCATCATCAACAAATTGCATGAATGTATTGGGATTAACTTCTTTAAGACGATTGAGAACTTTGTTAACCTCACTCATCATCTGCATTGTCATTCTATGAATGATCTTCATCCCATTATCATTATTTGGACTTGATGTAGAGTTACCCCGATTAGCCGCATGGTTGAAGAAAATCCCAGCGTCTCGATGGATATATCCAGAACCGCGAGGGATAAAGACTTCAGGAACATTACTGTCGTGAACGATTACACCTTGACCACCAAAAGCGGTTCCACCTTCAGCTCGTGTTGGAAGATCTCCCATCCGAGTAATATTATTTGCTGTGCTATTTGGATTTGTCCCGACATATGTTCTAACAAGTTCGTTATTTACCTGACCGGTCTGGAGCGCATAAGCAGTAAGCATCTGCTTGACATTCTGAAGATGAATAATGTCATTGACGTGATTACCAGCCTGTCCCTGGCCAAATGTCTGTTCACCAACCTGCTTGATTGACGTCAGAAGGTTATTATCTTTGACGTCCAGGATCGGGTAGGTCGTACTCACAGCTTGTTTGATTGCTCTCTGGACTCCATTAGAAAGCCATCCAGCGAGTAATGCTCCACCAATAAGACCACCAGCAACAATCGCGGTAATAGGATTGGAGAAGAGAGCTGGAAGAGCTGCAGAAAGACCGCTTCCAAAGATTCCAGTAGCTGCTAATGCCCCAGCACCAAGGGTACCACCAGCCATTCCAAGTGTCTGTCCAATTGGACTATTACCACCAGCAAAAGCTCCGAGGATGGATCCACCAGCAAGAACTCCCGCAGAACCTAAACCGGCTAACTCAGAACCCTGTCCAACAAGTGGGATATTGGCCTTCATGTCTGCTGGACCGACATCTAAATTGAATGTGTTGGGTGAGAGATTCTGGAAGTCTGAATTCGTAAGAGTTTTTGATGCTGCATTGCCGGGGAACAATCCTCGTAATCCAGGAATCTTCTTTGCAAGAGTCGAAATTCCCTGTGGTGCCAATGAGCTTAATCCCGAAAAACCAGTTCCTCCAGCTTCAACTGGCGAGACCGAAAACGTCCCGGATGAACTGCCACCGCTAGGATTCGTGATTGAACTCACTGCACTATGAGCCAGGTTCGGGAAGATGCTACTAAAACCTCCACTAGAACTTGTTCGTCGCGCGCCACCTGAATTACTGCCAGAGCCTGCACCATTTCCGGAACCGGTTCCAGCACCAGCATAAGTTGGATCGAGGAAGTTCATGATCGCGCGGAAGAACTTCGAGGTAATCCATTCTGAGAAGAGTTGAGCAAGAGTACTCCTGAAGGATTCAAGTAGATGCTTAAATCTGGCTTCTGGACCTCTGGTAAGAGCATCTGTAAGTGAAGACTGAAAATCCTTCTGGAAATCGCCTATCGCTTTATGAAGTTTAGTGAATTGATCAACTCTCTGAGCCTCGGCAATGAGAGAATCTTTCTGGGCCTGACTCAGATCATCATATTCAGACTTCTCAAGTTTAAGAGCAACCTGCTGAGCATAGGTTAAGTTGAGGCTCCGCTTCCGCTGTTCTTCAATCTCGATAAGAAGATTCTTGTATTGATCCTGAGTCTTGTTGAAATCCTGTTGTGCTTTATCAGCATTAATTGCATCCTGTGCCTGCTGAGCATAATCGAGGATCGAGTCCTTCTGTTCTCCCGTCAATGTCCTATCGCGACGTAATTTTGCCCTGATAGTGTCGACAAAAGAGGATTCGTCTTTCTTTGGGAACTTCTGTTCGATCTCACTCTGGAATCGCTCGAAAGTCTGTTGAGCTTTATCATTCTGGGCAATGACATCAAGAGCATGCCCCACCTGCTGAAGTTGAGTGATAAAATTCCTCATGTCAGTAGGAGCAAACTTTTCCAAGAACTCAAAAAGTGGCAGTCCAGCCGCGGCTCTTTGCTGTTCATCTGTAAGAGATTTGAGAACAACTTTACGGGCATCCTCGAGTAAAGTCATCTCTTTGGTCTTCACACCGAGCTGATCTAATGAATCTTTAGCTTGTGCAGTTAACTCCGCAAGACTCTTAAGACCTTCATCATGGCGTTTCATTCCATCTAACTGGAGAGTGAAGTCGAGAACGCCTTGTGCGAGTTTGGCAAATCCAGGGTGAGCTTTATCAACCTGTTGAATGAACTTACTTAGATCATTCTCGGCCTCTGAACCGAAAGCCTTCTTTTTGGCTTCGTCCATGGCCTTGATTTCTTTGGCCATCTCTTTAAAGCCATCTTTAATAATCTCCTGCTTGACTTTCTCGAGATCAGAGACTTTGCCATAGTTATTAACCGCATCACTTAACTCATCGTATTCTTTCCTAAGATCGGCAAAAGGAACTTCAGAAGTCGCCGTCGATTTGGTTTTACGCAAACCACCAGATTTATTCAGACCAGTCGCATTTTGAACTGCCTGTCGATCCTGGTCTAATTGTCTCTGAAGTTTGACATCCTCAGAGAACTGAGGCTCTTTCATCAGATCACGAACCATCTGCTGAGTTGTCTGACCATATTCCGGATGGGTTAATCGCCATTGAATTGCTTCATCGGTTCTGGATTGGATTCGTCTGGCAACATCGCCAGCCATTAATCCGCGAATCTTCTGATCAAGATTCTGAACTGCATTAGCCTGGTTATCGATCGCGTTTGTTCCGGCATCCATCTGGCCAGTGAAGAAGTTATAACGATTGCCAGTTTCAGTTAGTGCTGCATAAAACTGATCAAAATTACCCTTCGTATTTCCAAGAGTTGTCTGTAGATCAAAGAACTGTCTCGCACCTTCTTTGGTGCCTCCAGTTAAAAGAAGTATCTTCTGTCGCAGTGACTCTGTTTGCTTTTCTAGTTCTAACGATTTCTCGGTTATGCGAGTGACTTGCTGCTGTAACTCATCAAATGGGAGTCCAGTATTCTTATCATATCTGAGTAAGCCTACAGGCTGATAATTTTCAACATCTCGCTTATGTTGCTCAAGCTCATTGATAATCTGCTTCTCTTGCTGATAACTCTTCTGGAAACCGGAAATGACATCGCCACCCTGGACGAGTTGCTCTTGCTTTCGTAATGCCAGCTCTTTCGCTAACTCTTCATTCAGAAGTTTTAAAGCCTCAGTCTGATCATGCGCACTATTAATTCGCTGGCGAGATGCAGGATCCAATAGATCATACGCATTCTTTAGATCAACATTGGAGTCGGCTAAACTCTTTGTTCCTACAGTGATTCCTTTTAGATCATTATTGGCAGATTGCAAAATATTAATCTGCTTCTGTAAGGAAGTGATCTCATTCTCTGAGGCAATATGTAGCTCATTATAGTTTTGGATCAGTTTATAAATTCCATAACCGATTGCAGCCACTCCTGCAATGACTAATCCATAGACTCCGGCAGTGAGTGCCATTGCTCCAGCGCTCATCTCTGCAGCTTCACCAACTCCCATGAAATAGAGTCTGACCTGCATTAACACTGAGAGTAATCGTGAGCCACCTTCACCACTGGCAATCATTGCCTGAAGATTAAAGGCCGCAAACGCAATAGTCGCGCTCGTAATTGCAACCGTTGTCGCGGAAAACGCACCTGGATATTGATTGATAAACGCCAGGACTGAACTTAAAACAGTGATAAATGGCCCAGACAGAATCGTTAAACTCTTCTCAATATTGGCAGTAAACTGATCGAACTGTGCTCCAATTGATTGCTGTTCTTTCTTAAACGCTTCATCGACCTTGCCAGCGGCAATACTCATCGACGTCAGATCAGAAGAGAAGACTTGAGCTCGATTTCCGGTAAGAGAAAGAACAGTTGCAAGGGCCTGTGTACCCGCAAAGAGTTTTCCGATGGTAGAAACATTACCACCAGTCTTTTGGTAGACTTCATCAAGGAAACCACCTAATCCTTTTGCTCGAAGGCCAGTCTCATTAAACTCAATACCTAACTGTCTGGCTAATCTCTGAGTAGTCTCTGATGGTTCTTCAATATCTTTCAGAGCTGCTCGTAAACCAGAAATAGCTCTTTGTGGTCCAAGAGTCTCAGAGGATGCAGAGATTGCTGCAAACATCTCTTCCATCTTTAATCCAGATGAAGCCGCTAATTCTGAGATTCCACCTAAATCTTTGGCAAGTTGAGGAATCGTAATATGGCCTTTAGCCACTGTCTGGAACATCTCATCATAGATTCTTGTAAGATCAGATGACTTTAACCCAAAGGCATCCATCACGGTCGTTCCAGCTTGGATTGCATCTTCGGTGGATCCAATACCAGCGCGCGCGGCTTTGACCGAACTTGTTAATGCATCAAGAGCATCTTTCTGATCGATACCGGCTTTCAAAACTTCGTAATATCCATGAGCAAGGTCAGAGGTCTTACCATATTCGGCACCAAGACCTATCACCTGCTCGCGAACTTTATTAATTGATTGATCTTCTCCTAATAACATATTTACATTGGCAAACTCTCGCTCAGATTGAACGACTTCGGCAAAACCCTCCTGGATTAATCTCAATGCCTCAAAGAATGTCCGGCGTATGATTGTTCCCTGAAGGATCGCGACTAAAACGCTCCGACCCATCACTGCATCTGTATTCTGTACAGAAGTTGAGAGAGAATTTGATGCAGATGCAGCAGTGAGCATTACATTACCAAGTCGCTGCATCGCTATCTCATATTGTCCTCCCGCGGTAAGAGGTTTAGTTGTGATACCACCACGTAACTGCGCGCCAATGAATCCCGATAAGTCAGTTGGAAATGCAGTTCCTCCAGTTTGGAGAGCACCTGCATCTGGACGGACGAACTTGAAATTCTGGATCTGTAATAATGATCGGTAATAGTTCTCAGCTTCCTGCCGAGCTGCAGCAAATCTCGCTTTAGTGACTTCACCCCATAACTCAGCACTACGTTTTGCCTGCGCGAACTGAGCATCTAATTTTGCCACCACTAATCTAAGTTTCTCGATCGAAGGTGAAGCAAAATCAGCCATCTTCTTGACTGAATCACGAAGGTCTTGAACGCGCTGGTTCGCCAGTCTCAACTCTTCCTGTATTTTCCGAACCTCCATGAACTTCCTCATGAAGTCGGCGACTCCAGGACCGAGCTTGGCCAGATCGGCCAACATTCGCGTAATTGACTGATCAATGGAATCAAAGACAGATTTGACCTGTGGACCTTGCTGTTTTGCTGAGGTCGAATCTATCTCTATTCCAATACTGGCAATATCTAGATTATTGATGTCCATTTAATCAGTCTTGTTTATGTGTGAAACGAATAGCTGATCGAGGTCTTTAATCCTATCAATCAGCCATGGATTAAGGAAAATGCGGTGAAGCTGGCAATAAAAGAACAAGTCTGACCAGGATAACAGATCGATGCCAAAACCTGTTGATCGGCGACCCTTATTTACCTCAAAGAAGATATCAAGGATCGCCGCAGATTCAGGCATCAGCTCAGGCTCTCTATTCTCAGGTCGTATCAGGGACTTCCCTGACTCTTTTTCCTGCTCTTCAATCTTGCGGAGTGCAGGCAGAAAATCCGTTCTCTTTGGCCCAGCAACTAAGAGACGGAAACGCCAGTCTGCCCACTCTCGGAGTTTTTTTCGATAACCGCCAGGAAGTTCTTGCGGTTATTGATAAATTGATCAACTTGCTCCCGGATGAATGCAAGTTTTGAGTTTTTATAGAGCTGATAGGCAGTCTCAAACTTGCAGGCAACTGGCTGTCCATCCTGAGTGATTCCTTCCCACTCAAGAGTGCAGGCAGCAAGAACTTTGATTCCAGCTTCCTGTTGACCTTCAAGGGATCCTTTACCTTGAAGGTATTTTTCCCTTGCGGTATTAATGTATTTGCTCTCAGCGGTTCGATAAACGTCGCTATCTACACCGGCGAGTTTGATCCGAATGTCTGTGTCTTTTCCATTAGGAAGAACAATCGTTAGCCATTGCCCATCATCAGAGGTATTACTCTGCATTAATGCTGTGATATCCATCAGGAATTTAACCGCGTATTAGCGGCCCCTTTCTTAGTTGGAATTGCGAAATTAGATATTGGTTATTTGCTCAATGAAGAACTTGGTTCCATAGGTCGAGTCATACTCGGCATAGAACATCATGTCCTGAGTTATGCTCTTTCCAGTTTTCTTATCTGTCTTTGTTACACAACAGGTCGGAAAATTCAGCCGGTACTTATCACCCTTGCTCTGGTCGACAATAGTGATCTGCGCCGAAATACGAGTGCCATTCTTCATCTTGGTGAGATAGGTCTCATCAAAGAAATAGGCGTTGATGGCAACCTCAGATCGGAAGATATCTTGCTCAATATGAGAAGGAACTTGAGAACCAACCTGATTCTTAGCATCGCGGCCATTCTTGAAATCGATCTTAACCGATTCACCACCAGTCAAAGTTGCTAGATTGGCCAGTCCAGCGTCACCAAGTTGTAAGGAGCATCCAGAGACCGCGCCGGCATCTGGAACGTTATTATTTGTCGCCGTATAAGTTGATCCTGCGACTTGCGCAAGAGCCTGCGTCAGTCCGACAATTGGGAACGTCGCTTTAACAGCACCAGAAGTAGGTATATCGATCGTCGCATCGCCCACTTCACAGCCGGCATAGACTTCATAAACGATTGGCGAAAGATCACCGAACTGCTGCTCGATCGAAAGGGTTGGCCTTGATGTTCCACCGGCAATAGCAACTTGTCGGTTACTCAGGAAAGTGACCGAGACTGGACCGGCCTCATCAACACAGGCTTCAGTAAATGTTAACTGTGTCGATGAAATCGCTGTGATTGTCTTGATGCCATTATTACTGACTGATCCGGAGATAGTGACTCGATCGCCAATGGCCAGCCGAGCTGAGCCTAGGGGATCTGTTAAGAAGTTACCTGACGTCGCCGTGAACTTCTTTGTTCCGGCTGCAAAACCGCCACTGCGAGTAACAGTGATAGTTGCAAACGCTCCACCAATTGCAGATTCGATGAATCTGAGAATTGCGGCTTCATTGACCATCAAAGTGTCGATAGATCCGCGTGGAGTGAATGTTCCACCAACCTGTACGCCACCCTGTCGATCTGACCTGACCATTGCGGCTTCCTCATATTTCTGCTCGAGATTGATGATCGAATTCTCGAGATGAGGAATAATGCTATAGGCTGGAGTCGCTGGTGTCGTCCCAACTGTGACCTCTGGAATGAGGCTAAATTGGGTTACGCTACTTGATGCTGGTCTGGCCATAATCGCTCCTTATTTAAAAAGTAACTGACTCGTAAAAATCGAATGGTGTATTGACAATCATTCGAAAGCACCCATCATCTGGAATCTGCCGTGGCAAACTTGATGCGCGAAAAAGCAATCCACTGAAACTGGCCCGGTTAAATATCGCCCTTGCATAATCGACCAAAAGATTCAGAGCTGATGTACCATTGCCCTTTGGTCCCATCACTGATAACTGGACAGTGCCAAAACATTGATTCTGGCCACCACCATTCTGACCAATTGTTGCTATTGCAGATGGACCCATCAAAATATCTAGTTGCAACCAAGCTGAATCTGTTGGTGGTCGATCTATAATTGAGCCATCAACGTTAACCAATCCCTTCACGTTTGGGTACTGAATCGGAGTCCGAGGATTATTGCTATTATCAACCCAGAGGGTCTTAAGCCGCGATTCAATAGCACTCCGGATTATCTCTGTCGTTCCCATTTACTGTCTCTCTGCAATCTGAAGAACCGCAGGCGCTACAACCTTTACAATTCCGACTGGCGCCTGTTGTGATGTCCCATTCTCTAGACCTTTAACGACGTAATCTAAAGAATTCGTTATATACGTCTTCGATGGTTCTTTGATCTGAGCTGCAAACTCGGCAGCTTGAACTTTTCCCTCATATCCATCTGGATCCCGCGCATCCATATCAACGGAGGTATCAGGTTCATCAATCGCGTTATTCCAGTTTGCCCTTGCTCGACCGGTCTTCACTGGTGTCTGATCAATAAGGAGTTGCGCAGCAGCAATATGCACTCGCTGATGTTTCTGTACGACCTTTTTAGGGATCGTCTCTTCAGTGAATCTCAGAAAGACCTGTTGATAATTGCTACTCATGCTTGTTCCAGGTAGAGTAAGTAACTTAGGATGGTCCCATCCGGCGCATCAGGTTCAAAGTTCCTGATATTGAAATAAATGCCGTCTCTACCGCGTTTAATCTGGCCCTGAAGGGTGACACTGAAACTAAGTGGGCTTCCGGATGTATCTAAAACCGCCATCTGGAATTGAGCCTTCTCAGTTGCCGGATCGGATTGACTCTTTCCAGTCTTACGTTGAAATGAATCTTCATCCAGGCTTTGCCAGATCCCAACAATCGCATGTGATCGACTGACTTCATTTCCCTGACTCAGTACTCCGGAAGTTGTGTTATAGCCAGTCGCTCCCTCGGCGATATAAAGACTTGTCTGATCTCCAATTTTAAGAGCTGCTTTAAGAGCTGCTCTTTGGAGGGTTAGATCGATATTTCCCATCTTAGTCTTTCAAAGGGATTTATATACTTAAGTTCCTATTTCCCTTCAGGGCGTTTATCCAAGCCTTTTTCGGCTAGCACTTCTGCGACGTCATCCACATGTAGGCAATCGACCATGCAAGCGAAGTCATTGAACGGCTGAATTACTGCGATATTGCCATTGCAATAATCATTTCCCGCAGTTGCGCTGTGGAGTACGCCATAGGCTATGACCTTACCCCCTTCCAGCTTCACGATTTTGTCTCCGTTTTTTGCTTCACGTCCGTTTCTGTAGTGCATTTTGTTTTTTCCTTTCAAAGATCAGCAACCACCTTGACCAAGGCAATTCATCGTCATGGATACGATTCCAATTGGATTTACTGCCACTTGAGCATTACAGGTCCAGCAGGTTGTGAGAGCACAACCACAATAAGGTCTTGGTGAAACATTGCCGCCAAGAAGTGGCATCGCAACCACAACATAAGGTCCGCGCTGTGGCGTATCATAGAGGAGAAATAGTCCCTGCATAACCAGGTAATCTCTCGTGCGAGTATCAGAACTATCAACTCCATATTTGCCGCCAAAGATTCGATCAGCGCGTTCGCCAAGATTATCGATGTCATCCATCAAAGCATTTAGGTACTGATTCTGAGCATCTGTAAGTGAAGCTAACTTCGCTGCCAGATTTGGGAATCGTCCAGGATGCTTTAAATACATATCGAGATTCCGGATTAATGTAAGCCAGCGTAGTTGTCGGATAGCCGATAACGCTGGTGACGCATTCTGAATCTCGATAGTTGTGGGCATTACTTCGTCTCTTAGGTCTTAGTCTCAGATGGCCTTGTGGCATCACTTAACATCGACTGGTAAGTGATATTCTCATCTTCTTTCTCACGAAGCTGCTGCCTGAGACTCTCTATCTCTTTCTCAGCATCATTGAGCTTTGATTCCAGGGAAAGATTTCGTGGTCCAGACGGCGCCTCGATCGTAACTTTTGTCTTTCCCTTTTCAGCATCATTTGCTGGACGAATGACCTCAAGACGAACGAGCTTCTTAATCTCAGGATCACTCGGATCATGTTCGAAGACATCGCCTCGAAACTTGGGGAGAGCATTAATAGATTTATCGCCTACTTTGAATGGCGGAACTGTTGCCCCGCCACTCAGCATCACAAACTTAGACATTTTCGATTCCGGCGCCTTTGCGCCTACCTGCGTATTAGCAGCCATCGTACTTTCCTTTCTTAAGTGAGTTCGGGACGTATCATTACGACACGTCGATGATAACTATCGCAGATGGATAGAAGATTACTGGTCCACCGTTATGACCCTTTTCAACTTCGAGTCGGCGTGGCGTGGGTTGACCATGCTCTGCTGAATCGTAGACATAGGTGTATGGTCCAGGAGCAAAACCAGGCGTCGATGCAGAGCGGACCATTCGGTACTGTCCAAGTGGCTCTCCATTTGGACGGTTGCCGACCAGAATCACCTTGCCATCAGGAATGAACTTGTGGAAGGTCTTGGAATCATCGAAGTAGCCTTCATTATATATCACGAACTTTGGCAGATTATACGCGCGAAGAACGAAGTTTACGTCAACTTCACCATTGACTGTTGATCCACCGCCAATACGCTTGCCGCCAAGATCACTGGCATTAGTATTATTGACAAGATCATTCCAGGTCTTCAGATTGCAATAGCAGGTCGCATCAGGTCCAAACGAAACTGAGTGGCCATCTGCCAATAACTGTGCTCCCTGAAGATCAACTAATGGTGTTGCTGATGAATGGGTGCTCCACGTTGACGCATCGTATGTCTGGAGGTCAAATCCAGCTTTGTACTGGACGATTCCTTTGACGTCGGAAACAGAGATCGTGCCCGTTCCCACGAGTGTCCAGATGATATATCTAATTCGCGTGATTTCACGAATCCGGAGTTGCTCGTTCAACTCCATGATGTACTCTTCGAGATCGATTACAGTGCCGATGGAAGTTACCTGCTTGCGCTTAAGTATTTCCTTTTCGGAAACTGGAACTTTTTCCGAGAATACGCCGGGATCCATCTGGAACTCAGTATCAGAAAGACGGCTGATTAACGGTACTTCACCTTCCAGTCCACGGACGTTTTGTAGACCGCGGTAATTATCACGCTGGAACCATTGAAGCGTGAAAACATCTTTATTGACCATCGGGAAGAACTGGAATTCAGGGCCATTCATATTCTGGTCGGCAATGAAATCAGCATTGATCCTCATTAACTCGACCGCTCTCGGATATCTGATAATTTCTGTCATTTTGTTCCTCCAGGATTAGAATATGAACGAGTCTGAAGTCTGACGACCACCAAGATCGGCAATCGCATCAGCATTCAGTCCGGTTATAGCCGCGGTAGCAAACTCACCACCTATCCAAACTTCAGTAGTCAGTTCACCGAGAATTTCAGTAAGTACGGTATTACCCTGAGTGATCAGGTTATTAGCATCAGAGATCGAGTCAGCTCTCAGAATGCCAATCGCCTTTGCTGTACCGTCCGTCTTCGCTCGACAGGTATTTGTGAGAGGCGGTTCAACGGCGGCAAGAGCTGCAGTAAGATCAGCCGCATCAAAGACGAACGCAGAACCGTCGTTATTTTTGAATAGTCTGAGCACTGGTGATCCGACAAGAGCCGTGATATACCAGTTAACTGATGTCGCTCCTGTTGGAAGCGGCGTAACTGCACTCACAGAACCCTTATGCAAGCTATCACCAGGGGACCATTGCACGACCGGCGATAAAGTTGTCTCACCATTGGCATTCACAAAGGTATAGCCAATTGTATAGTTGCCAGCCGGTACAGTACCTGCTGCGCCATTAGCGACGACTGGGGCAGCAGCAGGAACGGCAACGCGAGTACTATCAAAAGTAGTGAGTTGCTTGTTGGATGTTAAGGCAGCGACGACGGTGCCTTTTGCGAGAGTCGAATTAGCCTGCATCGGATAAGGAGCAAGAGACGGCCTCTTGATATTTTCCCGAATCGGCTCCAGGACATCGATCGAATATTGTCTGACAACATTCTGAGTCATTATGGATTACTCCTTTTCGTTTGATGGAACCGACCGGAGGCCGGCTTTATTACGCTGTTGCTGAGCTCGAGCGTAAATGGTTGACCCGCCAGGGGTGAGCGAGTGAAGATGAGCTATTCGCTCCTCGTCAATTTCTTCAGAAGTGTCTGCACTCGAGAGTTTTTCATGCTTCTTCGGATCAAAACTCTGGTCCGTCAGACCATGTTTTGGTGCAGATTCGAATGCGGCTTTAAGAACGTCGACGCGCTTGCCTTCAGGAAGAGGCATTAACTCATCGGCGGCGGCGGCAAAGAAATAACTCTGTGCAACTGGGCCAAGATCTGCAAAGTTCTCTGCCTTCTTATCGCCTCGATCGCCACGTGCATCCTGGGCTGGGAAAATCTTCTGAGCATGGATCAAATCTTCTGCCCATCGATCTGCCTCAGAGATAAATCGCTTCTCAGTATCAGCCGAGAGAACTGGCTTGCGCTTGAGTTGCGCATTTTCTTTTTCGAGTTCTACAACTCGCAAGTTCGCCAAATTAGCGCTGGCGGTAAGTTCGGCAATCTTCTTATCCTTCTCTGCCGATTCTGCTGAAGGCGCATTCACTATTTCAGTTGCCGCGGCCTCACCTGATGCTATTTGATCCACATCATCAAAATTCTTGAGATAGGCCATCAACCTTTCCCACTTTGAGGGCTTAGATTCTTTTGTCATTGTTTTGACTCCTTTACGATTTGCATTCCCCTTCTCAGTATTGACAGCAACCGAACTAGATTCAGGATGGTCAGAACTTTTTACAGTTGGCACACTTGAATGCCTGATTGAATAAGTAGGTTTACTTGACGTATCTGAATTCTTGGCTTTATCGATTAACTCGTCCAGAAGAGTTTCAAAGGATCCAAGTCGATCAGCCATTCCTGCATTAATAGCTTCTTGGCCGACCTTCAGGCCGCCACCGCCAAAGTTATCGATTACGTCTTCAGAAGAGACTCCACGATTCTTGGCCACCGTATCGACAAATACCTGTGCCATTGAATCAGCAAGTTCCTGCCAGGCCTTACGTCCCTTTTCTGAATCCGGAGTTAGTCTCTTATTTGGTGATTGACTGGAAATTATTTCCTTGCGCTGGATACCATTTGCAGCATCACGTTTCTTCGTATCTGTATAGAGTAATGCCACACCAATTGAGCCAAGTAATGCTGTGTCATTCGTGATAATCTCGCTTGCTGCGCTGGCAATCCAATACGCGGCAGAAGCTGCCATTCCATCAATATAGGCATAGACTGGTTTTGAACCGCGAGTGTCATAAACCATCTTGGCAAATTCGCTAATGCCATTTGCCTCACCACCTGGAGAATCAAAACTAATCAGAATACATTTGCACTCTTCATCATCTACAAGTGCTTTATAATCTTCAGCGATCTTTTGGAGCGATGTCATCCCACTGATTTCATCAAACATATCCGCCCGACGAACGATTGGGCCATTGATCGACATCACACCAACACCATCGATGATAGACGCTTTGCCATCCCCAACAGGCTTTCCAGATCGAAGCGCTATCGCGGCAGGTTTCGAGTCTCGTAACTCTTTAATCCGCTTTGCTTCATCAAGATCGAAGTTTTCACGAGTCGCAATATCACGAATCAGAGTCAAATATGGCTCGTAAATTAACCAGGGTGTATTGTCGATAAGTTCTAAAACTTTCATGCGGCAATCTCCCCTTCATCTGAATTTGGCGACTTCTGCGGGCTTGGAGTTTCAGCAGGATTTTGATTTTGAGTTGTAGTTTCTTGAATCGTGATACTGGCTGGTTTACGATCAGTCAGATCGCGCGGCTCAAGACCCATCTTGGCATCGAGTTCTGGTAACTGAGCTTCATCAACTGCACCCTGTCCAACAAGTTGCGCTACACCCTGAGCAATCTCATTGAAGTTCGGAATTGGCTTATCACCTAATGAACATTGAGGAAGGAACTCTTCGGCAACTGCATCCCCAAAGTTGTAAGCAACAGCAGGTCTAAAGATCGCCTGTTGAATCATCATTCCAATGGTTATCTTCAACCACCAGATTGCCAGCTCCCATATTGAAAGGTGTGTCTGTGAAGCTGCTCGAGCCTGACTTCGGCCTTCACGATTCGCAAGAGTCACGAACATAATTGCTTTCGCAATTTGCTCTGACACAAGATTCATTAGTGAGGTAAATACTTGTCCATCGTGCTTACTCTCAAGGAATTTGGCATCTGTTCCATGTGGAACTGCAAGAACCCTCGAGTTAGCCATCTGCATACCAGCAGAGGCGAGTTGCTGCTCAGGCGTCTGTACGATTGGAGTTATGCCATCAGCAGCATAGACAATATCGCCGTTCTGATTTCGTAACTCGACATCAAGAGCATCCTGCGCGGCAACTAGGATTAATCCAGGAACTGCAGCAAACTGAGCAAACCGTAAACATTCAGGCCAGATCGAATTTTTGACATTCCAGGGATTAAACGCACTTCGAATCTGCGAGCGTCCACGTGGATCATTATTATGAGGCTCAAAAGTAGCGATGAAGAATTTCTCTTTGGGTAATAGCTGCTGTTTATCGACAAACCCATTACCGAAGACTGGATACATTCCCATTCCTACGCGGAATCCGAGAATGCCTACCAGATTCATAAAAGTGTCGACAACGAATGTCACACGTCGACGCTGGATAGGATTGATCGACTTGAGAACCAGCTTTGCCCGATCCGGACCAAAGCGAGGAATTTCCCAGGTAAGCTCAGCCACTTTATTGCCATGCGTGAATGCTTCAGTGAGTATCGTTTCGAGGATTGTCACAAATGGTTGCTGAATCCTGGTTAATTGACGCGCACAAAAATCGCTAATCTGTTGAGCTCTCTTAAACTTCGGATCCTTGCTTCGGAACGTTGGACGGGCCTGAATTCCATCTGCCAGCGCTGTCTGAATCATCAACTTCACAGAGCTGGATACATCCGGATCAGTCATCATCAGGTCATAAACATCACGACCCATTAAGCGAGTCAGTTCATCGGCATTATGAGCGAGAGCTTGAGGAGAGAGATTGATAGACGAAAGCATTCCACTCACAACATAGTGCTGTTGTGGATTGGCTTTAGGTGTATTCCCATCGCCAATTCTATTTGGTGGATCCTGCTTCTTTACTGCTCTTTCAGTCATAAAATGGAAATGGCTCGCTCAAATTAATGAGCGAGCCGCATCAGTTCTCGCATTGTGACCGATTATGGTCTGCGCCGGATTAAGAAGACCTCAAGACTCACGATAACTTCCTGTGTACATTTACGGCAAATAACTCTAAATGTCAACAGTATTTTGAGAAATATTTTCAGATTGGGCTTGAACTCCAGGTCTCCACTTGAGAAAACGTCGGCAGGATGTGCATTGAAATTTGAAGACAGTCCGGATTTTAACGGCGCCAATGATAAGAATTGTCGCTGAGGTAGCTCCAATAATCTCACCGCACCGCTTACACTTATAGACTGTGAACTCCATTTCAATCGGTATAGGCATTGGATTAAATGGCACCATAGATCTTGAAGTTCTTTAGACTATCGCGTTCACCCGCGACCGCTGCACCGCCTGATCGCTTTGATCGCTTCTCAAAATAAGCCTCTGCCTGACTATGAGCATCAACCTGATCGTTATTTGCTCCATTAGGAAACATCTCGTGTTCATGAATACACTCTTCAACCCAGGAGTAGAGCTGGGGATGTGGCATAAAGACATCGCCCGCGGCAATCGTATATTCCATCGCGACAGCGCGATCTTCCTTTGAGCCAAGAGGATCAACTGCCATAATTCCAGTGAGTTTCTTTTTTAAGAGCTGAATAACTGCAACGCCATTCGCGCGTTCTTCAATCAATTTCACTCTTGCAGTTGGCCATTTCCTCGATGTTTTAACGATGGCTCTGAGAGTTTCAGGTATATCCATTCGTTCGCGAATGACGTCAAGAAAGAACTTCTGACTTCCCTTACGACCTATCACAAGCCCGACAACGTATGAGGAGTCATTTAGATTCTTGAAAGAACAGTCCCATGTTTGAATGATCTCGTCAAAGGCAGATGGTAGAGTGATACAGGCATAATCTTTATATGATCCATCTTCCTGTTGAACTTGAATTGATGGCATTGGCTGAGTCCTGGTCGTGTAGTATCGCCACCACCATCGCTTGAACATTCCACCGCCAATGGGAACGGGATCCTGTTGAAGCTGTCCAGCAGCGGCAAATGGACCCATCTCTTTCTCAAGAATCTTTGCTTCTGCTTCTGGAAATCGTTCTGGCGCTAAAAGCTCACCTTTCTCTGTACGAGGATCACTCCAGCCAATACACGTGACATGCTTCACAGGTTTGGGTACATATCTAAATGGTAGGCAGAGATGTTCCCAACCACCTTGTTCAAGAACGTAACCCGATAGATCGTTTTGTCGACAGCGCTGCATGATCATTACGTCAACATCAGTAGCAGGATCGATCTTTCGGCTAACCCAGACCTGGCGGTACCACTGAATAGCACTCTTAATCATCGTGTCATTAAGAGCATCTTTCATATTATGAGCATCATCGATCACTCGGCGATTGCCACCTTCGCCAGTTGCCGTTCCACTAACTGATGTCGCGATCCGATAGCCAGCGCGATTGTTCTTATAGTTACTCTTAATATTCTGATCACTAACCAGGTGATATAAGTGCCCCCATCGTCTCTGATACCATTCACTCTGGATAACAGCACGACAAGCAATATTGTCCCGAAGAGTTAGATCGCCAGAATATGCAGCAAAGAGCCAGCGTAAGGTTGGTTCATGGATCCACTCCCAAGCTGGCCAGAGAACCGAAACAATCGATGACTTACCATGTCGAACGGGGATATTGATTAAGAGTTTGCGAATCTGGCCTAATCGAATTGCTTCAAGATGTTCACAGATTGCTCCTATATGAATTCCATCTTTAAATGGCTGTCCAGGATTAATAATTGGCCATGCTTGTTTGACGAATTCATATAGAGAGACTTCCGCTTTAACTGTGTTCTCCGGATCGGGAGGTTCTGGTCGAGCAATCGATTTATATTCTTTGATCTGATTAGAATCCTTCAGTGCAAGTTTCTTCGCCTCACGCTGAAGCTTTAAGTCATCAACAAGTTTATTGTATTCCAGAGTGCCGTGTTCCATTTCTAACCTATGCGCTCAACCATCTCGATCGTTTCTTCTTTGATTTTGGCTTCGATTAGATTGTCAGTATTCGCCTCTGGTAATTGCTTCTGCTTATTGAATGTCTGCTCTTTAACCAATTCCCAGCGCGCGCGAAGGACATCACCTTTTCCATAGCCGGCATCGATCAATGCTTGTACGGCTAATTTCAGTTCGATATTTTGATCCATTAATCGCTTGAGAGCCTCAAGCGCAATATTCACTGCACTCTGATTCTGATCGGCAATAGCCTGTCCATCAGGAGTAGTCTGGGCAATGAGAGTAGGCTTATCAACTCCAGTGAGTTTTGCTTCTCTTTCATCTAACTTAAGACAGAATTCGGCCGCTTTAAGATCGCCATCCATTGCCTTTGGAAAGTATCTTTTACGTAACTGATCATAGGAATATAAACGCTTAAGGCGAATCTTCTCAGCATTCTCCATCTGCTGTTCTTTTAAGCGCTTGAAGAGGATCCTTATATCGGTATTGATAACTGTCAAACTGACCTTGAGAGCTTCTGCGATCTCGCGGGAGTTCATTCCAGCGATAAGAGACTGAGATACCTTTAGCCGTCTCCCCTCGACGGTTAAGAGTTTGCCAGGCTGTGCTGTTTCAAAAGTACCTATCATTTATACTTAGCAGTCTTCTTCGGTTTCGCCCATATCAAAATCATTTGGATATTCTTTATGCATCACTTAAGCCTTCGCTTTCTTTGGCTCTAACTGATTCACAAAACCAAGCTGATCAAGCTGGGTATGAATCTGTAACCAGTCCTCTTTGGAGTCTGGCATTCGGTTATGCGTCTCAAGGAACTCGCAATAGAGATGCGTTACATAGACCATGGCCATAAAGGCAGTCGAGGTATTGATGATCCGCATTGAATCCTTGGCTTCGATAATAGCTTTCGCAATTTCTGGAAACTGCTCTTTGGCTCCAATCAGATGTAACTTGGATCCATTGGTAATCTCCTTTAGGCAGCTCTTTAGAGACTCCAATTCCTTCGGCAGAAATAGCAGGTCAATCGACTGCATAACTAATGCTTGATCAGAGAACGCTTTGAGGTCGATTGGTTTGAAAGCCTCAAAATAAGTGTCATCAATTCCGGCATATTGCTTGAGAGCAATGTCCTCAATCTCTTCCCAGATTTTCTTGAGCTGGCCAGGATCATCTTCACCGACGATCGAGTTATGCGAGATACGAATAGCAATCTGTTGCTGTCGGGAAAGGTTTCTATTGGTATAGATATAGAAGTGGTACTTCTCTCCCGCTTCATGGCCTGCTCGAATGCGATGGTGTCCACTAAGGACATAGATTTTGTTATCTTTATCGATCCAGCAAAGCGGCCAGGATGATGACGCTCCATCGGCTTTGATATTCGCTACGAGTTGCTGAAATTGCTGCTTCTTCATGAAACGTGGGTTATCTTCAGCAAAGATAAACTCCTCGAACGTGCCTACACCTAATCGAAAAGGTTTTTGGTACTTTTCGAATGTAATATTAAGAGGAATCAGGCTACTTTTGAATTCGCTGAGCTCGGTGTCTTGCTCGCCCATTTTGACCACCATTCTTGATAAAACTGCTTCATTCCCTTATTTGGCCAATCGGCATAATAAGTGAGAGCACCTACTTCCCTTTTGATGCACTCCATATAACTTCGATATTTCATTGATGATTGGCGATGTGTCCAGGCGGTTGTGATTACACCAACCGATTTTAGAAGGTTTGTCTTCTCCAACTCAGCGCGCATTTCATTGCTGAGAGCAATCATCGCGATTAACTTTGAGGCTAGTTCATGTGGTTTTGGCTCGATCGGAAAGTCTGATAGCAGATACCAGATTCGTTTATTAATGAAGTCATGACGAATCCGGCTCATCTCAATAAAGCCAAGAACTTTTCCATCGGCGAGAACGGCAAATCCTTGCTCGGCTGAGCAGAAGTCTATGTGCCTGGCAAGGAAGAGTCCCTTGTAATACTGAACATCTGCAGTACTAAAGACACCAGTGGGATGTGAGTTTTGAAGGATTAACTTCTCAAGAGAAAAGTCGCCTGAACTGCCAATGATGATTTGCTTGTCATTAAAGACTGAGGCATTCTTGGCAATAAAACTTCTGATATTCGCATTAATCGAGCTTGCAAACATTACCTAATCATCGAACTTCGGTTTGTGGACTGGATAAATATGTCTCTTCTGATGACGCGGATAATCGCGCTTTAGATCTTCGATCTCTTGTTCCAGGGCCTTGATCTTCGCATCATCTCTTATGGATTTAATTAATAAGTCCTGAGCTCTCTGACGTTCTACCCGCTTCTCGTATCGGGACTTAATTAAAAGAAAGACGCCGGCAATGATTCCACCGAGGATCGTATTTAGGATTGTAATCAACCCGCGTTCAGTATCTCCGGAAAGAAGAAAAATAAGCGGTTTCCCCAGCTCACCAACAACTACGAAGAGAATCCAGGCGATGAAGGCGTCAAGTAGTGCTCGCATAGTTATTGGCGTCCTCTCTTGGCTAAATTGATTCTCAGGCATTATGGACCTCCGTGCGGTCTTTCCAGGATTGCCCTCGATATTCTTATTACTTATGCTTCCGGTTCAGGTTGAATAATTGTCTCAGGGTGAGATTCTTCGATCACTGGCGCTGGACTGGACATAGAGTTGAGAATCTTTGCCTCGGCATCGATGACCGATTTACCGAGCGAAAGCAATTCTTCTCTTGTCTGTCCTGTATGATCAAGAAGACGTTCCCAGATTTGCTCTAGTTTAACACCATCTTCATGGCTTTCTTCTAACCATTTCACCACCGCGGAAGAGTCGATTTGAAAATGTCCTGACATTGGTATTCTCCTTTTTAGAAAGGTGGGTGCAGGTTTTTAATCTGCACCCATTAGGTGCTCGTGCAGGGAAAAGATTTAACTGACCTTTGGAGCCACTTGCTGTGACTGTAGTGCCTTCTGAAGATCAGTAACGGCACTCGTCAGTCGACTCAGAGTATCATTGATACTGGATGACGGCTGCTGGTTCGAACCCCCATGATGTGTTCCACAAGTCGCACAGGCTCGATCATCAGAATGACGTACCAGATTCTGTGAGGATACAGTGATCGCTCCCGCAATGCCCGCCGTCGCCGTGGCCAGGATAACTTTCAGCGCATTATCGAAATCCAGTGATGAGTTATTCACCCGGTTGGATAACTTCATCCCATCGATGCCCTGTTGTCGGCCATCGATATTATTCTCAAGAAACCTCTCTTGGGTTTCATCATCTTCGGCATTTGCCGCGGCTGTGGCATTTCCTATAACTCCATCTGACATAATTAGCTCCTTTTAAACTTAACTTGGAAAACGTGAACGAACTTTGAAACTCAACGCTGTCATTGCCATAGCGGGCAAACTCACACCGATTTGGAAATTATCCAGCAGAATTCGAGTTAATAGTTTCCACCAAGTAATGACAGCGAAACTCTTATTGATTGGCTGCGATATTCGCTGCGATCTCTGCCTGATTTGCAATAAACGCCTTATGATCATCAGATAGATTGCCAAAGAACTGATTAACAATATCGGCCCAACTCATCTCAGGATTCTGAGACTTAAAGTGATTAATCAAGGCCGCAATACCACCAATGATGACGGGTGAATTCTGAAGAATCTCGAGGGTGATAGCCTCTCCAACTGGCATAGGTATATTAGAACTCATATCCCTTAACTCCTTCTATGCAGGATTTCCAATTAGATGGATCCGTAATATCAATGCATATTTCTATCGACGTTGGCAGTTGAGACTTCAACAAGGTGATAAGCGACTGAACTGTAGCCTGAGCTGAGGCGACAATTGTATGAAGTTGCTGATCTCCAATAGAGGCAAAAACAGGATCGTTAAAAAGTCCGGCAATTTGTTGGCCTAAATTTAGAGCCTGAAGAATTGGTGGTCCTGTAAAGTTTGTATTATCGGTAATGATCTTCCCGGCCTGTTCTTCCAAGTCGATTGACTTGCCCCAGATCTCATTAATAGCATTCGACTGAGAGTTAAGTTGCGCGATCTGGTCATGGCGCTGTTTATCAGTTAGAGTCTTATCGGCCTTAAGTTGCGCCAATTTTGTGCGATAGACATTCATGTAGGTATCCATCGCGGTACGACCGGAAAACCGAATATCATCCACATATTTCAGAGCCTTCTGTTGTGGGGTCTGCTGAACTTGCGTTGATGGTTTTGGAGTTCCACATCCATATTGAGGGATTAAAATCATAGAGCATAATAGAAATACGAGAATGATCTTTGTGGCCTGGCCAAAGTTTCCTGGTGTTGGCGCATTTGGATCGTATGGTTCTTGGGCAGACGATCCATCAGGGTTATATGAATGTGCGATGATCGCTACGATTCCCTGAACGAACACAATCCCAAGCGCAATCCAGGGTTTTACTTTGTCTGACGCAATCGGAGTCGCCAGGTTTAGAAGATGAACGAGCAATGCACAAATCTGAATCAAAACATTTGTTTTTCGAGTCATTTGACCTATCTCCTATTTTTTAACTCATTAGCTAAATTCATATTGTGACTAACGGCATACCAGTGAGCTCCAGCAATCCCATGAAGCATTGCTTCATAGATTCGGGCATCGATCTTTTTGTGTGTAAACCCAAGTCTCATAATAACTGGCAATGTGGCCAAGCCAGCATCAATACCAATTGCAGTGGGAACGCTCAATTGACGTTTGCTATTTTTTGCGATACCAGTTTCGATGCAGCCAAATTTCTGACAGTGGAGTTGAGATTCAATATCGGCAGTCACGCTCGCCGCATAATCCGCCATCGATAGGATGCACCAAACTCCACAATGAACATCGGGTTGTGTGGGTCCAATATGACCCTGAATAGTCTGTTGCCACGGCATGTTCTGGGCTATTTTCGATTGATCAAAATCTCGAGCTGAGATAGGAGCGACATTAAGATGTGGCACCTTAAGCAATTTGGGTTTGACTGCATCGATCCCATTGCCATTAAATTGCACTTTGGGCATTTCCAGGTGAACGACTTTTGTACTGGCCATCTGTCCATAAGCGGCTCCAAGGAATCCAAAGAGACAGATCAATAGGGAGAGGGTCTTTTTCATAATGGTACCTCGCTTGAAGATTGGTCTATGATGAGTGCTTCAGAAAGAATTCGTTCGAAGGTCACAGCTAATCCGGCAATAGTTGCGGCCGAATCCTGGCCATTAATAATCCTGCGACACTCGATATACGCCTTGCAGATTTCCTCAAGAGCTATTGGAGTTTGATCATTCAGATAATCATTGAGAGATTTGCCAGTGAATAGACCTTGACGCATTCCAAGGGATGCAATCTGATATGCAATCTCCGGCTGGCAGGCAAGTTCAGGATCATTGACGAGATCCTGATTAATTAGGCGACCGAGTTTTAAGTAATTGTCTTTCCACGTTAACTGAATGTAACCGCGGCCATAATAGACAAGTCCGGTCTTCGCATCTGGCATTCCATAAGATCGACCCTTCCCTTTTCCAAACTCCTCGCGCGGTAAGAATGTATGCGCCGTTTCCCATTTGATCGTTGCTAGAAGATAGGCATGTTTCTCAAGAACTAATGGCTCCTTGAACTGATCATCGGCATTGATAAATCCAAGGACTTGTCGGAGTCCCGCTGGCTGAATATGTCCAGGAAACGCGCGTGGATAAGCAGATACGGTTTGGTCGACATTATACATATCGACCTCCACTCATCCGGAAAAATGGAGCGCTGGCCTTCAGTGACGAAGGTTTTCCTGACTGGTTGTCAGTCGCATCAGCGTAAATGCTTCCAGCGCTTAAAATCTGTGCAGATATATAGGTGGGCACTGAGGAGAGAGTTGTCATCTTTTTGGCCGCAGAATAAAGAAATTTACGATCGCCTCCCAAAAACTAAGTAAAAGGTCTTTAAATGTCAATATAAAAGTGTTAATGTATACGCAAAAATCAATACATTTCTGATTTCTTTAGGAGAATTTATGAGTGCTGAGGTCGAATCATCAATCGAATCATCTGAGGTCAAACATCGGAAGAGTCAGATACTTATCAATAATTGTTGCCAGCATATAGAAGCGGCTATTCTAAAATGTTTTCCAGAATACTATTGGGAGCACTGGATGGTAGTTGAAGATTCTCGGTATGAGCCATTGGCCGGAAAACCGCTGATGATAATTCTCGGTTTGGGCTATCGCTCAGTCAGAGATGATGTGATTCGATCAATAGCAAAGAAGCATCCGGAAGTGCTGATCATCTCGCTTTTTAATATTGGCCGCCCTGGCTTTCGAGCAATACTCGAGGATACATTCACGCCGTTTCATATCGAGCTTCTAAATTTCGTAAAGGGATTACCGGCGTTAATAACCTGTGATTGTGCAACTCAGCCAAAGAGTTTACAGGCATCGCAGATCCTCGAGCGCGCGAAAGAAGTTATCTATCGTCGTTATAAAGAGGCGCCACTAAATCTCTGGACTGTGGCAGATGAACTCAAGATTACGGCATCCCAGCTTTCAGCCTTTTTGAATCGAGGGGCAGGCATCAGTTTTCGAGCATTACTGCAGGGAATCCGGATCGAGAAAGCAAAAGAGTTGATGACGTCACACCCGCAGATGTCAATTAAACAGATAGCATATTCTGTGGGATTTTCTGACACGCATTATTTCTCACGATGCTTTCATAAAGTTGTCGGAGTGACCCCGACCGAATATAATAAGGGCAATGGATAAACGATATTATCTTCGGGCTCGTATCTGGGGTATGACCTCTCTTGAAATTGATAAGATGAGGGAGGATACATCTATCAAAATTATTTGTGCAGTTCAGCAGGTGGCAGATCGCTTGAAGAAAACCTATCCAGATATCGCAGATCGAATTTTTACAATTGAATCCTATACAAACGCTTTTCCGGATAAATCGGAAATCCTTGTACGACACGCTGACCAAATTGTCATAGACGAACCTGATGGAAAATAATAAAGAGTCTTGGGCCACATCTAGCAATTCGGATCCAGTCTCGGATCTCAAGAGGTCCATAGAAAAGGCATTCGAATCTGTCGATAGCATTGCTTACTCCGATTGGGATATTTCCAGATCTGGGAGAGACAAGACGTCGTTTTCATTACTCGACGTTAAATCTGGTAAGATCATCAGCCCTAACTTTGATACTGAAGATGAACTGGCCAATTGGATGATGCAGAATTGGAGAAAACTTCATCTTGGAACTCACTGAAGAAAACATTAAGGCATTCATTTCCTGGCTCTACGATCAGGATGGATTCACCGAGTCGATGGTTCGATCAGTTGAGAGTTTTCTCAGAAAAATTAGCGAGACACATCAAAACGCGGACCAATTCTCAATGAGACTCCAAGGTATGCATTACAACTTTAGCTTTAAGACTTTCCCGGATTTTAAGATCACTGAACTTAACAAATCACTGCAATGTGTCGATAGCGATTTATGATATAATTCCACCTATGGGATTGATCCTTCTTATCATTGGCTTGGCAGTCGGCTTCACGATCGGCTTCATTCTGAACTGCCAGCCTGGATGGAAGGAACTGCTCTCGCTCCGAACCTCAATCAAGTTATACCAGCAGGTCTTCGGCAAATATCCTGACGACGATCTCAAAAAGTTTTTAGATCCTTCTTGCATCGACAAACCGCGCCCCGCTGTTGACTGGAGTAGCGACCAGCCTATCGAAGTCACTTATACTCCAGTCCAGCATAAACGGATCGCTCCAGATCAGTGGCAATGGAAAGCCGAGGAATGATGATCACTACGATAGATTCTGTACCTGATTTAAGCAATTTTCGCGATCAGACAATTTTGCAGTTTAATGTATCTTGGCTAATGTCCGATCAGATCACTGCTTTAATCGGTAAACTGATCTCAATTGATGGAGTGGCTGGTATCTGGCAAATAAAAAAGTGCGAGACTCGACTTCCTGGATTCACCACCGTAACTCTTTATGGATATGCTCCATCTAATGAGAAAACCCAGCAATCAAAATGAATTATATAACCATCATTAATCCAACACCACGCGAACTCCCAGTCCAAATAACTGTATCCTCACCACTGGATAGATATGTATCTCCTAATGCGCTAGAATTGCCAGTACAGATTTCCATTAGTTGTCCTGTGCCGCCAACTCCAGTTTCTGATTTGCAATTGCTATCCCTTCGCTATTAGCGAATTTCTTTGTGCAATTTTTTATTTCCTGATTTTTCCACTCGCTTCATACGCATATTTTTGTTTTGGATATTTCGACAAGAGCGCTTATATGTGCCTGGCGCGCCAGCGCATTGCGACCCCCTTTAGCGAGCTAACGATCCACCCCTGGCACTAGCCTGGCGCGGGTTAGGTAGGGGAGCGTGTCAGGTAATCGGAGCTCGGTCGTATTAGGTAACTACCTGATACTGCGCGAGTTACGGTCATTTTGATACGTCACTTCGACTAATTCACTCAAAAATGTCGAATAGACACACAGATTTGTTACCTTCGGTGACGATTAACCAGAATCGGGTCAGTTCGACTCAAAACCGGTTAATTGACCGTCTTTAAACATATCCACTCGTCAGGTAATATCTTGATAAGTGTACATAATAAGACGTTTAGATACAGTAAGATAGGGATTATCTAGCGTAAGCTATTACAAATAAAGCGTTTATCGTGACTTATGGCATGACGGTTGTATATAAGGTAGGTGACTCTAAACGAGTTCGGTCTCTGACAATCCATTACCTATAAACCTGACTGTCTCATATTGTACGTCATTCTGACAGGAAAGACGGTCAGGTAATGACAGGTGACTGGGTTCGACCGTTCTTTGACAATCGAAGTACCACGACCGAAATCACATCTTAAGTATCGGAGATAATCACATGTCAACCAATACCAATATCGTTAACGTCAACGCTCTGTCTTCTGATAAGGCTGCTGAAATCCGGCGACGTATCGAGGAAAAGCGGGCACAGAAGATTGACACTGAGGTTAAGGTCGAGATCGCGAATGAGCAGCTTGGCGAGCAGATCAAAGACTTCGCCACGCAGATCATGGCCAAGTGCGATCAGTACATCATGTGTGTCGAGGAAGGCCGTCTTGAGGAGCTGCCCATGGACGCAGGGCTTCCGGCAATCTACAAGGAGCTCAACAAGCGCGTCACTTGGATTAAGGACAATTACAAGTTTATTAAGACGGGCGAGCACACAAACTTCAAGAGAGCTGGGCTGCAGAATCCGGTTCTGGCTGAAATTATCGGCGAGTAGTTAAACCTTAACATCGGTTAGCGGGTCCGGTTTGGTGTCCCGGACCCTTTGTCATTTTACAGGAGCGCGACATGGATACGTTAACTCTTATCAATGGATACAATGAAGCAGCGAAGGTACTAGGCCAAGCAAAGATAGATGCCGTTCATGATGCCCAAGCAATTTATAGTCAGGTCTATCGAATTGACGAGTATATAAATGGGCAGATCATGGCATTGCTTGCCGAGCTGAAAGGCTAATGATTCCCATAGGCGAATGACCAAGGGGAGCGGGTTGCCACCGACTCCCCTTTTCTTATGCCCAGGCGATGCCAGGCGATGCCAGGCGCGCAGCTAGAAGTGTACATTAAGCGAGCTGGATCCTGGCAGCATAGCGCGCCGGCGCAGCCTTGCCCGAGTAAGTAGCCAGGTGTACAGGCGCAGCCAGCTTGATCTTGCAGGCTATTCACGGCGCGCATTAAGCATTCATGGGCAAGCATAGATCTACGAGCGCTAATCGAACCAAGGGCGCTTAGCAAATCATCAGGCAATACTTTAAGAAGGAGCAGCGAATGAAAGCACGAAGAATAGATGGGCAGGTTATAGATATTCAAACTGGCCAGCAATTAACCGGCAAGGCGCTGGAAAGCATCACGATTACTTGGGCTGATATGAAAGGCGGGATCGGAGTCAGGTTCGATGACTGGCTCTTCGAGTGTGTGCTTGTTAGGCTTAGCCCAATTGATCCCGTAAATAGCTCACGAAATCATCAAGCTATTAACAGTCTAAAAGAATTTCTAGACTATAACGTTCGAGTTAAGCAGCAGCGCGTGGAGATCCTGGAATCACGGATCGCGGTATTATCAGAAGTGCCAGCGGATCGCTTTGACGCTCGGGCGTTTGAGCAAGCGCTATCTCTCAAAGAAGCTGATCTGCAGAAAGTCAAGTTAGAGCTCGAACAATTCAAATCCTGGCGCGATCTGATCACCAGCCAATTCTAGAATCGATTCTACATTTGTAGCAATATGCTTTTTATGTTGACGCATCTCTACACGCTTGTGTATAGTTGCCAAAGTCCAGCAAAACAGCAATATCAACTCTACACAGCTTTGTATAGTTACGACCTATGGAACGATTCTCAATTAAGCAGGCAGCAAGTAGGCTCGGCGTTATTCCTCGCCGCGTCTACCAGTTCATCGAACAGGGTAGGCTTGTCGCGCAAACTGATGAGTTCTCAGGCAAATTATTCATTACCGGCGATCAGCTTACCAAATTCAAGCGCCTGGATCGATCGCCAGGTAATCCCAATTTCAAGCAAAAGACATCTCTACACAGCGATGTAGAGTTAGACGCAGAGTCCACTGATACCGCGAGAACTTTTGAGCCTGATCCGGAAAGCAATTGGGCTCGCGCTTTTGACGATTAATAGGCAGCATAGAGATATGATTAAGCCATTTGATAGCAGCTAATTAGCTAAATATGACATTCGCTGTCATATTTGCAGCAGATGCGCGCGCGGCGGCTTGGGGCAAAGCGCAATTTTAAAAAGATCACGGGCGATTCTCAGGGTCAAATACCAGGTAAAAAAGGTCAACGCAGAACGATCTACGACTCATCGTACAACAAAATAGTGCACAATCATCCAATTGAGCCTTAATGACACAGGGAGCGGGTATATGAGCCATATAGAAACACGAGCGAAATAGGCTTATAGGTATATCCCTGACGTAAGGTAATCCTAAGGAATAAGGGCAGATAAAGGCTATTAGTCTGAGTTGATTTCATAAGCTAATCTATGTTAAAGTGTCCTCGGTTTTTGTGTACATTTAGGGACATTTACGGAGCTATAGAGCGGAGGGTAAAGCAATGGCAGATCGGGATATGGATGCTCTCAACTTAAATGAGCCAGAAGAGGCAAGTCCGCGTGATCTGGCAAGTTTCTGCGGTTTAGAGGCTGGTAAATGCGTAAGGAATGGGTCTGCTGATAGTGCCAGGTACTACGCTCGATGGGCAGCACATTATGGATTTGAGGCATTGCTCAAAGAAGAGAGGGATAATGATCATGGGTTATAGACCACCGCGACCGCCATTACGTGTTAGAGATATCTTTCCGGCACCACCCTGCCCTGATCCTCCAGGCGATGGACGTTGTAAATCTTGTGGCGCTCCCCTCAGTAGGGAGTTCGTCATTAAAGGTCACTGCGGTTACTGCGGAATCACGATCCATCAACGGCAAGTTCCACGTGAAACATAGGCGAAATTATGAAATCAAACACAGTTCATAAGAACCAAGCGGGCTCGATTCCTTGTGGCGTCGATAGAGGCTACAACAAGATTAGAGCAAAGCAGATCTTCGTCACTTCCCACGATTGGCGCGTTGTCACCTGCAAACGTTGCCTTCTCACAATAAGCAAAAGCAAAAAGAGCAATAAAGGAGCATAAAAAATTATGATTATCGAGATTGATGGAGTTCAAACTAGTGACGTCCAGGTGGCGAAAGTCACCTTCCAGAAATGCGATGAACTTCCATTTGACTTCAGCTTGGTTTTTGGAGCGGATCATTCGATTAAGGCTGAGGCTGAAATGGATGGCGAAATGCTTGATTTAACACCATTAATTGGTTCTCTCAATATCATTGAAATGTTTAAAAATCGTGAGGGAGCATCGGCAAACGCTACCGGAGGTTTCTAATATGTCGTTGCAAGACTTCGATTCCCTTCCCGATGATACGACCGTTGACACTATCACCGCAGTCCTCAGAGCCGCGCGCCAGTCATTTACCAATGAAGAGACTCTAATAAAAGCCTGCATTCTCTGTGATACCGAATACCATATACCGGTGGAAGCCTCCGACCTGGCTGAATACAAGAGTCCGGATCGGCGCAAGATCCAGGAAGTCTTTCCTTACCTTCCTTCTGGCGATCGCGAGCTCCTCATCTCTGGCATCTGTGAGAAATGCTTCGATGATTATTGCGAGGAGGATGAAGACTAATGGCCGCGATTAATCCCGCAAAGCTTTATTCAACTGTCTGGGGTCTCTCAATGTCCGTTGTGAAGCCGATCCGAGTTGAATTATTGGCCAGAGCCAAAAATGGACGGATCGAATTCCCTCTGCAGGAGAGCTCGTTAAAGATTTCCAGGCAGATCATCAACTTTCGCCAGTTAATTGTCCAGATGGCCTACAGCGATCTTCAGAATATGCTTGATCACGCAGATAAGCCAGAACAGATCAAATATATCCAGGATGGCGTGGCTTTCTCCCATAAAAAGCTTGATGAAGCTATCGAATTTCACCGCGGACTCTTTGCTGAAATACAGCTCTGGAAGAAGACCAAAAAGCCTTTTCCTCGAGCCTTTGAATCAGTCGAATTTGTATAGGAGCATTTATGCCAGCACCAGATGACGATGCAGAAGATCGAATCTACAAATGGGAGATTGGCCCTTCAATCGACCGCGATTATGACTTTAATGTGACCGATGATGATGATCGAGCAGCTCAAATCCTTTATGAGATCGCTGAACACGAAATCGACAATCTGTTACCTGGCAAGTCGACTACGATAACCATTAAGCATAACAAGATCGAACCAAAACCTAATTCCTGAAAGCGCTTTCACCAATTTCAAAAGGAGATAATCACATGGGCTATGAAACTTACCATCAACTCTACATTGACACCAATAATGAAGCCATCTGGAAGGCGATTGACGAGGATCCGACATATGCGGATGTCAAATATGCTGTCGGTTCTGATGGAACTAGCGGCGATAGCTGTAAATGGTATGACCACGAGGTAGATATGAGGCGCCTCTCGGCCCAATTTCCAGATGTTCTTTTCACCCTTAATGGCTCTGACGAAAATAACGAGGACATCTGGATCGAATACTATAAAGGCGGCAAGATGCAACGGTGTCCAGCCATAATCACTTTTGATGAGTACGATGAATCAAAGCTAAGTTAAGGAGCAATTCCATGTCAAGCATTCTATTTAACCTAGGCGAATACAAACACTTTGAAGAGAAAAGCGATCTGCTTAAACATCTCTACAACAGTTCGCGTCCATATACTCAGCAAGATTTGCCAGCGAGCGTGGGAGAATTTCTTTTTGAGCTTAACGCTGAAGCATATGCAGAAAGATATGCTGAGAACGCAGAGACCGGAAGTGAAATTGAAGAAGCGCGCGCCAATCTGTCATTTGATCCCTCTGATTATGACTTCGGCAAGGTCACTGACTGGAATAACCTGCTTCAAATCTATGATCTTCTTAAGCGAATTCGTTATCAATGCGATGAATTCCACGAGGGACATCCCGCAATGGATCGCTATGAGATTCTTCAACTGATGATAACTATCCTCTCTCAAGTGCTCATAAATAAGATGAAAGCCGGAAGTGAGTTTAACGACATTCCCGCTAAATACTATACGTTCTCGGCGGCGACTGACAAAGAAACCCTTTTTTGACCTTTTGGGGTATACATATTATGCAAAATACAGCAGAATTGGATAAGAGTCTGACAGACCATCCTGGAACTATTGGTGGTGGCGCCGTCGTCAAGGTCTGGAATGAACCTGAAGGCAAGTTCTACACGATCCAGCGTGAAGACAGTTCAACTTTCCGGCTTCAGATCTTCCATGATCGGCAAGCATTAATCAACCGCCTTTCTGAGCTATTAGCAATCTTCAGAACGAAATTTGGAATACCTAAGAGCTGCGATCCTGGCGTTTATATTCGAGCATTAGGATACCGAACTGCCGCAAACGACATTGAACACATCTCTGTGGCTCATCTTCTGCTACGGCTTCCAGAAATCTCTCCTGATGCTGCGGTAATTACCAATGACGATATTAACGCCTGGCTTGAACCTCTCGGTCTCTATTTCGAGCCAAGGGAAAGTGAGCAATCCCAATGAAGCCACTTTATGCAAATACCTGTGGTGATTGCGGGAACCGAATAATTTCCAAGTCTATCTGGACACTTCCATTGCTCTTAATTTGGCACGATCTCAACGTTCATGGACTTCTATTCACCGATGCCTGGAACCCTCGCAAGATCATCAGTCGCCACCATAAAACAAGACAACGAGAAAGAGAGGGCAAATAATCATGACCAAAGAACAAGAGATCGAGCAGGCAAGACGGCAATATGACGCTTTAGGGCAATCATGTGATCGATTGCTTCAGGCTCAGATCAAAGCTCAATCAACCGGCAACTGGCCTCTCTTCAAGAAGATCAGGGATGCTCACTCGCGAGTGGTCCAGCGCCGGCGCTACCTGAAGGTTCTAATAGAAGTTTTACCAGGAATCCAGGGACAAGAGCCAAATCCGCGTTCAAAGTCTTTTTGGCGTTAAAGCTGACTTGATTTTGTAAACATTTAGTGATATATTAAGACAATACCGGACATTTAAGCTCTAGAGCCGGTATTCAGCCTCAAGTTCGATTTCGGCGGAGTTCCAATGACAGGCAATCAGCAAATACACACACAGAGATTGTCCTCTGATTACCTGCTGGGACTCCGCTCTGAGTTTCCCCTGGCGGGAAGGTCTATCCGAATCCATAAGCAAAGGAAAGGAGAGTGCGCATACAACCAGGTGGGCGCTATAGACTTCACCGATGTCCTGGGCATTTACGCGGAAAACTGCCGTAGTGGTTTCCCTGAGTCCAGATCGACATCTGCCGAGATGCGTCCTGAAATGGTTTCTGGAGCTGTGATGCTTGAAAACGTAGAGCATCGCCAAGGGTTCACAGGCATGAGGTCGGTTGCTCGACCGGTTTGTGAGAATCGTAAATCCCCGCGCTCCATGGCCAAATTTAATCCCATAAGACTTTGGGATCGCACAACACTCTTTGACAAAGTGCCGGAGCTGGAATCCAGAGAAGTACACGCTGAAGTCTTGTAAAAGACGAGTCAGCCTGGAAACACAGTGAAATCGGCCACGTCTCAGGAACAGAGCTCTTAAACTCACCTGAGGCCCATTTCGCCGTCATCGCGAACGGACACCGGAGAAAATAGTATCCGGGCCAAGCCGGTCTAACCACGGTAGCGATGAGTCGGGCGACGTATGCGATTTTTTCGTTGACCATGTGATTACGACAAAGCAAGTAGTCGACAGTTTGGCTTTATATGGGAGATCGGACTATCGAAGCGGTCTCCCATCTTTTTTTAATTTGCTTATGGATTTCGATAGACCGCACAAATCAAATTTCAATGGAGTCAGGAGACAGACCACCATGCAAAGAACCGGCAAGTATATATGTTATTTCCTACAGAGTGATACGAACAAAGAATTTGACTCGCTGCAGTTAGCATTAGAGGCTGCGAGAAAATACGTGGGGAATGCTGCCTATACTAAACCATTCCCACACGAAGAAACATATTTGTTCGGTCCTGGCGATGGTACAACTAGCGTCACAGTCCGGGAAAAAATCATATTCTAAAATTAGAAGCACATATGTCCCAAACTATAGAGATTCTTGAAAAGCAGATCGAGGAGCTGAGGTTTCAGCTTCAACAAACGAAGGATCGTGAAGCGAGTCTCCTCAGATGGATTAAAGAGATTCGTGATTGGGTAGAGGAACAAGAGGCTTGTATCCAATGCGATGACTTTTTATATTGTGAAAAGCATGCATTCAATGGTTACAAGATCGATGTGATGGGTGCTTATGAGTCCTACCTGATGCTGCTCCAGAAGTTCAAGAAAGTATCATACAAAGCAAATCAGGCAATAGAGTTCCTAACCTGGCTCGATGAGTTCATATCAAGCGAGACCGCTACAGTTCAGGCAATCTCCACCGTCGAACTAATTCGGGAGCGAGTAACACTGATCAAAGAACAGATGGAGTTTAATGATGACACTTCAGCAAATAAAGGCTAGAGAGCAGGTCGCTCACTTCTCTTTTGCCGACGTTAATAAGTGCTTTATCGCAATGGGATTTCATCACGTCACAAGTATCTATGGTGGCATTCAGAGTGAAGCTGGGATCCATATCTATGCGAAGAATCGTTCCAGAATCCTGGCGATCAGGAATGGCAGCGACGGAATATGGTCATTCTATCACGAATCAGGCAAGGCATTTCTTGATCGAATGATCGGCGTTAAGAGTGAACTGGAGAAACTCACATGACAAAAGAGCAACTCGAGAAGTTTATTAAGATTCGCAACGAATCACCTTTCAATTCCAATATGCAATTTCAAATTGATGCTAATGCGGCCGGTTTCGATAACAAGGAATTAGGCGAAGCTCAGAAGATCGACTTCAATGATGGTTATGGATGGCAATGGATAACGCCCCATGGCCGCTTGATCGAGTCACCTGCAGGCCGGCTTACCCTCTTGAATTAGGAGACTGATATGAAAGACCTTGATGATTACCTGGCCCTGCAGAACAAAATCTTCAAATACTTTGGCTATCAAGAAGACTGGCGAGTTATTCCAATCGATGATCGACGCCAGATGTATTGGTCAATCAACGGTCCTTTAGATTCTTCACAGACGGAGATTATATACCACCAGGACCGCGACACGGTAATCGCGCAGGATGGCAATCACTATTGTGACACGCTTTACACTCAGCGCTTCTTACCAAAATGGGTCTATGAAGGTCCAGATTTTACCATGGTTGCAGTCAACACTCACGTAGATGGCAATCAATTCCTTGCAATCTTTGATAACGCGAAACGAGTTCAGCTATAGATGGAGGCTACACAATGAATTCTCTTCTTAACCCGCACGAAACCGAAACTGATCCTACTCTTCTCGATGATTACGTTGCCAAGATGATGAAGCTCTCAGAGAAGATTCATTGTCTGGCCTGTGGCGAGAGCATCTGCGATGAATGCTTTAAGAAGATGATGGATCGCATTGCTGAGGGTGAAAAACCCATCCGGACAGCAACGAAAAAGACCCAGCGATCGAGACTGGAAACGTCTCTCGATAATCCAGAGCGTCTAAAGATTTACCTTGAAGGATTTCCTACAACCGCTCGATTCCCGCGGAAAAACCAATCGCTTAATCCAATCGCGCAGTTCCTCTCCGATAAGCTGAGCGAAAGAGTTTGCGTCGATCAGGCAGAAGCCTGGATTGATGGCGCAGATGAACTCATCGAATTACCCAATTGGGCTAAATGGCTCATGATCTCAATTCAAAAAGAGGATGGTTATATCAGCGTCGGCACAGCGGCCAAACTGGTCGGATCGTGGGTATCAGAGGAACTTCGGGAAAGAGCGCGCGACGTCGTGAACGAGCTGAACACGAAGATCCAAAACATCGCTAATAGCCTGTGCTATATGCTTGGAAATGACGATTTCTCTCAGGCATCATCACTTAATGAGCTTCCGAACCTGGCTCACAAACTCAAACAGCATCTGATTATCCTGAAGGATTATGAGTCTCAGCTCTCGCTGATTAGCGGTATTCACCAGTCTTCGAATTGATCTCGAAAACGTCACGTCGACCGATGCAGTTATTCTCTACGCCAACAGCGCGGTACGACGTGACTTTTTTTGCTGGTTTTCCGTAAACATATCAACACACAAAATCTATTACTCCTCACAGAAAGAATAGGTCGCAAATGGCAAATAAAGAACCTGATGCAAGTCTCTATGAAACCGAAGCGATGATTGCGTCCCTGAAACAGTTTCGTCAATTAACACCTAATCGCGAGCTGCAACGCTCATTGGATAGAACTGTTGCTATCGCAATCGACGCGCACCGTGATCTTAAACGCAAATGTTTGAGAGTTACCAAGCGAACGATTAATCCGGAACTTATAGCCTCGTAATTAAGGAGCATTCAAATGAAACCTACAAAAACAAAGACTGCGCGAGCAACTAAAATAGCAAAGACGACAAAAAGAGCCTCAAAGCCTTCAGCGAAATCGAAAGCAGTGATACCTGCGGCCAAAACTCAGCCGATTACCCATGAAGAGATTTTAGGAACTTCAGTGACTACTGAGCAGGTCCAGGAGAAGGTTCTCGTATTACGCTCCTGCAAGGCTGATATGACCAGTTATGATGGCTTTAAGTGGCCAGAATCTGGTTTCGTAGAAGCGCCTGACTGGAAACCCACAAAGCAATGTGGAAATGGGCTTCATGGGTGGCAATGGGCTGTTGGTGATTTCCGGCTTGGATTCCATGACAGAGATACAAAGTGGCTAGTTATTGAGGTCGACAAGTCACAGATCGTTGAGCTTGACGGTAAGGTCAAATTCAAGAATGGCAATGTTATTAAGGTTGGAAACTGGCATGATTGTTTTTGGTATGTGAGAACCCACACACCGAAGCCGGTTTTGGAGAAACCGGCGCCTGGTGACTACGCGCACTCTTCGACAACCGGTGACTACGCGCACTCTTCGACAACCGGTTACTACGCGCACTCTTCGACAACCGGTAACTACGCGCACTCTTCGACAACCGGTTACTACGCGCACTCTTCGACAACCGGTGACTACGCGCACTCTTCGACAACCGGTAACTACGCGACCGCTTGTGCCCTTGGCACAAACTGCCGCGCAAAAGCAGGAGATAAAGGTTCGATCATCCTCACCTATTGGGATGATAAGGCGAATCGTTTTCGGCATGTCATTGGATACGTTGGCGAAGATGGAATCGAAGCTAATACTTGGTACGAAATCCAAGATGGAAAACTTGGTAAATGTTCGCGCCAGGATTATTAATCTCATTGCATTCCAATGGACTGCCCTTTCTGCGGAGATGAGATTCTTACCGAAATAGAGATTGGCCCAGATCGAGAGTTTTATGCTCAGTTTTGTTGCTCTGAAGCCGAGAGCATCATGCATGAGATGGATCGTAAGACCTGGGCCAATATTCTTCGAGAATGTGCTGGCATCAAAATCCGTCAACCCTTTGATGCAGGTCTCACCTGGCAATTAGATTTCGGCCTCGAAATCGTCACAGTCGAACAAAGAGACGCAAAAGACTTTATTCGGAAATGGCATAGGCATAATCCTCCTCCGGCTGGCTGGAAATTCGGTTTTGGAATAGCCAATGGCGCCGATCTTATTGGAGTTTGCTGGGTAGGTCGTCCAGTCGCTCGAATGCTGGACCATAAGACAATCATCGAAGTTAATAGATTATGTGTTCGAGATGATCTGCCAAAAGCTCTCACTTGGAATGCCTGTTCTCAGATGTATGGCGAGGCCGCGAGAAACGCCCAAGCAATGGGCTATCAGAAGATAATCACATATACACTGATTACTGAGGAAGGTACGGCATTAAAAGCTGCTGGCTGGCAGAAAGAGTTGGTTTCGAGTGGTGGCACTTGGGATCGGCCAAGTAGGTATAGAAAGCAGAAGTCACCGACAGTTCCTAAGATTCGCTGGGCAAAATATCTCGTTTCAGTTTAATTATTTGGCCGAAGAAACAGCGTTTCATCAATAAAACAGCTTGACCAATTTATAAAAATATCGCACTATCTGAGTCAGGTCCACAATATAAATAAGAATCCACAGCCGCAACTGGATTCTCTTGGAGTCACCGAAATGTCGATGTTGCTTGTGTATGTCGTGCTCACCATCATAAGTTTCTGGCTTTGGTCACAGATTTATAGCTTCTCGCCCATTCTCTTCATGATGGGTTATTACTGGTATTGGAAGGCATTCATCCTTGGTCTATTTGGCCTTATTCCTGATGATAAGGATTTTCGGGTTTATCTTGAGACCCAATCGCAATTATAACTGAACGCGCCTTCATCAATTTAAATCTGCCGCAACAGATTCCCTTCTAAGTGAGAGAGCCAGGTAATCCTATTCTGGCTTAGGTAAATCAAAGACCAATCAAAAGGAGCTAACTGAGATGGCCGACAATTCGGCTGGAGAATCTCAGCGCGTCAAAGTGTGTTCGTTTTGTGGCGCTCAGATTCCTCTCATACCAAAGTCGCATCCGGATGACATGTTCAAGATTATCTGGACATTCAAACATTCTTGCCCGCGAAGAGACGCCTTGATCGAAGAACTCTATCGTGACAGGCCCACCTTACGAGGGGTTAAAGAGAAAGGAGATGCTAGTGAGCAAAGAGAAACATACACCTGAGCCATGGAGCGTAGAAGATCCGCGTCTTGAATATCCACAGAATTATAAACTCTGGATACGTAGCGAGTCACAGCCCAATTTCATTGGCGAAGTTGACCTAAGCGATTACTCCAATGAAGAAATAGCAATGGCAAATGCTAATCGAATAGTTGCTTGCATTAATGCATGCAAGGACATTCCGACCGAAAATCTCGAAGCAGGAGTCATTGATGAACTTCGCGGTGCAGCTCAGAAGGTCATCGACAATTGGGAGCGTGGCGATTTATCAGCAGCAGTTCGCGCGCTTAATATTACCCTCGGTAAACTCTCAACTCCAATCTCTGAGCTCTAGCCTCATCAATTAAAGGATCTATATTCATATCCAGAAAGGCATAACCAATGATAAAGAATAATCCAGATGCTCCGATGGAGTTCACATTAAAGAAAGAAGACTTCCTGCGAGAGTTAACGCTGATCCAGGGCGTCATTGAAAAGAAGAGCACGATCCCAATCCTCTCGTATATTGCGATCGCTGCAAACGAGATAGGTGAGGATGGCAAAATCACTTTGATTGGCACAGATATGGATTTAAGTCTGACATCGACATGTCCGGCGAATATCAAGAATGCCGGCGTCGTTACAGTATCTGCAAAGCGGCTATTTGAGATCGTCAGGAATCTGCCAGATGAGCCGATCCATATCAAATGGATCGCTAATGATGGTATCGTCCTAACCTGCGCCAAATTCGTCTCCAAAGTCCTCGGCGCCGATCCAAATACTTTCCCGGCGATCGAGACAACTGAGCAGCCAGGTATCGAAGCGAATAGCAAGATTCTTGCCGATCTGATCGCCAGAACCTCATTTGCAATCACCACGGATGAATCTCGATATGCTCTTAATGGCGCTCTAATACTTCGAGAAGGAAAAAACCTCGTAATGGTAGCGACTGATGCGCACCGGCTTTCAGTAGCTCAATCTCAAGCTGAAGAACCATTAAAGGCTGGCCAGAAGTTACGGGCCTTGATTCCAAAGAAGACACTTTCAATGCTCTCAAAGTTATTGATAGGCATCGATGAGACAATCACCTTCATTGAAGATGGCAATCACTTCTTCTTCAATATTGGAGAGCGAGTTCTAGTATCGAGATTACTTTCTGGCCAGTTCCCGAATTACGAGCTGGTTCTCCCGAAAGATAACAACAAGAAGTTGGTTGTAGACGCCTCTAATCTTGGGAAAGCAGTTCGAAGGGTCTCTCTTATGGCAGATGAGCGTAGTCATGCGGTCAAGTTGTCAGTATCCGATAAACAGATCCAACTTGAGACTAGATCGAGCGAGACCGGCGAAGCAACTGAGATTCTTTCTGCAGAGTACGAAGGACCAGCTCTTACACTCGCATTCAATGCTCAATACGTGACTGAGTTGCTCAGTGTTATCAGTGCCGAGAAACTGGAATTCGCCCTGAAGGATGAACAGAGCCAAATCCAGATTCGTCCTATTGGCGAAGCAAAGATCGATCACAAATACATCGTGATGCCAATGAGGTTATGATTTATGAGCTATTACGATTACGAACAGTCAAAGAAAATATCAAGCGATGATCCCCAATTTGCGGCATTAATAATGGCTGCAATTCGTAAAGCCGATTCTAACAACGCTGAGAAGCTCGCAATGGCATTTCCCTTTATCTATGCTGAATTCCAAGCGAGATACCACGTTGCTGGTGGCATCCTTCCAGGCGAAAAAGTCACACCACCTGACGAAGATACTTGTGAGTTATCTTCTCCAATTAACCAAGCATCAGTTGAGCTAATCAACTCAATCGTGCGGACAAAAATATCCAAGGAAGCAATCCTAAGAGACTTTGATGATGAGGAAACCTAAAGGAGCGATCTTATGACAAAGAAGAAAGAGCTAGACATCAATAATCCTGACATCGCAAGCATTGGTATCGAGATTGATTGCACATCTAAAGGTGGCCGGAGGGAAGCTCAGGCTGTCTTCAACTCCATTGATGCGAGTATTAAGAAGAAATTAAAGAGCCTGAAAAGATACAAAAAGAGACACGCAAATAAGGAGCGATAAAAATGTCGGCCATAATAGAAGTGCAAAAACCACAGCATAGGAAAGAACGAGCTAACCCGGACTGGCCGGTTAAGGTCTACTCATATTGGATTGAGCCAATAGGCGATATCCCGGAATGGTTTTGGTTATTCCATGATCATATGCAACTACTCTGGAACGATATGGTGATTGCGCATGATGCTTTTATTGACGAACGTGAATTCTCTGAAGAATCAGATGGGAAATGGGATACAGATCGTAAACGGCTTGAATTCTCTGGCCTACGTGAGAAGCTCAAGAATGTGGCCAAGTCTAAAAAGGGTATTCTTCCTAGCTCATGCTATTATGAGGTTAGGGATCGATTTCTCATCACGATGGGCAGATATTGGAATCCTGACTCCACACTAAAACGCAGACGAAACGAAACAAAGAATTTCGATCTTGGGCGACCTGGAATGAAATTTGGTCGCAATAAAGTACTCATCCCACATGATTTGAATGCTGCAAATATCTCAACGTCTATTCTCTTTTCTAATAAAAAACCTCTCACCATTTTGCAGCGCACAAAACAACAGGGGCCGACGCGAGGAATTTTTGAGACACTCGGTTATAACTTTAACTTTCGCATCAATCTTCATCGGCCGATTCCAAATGGTAATATCAAGCGTATCGCTATTGTCGGGGAAATGGTTAAACCATTTGGATGGCAGTGGCGACTGAACCTGACCATTGAAGAGCCACCAGTAAGACCTCAAAGGAAGAATGGTAGGGTTGCAGCAATCGACCTTGGATGGCGTTTAATGGACGATTGTATTCGAATAGGCGTGTTAGTTGATAACAGTGATAATGCTATTGAACTATCCATTCCGCTGGATTTTGCGAATAATTCGCTAAGACGTCAAAGAGAGCATTTCATGGACGTGACCGATGCATGTCTTCCTATACATTCTATTCCAGACATCTGGAAAGCTCAACAGGAGTCAGACCTCATCTTAGAAGTCTGCAAAAATCGTCTAACCGCTCTTATTCCTGAGCTTTTACCAAATAAGGTTGCATGGGATAAGGCTCGACATAAGAGTCTTATTAAGTTACTCAATACATTGCGGGAAGATCATCCAGAGAGTTCCGCAATTGCAGTTATAGAGCAGTGGCGTACGACAAACTGGGTTCTACATAGAAGATGGCGGGCAGCATATGAACGATTCATGAGATGGAGGCGTGAAATCTACAGAGTCCTGGCTGCGGAGATTGCTTCTACGTATGACGAGATCGTTTTAGAGGATCGTTTGAATCTAGCAGAGATGTCGAGAGACGAACAGGCACCACCAGCTATCAAAGCAAGTCAAAAATACCGACACTGGACATCGCTTTATCTCTTTAAAGAATGCTTAAAATATGCGATGGATAAACAGCAAAAACTCATTATCGCGGGTAAAACTGCTTACTCAACAGCAACTTGCTCAACCTGTGATGGTAAGATTAATACCGATGCTTCACTCTATCTAACCTGTGCTAATGGGCATACCTTGGATCAGGATCTTAATGCAGCGCGAAACCTATTAAAATCATATCCAGAATGCGAGAGCCTCCCAGGGTTAGAGTCGCCGATTAGGCACTCGCAACTTTCTAAGTGCGTTAGGACGCTAAGTCTTTTAAAATCACTATAAATTGCCGCTGTGACAACTCTTGCTCAACCGAGTCTCGGTTGAGACACTGCGCTGCCAATTCCTTGGCGGAAAGCTCAAAAAGTGACAACTCTTGCTCAACCGAGTCTCGGTTGAGACGTCTTGCCTCTGCTTCTCTCCTCGAGCCTTTCACTGGTGACAACTCTTGCTCAACCGAGTCTCGGTTGAGACAGCGGAGGACGCGAGCGACAGCCTACCCTAATCCGCGTGACAACTCTTGCTGAATTTTATTAATGAATATATAATTCTGCTGGTTATCATTGGGTTATCTTTTTGAACGAGAGTTTGACGGACCTAGGGCTTCGAAAGAGGCCCTTTTCTTTCTCCTTTTCCTGTCTACATTTACATCTCTTTGTTGACATTCACACCCACATTAACCTAAAAAACATTTACAGGAGTTCTTATGTCTCTTCTTAGCGACGTAAAACGAGCGCGTTCTTGTTCTGTGCCAATTATCAGGATTACGACCCCTGACCCAATCAATTTGATGTTGACGTTAGCTAATGATGGGGATCCTACCCAGCAACATACTGAAGCACCAAAAGTCGGTTGGGACTGCATTCGTGGGCATTTCCACCTGAACAAAGCCGGTGAATCCTGGATTAACTCAAAGCTGAGTATTCCCGATCCGAAGGATGCGAACAAATTCAATAAGACGAACATCGTCACAGCGCCCGAAGCTGTGGGAGTCCTATTATCGCTTCCGGAAAATAGTATAGCTGTAATGCTTAATGCCCATCGGTATCTGACCAATGATGCAAATGGCGCGCGGTTTATCCAGGTCCTGATGAATATCAGGGACCGGTTTAAGAATAATGGCCGAACTCTCTTCCTTCTCACAACCGATTGTCCTTTACCAATCGAGCTACAGCATGACGTCGTGAGTCTCTCAGAAGATTATCCAGATGACAAAGCGCTAAAAGAGATCATCGAGCCAATCTTTAACGATGCAAAGCTCTCTCCGACCAATGACATGGTTGAGAGAATTGTCGATGGGATTCGTGGATTACCGGCTTTTCCCGCTGAACAGGTGACAGCAATGGCAACGACCATTGGCAAAGGCGTCGACGTTGATCTTCTCTGGCGACTAAAAGAACAGCAGATCAAAAACATCAAGGGTTTACGGTTCGACACGTCCAGAGAAACATTTGACGATCTCGGTGGGCTCTTAGCCTGGAAGACCTTTACTCACCGGCTTCTCTCAGGGCGACAAAGATTCAAGCTAGTCGTCCGTCTTGAAGAGATTGAGAAAGCGATGGCTGGAGTTGGCGGCGATGGAAAACACGGTGATACATCGGGTGTCTCGGCCGGGATCCTCGGTTATCTCCTTGAAGTCTTCGAAGACTATGGCTGGACGGGAGCTTTACTTTTTGGGGTTCCGGGCAGTGGGAAGAGCGCGAGCAGTAAAGCACTTGGCAATACATTCGGAATCAAAACGATGGTCATGGATATTGCCGGAGCGAAAGAAAGTTACGTCGGTGCATCAGAACAAAATGTCAGAGAGCAGGTCAAAGCAATTAAGGCAATCGGTGGTAATGACATTTTATTTCTAGCCTCGTGCAATGGACTTGATGCTCTTCCACCAGCTCTAAAGCGTCGGTTCAAACTCGGCGTCTGGTTCTTCAATACTCCGACAAAAGAAGAGCGAGAGAGCATCTGGACTATTAACGTCAAGAAGTTCAGCCTGAATGAGAGCCAGGAACTCCCGGATCAAGACGGTTTGACCGGTGCAGACATCAGGAATATCTGCGAGATCGCGTATCAGCTTTCGAGTCCGACAGAGGAATGCTCTTTAGCTGAGGCAGCTCAGTACATTGTTCCAGTCTGCAAATCCGATCCGACTTCAATCACTCAGATGCAGACTCTTGCTGATGGGCGATTCTTATCAGCCAGTTTGCCTGGGATCTATCGAATGAATCCAGAAGAAGAGATCGCAATTCCTGAGTCAAAACAATCACGTAGATTCGCGCATGAATCCGATCCAGGTTTCACTTTTTAACCGCTATGGCCAAGAAGTCTAAGACCGTCACTTTACATACTTGCGAGCAGGCACATCTACGTTTTGATCGAAGAAAGCGTTCAGAACGTGAAGTCTGTGAGGCTTGCATGGAAGAAAACCAATCTTTCGGCGCAGTCCAACTGGAGTATTTCAAGGAAGACTTACTGAATCGGCCAGCATTTCCTCAGCGGAGAGCAAAGAATCTCTCAGAGCTAGATGGCGATCGAGATTAGGAGATAAGCATGTCAACTGAACAACAAAGGTTCCTACCTAATATTCCTCCCCAAACTAACTGGCTAAAAGACCACTGCATGAAGGCATATTCTTCATATGAGAGTCTTCAAGAGCCAGTATCGTTAACGATTTTTGATCAGCAGTGGCTAGCTGTATCTAATGCTCATTATCTCATCATCGTGCGTTCAGAAGAACCTGGCACATCAAAGAATCCAATAGAGGCGCGAAGGTTAATCAGCAATGTTCTTAGTAACTATGATGAGGCCCGTGAAGTTAACATTCCATTCTCGTTATTGCAGGAGTGGATCGGCGAACCCGAAGTTAAGCCACCCTGTGAAACCTGCGAATCAACTGGCTATGTCAAATGTGATAACTGCCACAGTTTTGGATCTATCGATTGTAAGTGCGACAATTGCAATAACAGTCATCCAAAAGAATGCAAAGAATGCTCTGGTGAAGGCAAAAAGCAATGCGCTAATTGTCGTCACGCAATCCCACCCATAACAAGATACGGATATCTTGGCCCAGCTTGGATGAACCTGGATCAGCTATACGCAATCTTTCAGCATTTGATAAGTGACGAGGTTCTTATTAGCGTCTTACCTATTAGCCCCCAACCTAGCTCTGGATATTTAGTGTTGATGAGGGATTCTTTCGATCAATGGCGCGTAGTGATCATGTCATTGGTTCAGACTGGTGAACATAATCCAGCATATCCAACTCTCGATATTACGAAAGGAACCATCAATGCTGGAATCAATCTCTAGAGAGCAACTCACTGAAAAACTCTTTCTGCATATGCTCCAGCGTGATGCCATCGCGGATTGTGGAATGCAGACCGATGAAAGTATTGAAGGTCTAAAGCTGGACGCTAAAGACATTGCTGATCGCATCTATCCCGATCTGACTGAACAGAACCTCCAACAGCAATTAGACGAAGTTTTTGAGATGGTACGTCTCGTTGAACTCCAACATGAGGCGCGGGTTCTCAGGTATCAGGCCGCAAGTTTTGAAATAGAGGAGTAGCAACATGTCCCATATAACGACTGTAGAAAAAGAGATCAAAAACCTGGATGGAGCCAAACGTGCAGCTCAGGCTCTTGGTCTCGGTTTTGAACTCGGACCTTCACCTGTCAAATATTTCTCCGGTGATGGTCCGGTCTGTGACGCGATTATCTATCTTCCAAAGGCGACCAAGGCATCGAAATATACGCTCGGTCTCAGGCTCAATCCAAAGACTGGATGCTATGACCTGTGTGCTGATGAAGAGTTGATTGGTGGTCGTTCCGGAACCGATGATTACGGTGTCAACGATCCACTCAGGAAGATTCTTGGCGAAGACTGCCGCAACTTCATGAAGGAATATTCTTGCGAGATTATTCAGGGAACCTATGGCCCGCTTCTCGCTGGTAATCCCAATCTCAGATTGGAACGAACAAATCACCCTGATGGCAGCATCGACTTCCGAATCTACGACGTAACCGATGTCGAGATCGCGTCCACGCAGGAAATGATTCAAGACTTATGGCAGGGGGTGGCATAGCTATGGCTAAAGAAATCCATATCAACATTGGCGAGGAAGGCGAGATCACAATCAAAGCTGAAGGGTACTCCGGAGACGAATGCTTAAAAGCCACTGAACCTTTCGAGCGCGCGCTTGGCCGGAAGAAATCCCAAGATCTCACACCAGAATTTTTCGAGACGCCAATTCAGCAACAAGAGGAAGATCAGGTAAAGGTTTAAGAAGTATGCAAGTCAATAAACCAACGCAACCCGTTCTCACACAATTCACGATCCCTCCGGCAACTGGATCAGTAGGACAAAAAGTCTGGCAGATAACTTCAAGCCCTCAATTTCAAAACGTTCTTTATCAGTGTGCGCCTGGAGATATCCTTGAGATACCTGCTGGTTCTCGATTGGTAGCACCGGTAGGTGGTTTTATCTTACCGGCTAAAAGTAATCCTCAAGGTCTTTGGATCACTATTCGTTCAAGCCTGGCAATAACCTTGTCCCTAGATAAAAGAGTCTCACCTGGCAATCAACTGCAGATGGCTTCTTTAATCGGTCAAGACTCTGGACCTGTCTTATTAACGGCGCAGAGCCAGTCCAATAACGTGGCGTTTTATTACTTTGCAGGTCTGAATATCACTGTCCTGTCGACTTCGATGCCAGACGCCAAAGACCCTCATACACAGTTCAATAGTGGGTTAATTCGACTTGGCGATCTATCTGAGACAAGCCTGTCGCACATGCCACATGACTTCATCTTTGATAGATGCATCATCGCTGGCCAGCCGAATCTCAATACCATCCGGGGAATTGCTCTTAATTGCTCAAGAGTTGCAATCGTTAATTGCTATCTTCCCGATTTCCACGCGATTGGGAATGATGCCCAGGCTATATGGGGATCGAACGGACTTGGCATGTACCTTATCCAGAATAACTATCTGGAAGGGTCAGGCGAGAATATCATGTTCGGTGGTACTGATCCGAAGATTCAGGGCCTGATTCCGAGCGACATCATCATCAGAGGTAATACAATTGCCAAACCTCTTACCTGGAAACAGAACGATCCTTCATACCTTGGTTATCATTGGGGAATTAAGAATCTGCTCGAGCTGAAGAATGCTCAGCGCGTCCTCATCGAAAATAACGAGTTCTCAGGTTCATGGGCAGATGCTCAGACTGGAATTGGCATCAGTTTCAAATCGAACAATCAGGATGGAACCGCGCCATGGTGTCAAACCAGCGATGTGGAATTTAGGAATAACAAGATCACCGGCGTTGGTTTAGGAGTCAGTATTCTTGGCACTGACTTCAATCAGAAAACCGACAATCTGACATCGCGCATCTGGATTCACGATAACGATTTTGCCGACATCAATTCCAGATGGACTGGTAATACTCAGGCTGCAAGCGGGAACGCGATGCAGGTTCTTTCTGCAGTTGATCTCTTAGTCGAGAATAACAGTTTCGACAATAATGGTAATGCTCTAGTTCTTGATTCCGCAGACCCAAACTCTACCGTTAAGACAGAGCGATTTGCTTTCAGGAATAACGTCGTCAATTTCGGTCCTTATGGGATTAAGGGCAGTGGCGCGGCTTCTGGAAATGACAGCATTGCCAAGTTCATAGACGATGCTGATTTCACTGGTAACAACTTTATTGGCGATGTGTCGCTGATCAAACAATATCCCGTGAATAATAGCATCCTGGCATCCAGGCCAGTGAGGAAGCCGTCTCTACCAACAGCCGATCTGACTATCAAAGGTACGGTTCAATTCGATCCGTTGACCGGAAAACTGAGTTTTACCAGTGCCCCTATCATAACTCTGGAGTAAATCATGTCAGAGATAAGAATTGTCATCAGCCCTGATGGCCGCTTAGTCAGGGCAATCTATAACGACAATCTCAGAGAACTCTTTAATAAACTCGGACTGGCGCAAACCCATCGAGCAAGTCACGTTGAACCAGACGAAAACAATAACTGGATAGCTGACTGTTCACCTATTGGCGGGCCAAAACTTGGTCCATTCGAACGGCGGGAAGACGCTCTTACCGCTGAGGTTACTTACATAAATACGAAAGGCTTGTTCCAGATGACCAGTCCAGACACAAGCCCTTCAAACGGAGATAAATAAATGCCCGATCAAAATACCGAAACCAATGTTTCCGGCTCCAGCATTTTTGACAAAGCAACATGTCTGAGTCTGAAATTATCAGCTTTCCGGACAAATTGCAATGCCAGTATTCAATTGGTCGAAACAGACGCCGATCGAGAGCGCCTAAAACTGAAGAAGAACAAACTCCAGAATGAGACACTCGACAAGATCAACTCGCGTCATCAGGAGATTCGTAACTACATCGCGAAGCGTTGCCTTCCCAATAATCTATTCCGATCTGGGACATATATTCTCCCGGATAAGATATTGAATGACGTCATCCAGTATCTTCACGCTCAGAAGCTGCAACTTGAGCCGTTGATCGAACAGTTCATGGCCGAATATGAAGATGCCTACGCTAATGATTTCACCGCAGAAAGAGAGGCGCTTCAAAGTCAGTTCAACCTCGAGGATTATCCAGCGCCGGCAAAGGTCAGACGTAGGTTTGATATTGAGTGGAACATCTTCACTTACGATGCGCCTGGCAAACTCTCTCGACTCAACCAGGAACTCTTTCTCGAAGAACAGGAGAAGATCCGCGAACAAGGCAAGCAAACTCTGGAAGAGCTGCAGCAATTAATGAGAGCTCAGTTCGTCCAAGGCGTTGAACATATGCTTGACCGACTTACTCCCGGAGCAAATGGCAAGAAGAAAATCTTCAAAGACTCCTCGATTAATGGCTTTAAGGAGTGGATCGATTTCTTTGAAGCACGAAACATCGCCGACGATCAGGAATTGTCAAAGATAGTTGAGCTGGCCAAATTGGCCCTGGATGGTGTAGATCCTGAAGTCCTTCGTAATAACGAAGCAGTTAGAAGCGCAGTTGCTCAACACTTCTCTGAGATTAAATCAATTATTGACGACTCGATCACTACGACAGGCAGGAAATTCTTTGAGTTGGAGGAGGAACAAAAGCCCGCGGCGGCGTAACTATGGCAGGAACTTTGATCATTCACACTCGATCGTGCAAAGAAGGTAAACCTGGCAATTTTGGGGTATTCCGGAATGGCTGGGGCCTATATGATTGGCTTAAGAAGCGCGAATTGATTAATCGAAGTGAATTTGCGCCAAGCCAAGCGTTGCTCAAATCCGTTAAGACAGGTCTCTCTTTTGAGAAATTCAGAGAGAGATATATTCAGGAAATGCGCGAGCATAAGAAAGCTAATCCTCAGACTTGGGATCAGCTCCTGGCGCATGAAGAGATCACCCTATGTTGTTTCGAGCACGACCCCAGAGAATGTCACCGTTCGATCCTGGCCGAGCTAATCCAAAAATGGGCAGAATTCAATGGATTAACAGTAACTATGGACATTCAATAAAAGCATCCAATACAATCTGATTCTGTGAGGGAAGTCCTATGATCAAAAGGCCCGTCAAGCCGATGAAAAAGGACCGGTTATCCCACACTATCTCTGTCCGATTCAGCGAAGCTCAACGCGCTGAGATTCAGGAAGCTGTGGTTAACCAGGGTTTTTTAAACGAGGCAGATGCAATCCGAAGTTTTGTTCATCAAGCCATGCATCTACCTGATATAATCAGAACGATTGTTAGAGACGAACTCAAGAAAGCCCAAGAGTAGTTTTAGACGATCTTCTGCCAGAAAGATTAAGACCCTCGGGCCTGAAAAGCTCGAGGGTCTTTGATCATTAATGCTAGATACAAAGCTAAGATGGCTTATGGTTTATTTGGTGTTCCGTCTTGGTTTCTTCTTTTCGCTTTCTTTTTCTTTAACATGTTCCATTCCTTCAAGAAACTCCTGCGGATTATCCCGCTTAAATTTCCTGATAAAGTCCTTTATCGCGGCGCGAACCGCATTCGAGTCATTTAATCCCATCGCATAGCATACGACTTTAAATTCCCTGGCGTCCTCTTCATTGAGACGACTTGAGATATTCTTTTCGACTGCTTCGCCTGGGCCAACTATTCTTGGCATGTAATACCCTCTTCATCCTGAGCTTAGGTTTTTTGTTTTTTAACTCTACGCCTGCTGGGGAGTTTTCACTCCTTGGAGTGTCATTTTATAGCGATTCCACGTCATAATGCAAGCATATGTAAACATTTTGTCATCTCTACGCTTACATCTTGTTTATTTCAAGCATTTAGCTTTATTTCACTCTAAATAGGTCTTTACAGTTTAGTCCTCATAAATTATTCTGTAAACATATAAATGAATGCAGCTACATTTGCAGTAAGGTTAATTAAACAGAATCGGAAAAAGCCACCCGAGAGATTAGAAAGGCGGTCTATATGGCAGAGGAAATCATAGAGGGAACCACAGGCACGGACCAGGCTAAAGATCAGATCAATGTGACCAATATCAAGGAGCGTAGACGAAAGCGCTCAACGGTCGCTGGTACTAATAAATCTGAGAACATCAATTTCCGGATGTCAGAGGAAGAGACCGATATGCTGTTCGAGCAATCTACATCGGTCAAACTGGCAATGTCGACCTATGTTGGATTCGTGATGAGCAAGGTTATTGTAGGTGAGAATCCTATTCCGGCATTGGTTGCAATGGGTGTCAAGTTTCCAAAAGTCGCAGTTAACCAGTAACTCCCAGATTCCAAGCAAGTCATAACATCATAGGAGATAAATCATGTCTGCTAATGCTTCTATCGTCCATGAAGCCCAGGTAGTTCCCGAAGTTCTCAATGGACACGACCAGTCCTATGGAGCTTCACAAGCACTTGAAAGACGCTCTGAAAATGTCTCAGTTCAGTTTATGCCGGCCCTCACACCTCAAGCAATGCTTGAACGTCGCAACGTGATAGTTGAGCTGATGGGTTCTGTGCTGAAAGAAGGAATGCACTATGGACCGGCCTTTCCAGGATCAGATAAACCGACATTACTGCAGCCAGGCGCCGAGGTTCTTTGTTCAACATTCGGTTTAACGCCACGTCCGACGATCGTTGAGATGGTTCAGGACTGGACCGGTGAGGAACATGGCGGTGAGCCATTCTTTTCATACCACTATCGGTATGGCCTTTACCGCGGCGATCAGCTTTTGGGTGAAGCAGATGCGATCTGCAACTCCAAAGAAAAGAAGTTTCGCTGGCGCTGGGTGCAGGAACAAGACATTCCACCAGGATTCCCGAAGGCTAAATGTAAGACTCAGAGTGCGGTCATTTCTGAGTTCAAATTCTCAGTCGATAAAGCTGAGACCGGTGGGAAGTATGGCAAGCCAAAAGAGTATTGGGACAAATTCAGAGCTGCGATCGAGCGAGGCGAAGCTAAACTGGTAATGAAAAAGGCTAGTGGCAACCGTGAGTTTGAGGCATACGAGATTGGCTCGGTTCTTTATCGCGTTCCAAATGAGGAAATCTTCGATCAGATCAACACGATCATGCAGATGGCTCAGAAGCGGGCATTAATTCGTGTTACTCGTATGGTAACGGGAGCAAGCGAATTCTTCACTCAGGACTTCCCTGACGATGATAACGAGCCTGACGGACATGTTGTGGAGTCCAAAGAGAAGAAGAGCGCAGCGAAACAGCAAGATCTGCCACCTACATCGAACCCACCGGAATCTCAGCCAGCTCATAGTAATGCAGTTAATACCAAGGCAATGCAGGGCGTTCGTATAAAGCGTGCGCAGGTTATCCTTGAATTAGGTCTAATCCGTCGCGAAGGTCCAGCATTCTGGGTTGGTTCTACTACACAAAAGAACGTCGAGTTTCAGGTATGGCGTGATGAAGCCGGCCGGGTCAAATGCACTTGTGGCGACTTTTGCGAACTCGGTCCCAATGATACATCTTTCAGATGTGAGCATATCCTGGCAGTTAAGGAGTATCTTGATCAAAAGAAGGTATCAGCTAGCAATCAGACCGATGATAATGTGATCTCCAATCAACAAATGCAGCGATTAGAAAAACTCGCTGAAGATAAAGAGATCGATCTCGAGCTGGTCTGCAACAGCGAATACAAATGTGATGTGATTAACCTCACTCAGAATCAGGCTGCAGAGTTTATAGCAAAGCTCGAAGCCATGGACGTTGACAACGCCCGCTTTAATGCCCCGATCCCAAGCAATAAGCAGAATAAAGTCCAATCACAGGAAGACGCGATGCTTGATAAGATCATTCCAAAAGAAATGATCTGGCAGATGTCCAAGCCTTCAAAAGAGGCATTCTGTGATGTCGATGGAACGTTTGGGAAAGCCGGCGAAGAACGATTCCGAGCTCACCTGATTCATCACACTGGCAAGAACACTCGCAAGGACCTAACATTCAGGCTAGCTAACCCCTATATCGCTCTCCTGAACGAATTGGCAGGCATCCGGAATACCTGGAATATCCTGATAGCGGATAATAATGGCAACTACGATCAGGATCAGCATAATTCCGCCCTCGAGCATTTACGAGCCACAACCACCAAATGGTACAAAGAACCGATCGCCTTTGAGAAGCTCAACCTGGAACAGGCAAAGCGGTATCATCAGTTCGTTCTCGCAGCTCTTGAAGACAAATCAAATTAAGCCAGGCAATTAAGGAGATCACCCCAGATGTCATTATTGCCTGCGCAAGAAATTGCGTCTGAATCTTTCTCTGAGCTTTCACCGGAGTTCACTGCAAATGGACTTGCCAGAGAGTTCGAGAGTGATTCCTTAACTGAGACTCAGATTAGTCGCCTGCTAAATGGTTTCGAGCAGGCGACTAACGTTATCGATCTAATCATCCCTCTGGTTCCAAGGATCAAGAATACTGAGCATGTCAGTTACTTACGCGATGCTTCTGATAAGTTAGGTGAAAAGTCCTGGCGTTTAAAGATCGCCTGTGATTCCGAGCTTATTCACCGAGCTGAGGCCAAACGTGGCCGAGGCCACAAAGACCTCGATGGTATTGGTGTCGTCGCTCAGGTTAGGAAACTGGCATACGAAAAAGGCGTTTCAGCACGTCAGATATTCCTCAATGATCAGATCCACAAAACATTCTTCAAAGAACCCGACGAAAATATTGAAAGCGCAGCCACCACTTTAGGACCGACTTTTTTCAGGATCGCTCTCTCTGCTGAGGATCCAAAGACAGCAATTAAGGTCTTTGCCAAACAGAAAGATGACAATCCTTTCTTTAGCACCCGCGATGCTGAAGTGATGGTGGGTAAAAAACCTTTCAGACGGGTCGACTTTGAGAGAGTTGAACATTTAATTCAAGCAGGTCAAGCAGTGGTTGACATTTGGCAAACACACTTCGCCGACCTCGAGGATGATCCCGAAATCCGTAGCGCGTTTAATGAACTTGAGAAGGAAATCAAATCGTTTAACGAGGGTAATGTATGATTTGGCCAACATTAGATACGCCTGCACCGCCACTATCAGATACGTTTATTAGTGATATTGATACCGAGGTAAAACATTTGCATCAATATTGTTATGATCATTATAACCTTTTAGCAGATCCGCTTTGGAATGACGCTGAATTCCCAAGCGATGGTAGTCCTATTCCATACAGAAATAATGCCATCCGATATCCCCTTGGTCCTAATACTGAAGCCTATTGGCGAGAATATACGATTACTGATACCGACACTGGAACATATTTAGCAGGCATATGCCATTATCCAGTTGATCGTGATGAAGCGATCCAGGTAATTGCCAGCCTGATATACACGCTGAAAACCTCTTACGGCGATGAATATTCATTCTCGATTCTGGAGCTCATTAAAGAATATGAGGCAATATCTCATCTAAGCGAGATTCTTTATCAGCCTTGTGATAATCAAGCTGGTGCCCATCTAGCAGGTTATATCTACCTCCTAGAAGCCGAAGAGACGGGATCTTATAAGATTGGTCGTGCAAAGGACCTAGACAACCGCATTAAAACATTTGAGGTAAAACTGCCATTTGAAACCGAACTGCGCCATTCAATCAAAGTTCAAGACATGGCCTGTGCGGAGTTGGCTCTTCACAAAAAGTTTGCAGGTCGCCGTATAAATGGCGAGTGGTTCAAATTAACTCCTGAAGACGTTTCCTGGATTTGTTCATTATAGGCTTAAACATGGCTTACGTACCGGACGAAGCAATTAAACGAACAAATGAGATCGGGATGAAAGCCTTCTTGCTGTTCTCATATTACTGCATGAGGGCAGATAAGAATGGATGCTCATTCGCTCAAAGTTCCACAATAGCCTCAGAATTGGAAATTGGGCTAAGTCATATATACGAGTATCGCAAGAAACTAATACAGGTTGGCTGGATTAGCGCAGATGGCGATAACATTACGGTTTTATTGGGTTTTCCGTTATGCCCTAACTCCAAAAATCGGAGCGATGGTCCAAAAATCGGATCACGGCGACTGCAAAAATCGGACAAATCAACTCCGAAAATTGGAGTTAACGCAGATATAAACGCAGATATAGATGTCCAAAAATCGGAGTCCCTTAATCCAGAAATTGGAGTCGATAACTCCAAAAATCGGAGCGATAGCAGTCCAAAAATCGGACCTGCATGTAAGGAAGAACCAAACCAATTAACCAACCCATTTAACCAAACCAATGAACCAACCCATGCCGAACAGAGTCCGGCTGGAGATGATGACTCTTGGTTTGATACTGAAACCGTACTCACGATTCAAGAGGACAATCCAGAATCAGAGCCTGACAAACCAAAGCCAAAAAGGGAAAGGAAACCTGACGCTCTCTTTCCACTGGTTGAGGAAATCTTTTCATACTGGAAACTCGTGATGAATCACCCAAGGGCAAGTTTATCTACGAAGCGTAGAAGAATGGTCCGCGCCCGACTTAAAGAGAAATACACGGTCGATGACATTAAACGCGGAATCGATGGATGCAAAGCAACGCCATTCAATATGGGCGAAAATAAAGATCATGCAATACACGATGATCTAGAGCTAATTTGCCGTACCACTGAACATCTTGATCGCTATATTGGCAATTATTACAAATCACAAACTGGCCAAAGTCCACAGACTCAGAACGTCTACAAATTAAGCCAGAAAGGAGGAAGCATTGGAGGATATAACCCAAATAACAGACCAACTGGCAATAGATCAGAGCCAATCCAAGAGAACCTCATCAAGCCAAAACGCGAACTCTTACCATCCAAATCAGCAAGTGGCTAATTCATGCATGCGCTGTCAGGATATTGGGTTCTATTACGTCGATCGAAAGTACGGAATTCCTATCCAGCAAGGAACACAGATTGATCGCGCGAAACACGCAATGATGCGCTGCAATTGTGTAACTGAGGCTTTCTTCAAAAGGACGATTCCGGCTGAGTTCTATCCAGCAATCCTAAATGATCTAAAACCTTTCTGGGATGGTCGTGATGGCTACCAGGATGTTCGAAAATACGCTGAGATTCTAAGCGCAATCAAAGTATCACCAATGGCAGATTATTTAATCTGCGGCTCGTATGGTGTAGGTAAGTCTCACCTTGGCTGGTCACTCTGGCGTTATGGAGTCGAACACTCGAGAAAATCATTCTACTTCACTGCTATTGATCTTTTAGAGCAATACAGAGCTGAGGACTTTGCCTGGAAGAAAGATGAAGAAGCGCCAAAAGCCGAAGTCACAGCAACCGATATTCGAAACGATCGCAGTTATTACACGATCGTCATTGACGAGTTCGATAGTCCATCTGTCACACAGTACCAGGCCCAGAAGATGTCAGAGCTAATCAACACGATCTATGAATGCTCTGACAGAGTTCAACTGGTCGTTATCTCGAACTTCAAACCTGATCAGCTTTTAGACAAGTGGTCAAACAATGGCGGTGCTTATGGCGCCAAGATCATGCGCAGGATTAACCATCTGTGCACTTACGTAGATCTATTCAGATAAAAATATGAGCATACAAGACGTCATAGATAATAAACTTCCCTATTTCATTCCTCAGGGCCATTCAATGGAGCTGCTTAAGCAGATTCCAGATGAAACGGTTCAATGTGTCGTTACGAGTCCTCCATACTGGGGCCTCCGCGATTACAAAATACCTCCAACTATCTGGGGTGGCAATCCTCTCTGCACTCATGTCTTTGTCGAGTTAGAATTTAGTAAAGAGATTCGATCGGGCAAAGGTCTGGCTAAGTCTAAGGCCTCAACTCGTGGTGGGGCAAAGAAGGTCGCAAAAATTCCTGATATTCGGGAAGAACAAGGCCTTTGTCAGATTTGCGGAGCTTGGAAAGGCACTCTTGGACTTGAACCAACTCGCGATCTCTACATCGATCATCTGATTCTATTATTTCAGGAGATAAAGCGCGTCCTTCGAAAAGATGGAACCTGCTTCGTTAATATCGGCGATAGCTCAGCAGGTAGTTCAGTCGGCTGGTCAAAGAAGCCTCACAAAGTTAGCCAGCCGCATATCAGTTCATATCCCTCGGGAAGGCCACCAAATTACATATCTTCGACTCAAGATGATGGCCTCAAACCTAAAGAGCTCTCATTAATCCCATTCCTATTGGCAATCGCCCTTCAAAGGGATGGCTGGTGGATCCGTCGCGATAATATCTGGGCCAAGGGAGTTTCCCTGGCAAAGACCTATCACGGTTCTTGTATGCCAAGTTCCGTAGAAGATGCACCTACTCAATCACACGAATATGTCTTCCTGATAACCAAATCAAAGAAGTATTACTACGATCGCTTTGCAGTTAGAGAAGAGGCTCAGACAGAAACTTTCGAACGCGCGAAACGTGGAGTCTCGGCAAATCATAAGAACCTTCAAGTTCCTGGCCAGAAACCACATTCAATGCATAAAGCCAGAGCGAATGGTGAAGGCTATGGCGCTCCGGAAATGGGTCGGAATCTTCGAAGTGTCTGGTGCATTAACCCTGAAAGAACAGAGGAAGAGTTTTACGCTTCATATCCAACCAAACTCGCGCTCATTTGTGTGAAGTTAGGCACAAGTGAGAAGGGCTGCTGTCCTCACTGCAAAACTCCCTGGAAACGAATAGTTGAACCCACGCCTGAATATGCTCAGCACTTGGGAAAAGATTGGGGTAATCACGAGCAGGATCATCTAGAAGGCCGCGGTCACTTCAAGTTACTCGATGGTTCGAAATCCAATCAGAGAGCTATTAAACGAATCGGTCCATCGATCACTGCTGAATATATAACCAAGGGCTGGAAACAAGCATGTAAGTGTGAACCTCACGAACCTATCCCAAGTATTGTTTTCGATCCCTTCAATGGTAGAGGCACAACTGGCGTAGCAGCTCATCGAATGAAGCAACGCTATATCGGTCTCGAACTCAATGAAAAAGCAATCGAAATGTCTAAGCGGAGGATTGAAGAGGATTCTCCACTCTTCGATGCAGTAAATATATGAACACAGATCTTTATATGCAACTTGGCATTCTCTCGGCAGTGGTCTTTTTGATCATTGCAATTTTTCTCAATCACAGAAAGGACAAACAACGCATGAGTGCATTACTTGATCTCACGAACCAGATCCTCGCAAAAGAGGCAACTCTGGAAACGGCAGTCGGTCAGACAGTCACGTTCTTGAAGAACCAGAGCCAGCAAATCGCAACTCTGACTCAGGAACTCGCCAATGCCGGAACTCCCGAAGAAGTTGCGGCAGTTCAGGCAAAACTGACGACGCTTAGTACGAGTCTCGATTCTGACGCGAACACCCTTCAATCGGCAATTGGTGGTGGTACCACAACAACCACGGCCAGTTCTTCTAGTAACTAATCAACCCTGGGTTGCTGGCTGTAATAAGTGGGCAACCCAGAATCTCTCTTGGAGATGACTCATATGTGTCCAGGCCAAACTTTATGTGGAACATGTCACGGAGTTTTAATCAGGTGTCCAAAGTGTCTTGATCCACAGGGCAAGATTATCAAAGAGAATTGCTCTTTCTGTTGCAACCATCGAATGTTCTTTACTCACACAGAGCACTGCCATCCGATGATTGCTAACTCACGATCAATCTTTGTCCCTTACATTCCACGACCATTTACGCCAGCAGAACTTAATTAAGGATCCATTATGGCAGCAATAATCAAATGCGATAACTGCAGCAAAGAACTACGAGAGCATCAGAACTTGTTCTGGACGATAACTTACTCCACAAGAGTGAAGATTCTCGATGGCGGCTTTAAGAACGATCAACCCTATCACTTCTGCTCAGATCAATGTCTTCGACAGTATGTCTTAGCTCATATTCCGGAGGGTCAACCAGCAAATGCCTAAGACACCTAATCTTGGAAATTGCAAAAAATGTGGGATATCTGTATTTGGAAAAAGGCCAGATGCTCAGTATTGCTCTGACCATTGTTATAATAGACGGAGCACTTTTCCGGACAAAGAACGTCACTGCAAAGAATGTGGGACGGTTTTTCCCATTGTCAACCTATCGGATGCAAATCGCAGATATTGCTCTGGCGCTTGTGCAAAGAGAGCAACCACGAAACAAGTTAAACAGTGGACAGAAGATCATCCAGAAGCAATGAGAGAATATAATTCTAATCGAGTAGCTAAGAATCCTGGAGCTTGGATAGAGAAATCAAAAAGAGGCCGGGCAGAATCTCTCAAATTGCTAGGTGGCAAATGTATCGTATGCGGTGTCGATAATCCAGTTTGGCTGCATATTGATTTTATTCCCACAACTCGTAATGTTCCATATAGACATTCTCGAGGAGTTGGCTACATTCGAAGAAATCTTCACCTGTTTAGACTTCTCTGCGCAAACCATCATTACGAATTAACACTAACTGGAAAAATCGAGGGCACGAACATTACACAACCCTTGAAACAAGATTCCAAAGAAAAATCAGCATCTTGGGCTTCGTTGGTCGGGATCCTGAAGTTCATTATACGGCGCAAGGTACAGCAGTCTGTGACTTCTCAATCGCCACAACTGAGAAAAGGCGTGATTCTAGTGGCGATCAACAGGATATTACCACGTGGTTTCGGGTTAGTTTCTGGGGTAAACAGGCCGAGATTGCTGGTCAGTATCTTGCCAAAGGTAAACAGGTCTACGTCGAAGGTCGTCTCTCGCAGAAAGAGTGGACGGATCGCGATGGCAATAAACGGACTTCGCTCGAAGTCAGCGGGACTGATATTCACTTCATCGGGACTCGTGGCGATGATTCCAAACCTCAACCGTCATCTTTAGGCCGAGCCATGGCAGCATCATCCTCAACAGACAGTCCGGCTGATGATGACATCCCGTTCTAAAAAGGAGAATTATGGGTGAGAACAGCAAAATTGAATGGACTGATCATACCTTTAATCCCTGGTTAGGCTGTACCAAAATTTCGCCAGCCTGCACAAATTGCTATGCGGAATCCTGGGCAAAACGAAGTGGACTCGTCATATGGGGAGAGAATAACGAGAGACGTAGAACATCAGAGTCTTACTGGAAGCAACCTATAAAGTGGAATGTAGAAGCTGAAGAATTAGGAATACGTCGCCGCGTATTTTGTGCCTCACTTGCTGATGTGTTCGAGCCTCGCTCGGATCTAATCAGTTGGCGACTCCAATTGCTCGATCTTATCCGACGAACGCCTTACCTCGATTGGTTACTCTTGACCAAGCGTCCCGAATGGATAATGCAGTTGTTATTTGCGAGTATCGAGACAGTGCAATGTGACGATGACAGGTACGACGACACCATTATCTGGATCAGGAATTGGCTAGACCAACGACCTCCACAAAACATCTGGCTCGGTACTACCGTCGAAAATCAGGAGATGGCCGCTAAACGGATTCCTTCACTCCTGAAGATGCCAGCCACAATACGATTCCTTTCCTGCGAGCCATTGTTAGGTCCAATCAATTTTCAGCAATGGTTGGCAAGAAAGCCGCTGGCCGCAATCTTGATAGATATACATGGGATCAAATTCCAATTATAGGAGGCAGTGATAATGGGTCATAAACGAACGATCACTCGATCAAAGGCTATTGCAATAGCAAATGAACGCCAGGCTAGTCAGGCCTATATCAAACAGCTTGAACAGCAAAATCAAATTCTCGCATCGACCATTAATAGTCGATTGGCTCTTCTTGCCTGTCTTACTGAGATACTCGGTGGCGAAGCCAAAATCCAATCTGATTACCTGGATCAGATGATGGCTGAGCTGATGAGCGGCAAGAAGAAACTTAACTCGATCGCTATCAAAGAAGGTGGTAGCGAAATTCCCACCCATCTCATTTTGGAACTCGCTGAAGGAATCGAACTCACAAGCGAAGAACCAGAAAAAGCAAAACCATATTTAACTTTAGTTAGCAAGGAGAATGACGAATGCAAACCATCGGACCAAACAAATATCGAGTCGAACTCAAATCAGATCGAGACCTCAGAGCAGACATCCCAAGAACGATTATAAGAAATATCGCACATGCCGGACCAGAATCGGGATTCGATGTTTCGTTTCGTAAAAAGAAACTCGTCATTACGTATCCTGGCAGTAGGGGAACGTTATGTGATGGCCGTTTCCGTCTCACTCGGGACGATCTAACGAAACTCCATAAAGCCTCAATTCGGTTTATTGAAATTGAATATCAGCGAAACAAAGATCGCATCATCGTCACAGGAGTTTAAGCGAAACCTATGGATTATTCATTTCGGCCAATTCAGAAGTGGCCAGGAGAACAGCACAAGGTCCGGAAGGCTTCAAGATTCCAGGCTACCTATGGACAGACTCTTAACCTTCTGGAAAAGGAGTTAAAGCATCTCGGCGCCTTCAGAGTTGTTTTCCAGGTAGCACTCACAGAAGACCAAATACGTCACGATGGTCGACCGAAATCAACTGCAAGAGCAACTCATCCCGGAGTAATCGTCTCATTTGAGAGTAATCGTATTGGCCCGCACTCCTTTCCCTGCGATACCTATAAAACGTGGGAGGACAATCTTCGGGCAATTGCTCTATCGCTTCAAGCGCTGCGAACCGTCGACCGTTATGGTGTAACGAAACGAGGAGAGCAATATACAGGCTGGAAGGCATTACCAGAATCCAGCAACTCATCAGAGACAGCGGCAAAACTCCTATCACACTTATCAGGTATTTCCATCGAAGGGATTCTCAAAGACGAATCGCTGCGAGACCGCGCCTATAAGATTGCAGCCAGCAAAACCCATCCCGATCTTCATCCGGATAAACAGGAAGTATTTATCAAAGTAAACGAGGCAGTAACTCTTCTTCGACAAAATTAGGGGAAATCAAATGGATAAACCACTTCTTGCCTTAACGCTTTGGCAACCGATGGCCTGGGCGATATTCGATACTCGATTTCCGAAGGATGTAGAGAACCGCGATTGGCCGACAAAATTGCGTGGAACTATTGCAATCCACGCTGCCAAGAACGAGCCGAAAAATGATTTCTACGCTTACAAGGCATTTATTAAAGACACCTTCCCAGAGATTGAGTTTCCCTCGTCGTATGATCGAGGAGCAATTCTAGGTCTGGTCGATATTGTCGACTGCATGACTTCACACTCATCACGCTGGTTTGTCGGAACATACGGCTTTGTTCTGGCTAATCCACGCAAACTCGAATCGCCAATTCCCTGTCGGGGATACCAAACCTTCTGGCAGGTACCAATTCACATTAAAGAGCTGATCCAGCATCAACTCAAAATAGCAGCATAAATTAAAAGAAAGGAAACGTAACTAACCTATGTCCGCACAAATTGCAGAGGTAGCAACTCCACTAATTCCTGCACAGACACGAGTTACCCACATTTCACTTAAGCGTGTATGGAATCTCGGAAATTACGAAAATCGTCAGCTAGAATGTAGTGTTGAAATCGCTCCTGGCGACAATGCCGGCGCCGTTCTCCAAACACTAGAAAACATCTTCACTGATCTTTACGCAAAACCAGTCGCGTCAGAATACACACTGGCACAGGCTCGAACGCAACTCGCTCAATTTGAGCAACAGGAAGAACCATTCACCGAGGCTCAGAAAAAGAAGATTGCCGAGTTAAAAGCAACCTTATCTGAGCATGAGGCAGTCCTTCAAAAACGCCAAAACGCTAGAGACGCTCTCTCAACTCTTAATTACACCGAATCCCATATCGACCATAAAGACACGTGGGACTCGCCAGATGATTATGTCGGAAATTAATCGCCTGATCATCCATTGCGATGGAGCTTGCGACCGGAACCCAGGTGGTCTAACCACCTGGGGCTGGTCCGCTTCTCTCAATGGAAAAGAGATCAAGATTGGATATGGCTCTCTTGGCCGTGGCCCAATGATGTCCAGTGTAGTTGGTGAATTTACCGCAGTCATAAATGCGATGCGCTGGGCAAAAGATAATTACTCCGGGCTGATCGAAATCCGATCTGACTCCCGCTTCGTGGTCGACTCTATCAATAAGAATTATAACGTTCAGGCACTCAGGGTCGTGAACCTTCACCGCGAAGCCGTCAACCTATTCAAACAACTTATAGCAGCTCGTCTTATCTGGGTTTCCCGATGGAAGAACAAACGAGCTGATGAATTAACCCGTATCGCATATCGAGAAGCAAAGAAGCTCGAACAAGAGCAAAGGAGAAAAGTATCATGAGTGATGAAACACGAGAATTACCAGTCGAAATAAGCGAGACCGTAGATGAGGCATTCCGAAACGTCGGACATGTCATTCCATTTTCGTCTTCGAAAGAAGATAACCACGAACCAATCAAACCAAAACCTGGTGCGCTGGCGGGATTTCCGAGCAAAATACGCGCGGTCGAGAATATTCCTGGCGAGATCGAAGAGACACTGAACTCGATTCACGAAGTGAATAACCAGTTGAGGACTCTCGAAGAAGAACGCGAGGACATCCACTCACTGCTATCAGCAGAAATAGCCTCGGACAAATCCCTGACTAACGACACTCTTCGAAAGGCATCTCTCAAGATGCGGCTAAGTGACCATGTTGCCTATCAACAAAATCTCGATCGGCAGAACCAACTCAACGATCAACGTTCTCGCCTCTCAAGCAGACTTGAGCGAATCAGAGCCGAATTAAACCTTCATATGGTCAATATTCTCAGCTTTGGTCATAGGTCAGAAGGTATTGCCGGAACCATCCAGCCATATGATCCCGCTCAGACGATTATCGATGAGCTTGGGAAGAGCATCGCTCTTCAAGAGTCATTTCGCCGCGCATTAGGTCTCGGTCTGAGTAATGTCTAATTAAAGAAAGGAAACTATGGCTATCGAACAGATGATTCCTGCCAAGCGAACACGCGGGCCACGTAAGTCAACTAATAACCCAGAGATCGACGCAATACCCGCGATCCTGGCAATCCTCAAGCCTCTTTCTGGTGAAGAACAAGACAAAGTTCTCGCCTGCGTGGAGGCATATCGGCAAAGTGGGATAAAACCCATTGCCGAGAATCGCAATCTTTCACCAATGGTCAAAGGTGACAATATTCCGTTCTAGGAACGATCATGGCATCAAATCAGGATCGAATGTCTGCCCAGGAATATCGCGCATACCTTGAGACCCATGAAAAGACTGGAAAACGATCAAAGTATCGGTCGAAGAAGGTCAAGGAAAATGGCCGGACATACGATTCTAAGCACGAATTTAACCGACATAAAGAAAACCTGAAGCGTGAGGAGCGAGGAGAGATCAGCTCCTTACGCTATCACGTTATCTATCCACTGGAAGTCAATGGCGTTCTTATAACTGAATACGAAGCAGATTTTGTCTATATGGAAAATGGCAAGCTCATCGTTGAGGACGCCAAGGGCTTTCCCACACCTGAATACGTGATCAAACGCAATCTCATGAAGGCAATCTATGGAATCGAAATCAGAGAGGTCTAATATAGGAGATCATCGGATGAATCAGCATAACCGAATCAGGATGGTCGAACCAAACGAGAAACCGCCATTGCAGGAACTACAGGCAAAAGCAGATAAGGCTCGTGGTTTTCTCGATCCCCCAAGACTCGAGAGTGGCAAGCCGCTCCAGCAGGTAACTTTCAATTCCCTTCACGGTCGAGACGAATCCGGAAAGCCGACCGAAGCCTTTAGGCGCTCACTTTCCAAGACAACGTATCGGATGTTCCTTCGTCGCATTAAGAGCCAGGAACACGATAAATACTGAAGTCGCTTTCACCAGAAATGGTCAAATCCGACCGTCTGACCGACCGCAGGAATAGGGTGTATTCCCTTCAATTCTGACCGTGACTGTTAGTTCTCGGAAATTCCCGTACTCAGATACCCCTGAATCCAACAGAGGTCGTTTAAATCAAAAATCCACAATCTATAACCCTTATAAAGAAAGGACGGTGGCAATTTGAAAGACAAACGCGAGATTTATAACTCTCAAATCTCGCATCTCGTAAGTTGTATTTATTCAATCTGTGAACAGCATAACATCCCATTCAATGCTGTCTTCGAGGTCTCAGACTTCTCAGCAGGTCTAGCGGAAATACAGGTCTCAGGCTTCTTACCGGCTAATGAAGATGGTCCAGTAAAAGAGTGCCGCTCGATCCTACTGGAAAATTTCACGGCTGTACCAGGTGACGTCGCAGCAATCGCCTTTCACATTCTGGAACATCACTGTGGAAATCCGATGTGTCCGACTGAGAGATTAAAGCGCCAGGCAATGGGACAAACCACAAAAGGAGGCGGCCATTAAATGCCAAACCTATTAACCCTCGAAGATCTTCAGAAGATTCTAAGCCTGATCTCTTATGGCGATGATCACTCAGATTACGCTTTCGAAGCGATCGAGGATAATGAGAATCTATTTATCAGAGCGTTCTACAATGAACGCGATGTTGTCACCGGCAAACTGGAAACTCAATACACCCGCAAATGGCATATCGAATATGATAACGAATTAGGTCAGGTCGTTCAGACCGCATTCAAATGTGTCTTAACCAGTATCGAACATAGAGTTCGAGAACACTTCCTCTATCGCGGCAGGAATATTTTTGGACCACATTTCGATCTGGATCATCTCTGGGAATTGGTCGGGCCACAAAACCATGAGTGCGATGTTGATCAGGCTTCATAAATGAAGAAACAGAAAGAGAAACCAGACCCAATTTGCCAGGGATTTGATCAGCTCATAAAAGAGATGAGAGAGTTCCGAAAGAAGATGGAGGCTACGCGCGCAAAGTGGCAAGAACAAGAAAGCCAGCAGAAGAAAAAACGAAATAAGAAAGCGAGCTAACATGAATTTATTTAATAAACTCTTTGGTCCTCCAGAAGAGATCAATGGTGGCGAGAGATGTCCAACATATCTTTATAGATGGACGCTCTTAAAATTCCGAGGACGGGGTATCTATCTCCATCATTTTGTTGCCGATGATTGGAGCCTTGATCTTCATGATCATCCAAAACGATTTATCTCGATTGGTCTAAAGGGCTGCTATTGGGAAGAGACTCCCTGCCCAGACCCATGTTCTTCAGAGCCACATTCACATCAACGTCTTTTTCGCGCTCCATGGATTCGAACATTCCCAGCCGACCATATTCACCGCCTATCCGTTCCATCAAGGTCCTGCTGGACTGTGGTAATTGTCCTTAAACCAGTCCGTCAGTGGGGATTCTGGCATAAAGGTAAGTTCATCCATTGGCGTAGATATATCTCAAGTGAAATCGCAGACAAGATGAAAGCCTGCGATTAAAGGAACCTATAATGTCTAATAATAAATTATCTCTACCCGAAAGTGATCTACTCTTACATAAGATCCAGCAGATTGCAGAAAGATTTGGCCATGGATCATCACAACAGCAAACCGCCTTTGAAGGTCTAAGGCAGATCAGCGAATTAATAAATAGGTCCTTTCCAATTGATATGCTCCTCTTCTGTCCCAACTGTGGAAAGCAGCATATTGATAAGGTCAAACCTGAGCAGAATTGGGATAATCCCGCGCACCGTAGTCATCGGTGCGACTTCTGTACTCATATCTGGAGACCCGCAGATATATTTACGAATGGAGTTGAGTCGATCAATACCAAAGGACAAGCTGATGGAAGTGCAGTCCCACAACTGAGCGAAAAACTCCAAAGGCTAGAAGCCAGTCTCATGGATAAGATAGATCGTGAGACTGTGCTAACAATGCTAAATTATGAAATGGGTGATTTGGCTATTGGGATGAAACCACCAGTTCTGTGCCAAAACTTTCTTGCCATCCTATTCGCAGAAATGCTCCAAGATGCGCCGAATTTCGTGACATCCACAATGACAATTAAGACTGATAAATACGAGTTCACGATAAGACGGAAGATGTCCCGCTGACAGTTGAAAGTTAAATAGGTGGCGGTTCACCTGGCCGATTTTGTAAGATCGGCAAAATCCTAATTTCAGTGAAAGGAAGAACCGCCTATGAAGAAAGTTAACACGAGAACCAAAGGGATCAAA
>Ga0070741_10001369_pt1 | contig 75229 bp, 72 predicted proteins | sample Coa_R1_4_FD_66440 | JGI IMG/M metagenome (GOLD analysis project Ga0070741, IMG submission 66440) | Surface soil microbial communities from Centralia Pennsylvania, which are recovering from an underground coalmine fire - Coalmine... | ecosystem: Environmental > Terrestrial > Soil > Unclassified ...
CAGTGCTTCACGCCGGGCGGACACCAGACCACGTCGCCCGGGCGGATGACCTCGATCGGCCCACCCCAGCACTGCGTCCAGCCGAGGCCCGAGGTGACGATGAGCGTCTGGCCGAGCGGGTGCGTGTGCCAGTTGGAGCGGGCGCCCGGCTCGAAGGTGACGAGCGCGCCGCTCGCGCGCGCCGGATCGGGCGCGTTGAACAGCGGATCCACGCGCACGTTGCCGGTGAAACACTCGGCCGGCCCTCTGGCGGAAGGCTGTGAACCGTTTCGTTTGATCTCCATAGCAGACTTCCCTTTCCGATTTGACGCAGTTTCTGTTCGATGCTCAGGCAGCGGTTTCGCGCGGCATGACCTTGACGGTCGCAGAGCGGGCGCGGGCGCCGATCATCGAGCGGAGGTAGGGGTTGCCGTGGTATTTCTTCCGGTACGCCTCGTCTATGAGCTCGTTGATCGGTCCCTCGACCGGCTCGAAGCACACTTCCTTCGTCATGCCGGCGGCGACGATGCGCCCCGCCTTCTGCCGCACCGCGGCCTGATACCAGCGGGAGTTCCGCCCGTTGTAGGCGCGCACGTAAAGCGCGTCGCCGACCGCGACCGACCAGATCCAGGTCGGCGTGCCGTAGGTCACCCCGTCCTCGCGCAACGGCGCGATGTGCAGGTCGTCGGCCTCGGCGATCCTGCGCAGTTCGTCTGGCGACCAGTTCATTGCGGATTCCTCACTTCTCGATGCGCTCGATCGTCGCCTTCAGCGCACCGCGCACCTTGAGGGCTTCGATGCCGGAGTCGATCCGGCCCAGGTGGACGAGCCCCTCGGAATAGCCGAAGTCCTTGTGGAAGATCGCCAGGTTCCCCCACGGCGCGTAGTAGGTGATGTCGCCGATCGAGGGATCGAAGCCGGCGGGGGCGCCTGCCGTGGATAGCTTCCTTGGCAGATAGGCGATCTTTTCGGTCGCAGCGTAATCTTCGAGGGTCAGCGTCAGCGGTAGCAGGGAAAGAAAGTCCCTGGCCGTTGCGTTGTCGTTCAGGCTCGCGGTGATGGCCGTGCCGTTGATCGTCAGACGAATCCTCATGTTGCTTGTCTCCCGGCTCGATACTGCAGATACCCCTGTCGCAGGCCCCTTTTCGGCCGCGCGATCCCCTGCGCCGGCTGCGGGCTGGGAAAGCGCCAGCGACAACGCCAGGGCGACGTATCCGGCCAGCATCCGCATGCTCGACTTCCTGGCCATCAACCTCGGCGACTGCCACCATCCGGTGTGCGTCACAACGACGTGGGGCATCGTTCTCTCCTCACCGGGAACGCTTCTCTATGACTTCCTTGAACACCGGCAGCGCCGAAAAGGCATTGGGCCAGCCGGCATAGAAGGCAAGATGCGTGACGACTTCACCCGCCTCCGCCTGCGTGAGGCCGTTGTCCATCGCGCGATTCAGGTGATAGGGAATCTGGGCTACCTGGCCGTTGGCGATGAGCGCAGCGACCGTGACCAGACTCCGATCCCGCGGCGCCAGATCCGGACGCAGCCACAGGTCGCGGAACAGAACGCTGGTGGTGTACTGCACGATCCCGGGCGCCACGCTGCCGAACTGCTGTCCCACGCGCGACGCGCGCTCCGCCTCGGCGGCCTCGTCGAGCGGCAGAAGCCGGGGAGAAGCCGCGGGCAACTGATCCGCGCCGATGCCGCGCCGATGCCGCGCCGTGCGAAGACCTCTTTGGCGACCGCCGCCGCCGACATCGCATTCGACCAGCCGGAGTAGAACGCGAGATGCGTGATGATCTCGGAGACCTCCCGCGGTTTGACGCCGTTGTCGAGTGCGAGGTTCAGGTAATGCGCCATCTCGACCGCCTGGTTGCGCGCGATCAGCGCCGCGAGCGTGACGATGCTGCGGTCGCGCGGCGAGAGGCCGGGCCGCTTCCACAGCTCGCCGACAAGCACGCCTTGCGTGTACTTGTCGAGCGCCGGGGCGGCCGAGCGTGTGTCGTCAAGCGATGCCATCGGTTTTCCTCCAGACTCGGCCTTCGGCGATTCCGCCTTGGCCGCGGATGAAGCGATCAAAAGAAGCAGCGACGCGATCGTCGCCGGGAAAAGTTTCACTTCGCACTCCCTTCATCTTCGCCGCGCGCGGAACTGCGTTCAGCTCCGAGCCCCTTGCACGGCGACGGCCGCGCCAGAAAGCGCCGGTGTATTCCGCAGCCGCATCGCGATCGGCGCGGCGCAGGCCACCACGAGCATGCTGACGACGAACACCGCGCCCAGCCCGGCCACATTGCCGATCAGTCCCAGCGCCGGGCTGCCCACGCCGAGCGTCAAGTCGAGAAACGCGGTGTAGGCGCCGGTGGCGAGACCCCGGCTCTCCGCCGGCGCGCGCCGCACCGCTTCGACGCCGAAACCGGGGTAGACGAGCGAGTAGCCCGCGCCGGTGAGTGCCGCGCCGACCAGCGCCAGTGCGGACCATGGCGCCGCCGAGATCAATCCTTGTCCGACCGCTTCGATCGCCACGCAGGCAAGCGCAACCCGGGCGCCGCCGACCCTGTCCGCCAGATGACCGAAGAACACGCGCGCCAGGATGAAAGCGACCGCGAACACGGTGAAGGCGGGCCAGACCGTCCATCCGCGTGCGGCGAAGAGCAGCGCAACGAACGCGATCATGGCGCCGAAGCCGATGCTGGAGAGCGCAAGGCCGACTCCTGGCATCCACACGGCGGCGATGACCCTGACGAACGAAGGCCGCACGCGCGCCGTCGGCGCGGCGCCACGAACCGGCGCGGCGAGAAGCAGTGTGGCAAGCGGGAGCAGCGCGGTCACGAGTGCGATCGCCGTAAAGCCGTAGCCCTCGTACAGAGTCGTGCCCACCGGCGCGCCGAGAGCGAAGGCGGCGTACATCGCGGTCCCCATCCAGGCGAGCACCCTGCCGGTGTTCTGCGGTCCCGCGAGCGCCATCCCCCAGGTCTGCGCGCCGGTGATGATGAAGCTCTCCCCTGCACCGAGCACCGCCCGGCCGAGGAGCAGAATCGCCGCCGAGATTTCCGGGGCGCTCACGAAGCGCAGCGACGACAGGTAAAGCAGTCCGGCCGCGGCGGAGAGGATCAGGCCGGTGACGACAGCGCGCTTGGCGCCGCGCAAGTCCGAATCCCGTCCCGCCCACGGCCGCGAGACGAGCGCCACCGCGAACTGGCTGCCGGCGATCAGTCCGACCGCGAAGGTGCCGAGCCCGAGGCCTTGGTGCACGTGCAGCGGCAGCACCGGCAGCGCGATGCCGATGACGAGGAACGCGATGAACACCACCCCCATGATCGGGAGCAGCCTCGCGACCGAGCCGCCTTGTCCGACCATGCGGTGTGACTCCTGGTCCTCGTACTTATCCATGGTCGAAGAAGTCCGGGGGGCGTCGATAACTGTGGCCATTGGCGGTGCAGCCGGGTAACCGAAAAAGAAAACGCGCGCTGGGTTCGATCAGCTCGCGTTGCGCTGGCGCCTGGACCGGCCGCGCCCAAAGGAGTTGGGGAGAGAGCGGGACGCCAACCGGTCCGCGACGGACCTGCTTGTTACGACCGGCCGAAACCGTCGTTCGCGTCGGGCAAGTCGGTGATAACCGTCTTGCCCTCCCCGGCAGGAGCGGCATTGCGGCCGGCAATATTGACGTCCGGCTGCCTGTACACAACCGTGCCGCTGACCTTGACGGTGGGCACGCTGGCGCGGCCATAAACATTGGTGACGTTGTCGATCCGGCCGATGCCAACACCGGTTTCGGCAAGCGCGGGGGCGGCGAACGCCGCGGCCAGGGCGATAGCAAGCAATTTGCGATTCATGGTGTCATTTCCTTCTGTCAGATAGTTGGGGAACTGGAATCATTAGGCCGGGCATCGCTGCCCGACCCGCGGTTGCGAACTCTAGTGGGTGCGATGGCATGCGACTAGACGGTAAAATGCACACGGACTTATAAGCTGGATTCATGAATGCCGAGGCAAGACCTCAACGATCTCCTCGCCTTTCTTGCTGTCGCGCGCGAGCGGAGCTTCACCCGGGCGGCGGCGAAGCTCGGGGTGTCTCAATCGGCGCTGAGCCACACCGTCCGTGGACTGGAGGAACGGCTTGGCGTTCGGCTGCTGACCCGCACTACGCGCAGAGTCTCGCCAACAGAACCGGGCGAACGCCTGATTCACACGGTGGGCCCGCGCCTGGAGGAAATCGAGGCTGAGCTGGATGCGCTCGGCGAGCTTCGGGACAAGCCTGCGGGCACCATCCGGATCACGGCGACCGAGAATGCGGCCGACACGATCCTCTTGCCGAAACTTGGGAAATTCCTGCCGGAGTATCCGGACATCAAGGTTGAGATCGTGATCGACTACGGCCTGACCGACATCGTTGCGCAACGCATTGACGCGGGCGTGCGATTCGGCGAGCAGGTGGCGAAGGACATGATCGCAGTGCGTATCGGGCCGGACATGCGCATGGCCGTGGTCGGCGCCCCGTCGTATTTCGCGAAGCGATCCCCGCCAAAGAAACCGCAGGACCTGACCGATCACAACTGCATCAATCTGCGCCTGCCGACCTATGGCGCGCTGTACGCCTGGGAATTCGAGAAAGGCAAGCGCGAGTTGAAGGTCCGAGTGGACGGGCAGCTCGTCTTACACAGCGCGGGCCAGATGCTCAATGCGGCCGTGACCGGATTGGGCCTGGCCTATGTGCCGGAGAACCTGGCGCAGCCCCATCTTGCCGAGGGTCGACTCCAGCGGGTGCTCGAGGACTGGTGCCCCCCGTATTCCGGATACCACCTCTACTACCCGAGCCGACGCCAGCCCTCGGCGGCCTTTGCGCTGCTGGTCGACGCGCTGCGCTACCGGGGTTGACGCGGCCGCGGACGGCAGAAACGGCTACACCCGCCATCCGTTCCCAAGCCTACAATCGGGTGTCACACAATTGGGGGGTCCCACAATTGCACAATTGGGGGTCAGATCTTGTACTGTGCGCCCGGCTGGCCTAATCTCGCGGCATGGCCCGACCGCTGCGCATCGAATTCCCCGGCGCGCTCTATCACGTGACCGCCCGCGGCAACGCCCGGCAGGACATCTTCCTCGATGACGAGGATCGATACTTGTTGCTCGGTGTGCTGGAGCGGGTCGTCGACCGCTTTCATCTGCTGCTGCATGCCTACTGCCTGATGGACAACCACTTCCATCTGGTCCTGGAGACCCCGGAGGCGAATCTGTCCAAGGCCATGCGCCAGTTGAACGGCGTCTACACCCAGGCCTTCAACCGCCGCCACGGGCGCGTGGGCCATGTTCTTCAGGGCCGCTTCAAGGCCATCCTGGTGGAGCGCGAGAGCTACCTGCTGGAGCTGTGCCGCTACGTGGTGCTCAACCCGGTGCGCGCCAAGACCACTCGCAAACCCGACAGCTACCGCTGGTCGAGCTATCGGGCAACAGCCGGGCTCGCCCCAGTGCCTGGCTTCCTGACCGCGGACTGGCTGCTCTCGCAGTTTGGCCAGCAACGCCCCGCTGCCCAGCGCAAATACAGCGCGTTTGTCGCCCAAGGCCTGGGACAGTCGTCACCTTGGGAACAGGTCCAAGGACAGGTACTGCTTGGCAGCGAGCGGTTCGTTAAGCGCCTGCAGCAGGCGCTGCGGGACAAGCACCCGCTCAAGGAAATACCGCGCCGGCAGCGCTTTGCGAGCCGGCCGCCGCTGGCAAGGCTGTTCGGTGCGCGCACGCTTGCCTCGCTCGAGCTGCGCAATGAAGCGATCCGGCAAGCGCATCTCGAACACGGCTACAGCCTGTCCGAAATCGGCCGAGCGGTGGACTTGCACTATTCGACGATCAGTCGCATCGTCAACCGGGAAGAGACGTAGCGAAATGCACAGGGCAAGACTTCTGACCCCAGTTCGTAACGGGATGCACAAGGCAAGATCTGACCCCGTCTCTTGCGGCTCTTGACCCAAGGCAAGATCTGACCCCCGTCTCTTGACCCACAAGGCAAGATCTGACCCCGGCGTGACCCCGGCTCCGCGGCTCCGGTTCCGGGTTGCATGGCCAGGCGAACCGAGCGCCTTTTCACCTCGGCCCTGACGCAGTCTTCCATTGCCGATGTGCCAAGAGCAAGCCACTTCCCTCAATGGCCAGTGCCCCGATATAGCCCGGAGCAGGTTGCAGCGTATATAACGACCAACGCTTCCCGGGAACGATTTCGTTCGAGGCTATATAAAGGGTCCCGGGATCATCCGCAGGATCGATGGTCAGGGGAACGGAAAAGCTGTTCAACGGTATCGCGAGCCCATCGCCACGGGCTTTCAGGTAAGCCTCCTTCTTGGTCCAGCAACTGAAAAAGCCCTTGGCGTAGAGATGGCTCGGGAGAGCGTTCAATTGGTCGATTTCCTCGCCCGCGAAGAAGCACCGCGCGATTTCGGAATGGTCAGGTTGTGCCGAGATGCATTCGACATCGACGCCGATGTTGGAGTGGGAGGCGATCGCGATGAGGGCAAGACCGTTTGAGTGAGCGAGATTGAATTTAAGGCGGCCGCCGAATTCAGGGCTGAGGTCGGGCTTGCCGAAAGCGTTGTAGACATAGCTTATTCTGCCCGGTCGGGTCTGGAGATAGCGCGCCAGGAGGTCACGCAGCACCCCGTGCGCGACAATGAAACGCCGCCGATCGCTGCCGAAGCGAAAGCGTGCGCTCCGATTGCGCTCGTCAAGAGAGAGGGTCGCATACAGGCGCGCGCATGTTCGAGGCGGCACATCCAGACTGACGCACCAACAGTGCACTTCGTTGGATGCCAGTCGAATGGCGCCCGCCGGTGATGGCGTGAGGCCGTGGTCGGCGCCAACCGACAGCGCCTGCGGAACGTGGGTAGCGGAGATCGGCCCGGACATCCCGGACCCCGTTGGCGTGGAAGCGGTGGCCGTCATGTGACGCCCGCCGCGATGGTCGGCGAGCACTCCGCCAGGTTCACCGGGTCGGCCATCGCAACGAGCACTTCGCGCGGCCCCTCGAACCGCTCCCTGCCGTGCGCGACGCGGATATTGTCCACCAGCATCAGGTCGCCCGCCTGCCACCGCTCGCGTACGGCGTTTGCGTCGTAGACCTCGTTGATCACCTGCACGACTTCCGCGCCGATCGGGTCGCCGTCTCCGAAGCGGGTGTTGAACGGCAAGCCGTCTTCGCCGTAGATGTCGATAAGGTACTCGCGTAGCTCGCCATCCATCGTCCACTCGTTGAGGAATGCGGCCTGATTGAACCAGCATCGCTGCCCGGTGCGCGGGTGACGTACGACGGCGCTGCGGTGCTGCCAGGTGCGCAGAGCGCCGTTGGACCGCCACTCGAACTTGATCGCATTCGCACGGCAGTAACTCTCGACGGCGCGGCGGTCGTCGGTTCCGAATGCTTCAGCGATCGACGCCCCGATCTCGTCGTTGTAGTTGCGGATCAGCAGCCAGCCCACCCGCTCGAAGCGGTCGATCAATTCGGCGGGCAGCGCCTGGAGGATGGTCGTCGAGTCGGCCAGCGGGGTCGCGCCGCCGTCGCTCGGCGCGGTGAGGCACGCGAACAGCATGAGGCTGGGGCACTCGAGCGCATAGCTGAGTTCGTGGTGCATGCACATGGGCTGGTTGGGCGGCCACTTCGATGAGGAGTACAGGCCATTGGAGTAGCGCTTTCGGGACGCGAAGGCCTCCCTCTCGACCATCAGACTGGCGAGCTGCCGAAAGACGGCTTCGATCTCCGCCGAGTCGCGAAACCTCAGACCGCGAACGAGAAGCGAACCGTGTTCGACGACGGCGGCACGCAGCACGTCCCGGCGCCCGGCGGCCCAGCGTGGCGCATCGTCGGTTGCGTCGACCCGAAGTACCGGCGGCTTCCCCGGATGCACTTCCACCTCGAGCGGTGAGGTCGGCGACGCGGTGAGCGACATCGCGGATGAGGACGACATTTCGGGTTCTCTTTTCAACATCCGCTGCTCAAGACGAGGCCGACCGTTCCGGACTTCGTTGCGGGCGGTGCAAAGACCGTTCGTCGACCAGCGCGGCCAGATCGGCGAGTGTCGGGTGTTCGGCGAGGTCCTTGACGGACACCGCGCGGTCCAGCGCGATCGCCAGCCTCAGTGCCGACAGCGACGTGCCGCCCAGTTCAAAGAATTGATCCCGTCGGCCGATCCGGTCCTTCGGGATGCCGAGAACCTTTGCCCACGCAGCCGCCAGCCGTTGCTCCGTCGCCGTACCCGGCGGGTCGCGGTCCTGCTCGCCAACTGCAAGCGCTCCGGCAAGCGCCGTCAAGGCCTTCCTGTCGATCTTGCCGTTGTCGGTCAACGGCAGACTTCTCCGCCAATGAAACACCGATGGAACCATGTACCTGGGAAGCGACTCACCGAGCTGATCCCTCAGCGCGTTGACATCGGATGGCCGATCCCCGGAGTAGAAGGCCACCAGTTGCTTGCTGCGGTCGGCCCGCTCGGCGACCACGACCGCGCCCTCGCGCACGCCAGGCAAGCGCAGGAGCGTGTTCTCGATCTCGCCGATCTCGATCCGGAAGCCGCTGATCTTGACCTGCGCATCCCGGCGGCCGAGATACTCCAACTTGCCTTCGGGCAGCCAGCGGCCATAGTCTCCGCTCCGGTACAGCCGCTCGCCTTCGCGGTGCGGGTCCGCGAGAAACGCTTGTCGCGTGCGCCCGGGATCGTTGACGTACCCGCGGCCGACGCATATTCCGGAGAACACGATTTCGCCGGGCGCCCCGAGCGGCACCGGCGACAGGTTCTCGTCGACGACGTAGATGTGCACATTGTTGATGGGGCGGCCGAGCGGTACTCGATCCCGGCGCGGCGCGCGGTCCATGACTTCGTGATTGGTGTCGTCGGAGGTCTCGGTCAGCCCGTACGCATTCACCAGCTTGATCCCGGGCTGGACTGCGAACCAGCGCTGCGTCAGCTCCTTCTTCAGCGCCTCACCCGTGACCGACACGTAGCGCAGGTCTGGCAGCTCGCGGGGATGCTGTTCGAGAAAAGTCAGGATGACTTCGAGGTAGGAGGGCACGACTTGAACTACGTTGACCCTGCCGTCGACGATCCTGTCGATGAAAGCCTTGGCGTCCAGGATGCGCTCCTGCTCGATCAGCAGCGTCCGTCCACCGACCAGGAGCGCGGAAAGCAGTTGCCATAGCGAGATATCGAAGCACTGCGGCGCGGTCTGCGCCACCACGGTTCCCTCGCCGAGCTCCAAGTCGTCGATTTTGGCGAAAAGATGGTTGAGCATCCCCGCGTGCTCGCACATCGCCCCTTTGGGCTCACCGGTCGACCCGGAGGTGAAGTAGATGTACGCGAGCTGGCTGGAAGCGACTTCGACCCCGAGATTGCCGTCGGGATGTTCCTCCTCGTATGCCGCGTCGATGAACAACCTCTGGATCGCGGAAAGCGAATCGAGCGCCTGGTCGAGCGTCGCGGTGCTGCCGCGTTCGGTCAGCACGAGCCGGCAATCGGACCGGGACAGCATCCTCGCGACGCGGTCGGCCGGGAAATGCGGCTCGATGGGCAGGTACGCTCCGCCGGCCTTGAAGATCGCGAGCACGGCGGTCATCCAGTCCAGGTTACGCCCGGTCACCACGGCAACGACGCCTTCGCGGGTGAGCCCGCGCGCCAACAGCGCTCGTGCCAGCCGGTTGGCAAGAGCATTGAGCTGTCGGTATGTGCGCTGTCTACCTCCGTGCACGGCTGCGATGGCGTCCGGGTGCGTCCGCACTCGCTCCTCGAACAGCTCGTGAACCCGGCCGCCCGGCAGCGTGCGCTGCGGTCCGGCGAGGCCATGACGCTGGAAACGCAGCTCCTCGGCCGACAGCAGGCTCTGTCGTGCGTGCTCGGCGTCTGGACCGGTCGCGATCAGCGCCAACGCGGCGAGGTAATAGCCGGCGATCCTGGCGGCGCAATCCGTGTCGAGCACGTCCGTCCTGTAACGCAATCGCAACGCGAGCCCGTCACGTTTCGCAAAGCCGACCCACAGTACGTTTCCATCAGCCGCAGCCGGCTCCCCGCCGTCGCCCGGGGTCGGTTCGAACACGACCTCGAACAACCTCTCGGTGACACCCAGCTCGCGTCTCAAATCGTCGAAAGGAAGATCCTGGTGCGACAGCAGTTCCGACTCGGCTCGAGCGGTCTCCCGCAGCACATCCCGCCACGAGCGGGCTTCGATCGCCATCCGGAACGGCAACGGCAAACGCGCCCTCACGGCGTAGCCGGTGGTCACCTCGCGCTCGCCCGAAAGCGCGCCGAGCACCTTGGCGTGCGCGGTCAACAGCACCGAGCTGAGCGGCACCGAGAGCTCGTTCGCCAACCGGCGCAGCGCCGCCACGAGGTCACCGGGGATCGTCGCCTCGTGTTCGCCGACGCCGGGTACAGGGTTGAGGGTCCAGCGCGGGAGCGCAGTAAATCCCCCGGCAAGAAGCATCGCGCGCCAGAACTCCCGCCCGCGCTCGGTCGCGGTGTCCCGGTCCTGCAACGCGACGTCGCTCATCTCAGATCTCCCTCGCCGGGTTTCCGCCCCACCGCGCGCGCGCCGGCACGTCCTCTCCCTTCATGAGGAAGGAGTCGGCCTCGAGCGTCGAGCCGTCTCCCATCGTCACGCCGTAGAGGACGAAGGCGCCGACCCCGAGCGTGCAACCGGCGCCGAGCGTGCTCCGTCCGGATTTGTAAGTGCCGTCCTCCTGCGATTCGCACTGGATCATGCTTCGGTAATTGAGAACGCACTCGTCCCCGAGGGCGGTCAGGGTCGGCTCCGAGATGAAGGCGCCGTCGTCGAACACCCTTTTGCCGACCCGAACACCGATCAGCCGCAAGATCACGTTCTTGAATGGTGTGCCGTCGAATATGTGGTAGAAATGAATGGGATGCAGTTTCCAAAGGCGCTCGACCCACCAGAAACCACGATCGTAGATGGAGCAAATCTCCGGCGGCGGTGGCCCGATCGCTTCTGCGCAACGCTCGACCAACGCGAAATAGATCGCGGCGGCAACGACACTCAGCACGAAGAGCGCGGCCATGATCGCGTGCATATATACGTCGTAAAAGAACGCGAAGGCGGCCGCGTCGATGATCGTGACCAGGAAGACGCCCAGCCACCGCGTGAGCAGGAAAATTCCGATCGTGCGAAGGTTGAACCGGTTCTTTGCGGCAAGGCCGCGGGCGAGCGCCTCCCCTCCCCGAAGATGGTCGAACCGGCTGTCGCGCTCGACGGAGCGCGGAATCTCGAAGGGAGGCGATCCCAGCAAGCCCACCCCTTCGCGAATCTTGCCGTCGAGCGGAACCATCGCCTTGATCGCGAGGAGGCAGTTGTCGCCCGTCCTCCCTCCCGAAGGGTAGGTGACGTAGTTGCCCACGAAGCTGTGTCGCCCGATCGCCACCCGGGACACGCGGAACGAGGTGCTCGAGATCTCGTCATTGATCATCTTCAGCCCGTCGGCGACCATCGTTCCGCTGCCGACGGAAGTCAGGGATGGATTCGAGGTCATCACCTCGCTGCCGAAATTCGACCCGGTCTGCACGACGGGATGCAGGCGATAGCCGACCCAGCACAGGAAGTGGACGATGTAGGAGCTGTCGCCGAAGAGGACAACGAAGAACTTCAGTCTGCCCAGCCCCGCGATCACGCGATGCACCGAGTAGTGGAAGCCATAAAGCGGATAGACCGTGTCCGGCTTGATAAACGGGCTCAACACGCGAGGAACGATGCCCACGGCCAGGAGGCCGACAAGAATCCCGCCGAAGAAGAAGACGACCGAGAAGGCAAGGGCTTCGATGGACAGCCCCCGCACCGTCAGCCCGGCGCCGGCGTGCACACTCGGATCCAGCACCTCGACCAGCGACGACACCGCGAGGAACAGCAGACCGAGTCCCCCCTCCAGCAACGGCGCGCACAGGAACAGAATCCCGATCAGGGTAAGGGCGGCATAGGCGGCCCGGCGCAGCCTGCCGCACCGCGCCGGCGCGACTCTGACGTAGTTCACCTCCGTGCGCCGCGCCGGGGATCCGTGCCAACGCTCGCCCGCCGGTACCGCCTGGCCGCTGTGCAGCGCGGAGGTGTGGCCGAGCTGCGCCCCGTCGCCGATGGACGTGTTGATGTCGAGCACCGCCATTTCGCCGACGAATACGTCACGGCCGAGGGTCACCGGTCCGATCTCGATTCGGCCCGCTTGTGCCCGGTAGCAGAGGAAGATCGACTCCCTGCGGATCACCGTTCCTGCGCCGATCGTGAGCAGATCGGTACACACGGGAATGTTGCGCGAGAGGATCACGACCCGCGGCCCGACCTTCGCGCCCAGCGCCCTCAGGTAGAGCCCGTACAGGGGCGAACCGACGAACAAGTGGACGCCGGGGTTCGACCGGAGCAGGGCCTTCACGATCCAGAAGCGGACGTAGGCGAAGCTCCAGATGCGAATCTGCCCGGGCTTCCAGCGACCGACGAGCAACCACTTGGCCGCGATCGGAACGGCGCAGACGACGACGAAAGCCACGCTGGCGAAAAGGACCAGTCGCAGGTAACTCTCGACGCCGACGGATCCCGCCACCATCCACTCGTAGCCTTCGATGGCGGCGACTACGCCGAGGTACGTATATCCGAGGTAGAACAGCGCCTGCAGCGCTCCGCACAAGACGTACTCGCGCGCGCTCGTCGGAGTAGGAAGCTCCAGCGCCGGTGCGGCCGCCAGCTTGGCGGACGCCGGCGCGACGTCCGCGAGCGCTGCCGCCAGCCTCCGGATCGTCGGATGCGCGTAGATGTCCTTCATCGAAACCGGCGGCAGGTCCCCGCGCTTCCTCACCCGTGCGCAGAAATGAGCCATTTGCAGCGAATCGGCGCCCAGCTCGTTGAAGAAGTGGCTGTCGGGCGGCACGCGCTCCACGCGCAGCACGCCGGCCAGCACCTCGGCAAGAATGCTCTCGGCGCCGCTCGCCAGAGGGGAGCGTAACTCTGCGGCGATCGTGCTCATCGGACGGTCTCGTAGAAAAAATCGGAAAGGCGCAAGTCCTGCCCGGCGGCGACCGCGCGGTCGTACACCCACTTGCCAATCGCCAGGTCGAGAATCCCCATGCCGAAGGGCGAGAAAATGATCGGCCGGTTGCGATCCACCGATCGGCGTCCGAGCATGATCTCGGCAAGAGTACCCGTCACGAAGCTTCGGCTTCCCGTCCGCTGCTCGGCGAGATGGGGGAGGTGCCGGCCTTCATGACGTGCTCGACGTCATCCACGACGTTCTGCGACCGCAGCAGGATCTCGGGCGCAAGGTCGCGAAGCGAGATGTGCAGCACCAGCGGATTGTGCTCGAAGAGACCGGCATCGGCGACGTGCGGCGCCGAGGCGACGGTCGTGAACACGATCAGATCGCATGCCTTCAGCAGTTGCGCAACGTCGGGGACGACCGTGACCATGCGGTGACGCCCTGGCCGGTATGCCGTGGTCCTGAATCTCTCGCTCTCGACGGGCGAGCGGTCGTATAACCGCACCTCCTCGATCGTCCAGCCCGTGTCGATCAGAAACTCGTAGACGTACCGGGCGATGAACCCGGTGCCCACGATTCCCAGCGCATGCGCCCGGCGCGAACGGCCGTTCAGCCAGTACGCGGCCAGAGCGGCGGACGCAGCTGTTCGCGCGGCCGAGATGATCGAGCTTTCGAGTATGGCAAAGGGATATCCCGTGTCGTAGCTGTTGAGGACCAGTACCGCCGAGGCGCGCGGAAAGCCTCGCTGGATATTGGCAGGGTAGCTGGCGATCCACTTCAGCCCGGCCACGTCGAAGCCGTTTCCGAGGTAGGCCGGAAGCGCGATGATCCGGCAATCGGGCTTCTCGGGGAAGCGCAGGAAGTAGCTATCGGGGTTGACGGTACATCCGTCGGCGTGCGCGAGATACGCCTTGCGGACGATCTCGATGCATTCATCCCGATTGGCGCGGATGATGTCGGACACGGCCCTGCCGTTGATGATCGACAGCTCGAAGTGCACGGCATCCTCTACTCGAGCCTGGCCGCCCACTTCGGATCGAACACCGTTTCGACGTATGGGGTACCGCGGTCCGCGCACAGGAACAGCACGGTGGGCCGCCTGGAGCCTGTCATCTTCGCTGCAAGCCGCTTGACCGCCGCGAACGCCGTCCCGCTGGAGCCGCCCACGAACAGTCCGTGATTCGTGAGGAGTTCCCGGCACGCCTGCACGGTCTCGCGCTCGGGTATCAGGACGACGTCGTCGATCCTGGCATGCGAAAGCAGCGGCGGAACGATGCTCGACCCGATGCCGGGAATATGACGTGTGCGTGGCGCCCCGCCGAAGATCACGGAGCCTTCGCTGTCGACGGCGATGACCCGGACTTTCGGATAGCGTTCCTTGAGCCGGCGCGAGACTCCGGCGATCGTTCCCGCCGTGCTGACACTGATGAAGACATAATCCAGCGAGTCGAAATCGGCGCAGATCTCGGTCGCCGTAAGCTCGTAGTGCGCCTCCACGGCGTCCAGGTTTTCGTACTGGTTCGTCCAGTAGGCGTTCGGCATAGTGCTGCACAGGTGCTTCACCATCTGCAGACGGGTCTTCAGGAATCCGCCGGAGTCGTCGCGCTCTTCGACCTTCACCACCGTGGCGCAGGTACGCCTGAGAAACGACTCGTAGGTGCCGGAGATATTGGGGTCGATGACCGGGATGAACCGCAGCCCGACGAGTCGAGAGAAGGCGGCGAGAGCGGTGGCGAAGTTCCCGGAGGAGGACTCGATCACCGTCGTCTTTTCGCAGATCTCGCCTCGCTCGGCCGCTCGCTTCAGGATCCAGTAGGCGGAGCGGTCCTTGATGCTGCCGACCGGGTTGACGTACTCGAGCTTGGCAAAGAGATTGAGGCCCTCGACGGCCAGCGGCACGTGCAGGGTGGGTTGCAGGGTATTTCTGAGCAGTTCCAGGCGCGTGGCGAGACGCAACGCCGACCACGCATCCGGGCTGTCGGGCGGGATTCTGCCCGGGTCCGTTTCCCCTGCCGTTGCGGATCGTCTGGCGCCCGCGGGGTCCCGCTCGGCAATGGCGCTCACCGGCCGCGACGCCCGCACCCTTGTGGACGTTGCCCCGTGCCGGAGCGGCGTCGAACCGAATCTGCTGTTCGCTGTGAGAGGCATGTTTGGCTGCATCCGATTGAAGTCGCCATGCACGCTGGAGAAGACCGCTCATCCAGTTACAAGACAGACACGGAGAAAAGCTTCAGAAGGTTTCGTGCTGCACGTAGTCTCGTTGACCCGTGTCGCTTGGAGGCAACGCCTTCTGTGCGTGAAACTGCGGCAGAGCGCGTCGTGAGCACGCACCTGCGGGAGGAAAGTTTTGGCCTTGACTATGACATCAACGCGTCAAGCATCCCGGTTCCGATAGGCCTTTCGGACTACCGACATAAATTCCCCGGAAACGGCCCTGCGCCGGTAGAAGACTCGGGGGTAAAGAGTCGCGGGTCAGATTGAGGTAGCCCCGGTGTGCGCGGTGTGTGATGTGCGCGGCCAAGTACCGGAGCGGAGTCAGCCGAACAGACAGGTCCGCAACGCCGCGAACAGCCTGGGCGGCGCCAGGTCGCGTACTCCGGGATAAGGCAACGCGTCGAGCGTGTTCTTCACGATCAGTCCCAGCTCGGTGTCGCCTTCAATCAGGAGCCTGCGTGTAAAGAACAGCGTATCGGGGTCCACGCTGCGCCGCGCGAGAGCGGCGAAATCCGCGGCGCAAGCCGAAATTGTGACGTCGGACGAGGCGAGCGCCGGGCGCGCGCGCATGCCGTGCTCGCCGATCTCGAAGCACACGCGAAGGTCCAGGTCGGTCACGTGAAGCGCGACGCGCTTGCCCGCCGAGCCGGCGAGCGCGTCGGGCAGCCGCACGCCCGCCGCCAGATTGACGGCGCACGCAAGCAACACGGCGCCGGGCCAGCTCGCCGCGGTTTGCAGCGACGGAAATGGAGCCATGAATCGGCCGCGCCATTTCATGCGGCGACTCGCTGCATGCCTGGCCTGCCGTACCAGTAGCCGTTGCACACGCCGCCCTGCGCGGCCGACTCGATGCGCGCCGCCGCTTCCGCGGCCGGCAGTTTTCCGTCGATCGCCTCGCGCACCGCCTGCAGCCACGCCGGGCAATGCCCCGTGCTCGGGCTCACTCGCACGGCGTCCACGCCCAGCGCGCGCAACACGGGCAGCTCGCCGACCAGGTTGTACGTCGCGTCGGACTGGATCTGCGTGCCGTTGAGCCGCAGGAAAGACGCGCCCTCGCGCGTGGACAGGCGCAGCCCGTCCGGGTGCTCGAGACAGGCGAAGCCGCAGTCGTCGCGCCGGCGTTCGTAATACCGCGCGGTGAAGCAGCGCGCGGAAAAGGCGAGCGGCAATTGTCCGAGCACGAAGACTTCCGTCTCGAGCGGCGGCGGGCGCCTCTGCTGCATCCGCGCAAGCGCGGCGCGCGACAATTCGACCGGCATCACCCAGCGCACCGCGCCCATCCGCGCCAGGATTTCGAGCGTCTCGACGTTATAGCTGTTGATATGCGGGCCGGCGACGAAGGGCACGCCGGCGCGCGCCGCCATCGCCACCGCCGAGAGATCGTTGGCCTCGACCGCGAAGCGTCCGTTCGCAACCATGCGGCGCAGCCACTTCAGATCGGATTCCGATTCGAGCAGCGCCTGGCTGGAGAGCACCACTTCCTTTCCGGCGCCCGCGAGCCGCTGCGCGAGGTCCAGCCAGTCGTTCAGGCGCAGCTCGTGGCGGCGCGAGCAGATCACCTCGCCGAGATAGACGATGTCGCAGGGCGAAGTCTCGACTTGCCGGTAGAAATCCAGCACGCCTTGCTTCGGCCAATAGTAGAGCAGCGGTCCGAGCGCGAGTTTCATTGCCCAACACCTCCCTTGTTCCAGTGCGGCGCACGTGCGGCGACCGATCGAGTCTCGGTCACTTCCAGGGCCTTTCGTAGGCGCCGAGCGTGTGCTGGCTGCCTTCGGCGAGCGCATCGAGGCGTGTGAGCCAGTCCGCGCGCGGCGACCACTGCGCCGCGCCGTCGCGCAGCGCGTCGATCGCCGCGCGCCAGACGCGTGTGACTTCCGCGACGTAGGCGGCGCTGCGCTGGCGTCCTTCGATCTTCACCGCTTTCACGCCCGCCCACGCGAGCCGGGGAAGCAGCTCGAGCGTGTTGAGGCTGGTCGGCTCCTCGATCGCGTACTGGGTACGACCGGCGATTTCGAAGCGGCCCTTGCAGATCGTCGGGTAGCCGGCGCGCTCGCCGGCAGCATAGCAGTCCACCAGCACGCCGTTCAGGCGCGACTCCAGTCCGCGCGGCCCCTGTTGCCAGCGAACCGCACTCGCCGGCGAGCACACGCCCGCGGTATTGGGCGACTGGCCGGTGACATAGGACGACAGCGCGCAGCGCCCTTCGACCATGACGCAGAGACTGCCGAATCCGAAGACCTCGACCTCGGCGTCGCATCCGGCGGCGACCTGCGTCACCTGCGCCAGGGTAAGCACCCGCGGCAGCACCGCGCGGCTCACGCCGAACTCGCGCACGAACAAATTGATCGCCTCGTGCGTGGTGGCCGACCCTTGCACGGACAGATGCCGCCGCAGCCGCGGCTGGCTGCGCGCGGCGTAGGCGAGCACCGCCATGTCCGCCACGATGATCGCATCCGCGCCCAGATCGGCGGCGCGGTCCACCGCGCGGCACCAGCGCTCGACGGCATCGGGCTGCGCGTAGGTGTTGATCGCGACGAACACGCGCGCGCCGCGCGCATGCGCGTGGTGAATGCCGCGTTCGAGCTCGCCATCGGAAAAATTGAGACCGGCAAAGTTGCGCGCGTTGGTCCCGTCGCGGAAGCCGACGTAGACCGCGTCGGCGCCGTTGTCGACCGCGGCCTGCAGCGCGGCGAGGCTGCCCGCGGGACAGACCAGCTCGACTGCGCCTGTATTCACGGTGTTACGCTCCGAACAGAACCTGAAGCTCTCACCGCGGAGGACGCTGACGACGCGGAGGAATGGTAAATCAGGCGTTCACCACAAGGGCGCAAAGGGCACGAAGGACACAACGGAATTCCGTATTTCATGGATTGTTTGTGCATCTTCGTGCCTTCGTGGTTCGCTTCCAGATTTTCGCCTTGCTAGCGTGTGGCGGCAGAAGTCGCCGGAGAAGCAAGCAGCGCGGCCTCCGGATGGACGAGCGCCTGCACCCGCGGCAGCAACCCTTCGAGAAGCCGTTGCGCCTCGTTCGGGTCGAAATCGGCATGGTAGCGCTTGCGCACGCCGTGCTCGGAGAGCAACACGTGCAGGTCCGGCTTGAGCGCGTGGCGTGCGAGGCAGCTCTTCGCGCACTCCAGCGGACAGCCGTCCAGCGCCACGATCTTCCTTCCCGACTTCGCGACTCCCAGCAGATGCGGCACGTTGCCGCCCACTCCCGCGATGCACGACATCTCCGCCGCACCAAGCCGGTCCAGCTTCAGCGCCAGGTGATTGGCGAGCTGCGCCGCGCTCGAGCACCCCGAGCACGAATACACCAGCGGCAGTTCACGCTTCGCTTTCATCTTTCTCAATCAAACCGCGGGCGAACCACCAAGGACACCAAGAGCAGCAGGAAGGCGGACACCGAACCGCGGGCTGCACGAACCGGACTGGAACCCACGTAGGTCGTCAAATCCGCACGTTGTTGGATTCCAACTTTCTTGGTGCCCTTGGTGCTCTTGGTGGTTCGCTTATTCGTTTCCCTCTTCCAGGCGGCCGCGCAGGACGCTCTTCAGCACGAGCACAAGGAAGATCACGCCGCCGATCACGGCGATCAACCCGCCGAACCCCATCAGTCCCATTCCCGCCACCTTCTCGATGCCGTCCAGCGCCTGCGCGGCGCCGGCCACCTTGCGCTGCACGCCGTAGCCGCCCGACCAGACCAGCCCGCTGATGTGCAGCATCTGCCCCACGCCGTAGAGCCAGGCCTGGACGCGCGCCGCGCGCGCGTCAACCCGCTCGTATCCCAGCTTCGGCAGCAGCAAGTAGGTCACGCCCATGAAGGCTAGCGTCACGCCGACGATGCTGCCGTGGTAGTGCGCGGGCACCTTCACGTTCGAGCCGTCGATGGTCAGCCCGATCAGCCCGCCGAACGCGAACAGTGCGAGCGACATTCCCAGCGCCGCGCGCAGCGCGCGCTCGTCCGGCGTGCCGGCTCGCGCCCGTGCGAGCGCGTACAGCACCGCCAGCCCGATGGGAAGGATGGTCAGCCCGCCGCCGAAGCGCATCAGCCAGGTGAGCAGCCGATGATGCTCCACTGAGGCGACGTCCCAGGCGAGGTAGATGACCGGGGTCAGGAACACGGAGGCGAGCGCGATGCCGAACAGCAGCACCGCCACCCGCGGCGTAAGCGGCAGCGCGCAGCCCGATTCCGATGCAAGCCACAACCAGGCTGCGAACATCAGCAGCGTCCAGGTGAACTGGAGCACGTGCCCGCCGCCCCAGAACAGCAGCTCGTAGTAGGCCTTGCCGTCGAGCGCCGCCGGTACTTCCAGCCAGGACCACGCGAACGCGGAGAGCGCGATGGCGGCGGAGACGGCCGCTGCGTTCAGTGCAAAGCGCAGCGCGCCCTGCCCGTCCAGGACCGCGCCCACCCGCGGCACTGCGCGCATCGCGCGCAGCACGATCAGTCCGACGCCGGCGGCAAGCGTCACCAGTCCGCCGAGGAACAGCCGGCTTTCCAGGACCGGGACATAGTTGCTCATGATCGGCTGCGGCGAGCCGACGAACGCGCTGGCGGCCATCGCCGCCGTGCCGATGCTCGACACGAGCAGCGCGGCCCATCCGCCGGCGAGCCAGGCCCCGGTGCAGTTCAGGCTCCAGAACACGCCCGCGAATGCGACGAACCACACCAGCACCGACAGGTCCACGTGCACGACCAGCGCCACATGGAAGAAATCGACGAGCGGAAACACGCTTTGCACCCAGGGCGTTCGCGAGGCGACCAGCAGCACCGAGAACAAACCGGCGCCGATGAGCGAGATCACGCCGAGCATCAACCAGCCGAAGGCGAGCCGCGCGCGCGCATCGCGCGGCACCGCGAGGCCGTATGCCACGCTCGGCAGGCTCCAGGCCGCCGGGGAAATCAGGGTGTGGGAAAGCATTCTCACACCGGTTCTCCTTCCAGCCGCGCAGGCGAATCGACCTGCGTGCGCAACTCCGCCAACCCGGCCGCAACCACGAGCGACTGACCCGGACCGGCGGCGACCAGGCGCACGCGTTGGCGCGGCACCGAGCGCCGCAGCCGCGGCGCGCGCGTGCCGGCCAGACGTTCCGCGATCCACTCCGCCCCGAGCCGGTAGGCGCAATCGCCCTCGCCGCAGGTACCGACCACCACGCCCCGCGCGCCGCGGCGCAGCGCGTACGCGATGAAGGACGGCGGCAGCATCCCGATGCAGGGCAGGCTGAACACCGCGACGTCGCGGCTCGCCAGCGTATCGAGGTCCGCTCCGCAGTCGCAGCCGAAGACGACGTAACGCGCCTGGTTCGGCCCGGGCGCAAGCGCGGCGCGCAGCCGGGCGCGCAGGGAGTCGAGGCGGAGCTGCGGCATCTCGATTCCGCTCGCGAGTACCGCGACCGACCGGAACGGGGTCGCGGACGGACAGGCGCCCACACAGATGCCGCAGGATGCGCAGCGGTCGGGGGCGACCTGCGCCTGAAGCCTGTGCCGCCCGCCGATCGAGTGCGGCACGAGCGCGATCGCCGCGTACGGACAATCGGCCACGCACTGCCCGCAGCCGTTGCAATTGAGCGGATCCACCGTCGCCGCCGGCGCGCGCTGGCCGCGCGCGAAGAGCGGCAGCGCAGCGAGCAGCAGCGTCGCCCCACCCGCCAGCCACCACACGGTCTGCGCGGAGGTTTCGTACATCAGCGGATGCACGAACATGTAGAACCAGTCGAGCCCGAGCTGCACCGGCACGCGCGCAAGATCGGCGGGCGGCAGGCTCAGCGCGGGATGCAGCACGCTCACCGCGAGCAGCGCGCCGAAGCACCAGGCCGCGAGTCGACGCGAAGGCAACGCGGCGGGACGGCTCAGCCGCTGGATGTGCACCCACATGCCGAGCAGGAGCAACAAGGGAATGCCGATGTGCAGGAACACCAGCAGGGAAAAGAAGCGGTCGTTGACCGCGCCCGGGAAAACGAAATTGCGCGCCAGCGGCTCGCCGAAGATGCCGAGCGCGTCCAGCCATTCCATGCTGGCGATCGCGGAGAACTGCGCGAGCCGGTCCCATACCAGCCAGTAGCCGCCGATTCCGGCGGCGTAGGTGAGCCAGATGAGCGGCAAGCCGGTGAGCCAGGAGAAGGTACGGAAGCCGCCGAAGCGGCGCGAAAGCGTCTCCTTGAGCAGGTGCAGGAGCATCACCGCCGAGAACCCGGCCGAGGCGTAGCGGTGCAGGCTGCGCATCAAACCGCCCACGAGCCACGGGCTGTGCGTCATGCGCTCGACGCTTTGCCAGGCGCCGTTCACGCTGGTATCGAAGGCAGCGTACAGATACACGCCGCTCGCGGTGAGGATCCAGAAGAAATAGAAGCCCAGCGCGCCGAGGTTTCGCAGCGGGTTGTCGCGCGCGCCGGTCACGGTATCGAGCGCGCGTTCGATCGTTTGCCACCAGCGCGGCGCGCGCATTGGGACGGCCGCGCGCGGACCGGCGCCCGCCTCGGCACGCCGTGGGGCAGTCGGAGCAATGGCGACAGGGGGCGCAGCGGCGATCATGGTCAGCGCCTGAATACCAGGCCCCCCGCTTGCGCGTCGAAGTCCACCAGCAGGATCTGCGCGGGCGCGAGCTCCACCGTCTCTTCGCGCTCGAAGTCGAATTCGCCGCTCGCGACGTCGGACAGCTTCGCCTCGATGCGATGGCGTCCGGCCGGCACCGGAAAGCGCCGGTACACCGAGGTCGCGCCGTCGCGCGAGAGCCCGGACGGCTGCAGCACGTCGCGGTACACGGGCGCGTCGTCGATCTTCAGCTCGATCCGGGTCGGCGCGCGCTCTCGCGGGCATACCTCGCGGATGCGCATGTTGGGCGGCAGCTTCGCCAGTTCCTCGTCGCTGCGTTTCCGGCACGCGCCGACGCGCTGCGCGGTGTGCGTGAAGCTCACCTTGACGAGCGCCATGCCGGGCGCCAGGTGCGTGTACGCGGGAGAGGTCGAAAAGTAACCGAGCGCGGCGGCGAACAGCCCGTAGAGCACGACCTGGCCGAGGATGCGGGCGACGGGTTTCATTTCATCACCTCCTCAGGCCGACGCAGCGGCGGGCGCAAAGCGGAATGCGTCGGAAAAGCAGGCATCCTCGGAAAGCCCGCGCGCGATGAACTCGGGATGCGCCGCCTCGACCATCTGCATCGAGCCGCAGGCGTACACCTCGTAGCCCCCGAGTGTCGGGAAATCCTGCAGGATCGCTTCGTGCACGAGCCCGGTGCGGCCGCTCCAGCCGTCTTCCGGCCGCGGCTCGGAAAGCACCGGCACGAAGCTGAAGTTCGGGTGTTCGCGCGCCCAGCGTTCCGGCAGCTCCGCCATGTACAGGTCCGCTCGCGTGCGCACGCCCCAATACAGCACCATCGGCCGGCGGACGTTCTTGCGGAACGCTTCCTCGAGCATGCTCTTCACCGGCGCGAACCCGGTGGCGCCGGCGACGAAGATGATCGGCCGCGGGCTTTCCTCGCGCAGGACAAAGGCGCCGAACGGTCCCTCGAAGCGCAGCCGGTCTCCGGCCTTCATCGCGTCGAACACGTGGCCGGTGAAGCGGCCGCCGGCAATGCGGCGCACGTGCAGTTCGATCAGATCCGAAGCGCCGGGCGCGGCGGCGAAGGAAAAGCTGCGCTTCGCCCCGTCTTCCAGCACGATGTCGATGTATTGGCCGGCGCGATACTCGATCCGGTCGGCCCCCTCGAGCCGGAGCCAGAGCAGCATCACCTCCGGCGCCGCGCGCTCCATGCGCACCACGATCGCCTCCCAGACGCGGCCCGGCGCGGCCGTCGTCTCCACTTCGAGGTCCAGGTCGGAAAGGGCGGTGGCGCAGCACAGCAGCGCTTTTCCATGACCGCGCTCCTCGTCGGAGAGCGCCGACTTCTGGTACGCGCCGTATTCCACCGTGCCCTGCACGATCGTCGCCTTGCACACGCCGCAGCCGCCGTTGCGGCAGTCGTAGGGCAGCGCGATGCCCTGGCGCAGCCCGGCTTCGAGCAGCGTCTCGCCCGCGCGCACGGTTGCCGACAGATTGCTGGGCCGGAAAGTGGCATGCTGCTCGTGGCCGCGCGCGCGCCGCTCCGGCAGCCAGGGCACGAGAAACAGCAGCAGCGTCGCGCCGAACGCGAGCGCCCATGCCTTGCCGGGAGACCAGGCATAGATCAGCGGGTACAGCGGCAGGTAGTACCAGTCGAGCGCCAGCGCGGCGGGCTCGACCGCGAGGTCCGCGGGTCCCTGGCCGAGCGCCGGTTTGACCAGCGAAAGCACGACGAGCGAGGCGGCAAGCGGAGCCGCAATCGCGCGCGGCGGATTCATGGGCGCGCGCGGCACGCGCTGGGTATGGACCCAGGCCAGGATCAGCACGCCGAGCGGGATGCCGATGTGCAGAAACGACAGCAGCGAGAACAGCCGGTCGTTGACGCTGCCGCGGAACGCGAAGTTGCGCGCCGCTTCGCCGGCGAAGACGGGGAACCAGTCGAGCCACTCGCCGGTGGCGGTGGCCACGAACTGGCCCAGCCGGTCCCAGGGCAGCATGTAGCCGTTGATCCCGGAGGCGTACACGAGCCACAGCAGCACGACCCCCGTCGCCCACGTGAACCAGCGGAAGTCGCGGTAGCGGCCGAACACGAAGTGGCGGACCATGTGCAGGAGCATCACCAGCACCATGCCGTCGGAGGCGTAGCGGTGCAGGCTGCGAATCAGCCCGCCGAGGTACCACTGGCGGGTGAGCGCCTCGACCGAGGAGTAGGCCTGCTCGACGCCGGTGTCGAAGAAGGCGTACAGGTACAGGCCGCTGCCCAGCACGATCCAGAACAGGAAGAACGCGATCGCGCCGAGGTGGTAGAGCGGATTCAACACCTGGCCGAAGAAGGCGTTGAAGCCGGCCTCGACCCGCAGGAACAGCCACTGCCCGGCACGCTGAAGACCGTGCGTCATCTGCGGCGCCTTTCGTGCCCCGAGGGCACGGCATTGTCTGGAAACAGGGTCATTTGCTCACCAATCGGTCGCGCGCCTGCGCGCGCACGACCAATCTACCGAGCGAACCGGAAAAGCGATTTGATGCGCATCAAGCCCGCCGCTGGCGGGCCTGAGAACCCAACGCAGAGGCGCAGAGGACGCAGAGGGCGCAGAGAAAAACAAAAGAGAGTGAAGTGATAAAGGTCGCAAACGGACAAACAACCACTGGCTGTCTCCTGGGCAATGTGCCTTGCGCAAATACCCCAACAGCTGTAAGCACCAAGAGCAACAAGAGTAGGAGAGATCGATCTTGACGAATTTCGGGTGTCTTGGTGTCCTTGGTGGTTCACCTGAAGTTGGTTTTGCCTTTTCTCTGCGCCCTCTGTGTCCTCTGCGCCTCTGCGTTGGGGTTTGGATTTCCGATCAGCGCCGATGGCGGCGCCATTCGCCGGCGAGGCCGAAGGCCACAGCGCCGAGAATGGAAAGCCCGGCGAAGATTTCCACGAACAGCGAGTAGTTGAGCCGGTAGCGGCCGCTGGAGCGGTCGTACACGGTGCAGAACAGCCGCACCTTCTCCAGCCAGCCGCGCCAGTCGCCTTCCGAGACCGGCGTTCCGGTGATCAGTTGCTTGAGCGGCTCGACCAGCAACGGCGCGTCGAAGCGCTCGCCGTAGATCTGGCGAACCACGCGGCCCTGCGCGTCGAGCACGGTAACCTGCGCGATATGGTCGAAGCCCTTGGGCGTCGGATACCAGGTGAATCCGAGGGCTTGCGTGAACGCGGAGACGGTTTGCGCGTCCGCCGCGAGAAACTGCCAGCGCGGGTCGTCGATGCCGTGGTTGCGCGCGAACGCCGCCAACGCCTGCGGGGAGTCGAACGGCACGTTGAATCCCACCGTGATCGCCGCGAACGCATCCTGCCCGAGCGCCTCGCGCGCCGCCCCGATCGCGCGCCGCAGGTACTGCACCGACACCGGGCAGGCCTGGGAGCAGCCGGTATAGATGAACTGCACCAGCAGCGGCTTGCCGCGATATTCCGCCAGCCGGACCCGGCGCCCGTCGCTTCGCGTCAATGTGAAATCGGGAACCTGCCCGCCGATCGCGGCCTGGCTCAGCGCCAAGGCCTTCTCCATGTTTGGCGGCCCGCCCTGCGCCGACGCCAGCGCCGACATCACTGTAAGGGCGGCGCCCGCCACGGTTAAAAGGATGCGCTTGAAGATCATTTCAAAGGCCGGTTCAACCACAGAGGCACAGAGACACAGAGGAAACCCAAATGGGTGAAAGAGCAACAACCAGGATCAATGAGGCTTTGTCCCGGGAATGGCTGAATGCATCAGGGGTTTTGTGTCGATTTCGCCTTTCTCTGTGTCTCTGTGCCTCTGTGGTTAATCCCGCTTTCATTTGAGCGCGGCTTCGAGCATGGCGGCGGAGAGCAGCAGCGCGAGCTGGGCGAGCGAGGCGAAGAAATTCCGCATCGCCTCGCGCCGGTACGGATTGCGCAGGAGCCGGTGGCTCTTCCACAGGAACCAGCCGCCGCCGAGGGCCGCGCCGGCGAAGTAGATCCAGCCGGCGCCGTAGAGCACCGGAAGCAGCGAAACCGCCACGAGCGCCGCGGTGTTGCCGAAGATCACGCGTGCGGTGCGCACGTTGCCGATGACCGCCGGCAGCATCGGCACCCCGGCCGCGACGTAATCCTCGCGGTACGCGATCGCCAGGCTCCAGAAGTGCGACGGCGTCCAGAGGAACAGCACCATTGCGAGCAGCAGCGGCTTCGGGTCGAATGCGTCGCCCGCCGCCGCGGCGCCGGCCAGCACGGCGAAGCTGCCGGCCAGTCCGCCGACTACGATGTTGAGCCAGGTGCGGCGCTTCAGCCACACGGTGTAGACGATGGCGTAGAAGAACGCGCCCAGGAACACGTAGAGCGCGGTCAGCGCGTTGAGCGCATAGGCCGCGGCCGCGACGGAGCCGGCGAGCAGGGCCATGATCACCCACATCCAGCGCGCGTCGTGCACCAGTGAACCGGTTACGAACGGGCGGTCGCGGGTGCGCGACATGCGCCGGTCGAGATCCTGCTCGACGTACTGGTTGAACGCGCCGGCTGCGGCGGAGGCGATCAGCACCGACAGGCCGAGCGCCAGCATCCGCCACGCCGCCAGCGCCGGACCCGGGGTCATCGACACCGCGGCGAGCGCCGTCCAGGTGATGACCACGCCGATCCTGATCTTGAACAGGGCGAAGACCGCTTTCACTGTCGTCTCCCTTGAGAATCGCCTCCGCCCGGTTCAGCCGATCAGCCAGACCTGGGACAGATACTTCCAGTTGACGAAGTAGTACAGGACGAAGGCCACCAGGAACACCATCGCGAAAGTCAGCGTGCCCGGCGCGGCGAACCCGCCGATGCCGATGCCACCGTGGCCCTCGATCGCGGCCGCCACCGGCGGCAGCCGCAGCGGGTTGATCTTGTCGCCGTACGAGTCCCTCGCATCCAGACGCCTGCCCCACAGCAGCGATCCGACGGTGATGAAAATGTAGATCGCGCCGCCCAGGACCGCCGCCATTCCCGCCACACCCATGAGGCCCATCATCAGGTAGGCGGTGCCGGGATATTCGTAGGGCATCGTTGCGCCGGTGAATGCCATGTCCCAATGGCGCCGCGCCACGCCGAGCGTTCCGGCGCCCATGAGGAACAGCGCCACCAGCGCCATGCCGAGGCCGAACAGGTAGGGTTGCCACTTCGCGAGTCCCGGCAGGATCAGCTCGCGGCGGAACAGTACCGGGATGAGGAAATAGGTGAGCGCCATGAACGCGAGCGTGGTGCCGACCACCACCGTGGCGTGGAAGTGCCCGGGCACGTAGACCGTGTTGTGGATGATGATGTTGAGCTGCTCGGTGCCCATCATCACGCCCGAGATGCCGCCCAGGAAACCGAAGCCGATCAGCGAGATGAACATGCCCGAGAACACCGGGTTGCCCCACGGCGCCTTGCGGATCCACTCGAAGAGTCCCTGGTTGTAGCCCTTCTTCCGCTGCGCCACTTCGATGGACCCCGGCACCGTCAGGCCGTGCACCATGCTCGCGAGCACCGCGAGGTACATCGCGTAGCTGGTGTTGAAGACCTTCCACTCCGAGCTGATGCCGGGATCGACCAGCAGGTGGTGCGCGCTGGCGAGCTGCAGGAACAGGATGTAGAGCAGGAAAGCCGTGCGGCTCACCTTCTCCGACATGGGCTTGGCGCCGAACACGATCGCCGCGATCGCGTACCACACCGCAACGTGCGCCGCCACGTTGATCTGCTGCGACGAGTGCCCGAACGCCCACCAGACCGTCTTGTACATCAGCGGGTCGATATGGCTGATCAGGCCCGCCGACCAGAGGAAGGTCGGGATCAGGATGATCGCCCCGGAGGCGATGGTGAAGATCGCGATGATGCAGGCGGTCAGCGCGCCGAAGGTCACCAGCGGAATCGATCCTTCATAGGTTCGCTCGCCGCGCGCCACCACCAGCGTGCCGAGGAAGACGAAGCAGCCGATCAGCGCGCCGACCGCGAACAGAATCAGGCCCAGATAGAAGTGCGGCTGGGCCGGCATCGGCGCGTAGGAGGTCATCATCACGCTGGAGCCGCCCTGGAAGATCGCGACGTTGGTCGCCACCGCCCCGATCACCATCAGCGCGAAGCCGAGCCATGCCATGCGCGGCGTGGCGAGCCGGCTGCGCAACAGCGTCGAGGAGCAGAAGTACAGCACCGCGATCTCGAAGAAGATGATCCAGAAGATCAGCATGTCGATGCCGTGCGCGGTGAGCGTCATGTAGAACTGGTCCGCGGCCAGCAGGCGCACCGCCGGCCAGCGCGTGAGCGTGACCAGCAGCGCGAGCACGCCGCCGAGGAGCAGCGCCAGAACCGCCGCCACCGCGTGCGCCTTCATCAGCGTCTCGGCGGACTTGTGAAACTGCAGCCCGGTGTCCGGGCAGGTCCTGAACATGGGAACGGTGGCCATTTGCTCTCCCTGCTATCGCTTGTCGACGACGTAAAGGTTGGAGGCCATCGTGTGATGGCCGATGCCGCAGTACTCGTTGCAGATCACGGAGTACTTGCCCGCGCGCGTGGGCGTGATGGTGTACACGCCCTCGTAGCCGGGAACGACCTGGATGTTCATGTTCTCCGGCTGCAGCGAGAAGGAGTGCATGTAGTCCATCGACGACAGATGCAGACGGTAGGTCTGCCCCTTCTCCAGCTCGAGGATCGGCCACCATGCCCACAGGCGCCCGACCACGTACACGTCGCTTCCGGGGGGCGGGTGCACCACCGGCACCTGCTGCTCGGTCTCGGTGCGTACGGTGTACTTGTCCACCATCGCCTGCGCCTTGGCGCTGTAGGCCTCGGGCGTCACGCGGTAGGCCTCGTTGGACAGGTTCTGTTTTCCGAAGACGTGCCAATACGGCATCATGAAAAACAGGATCAGGCACCACGCAAACGCGATCACGATCCAGGTGCCTTCGACACGGTCCAGGGGCTGTTTCCACCAGACTCGACTGGCGGGCGGCAGAATTGCGCTCATGTGCGTTCCTCCATGACCGGCCGGTTACTTGCCGATCGGGATGGTGACGATCTCCATCACGCCCCATACGATGTAGAAGACGGTCGGGACGGTGATGCCGAGGAAAAGCAGCAGAAACGGGTTGTCCAGAATCTGCTGCATCACCGGCATGCGCTCCTGGCCGGACGGCTCGCTCCCGCCCGCGGCGGGCTGTACGGTATCGGTCATTTGCCTCTCCTGGATGCTCGATCGGAATGTCGAGGTGTCCTTGCGGGACACTGCGCAGTCGAGGCTACGCGGGAGAGCGGCCGAAAAAATTGATGCGAATCAAGAAACGCCGGACATCCGCGGCGGGTTTGTCCTCATGGCAAGTGACTGAATACAATGCGGCCTCGCGCGCTTCGCGCGCGCCTTGCGGAGTGGAACATGCAAGAAGTCGATCGGCGTCGAGTGGCGGGATGGCTGTTCACCTGCTGCGTGCTGGTGTTCGCGATGGTGGTGGTGGGCGGCGTGACCCGGCTCACGCACTCGGGATTGTCCATCGTTGAATGGGAGCCGCTGGTGGGCACGATACCGCCGCTGTCTCAATCGGGCTGGGAGGAAGTATTCGAAGAGTACAAGGCGACCCCGGAGTACGAGAAAGTCAACAAGGGCATGCCGCTCGAGGAGTTCAAGGGCATTTTCTGGTGGGAGTACTTCCACCGCCTGCTCGGCCGGGCGATCGGCGTGGTTTTCCTGCTGCCTTTCCTGTGGTTCGTGCTGCGCCGGAAGATCGACGGCCGGCTGGGCGGGAAATTCGCGGCCATCTTTCTGCTCGGCGGGCTGCAGGGCGCGATGGGCTGGTACATGGTGAAAAGCGGCCTCGTGGACGACCCGCGGGTGAGCCAGTACCGCCTGACCGCGCACCTGGGGATCGCAATCCTGATCTTCGGCGCCATGCTCTGGTCCGGGCTCGAAGTGCTGAATCCCGCGCGCGCGGGACTGCCGCCTGTCAGGCGCAAGCTCGCGCGCTATGCGGCCGCGCTCACCGCGCTCGTCTTTCTGATGGTCCTATCGGGGGGATTCGTGGCTGGTATCCGCGCCGGGCTCGCCTACAATACCTTCCCGCTGATGAACGGACATTTCATGCCGCCCGAGATACTGATGCTGGAGCCGTGGTGGACGAACCTGTTCAACAACATGGCCACGGTACAGTTCAATCACCGGCTGATCGCCTGGCTGCTGATCTTCCTGGTGCCCGCGCTGTGGATCGCCGCGCGCCGCACGAGCCTGCCGGACCGCGCGCGGCTCGCCGCCAACGCGCTGCTCGTCATGCTCGCGATCCAGGTCACGCTCGGCATCAGCACGCTGCTGCTCGTCGTGCCGGTGCCGCTCGCCGCCGCGCACCAGGGCGGCGCGGTGCTGCTGTTCGCCGCCAGCCTCTGGTTCGCCCACGCCGTGCGCGAAGCCTGAGTAGAGGCCGGCCCATGGCCGGCTTCAGAATCCAACGCAGAGGCGCAGAGGACGCAGAGGACGCGGAGAAAGGCAGGAATTCGGAAAATGAAGTCGACACGCAACACGCAAGATTACGCAGGCGCGCATTGCTCTTGTTCTGCCTGTGAGCTTCATGATGTGACGTGACAACTCCCCTGCGTTGAGTATCCGGAATCTCGTGTGTGCTGTAACTGGCGCATTGATTGATCGTGTTTTCACGTTCGGAATGATTTTTCTCTGCGACCTCTGCGTCTCTGCGTTGAGGTTTTGATGCTGCATTGAGGTTTTGATGCCTTCGCCGCGGATCGCAAAACTGGCGCTGGTCGCCACCGCATTGATGCTCGCCATCCTGGCGAGCAGCGCGTACCTGCGTCTCTCGGCCATCCAAGGCGGCTGCGCGCCGGGCAGCGCGTGCGTCGCGGCCGCCGGGGCGGAACAGGCGCCGCACGGCGTGCGCAGCCTCGCGCGCGCGGCGCACCGGCTCTCGGCATCGGCTGTCGCGGTGGTGGCGCTGCTGCTTGCCGCGCTTTCCTGGCTGCGACGGGAGGGAACCCGGGAGACGCGCTGGGTTGCGCTGCTGCTGGTTACGCTCACCGCGTTTCTCGCGGTGCTCGGCGCGACAGCGGGCGGCAGCTCCGCGCCGGCGGTGACGCTGGGCAACCTGCTCGCCGGCAACGCCATAGCCGGGGCCGCGTGGTGGCTGTACGCGCGCAACCGCCTGGCGCCACCGCCGGCGGCGCGCGCGGTACGCCGGATGGCCGCGGGCGCCGCCGCGGCCCTGGCCGTCGCCGCGGTGCTGTTCGCGCTCGCGACCTTCTCCGTTGCGCCCTCCCTTTCCGTCGGAACAGCGCTGGCGCAGAACCTCGCCGCGTCCCTCGCCCTGCTCGCCTGCGTCTGGCTCTCGGCTCGCATCGTGTCTCCGCGCCATTGATTCGGATCAAGGAAGGCAGCGCTCCCGTGCCGCCAGAATGCATCGTGTTCGAAGCGCGTTCGGAGGAGGGTTCGATGGCTGCCATCGGCGAGTTCATGACGAGTATGCACCGCGACTGCGACCGCCACCTGGCGGAGGCGGAATGCGCGGTGTCGCGGGACGACTGGGATGCATGCGCCGCTCACTTTGCCTTGTTCTGCGGCGCGATGGAGAAACACTTCGATGCCGAGGAAACGATACTGTTTCCGGCTTTCGAGGAAGAGACCGGCGGGGAGATCGGGGCGACGCGCGTGATGTCCATGGAGCACCTGCGCATGCGCGACATGATGCGCGATCTCGCGGCCGCGCTCGAGCTGCGCGACGCCGGGGGCTATCTGGAGCTTTCGGACACGTTCTCGATCCTGCTCCAGCAGCACAACATCAAGGAGGAGCACGTGCTCTATCCGATGATGGAGGAGACGCTTTCCGGGCGAGGCGAGGCGCTGCAGGCGGAAATCGAGGACCTGCGCGAGGAGAGCTGAAAGGCCTCATGCAGCCGCCGAAAGTGCTCGACTGCCGCGGACTGGAGCCGCCCGAGCCGCTGGAGTGCGTGCTGGAAGCCATCTCGCGGCTCGGCGCGGACGAGCAGGTGCTCATGCTCATCGACCGCGAACCCAGGCCGCTGTACCGCATCCTGCGCGAGAACCGCTACGACTTCAGAACCGAGCTGAACGAGCGGGGCTGGTTCGAGGTCTTGATCTGGCGATCGCCTTGAGCGGCGAGAAATTCTTCTACGGCCGGTCGCCGCCGCTGTCGATCCCCTTCAAGTTTTTTGCCAGCGCGCCGCCTTTCGGGCTGGCCGCCTGCCTCGTCCTGCTGTGGGCGGGGCCGGACGCGTTCGCCTCGCGCTGGACGCCGGCGCTGCTCGCGGTGACGCATCTCACGACGATCGGTTTTCTCGCCATGGTCATGATCGGCGCGCTCGTCCAGGTTCTGGCCGTCGTGGCGGGCGCGCAGCTTCCCGGCGGCAAGACGACCGCTGCGCTCATCCACGCCGCGCTCGCTGCCGGCGCCGTGCTGATGGCAGGCGGTTTCGTGGCGCGGCAGCCGTGGCTGCTTCAGGCTGGCGCCGCGGCGCTTGCGGCCGGGTTCGGCGCGGTGGTCGCGGTTTCTTTCTGGTCCCTGCGCGGCGCCAGGTCGGCGGGACCGGTCGTGACCGCAATCCGCATGGCGCTGGCGGCGCTGCTCGTCGCTGCAACGCTGGGCACGGTGCTCGCGGTCGCGCTGGCGCGCGGCTGGACGCTGGCGTTCGAGGCCCTCACCAATCTGCATCTGCAATGGGGACTGATCGGCTGGGTGCTGCTGCTGGTCGCCGGCGTCGCCACACAGGTGGTACCCATGTTCCAGTCCACGCCGGAATATTCCGCGAGGGCCATGCGCGCGTTCTACTGGATCGCGTTCCTGGCATTGATCGCGGTCACGGTGCTGACTCTCTTCGCCGCAACGCCGGGCTGGTCCGTCGCCGTGAAGACAGTGGTCGCGGCATCGGTCGCGGCCTTTGCGGCCTACACGCTGGCGCTGCAATCGAAACGCCGCAGGCGAGCGCCGGACGCCACGCTGCGGTTCTGGCGCACCGGCATGTGGAGCCTGCTCGCCGCGAGCGCGGTCTGGCTCTCCGCGCAGTTCCGGCCTGCGCTCGGACAGTGGCAAGGCTACGACCTGCTGCTCGGGACGCTGGCGATCTTCGGCTTCGCGATCTCGGTGGTGAACGGAATGCTCTGCCGGATTGCGCCGTTCCTCGCCTGGCTGCACATGCAGGAAGCGGCGGGCGGCGCCGCGGTTCCCCCCACGCTGCGGAAAATCCTGCCCGACCACTGGTGCATGTGGCAGTGGCGCGTTCACTGCGCGGCGCTGGTACTCCTGCTCGCCGCGGTGCCGTGGCCGGCGGCTTTTCTTCGCGCCGCGACGCTGTGCGCGGCGGCATCCTTCCTGCTGCTGTGGCGCAACCTCCTGCACACGCTTCGCGTGTGCCGTGCATTTCGCACCGGCATGACCGGGAATTCCGCGAGAACCTCCTTCTTCCGCAAATTCGGTTAGGCTGACTGCATTTCCCCGCTCCCGGAGGCAACGCCGTTGCCCACGCCCGTCGAGGTGATGTTCCGTCGCTACGGCGCGCGCTACCGCTGGTACGCGGCGGGCACCATGATGCTCGGCACCTTCTCGATGGTGCTCGCCGCCACGATCGTCAACGTGGCCTTCCCCGACATCATGACCGCGTTCGGGCTGGCGCAGGACACGGTGCAGTGGCTGGCGACCGGTTTTCTCGCCGCCATGTCCGGCACGATGCTGATGACCGCCTGGTGCGTGCGCCGCTTCGGCCAGCGCAACACCTACGTCGCCGCGCTGCTGCTGTTCGTCGTCGCCTCCGTCGCCGGCGGGCTCGCCGCCCGCACCGAAGTGCTGATCGCCTCGCGCATCGCGCAAGGCGCGGTCGGCGGGCTCATCCAGCCGCTGGCGATGATCACGATCTTCGCGGTGTTTCCGCCCGACCAGCGCGGTCGCGCGATGGGGCTGTACGGCTTCGGCGTGGTGCTCGCGCCCGCGATCGGCCCCGCCGTCGGCGGCTGGCTTACCGAGCACTTCGGGTGGCGCGCGATCTTTTTTCTGCCGGTGCCGTTCTGCGCGCTCGGCGCGCTGCTGGCGCCGAAATTCATCGTCGGCCAGGACCGGCGCGCGGAGCGTCCCGGCTTCGACTGGCTCGGGATGACGCTGATGTGCCTGTGTCTCGCCGTTCTGCTCGTCGCGTTCAACCAGAGCCACCGCTCCGGTTTCACCTCGGTGCAGACGGTGTCCCTGTTTCTGACCGCGTTCGCCGCCGGCGCCGCGTTCCTGTGGTGGGAATCGCGCCAACGCCATCCGCTGCTCGACCTCGGGGTGTTCGGCAGCCGCCAGTTCGCCGCCGCGTCGCTGGTGTCCTTCACCTACGGATTCGGCCTGTACGGCACCACGTATCTGGTGCCGCTGTTCGTGCAGACTGTCGCCCGCTACACTCCGACCGACGCCGGCACGCTGCTGACGCCCGCCGGCATCGCGCTCGCCTGCGTGCTGCCGCTCGCGGGCTGGTGGACGGACCGCATGTCGCCGCGCCACATCCTGCTCGCCGGCCTCGCGCTGTTCGCGCTGTCTTCCGCGCTGTTCGTCCTGGCGAGCCCGACGACGCGGTTCTGGTGGCTGGCGGCGTGGCTGTTGATCGGGCGCGTTGGGCTCGCCATGATCATCCCCGCGTTGAACGCGGGTGCCCTCGAGGGGCTGCCGGTCGAGCACGTCGGCCAGGGCTCTGGGGTGGTGAACTTCATCCGCCAGCTCGGCGGCGCGTTCGGCGTGAACCTGCTCGCCACCCTGCTCGAATGGCGCTCGCTGCTGCACCGGGCGGCAAGCGGCGACGAGATCGCGTCGCGCACGGTCGCGTTCCACGAGAGCTTTGCGTTCGTGGCGCTGATATTCTTGCTGGCGGCGATCCCGGCATGGAGGATGAGACGGGAGGGGAGGAGCAAATGACCAGGAAGGTGCTCATTGCCTACGACGGCACGCGCGAAGGCCGGGAAGGCCTGTTCCAGTTCATGGAGGTGGTGCCGCTGCAGGACGCGGAGATCCACCTGCTCGCGGTGGTGCGCATTCCGACCGGCATGTTTCTCGCGGAAGGCTACGTGCCGGAGCCGGTGCTCGACCAGGAGAAACAGCGGGTACAGGACATCGTCGACGAAGGCGTGAAGCTGCTGACCGGCCGCGGCTTCCGCGCCGCCGCCCATCTCGCCTACGGCGAGCCGATCGAGGAGATCGTGAAGATGGCGAGGGCGCTGCCGGCCCAGCTCATCGTCATCGGCCACAAGCGCCAGACCTCGTTCGCCTCGCGCTGGTGGAAAAGCTCGGTGGGCAAGTCGCTGATCGAGCTCTCGCCGTGCAGCATCCTGGTCGCGGTGTGCGACTGAGACCCCGGGCGCCGCGCCCTGGGGCGGGCGCGAATTCGAGGTCCGAAAACGGCGAGTATTCCGCGCGCCTCCGGCCCATACTTCGAGTCGTGAACCTGGATCCCGACACCTGCTACCGCGCCGTGAGCGCGAGGGATGCGCGCTTCGACGGGCGCTTCTTCGTCGGCGTGACGTCGACCGGCGTCTATTGCCGCCCGGTGTGCCGGGTAAAGACGCCGATGAAGAAGAACTGCCGCTTCTTCGTGAGCGCCGCGGCGGCAGAGGCGGCAGGATTCCGCCCCTGCCTGCGCTGCCGGCCGGAACTCGCGCCGGGCAATGCGAGCGTGGACGCCAACGCGAGGCTGGCGCAGGCCGCCGCCGGCATGATCGAGACCGAAGGTCTGAACGGCAGCGGCGTCGAGGCGATCGCCCGGCGGCTCGGCGTATCCGGCCGGCACCTGCGGCGCGTCTTCGAGGGCGAGTTCGGCGTGGCGCCGATCGATTTTCTGCAGACGCAGCGACTGCTGCTCGCGAAGCGGTTGCTGACCGACACGCGCCTGCGCGTGACCGAGGTGGCGCTCGCCAGCGGCTTCGGCAGCCTGCGCCGCTTCCATGCGCTGTTCCGCAGCCGCTACCGTCTCAACCCGCGCGAATTGCGCAGGACGGTCGGCCGCGCCGCGCAGCCCGACGCGCTCGCCTTCGAACTCGCGTATCGCCCGCCGTACGACTGGGAGGGTCTGTGCGCCTTCCTCGCCCAACGCACGATCGGCGGCGTCGAGGCGATCGAAGAGGGCCGTTACCGCCGCACGGTGCGCATCGACGAGGGCGAGACCCGCCACGTCGGCTGGATCGAAGTAAGACCGGCCGGGCGCAAGCCGGTGTTGCGGGTGCGCGTCTCGGCGTCGCTCGCGAAAGCGATCCCCGCGCTGCTCGCGCGGGTGCGACATTTGATGGACCTCGCCTGCCATCCGGACGAGGTCGCGTCGGCGCTCGGGCCGCTCGCCGCCCGGCATCCTGGATGCCGCGTGCCCGGCGCGTTCGACGGCTACGAGGTGGCGGTGCGCGCCATCCTCGGTCAACAGGTATCGGTCGCCTCGGCGCGCACGCTCGCCACGCGATTCGCCGAGCGTTTCGGCGCATCTGTGGACACGCCGTTCGCCTCGCTCACGACGCTGTTCCCGGCGGCGGGCGACGTCGCGGACGTGCGCGCCGGCGCAATCGCGCGCCTGGGCGTCATCGGCGCGCGGGCGCGCAGCATCCTCGCGCTGTCGAAAGCGGCGTCGAGCGGCCGGGTCGCGCTTCGCCCGGGCGCAGACGTGGAAACCACGCTGGCGCAGCTCGAGGCGCTGCCGGGCATCGGCGACTGGACCGCGCAATACATCGCGATGCGCGCGCTCGCCTGGCCCGATGCCTTCCCCGCCTCCGACCTCGGCGTACTGAGGGCGCTGCGCGAGAAGAGCCCGAAGCGCGCCGCCGCGGCGGCCGAGCGCTGGCGGCCGTGGCGCGCTTACGCGGTGATGCACTTGTGGCGCAACGGGGGCGGCGGCTAGCCGCGGTCGAAGACCGCGATGCGAAAGGAGGAAATCGAAGGGAAGCCAACCACCAAGAACACAAAGATCACCAAGAAGTCCGACATCCATGAGTTCTTGGCACCCTTGGTGATCTTGGTGGTTAACTCGTAAAGGAGACCGGCGATGACTGTCTATACCTGGTACGAAAGCCCGCTCGGCAGGATGCTGCTCACGGCGAAAGACGATGCATTGACGGGCGTGCATTTTGCCGACGAAAAATATTATCCCGGCGTGGATCCGGGCTGGCGTCACGACCTGGACGCCCTCGTCCTGCGGCGCGCGGCAAAACAGCTCGACGAGTACTTCGCGGGACGGCGCCGGCGCTTCGACCTGCCGCTCGCGCCGCAAGGCACGCCGTTCCAGAGGAAAGTGTGGCAGGCGCTGACCGGAATCGGGTACGGCACCACCATCAGCTACGGCGAACTGGCGTGCCGCGTCGGCGATCCCGGTGCTTCGCGCGCGGTCGGCGCGGCCAACGGGCGAAACCCGATCTCGATCATGGTGCCCTGCCATCGCGTGATCGGCGCGAACGGCGATCTCACCGGTTACGCCGGCGGCCTCCAGCGCAAGAAGGCACTGCTTGCACTGGAGAGTGCGGAGGCGCAACCGTCACTGTTCGCGGCCCGGACGGGCTGAACGGTCGTTCGACCCGCTAGCGCTGCGCAAGAACCACCGGCCAAGAGGCTTGTCATTACGTCTATGACTCGCAGCGATGCCGATGCTCCGCAGCGCCCCTCAGGCGCGGCGCCTTCGCTTTGCGTGGAGTGCGGCTCGGCGGCCGCCGACCGGCTGTATACCGCGCCGCTCGATCGGCGCACCTGCGAACACTGCCTGCTCGATGCCCGCAAGCGCAAGGCCGGCTTGCGCGACAACCCGTACGAATCGTTTGTCGAGTCCCTCGCCGCCGCGCTCGACCTGCGCGAGCGCGAGACCGGGCTGCATTCGAAACGGGTCGCGGCACACACTTTGCTGCTCGCCATGGAGTTCTACCGGGACCCGGACGAGTTGCACGAGATCTACTGGGGCAGCCTGCTGCACGACATCGGGAAAATCGGGGTGCCCGATGCGATCCTGCTCAAGCCGCACCAGCTCAGCGCCGAGGAATGGAAAGTGATGCGTCTGCACCCGGAGAACGGCTATCGCATTCTGCAGAATATTTCCTTTCTGGCTCTCGCCGCCCAAATCGTGCTCTGTCACGAGGAACGCTTCGACGGATCCGGCTATCCGGCGGGCCTGAAAGGCGACCGCATACCGCTGCCTGCCCGCCTGTTCGCGGTGATCGACACGCTGGATGCGATGACCTTCGACCGGCCCTACCGCAAGGCGATGCCGTTCGACGACGCGAAGAAGGAAATCGTGCGCATGTCGGGCAGCCAGTTCGACCCGCTCGCGGTCGATGCCTTCCTGCGCGCAGAGGAGCCGCTGCGCGAGGCGACCTCACTGGAAGCGCTGCACCTCGAAGCCTGAGCGCGGCGAACCGCGCCGTGCCGAGCCGCACGGCGCGCGAAGCGCATCGAAGACGACGGCGATCATGGCGCGCTCCCCGTGCTCGTCAAGGTCCGGCAACCGGCGCGGCCTCGCCCTTCAGCCATCGCAGCACCTCCGCCCAGCAGTCGAAGACGCAGAAGTGCCCCGCTCCCTCGAACAGGTGCAGCGCGCTGCCCGGGATCGCCGCGGCGAGCGCGCGGCTCGCGCCGTCGGGGACGAGCGCGTCGGCGGTGCCGTGCCAGAAGGCGACCGGGCAGCGGATCGACTCCAGCGACAGTTTCCAGTTGCCGGCGATCAACCGCAGGTCGTCCAGAAACCCGCGGTGGCCCTGGCTGTATGCGGCGGACATGTCCTGCGCGAACATGCCGCGCACGGCGGGGCGCGCGAGAACGGAGCGGTCGACCGGCGGCATCGCGGCGGCGACGCGATCCAGGTAGCGCAAGGGATTGCGGCGCGCATACCACGCCATGACCGCAACCGGCGGCGCCAGCACCCACGCCGCGTACGGCGCCAGGCGCAGGCCGACGCGCGCCGTCCAGGGCATCGGCCCCTGCATCGAACCGCGCGGACCCACGCCGGAGACCACAGCGGTCCGGGTGACCCGTTCGCCGAGCATCGACGCACACGCGAGCGCGTAAGGCCCGCCGCCGGACACGCCGACGATCGCGAACCTGCCCAGACCGAGCGCATCCGCCAGATGCGCCACATCCTCCGGCCAGTCGCGCAACCGGCGCCCGCGCCGCACCGACGAGCGCCCGAATCCGGGGCGTTCCAGGTGCAGCACGCGCACGCCGAGATCGCGCGGGATCGATTCGTCGGGGTGGCGCTGGAAGCGCGAGCCGGGCAGGCCGTGCATCGCGAGCACCGGTGTACCGGATGCGTCGCCGAGGTCGACCCAGGCGAGCAGCCGCCCGTCGGGCAGCGTGGTCGCGTAGGTAGGCGGCAGGGGAAGAGCGGCCATGGACCCGGCGCGTCGGCGCGGCGCGGAAGCAGCGCAAAGACCGCGGCGATCCGTCGCGGACTCAGGGCTTCCGCGCGCTCAGGCGACGGCGCGGCAACCCTCAGGCTTGAACACCCTCTGCGTCGAGGCGGGATGCTTGAGCAATTTGTCCCTGGGGCGGATCGGACGCCGCACCAGCTCGCCGCCGCAGTTGGGACACCTGCCCTCGAGAACCGTGTCCGCGCAATCGCGGCAGAAGGTGCACTCGAAGGAGCAGATCATCGCTTCGCGCGACTCCGGCGGCAGGTCGCGGTTGCAGCACTCACAGTTCGGACGCAGTTGCAGCATGACGTTTCCTCCGGGCAAATTCATTTCCTGACCATCACCACTTCGAGATAGTCGGCCGATACCATCAGCGTGCCGTCTCCCGAGCGGTTGAAGCGGTGGAGCGCATCGTCGAGCTCTTTCAGGTACGCGCGGCGACGCTCCTCGTCGAGCGTCTCGAGCGTGCGGATGATCGGGCCGAAGTAGCGGCTGAACACTTCGATCCAGTGCCGGCTGCTCCGATAGCGGAACAGCGCGCTGCGGCGGGTGACGTGCGTGGCGGAAATTCCCGCGCCGAACAGCTCCTGCAGCCGTTTCTCCGTGCCCCATTCCGTCGGTGAGCGCAGTCCCGCCGGTGGGGGAACGTACTTCGCCTGCAACGCGAACGCCTCGCCCCAGAATCCGTCGGGCGTCCAGTTCGCCATGCCGATCTTTCCACCCGGGCGGCAGACGCGAAGCAGTTCCTGCGCGGCCTTCTCCTGTCGCGGCGCGAACATCGAGCCGTACACCGAGAGCACGGCATCGAAGGCGCCGTCGGGGAACGGAATGTCCTCGCAATCGCCGACCTCGAAGCGGGCGGGCAGCCGTTCCGCGGCGGCGCGTTCCCGCGCCCGCTCGATCAGGGCCGGCACGTAGTCGATGCCCGCCGCGTCGCATCCGCGCCGCGCCGCCGACAGCGCCGTGTTGCCGGTGCCGGTGGCCACGTCCAGCACGCTCTGGCCGGCGCGCAGCGCCGCCGCCTCGCACAACAATTCACCCGGGAACACGGTATTCCATCCGATCACCGCGAAATCGCCGGTGGACCATGCCTTCTGCTGCTGCGCCTTGACCGCTTCGAAGTCGGGCATTTCTCCCCCTTGTCGATGCACTGCGTGCCCTGTCCTGCGCCAGTATAGGCAGTACGCGCCGGCCTGCATATCGGGACACCTCGTGCCGGCCGCGAGTGGGCGATAATGCGCTAGTCGAACGCCCGGGCAAGCCGGGCTCGAGGAGCAAGCGGGAGGCTGGAATTGAACGCAAACCAGATCGTGCCCTTGCAGGCGCTCGCCGCGGCGGTGCCCGACGGCGCCCTGCTCGCGGTGCCGAAGGACAGCTCCGGCGTGGCGATGGCGGCAACCCGTGCGCTGGTCCGCCGCCGCGTGCGCGGACTGCACCTGCTGTGCGTGCCGACCAGCGGCCTGCAAGCCGACCTGCTGATCGGCGCCGAGGCGGTGGCGACAATCGAAACCTCGGCCGTCACCCTCGGCGAGTTCGGCGCCGCGCCGCGCTTCACCGCCGCGCTCCGCGACGGCAGCCTGCGCATTCTCGACTCGACCTGCCCGGCGGTGTACGCCGCGCTGCAGGCCGGCGAGAAGGGCATTCCCTTCATTCCGCTGCGCGGTCTGATCGGCAGCGACGTGCTGCGCCATCGCCACGACTGGAAAGTGCTCGACAACCCGTTCCCGCCGGGCGATCCGATCGCCGTGCTTCCCGCGATCCGCCCCGACCTGGCGCTGTTCCATGCGCCGCTCGCCGACCGCTTCGGCAACGTGTTCGTGGGCCGCAACCGCGACCTGATCACCATGGCGCACGCCGCGAAGCACACGCTCGTCACGGTGGAGGAAATCACCGACGACGACCTGCTGCAGGACGCGGCGCGCGCCGGCGCGGTCCTGCCCTCCCTCTACGTAACCCATGTCGCCGTCGCGAGGCGCGGCGCCTGGCCGCTCGCGCTGTGGGATCTGTATCCCGACGACGAGGCCACGCTCGCGCGCTACGCGGACGCGGCCCGCTCCAGCGACGGCTTCGCGCAACTGCTGGAGGAGTGGCTCGACGCGGCGAGGGCTGTGGCGTGATCGACTATTCCGCAACCGAGCTACTGGTCGCCGTGATCGCGCGCCTGCTGCATGGCTGTCGCCACGTCGCGGTGGGCGCCGCCTCGCCGATCCCGGGCGCGGGTGCGCTGCTCGCGCGCTCGCTGTCCGGCGGCGAGATGCGGGTCACCGTGCTCGGCTCGCTGAAGAACAATTTCTTCACCAGCGGCGGCGTGGAGCTGTTCGATCTCGCCGCCGAGGGCAGGATCGATGCGTTTTTCCTCGGCGGCGGGCAGATCGACGGGCAGGGGAACATCAATCTCGTCGGCACCGGCGCGTATCCCGCCAGCTCGGTGCGCTGGCCGGGCTCGTTCGGCTCGGCGTACCTGTATTTCCTGGTGCCCAGGGTGATCCTGTTCCGCGAGGAGCACACGCGCCGCGTGATGGTGCCGAAGGTGGATTTCGTCAGCGCGCCCGGAGTGAGCGAAGCGAGCGTGCATCGGCCGGGCGGACCGCATGCGCTGCTGACCAGCCTCGGCTTGTTTTCATTCGATCGCGACCGCCGGCGCTTCCGGCTGCAAAGCGTGCATCCCGGCCACAGCGTCGATGAGATCCGCGACAACACTGCGTTCGACTTCGATTGCCCCGCCGACGTCCCCGTCACGCGCCCGCCGGAGCCGGGGCTGCTCGCCGCGATCCGCGGCGAGATCCGTCACGAGATCGCCGAAACCTATCCGCGCTTCGCCGCCCGGCTCGCCGGCGCCTGAAAAGAAAAGCCCGACGCAAAGGGCGCAAAGAAAATCAACATCTCAACGCAGAGGCGCAGAGGACGCAGAGAGCGCAGAGAAGAGCGAAAAGCGAGGGAGCGAAGGCACGCAGGGGTCAGAAGAGCAGCGCGATGCAACACAAAGGATCGCAAAGAAAAGCAAGATGAGGCAGAAAGTTCTCTACGCATCCGAACCGGCCACGTGTAGCGGTTCGGGCTCGACCAGTCGGGCGGCGTGCGAGCCGCGATTTCCCGAAAAGGTTCTCGTCGACTTTAAACCGCGCGGCCATCCACGGCTAAGTTGCGGGGACAGACACAACGTGTTCGCTAGTAAGGTCCGCCGCGTAGGCGATGGCCGCAGGAATGTGCTCGGGCTTGAGGGAAGGATGCTGGTCGAGAATGCGTTCCGGCCTCTCTCCGTCAGCCAGATTGTCGAGAACGACGCACACCGGGATGCGCGTGCCCTTGAAGCACACCGCGCCATGCATGATCTCCGGATCAGACGTTATGCAGGGCTTCCAATCCATGTTGATATCCCGCCGCGGTGGAGAATATGGCACCGCATCTCCAGGCGTGCCCAACGTTCGTGGTGTGGCGCGCTAAGGGTCGCCGCACAGAGCGCCGGGCGAAAAGCGTCGCTCTCCGCCGCGCTGTCAGCCATCACGTGCGCACCTGCCATCGTCTCGGATTGCGACGACCGTGCATGCATGCGACCACCCAGAGAAACGCATCATTGATGTCCGCCGCTGCCGCCGGACGGACAATGCACTGCATCAGAGCGAGCGACTGCGTATGCGGTCGAGAACTTCATTCCAAGGAATGCCGACCGGGCCTTCGCGATCAAGCTCGTCGAGGCGTCGGTCAAGCTCCTCTTTCTGCGCATCCGTCATTGGTACCGCCTCCGGGGATAGGCTGTCCCAGAGCTGTTCCAGCAGCTCCAACCGCTCTTCAGGGCTTAACTTTGCGATATCAATGATGCTCATTTTTTCAGTACACGCTTCCGCTCCCGCGCGGGCTTTCGTGATGGCTATCGTAGAAAACGTTTTTCGGAGCGATTTTCTCTACTGCAACTCATCGAATCCACGGCGCGCATTTTTCGAGGGATCAACCGAAAAGGGCTTTTTCTACAGCTTCAACGCTCTGCGTCATCGGCGCGCGCGAACCTTCCCCGCGTCCGTATGGACGCGGCAGTTATGCCCCAACGTCTATTCCGAGCCATAAGCACACGATTTTGGCTACCGCTCGGACTTGCTCGCTCGACAGCACACCAAGCCGATTAATGAGCCGTGCCGTAGGAACGGTAACAATTGCCTGTGCGTCAAATGCTCCGGGCCTGAGAAACCGGACAGGCACGACAACTTCGAACCGTGACTGCCGCAAGCTGGTGGTGTGCGGGATGAGCGTCACCAGGGAGCGGTCCGATTCCTCGGCAGGAACGCTCAGCACCAAGCAGGGCCGAACCTTCGCAGCCAGCCCGAGATCAACCATCCAGACCTCGCCGCGCAGCGGCGCTTTCACCCAGCAGCCTCGCGACGATCAAGCTCTTGGAATACTTGATCGGCGGCTACCGTGAGCTCCTGATCGGTTGGAAAGGGGTGGGGCAATTCGGCCGCGCGACGAAGCAGCGCCATCAAGACCTCGCGCTGCTCGGTCTCGGATAACGCATCGAACGACTCCAAAAGATGCCGCGCCGCCTCTCCCATGGCGAAATATTCTACTCCGGCCGGGTATGGGGCATAACGTTTGCAGTGACGCGCGCGGAAGCGGTCCTGCCCTCCTTCTACCTGACCCACGTCGCCGTCCTCCGGGGCAAGATCCGCCAGAAGATCGCTGAGACCTATCCGCGCTTCGCCGCCCGGCTCGCCGGCGCCTGAAAAGAAAAGCCCGACGCAAAGGGCGCAAAGAAAATCAACATCTCAACGCAGAGGCGCGGAGGACGCAGAGGGCGCAGAGAAGAGCCAGAGACGAAGGAGCGAAGATACGCGAGGGTCAGAAGAAATGCGCGACACAAAGATCGCAAAGAAAAGCAAGAAGAGGCAGAAAGTTCTCTACGCATCCGAACCGGCCACGTGTAGCGGTTCGGGCTCGACCAGACGGGCGGCGTGCGAGCCGCGATTTCCGGAAACGGTAGAGGCCGTGTTTTCGCGCAACCTCGAACCCAAGGGGTCGTTGAGGCTTCCGAAAATCCGCCGATCAACCTTTGAGGTAACCGGCCGCCGGAGCGCGAAGCGCGGAGGGAACCCGCAAGCGCAGCTTGCGGGCGGTCCGGCTGACCGAGAGGTTCGGCGTCTTCACAACTCAGCGTCTTACCAGATTGTTCCCATCAGCATCATGAGATGCTCACCGAATGGCTTGTGTGTCACAGAAACGAGGATGGGGAAGCTTTGCTCGAAGATGTCTTTGCCAACACTCCGGCCGTTTGAAGGAGCGAAATAGAGGCCACGTTCATTCGTTGAGGCGACGAGAAAGGAACTGCCAATATTCGGATGAACCAGATCGCAAAACAGACTATAAGCGATAAGAACTTCTGGCGTGACTTCGGCCCACTTCTCTATGCAAGTTAGCACGTTGACTTGTTCAGCGATAATTCCTTGAGCCACGTACTTCTGCTTAGCCTTCTTGGTTTCCAGCTGTTTCACTGCGTCATCTTTAAGCTGCGAATAGCGCTTGAAGAAAAACGACTCCCAATCGAATCGACCTCCACGAAGGTGACGATCATCTATGTCAATCAACTGCTTCATGTCGGCCAGTGTTAAGGCGCCCTTTTCCAGTAGTGGTTTGTACTGGAAGAGAGTGTAGTACCGAAGCGTCGCAGTTGACTCGATGAGTGAGCGACCCGCCAAGGCATAGACCAAGTATCGCTTGTGTTCGACGCTGTCGAGTACCGTCTCCGAAAGCTGCGCAAACTTGCTGACGTAGCAAGTGATGAGGTTTCTTGCGTAGACGTTGTGGAGCTTCCTCGGGTCATCAACATCAGGGGACCAAGGGAATTCCAATTTCTCAGCCATCCGCGTCAAGTGCAGTGTTCCTTGCCGGAACAACTCCTTTAGCTCAGATATCGTTTGCATAGCAAATGCTCCAAGACGCCGAACGTCGCCCATCAGCGGGGCCGGGCAACAGCGCAGCGACGCTGTTGAACGGTCCGCTGGATGGGCTGGTTCGGCGTCATATGTGCGCGTCTGCAGCTTGAGGTCTGTTCCGCGACTCGTGTGCCAGATTCGCAGCACTTGGACCTCCTCACCTCGGACGCGGTAGTAGAGGAAATAGTGGATCCGAGCGAGATGCAGCCGCTTCACCCCCGGAGTACGTGCATTGGTCACTGGGACGCCGATGCCAGGTTGGGAGCTCAGAAGCGAAAAACCTCCGCAAGATCCTCGTCGAAGGCTTCCGGCGCAAGTGGGCGGTTGTCATCCCACCATGTGGCGGCCCGGTCAATCTGCGCTTGCGCTCGCTTCGTGACCCGGACTTTCATGGCTCAGCTAGCCATGACGACGCGCGAGCTTCGCGAGCACTTCCTCCGCTGAAACTGTTTCGCCGCGGTCGGCCTCGGCGATGGCAAGAAGAAGCTCAGCCTCCTCGTCAGGGGTCAGAGTTACACCTTCCTCGTCCCTAGCCAGGACTGTGACCGAGGTCCCTTCCTCGAAGCTTGCGCCTTCGAGCACGACCTTCCCGCCGACGATCTTTCCGGTAGCGATCTTCATAGCCGTAAGCATACTCCGATCCGATTACTGGGGGATTTGACGCCTAACGAGGCTGTATAAAAAGTCTCGCGAGATATTGCTCCTGTCATGTACGTGCTGCAAGATCGGGCCATCGACACTGCATGGTAAAGGTTCGATGGCACGCTACAAGGCGATCGATACTTCTCCAAGATTTCTCCCCGTCGATCTTTCACGGCAACTGCTCCCCGGCACCTTCGAGCACGCGCTCAATCATCTGCTCGATCACGAGTTGGACCTGTCCGGCATGGACGAGCGCTTTTGCAACGACGCCACCGGCGCGCCGGCCTACCCGCCCGCCACACTGCTGAAGCTCATTCTGTTTGCCTACTCGCGCGGCATCGTCAGCAGCCGCAGCATCGAGGAGGCCTGCCGCAACCATGTGACCTTCATCGCCCTTTCCGGCGACTGTGCCCCGCACTTCACCACCGTTGCCGCCTTTATCCGGGAGCTGAAGGACGAGATCGCCCACCTCTTTACCCAGGTGCTGTTCGTCTGCGATGTGCAAGGCCTCATCGGGCGGGAGATGTTCGCCATCGACGGGGTGAAGCTGCCCAGTAACGCCTCCAAGGCCAAGAGCGGCACGCGGGCGGAGTTCGAGCGCGAGGCGGCCAAGATCGAGCGTCAGGTGAGGCACATGCTCGCGCGCCACCGCGCCAACGATGAGCGAGCCCTTGAACCGGACCTGCGCAAGAAGGAAGCTGAGCGCATCGAAGTCCTTTCCCGGGACGCCGCCCGGATCCGGCAATGGCTCAAGGACCACCCCGAGGAGCGGCGCGGGGCGAAGGGGGCGACTCGCAAGAGCAACCGCACCGACAACGACTCGGCCAAGATGGCAACCGGCAAGGGCGTGATCCAGGGTTATACCGGGGTGGCGGCGGTGGACGGCAGCCACCAGATCATCGTCGAGGCGCAGGCGCATGGCACAGGCAGCGAGCAGGAGCTGCTGCTGCCCGTGGTCGAGGCGATAGAAGATCTGATCGAAGAGGACTCGATCGTGAGCGCCGATGCGGGCTATCACAGCGAGGCGAATCTCGAGCATCTGGCCAAGATCGAGGTTCAGGCCCTCATTGCCGATAACGGCATGCGTGGGCGCGACGAGCGTTTCGCCGACCAGGCCAAACACAAGGCGAAGCCCGATGCGCTGTGGGACAAGACGCCCGACAACAAAAAGGCGCGACTCTTCGGTCCGCAGGACTTTGCCTACGACGAAGAGTCGAAGACCTGCATCTGTCCGGCGGGGGAGTTTCTCTACCAGAACGGCAGCCGGGTGGTGATCCAGGGCAGAGAGGCGGTGAAGTTCACCGGCGCCAAGCGGGTGTGCGCTCCCTGCCCCTTGCGAGCCCAGTGCCTGCGCCACCCCCAACGAACACCGGTGCGGCAGGTGGTGTTCTTCACCGGATGCGTCCACAAGCCCGAGTCGCATACCGACCGGATGAAGCGGCGCATCGACAGCCCACAAGGCCGACTGCTCTACGGCCGGCGGATCGCGATCGTGGAGCCGGTGTTTGCCAACTTAAGGCACAACAAGCGCCTCAATCGCTTCACGCTGCGCGGCAGGGGCAAGGTCGACACGCAGTGGAAGCTCTACTGCCTGGTGCACAACATCGAGAAGCTGGCGCATCACGGCTATGCGCAGTGAGACAAGAGACAAGAACCCGATCGACTAGCGAGAATCAACGCACCGTCTGACCAGAAATATGCGTGCGCTGCTCGAGTTTCGCCACTCGCCTTTCGAGGCGAAGGATCAGCGCGTCTCAGAAAAGGGTTTTTCTACAGCCTCAACGCCCGGTGTAAGCGGGCGCCGGCACGCGCAGCGTGACGGGTACCCAAGAGCGACGCTCTTGGGCGCTCCGCTTGACACGGTTGTTGGGCAGCATGGCGCTGACCTGCACGCGCGACGATGGCGAGTTACGCTACTTCGACGCGTTTCCGCTCGCCGCGCGGCACGGCTTTCTGTTGGCGTGGAAGAACACTCCATATTCGTTTGGAGCGACGAGCTTTATGCCGACTACAAAATCATCGGTAATCGGCTCGCCGCAATGTGCACAACGAAAACACTTGCTCACAAGGTCGGACACACCTTCGGCACCCTGACGTGCGGCTTGAACCTTCACGGCCTTAGCTACCTCTGGTTCAAGAAACAGAGCCATCTTCACTTTTTCATTCATAGCATCCACCTTCCCCGACATGTACTGGCAGTGGTGGTAGTTATAGCAGTACTGACACTAAAGGGTCAATCGAAAATGCAAAGCGAGAATGATGCTCAACGCCCAACCTCGGAAGAGCGAGGTTGGGCATCAAGTGACCAGAAGGTGGTTCTTACTCGGCGCTCGTTACCGAGACTATCCGTAATATGGAGGTACAAGTGATGTCGTCCAGACCACCTCCGGGGTGGATCAAGCTCAAAGGCAAGGGTAGCATCTCTTGTGGAATTTGGCGGGATTGGGTTGTCGCGTATGACTTCCTCTTCAGGGTTGATGATCGTAACGCGCGGGTGCACAACGGGGCGGCGCCAGAAACCTGTTGCGACTTGTGTGACGAAAACAGGATGCTCCGTGCTATTTGTGATCCTGAAGTGTGCCGATAGCTGCATGATTGTTCGGCCTCCGACCTGTGTACGCGACCACAGATTTGGCACCCCTGAAACCAAATCTTGAACAAATCTCACCGACAATGCGGTTCGACGACGAGTGAGCCACCATTGCGTGATGACGTGCCCAAACCAGCCGACGATTCCAGATAGACCACTGATGACGGCGCCGAGAATGGAGAAAAAAGCCTTCTCGACCGCTTCGTGACTTATAAGATCGGGCACGATGCTCATGGCCTCTCCCCTGATGCCCAACGTGTTTTATCGAGATACATTTTCAATTTAACTGCAGCCGAGTTTCCAGTTAACCGGAATCTTCGGTAACCCGTAGACCCTTGTCTGACGGGGCTTGACAGGCGGATTCTGGAAGGGCGCGCAGTGATGACCGCCCATGAAACCCGTCATCCGGCTACCGCCACTGCGCGCCGCTCGCCCGCTCGACCAAGTGCGCGAGCGGCTGCAGTACGGCCATTACAGTCTGAGCACGGAGCGGTCGTATGTCCACTGGGTACGCTGGTTCGTGCGCTTTCACGGCCTGCTCCATCCACGGAAGGTGGTAGCAGCCGAAGTACAGACATTCCTGACCTGGCTGGCCAACCGCCGGGGAACTGTGTTGAGATTTCGATTTTCTTTGCGTCCCTTGCATCGCGCCTTTCTTCTGACCTTCGCCTTTCCTCGCTCCCTCTCTCTTCTCCGCGACCTCTGCGTCCTCTGCGCCTCTGCGTTGAGATGTTGATTTTCTTTGCGATCTTTGCGTCGTGCTTTTCTTTTGACCTTCACTTCTTGCCCGTCACGAAGAGAGCCCTGCGGCGATGTTGACGCTCAGCGCGAGCAGCGTGGTGTTGAAGAAGAACGCGATCACGCCGTGCACGAGCGCGAGCCGGCGCATCGCGCCCGATGCGATCGTTACGTCGGCGGTCTGCGACGTGGTGCCGATGACGAAGGAGAAGTACAGAAAATCCGCGTAGTCCGGCTGGTCGTTTCCCGGGAACGCGAGACAGCGCCGCTCGGACCGCGACAGCGCAACGTAGTACTCGTGCGCGTAGTGCAAGGCAAACGAGGTGTGGACGATGCACCACGAGCAGAGAATGGTGCCCGCGGCCAAGGCGAGGTGCAGGCTTTGCCGCGACGCCGGGTAGCCCTTCAGGCCGATCAGCTCCAGCAGGATCGCCGCGAGACTGGCCACCGCGGCGAAGACCGTCAGCGCGAGAACCGCCGCCGCACCGTCGTCCTGGCGCATAGCGCGCGAGCGCATCTTTTCCATGTTCTCGCGAAGCATCATCGTCCAGGCAAGCGCGAGGTACAGCCCGCCGCCGACGTCCCAGGCGAGCAGCGCCCGCGTCGGCCCGGAAACAACGCCGGGCAGCAGGAAAAGCACGCCGGCGCCGACCAGCGTGGAGGTCGTCAGCCGCGGCCGGACATGGATCTGTCGTAGAACCTTGACAACCAGGCTCATCGATCGTCAGTCGCCGGTATGCAATTTGACGGGACGATTCGGGTGAATAACGAGATCAACCGCCTATCTGCGTTTGCCTTCACCAAAGGCAATCTGAAGCTATCTGGTACATGCTTCCCCCGTACGTTAGGGAAACACACAGTTTTTGCACAGAAGTCTAAAGAGCACTCGCTAGAGATCTTGTTACGATCAATATCTACCGCATTCGAAGCTGTGCCTTCGAGGCAAGCTTTATTGCCTGAAGCCTCGTAGCGGTGGACGCCACATCCCAGCCGATTATGTCGGCATGGCGAGGGTGTGGAACGCCGGTAAGGTCTACTGCAAGGTTCTCTGCGTAGACATCCAATGAGTTAATTTCTGCTCTGGCAATGACGTGTTTGCCAAGCGCTGGGCCAACGTGCTGATCGGCAATTGCCCAAATCTCAACAGCCGGTAAGTTTGTCGTCCAGTACACCGACAGACGGCCATTGGTTGGAGGTATGAATGCGTTGAATTTGACCGTATTGTCGGAAGGCCGGATCTTGCTGCGCTCGACAATGAACCGGCTCAACTGCTCGCCGACGCCAGTGTTGAACGGCACAAGAGGCTATCTACTTCGCAAAGAAATCCCGCAGATGAGTCTCGATCACCCTAGGCAACGTATCAGTGAACAGCGCCTTCCCGTGGGTCTCATTACCTTCGCCAAACAGGCCGGCGAACTCAATATCGCCCTTACCAGCCACGCTGCATACGAATATGCGGTCGTGGCTGATGTACCACTGAAAAGCGATCGCTCCGGAGGGTTCGGGTAGAAATTCTGGTATCGGCCACACTCCAGACAGGATAGTCAGCAATCGTTGCGCTTCGAAAAGAGCTAACATGCGGATAGCCTTTGCTCCTTCTCCGTCCCAGTTATCGGCGCGGCATTCTTCGTAAAGTCGGAACAGGGCGGCCTGAGGCTCCGCCATTTGAGCCTGTCCGGTCGCAGAGCTGGTCCAGCTGTTTGCAAGAGCATCAAATATCCCAAAGATCACCCTGGCGTCGTCGCTGACAGCATTTTCGGGAGAAGCCCACAGCGCCACTGTCGGCTTTGTCATGTAGGGGTTATAGGCCGCTATGACGCTCATTTGAGCAGCTCCAGTGTTTTGTCGGTAATACTTCCGAAAAAAGCTTGATTCTTCAATTGGCGGAGTTGTCCAAGCAGATGCCAGTGATCCTCACCCGAAGGATCCATGGACACCTGCTTGAATACATCGATATCAAGAAGCACAGGAATGGTATTAGTTGCCGGGTTCGGATTCTCAAGCGCTTGGGTTACCACAACTGACGCGCTTGTCGTGGGATCTTCAACTGCGACTCGATTTATGAACGAGCTGACTGCCTCGGGAAGACCTGCTGGTACTCGTGGCGGAACAGCCAAGTAATCGTCGAAATCGATTCTTTGGTCGAGGGACAGTTCTATTCGATTTATGAATCGTGTTGCCACTCGTGAAATTGTGATCGGAACGGCTATCCGCTTAAAAATGGCCCACAGTTTCTTGGTTTCGCCGAAGAGGTCTTCCCAAGTGCTGTAAGGCTTAAGCCTGCTAACAGTAAACCCATCGGTATGCGCTTGCAGGACGTAAAGCTTGTCGCTTGAGTCGAAGCGGTAGCCGACCATCTGTGAAACTGTCCTATGGTCAACGTCCTTGCCTTCCTTTACTTCGATGCTTGTCTGGAATCGTCGAGCCTCTCCGACTGTTGGATATTGGTCACGAAGAGACTCGTGAAGTTCCTTCAGGTTCTCGACGGGATAGTTATCCCGCAGCTGAACCCGTAGATCAATAAGGGCCTCTGTAATCGGGGCCTTATCGAGGTGAACTTGAGCAGCCATTCCTCCGAAATTTTCCTAACTTTAAACACAAGTATAGCACCGCACTATTTCGAGCCGACTGCGGAACCAGCAGTGGGCCTCCGCCGCTTGCACAGTAGGTGGACCCGCATGCTAGCGTCTTGCCAAGTGGCCTTAGGGAATGTCCCTGGGGGGCAGTGCGGTATGCACTCCCGCCGCCGCGGAAGCTGCGGCGTCGCGCTCCGCTACCCGGTCTGCGGCGGCAGGATCCAACTGTCGGTCAGCTCCTGCTTCTCCACCAGATAGAACTCGACGTAGCCGCACTCGATGCAGATGTACGGCGCCAGAAATATCCCCCGATGCGGAATGGAGGCCGGCTGTCCATCGACGATGTCCACCGGATGCAGCACCGCCGGCCGGTTGTTGCGGAGCATCCTCCGATTTGGATGGTTTACGCAGGTGACGACTCCGTTGATGATCGGCATGACCCTCGGCGAATGCAATGAAGGGAAAGCGCTGCTGCGCCCGCGAAGTATAGTCGAGCGTCCGATCGGCTTGCCAACCGTCCGCCGCGCGCGAATCCCGCGCCGCGCTGTTCCCCTGATTCGAGCCGCGTACTCCCGGTCGAATCCGCGCCGCCTATTGCGCCGGGAGATCGACGCGCTTCATGAACACGATCTTGCCGCCGTCGTTCCTCACAACGTTGTAGCCGTGCAGCCCGTCGCCGTTCTGGTCGAAGTCGTAGGTGCCTTCCAGGCCCTGGTAGCCCTTGATCGCCAGGATCGCGCTGCGCACCGCTTCGGGCTCGGTGCTGTTGGCGTTGCGGATCGCCAGCGCGAGAATCTGCATCGCGTCGTAGGACCAGCTCGCGAAGGTGTCCGGGTTGACGCCGTACTTGTCGCGGTATTTCTTCGTGAACGCGCGGGTCAGCTCGTTGGCCTCGGTGGTGAAGTCGGTGATCGCATAGGTCCCGTGCAGCGCCTCGCCGGCCAGCTTGAGCGAGGTCACCGCGATGATCGACGGCGATCCCACCCACGGGATGTTTACGCCGAGCTGGCGCAACTGCCGCGCGAAGATCCCGACGTCGGCCTCGTTGGTCATGTAGGTGCCCAGTATGTCGGCCCCCGATTTTTTCACCGCCAGGACGATGGCGGTGAAATCCTGCGAATTGTTGGTGTAGCCCTGCGTGAGCACCGGCGTCACGCCGTATCCTTTCAGCGCCTCGCCGAGCGCCTTGACCCCGCCGGAGCCGAAGGCGTCGGTGGAATGCACGATGGCCCACTTCTTCAGCTTGAGCGTGTTGACGCCGAAGTCCGCGATCACGCGCGAGGAATAGCTGTCGTTCGGCCGCGCCCGGAACACCCAGCGATTGTTGACGTGGGTCAGGCTCGCGTCGGTGCCGCCGATCATGGTCGGGATGCCCCCTTTTGCGATGGTGGGCGAAGCGGCCTGGATCTGGGTGCTGCGGATCGGCCCGATGATCCCGGCGACGCCGCCCTGGCTGATGAGCTTCGCGAACGCGAGCGCGGTGCCGGGATTGGTGCTCTGGTTGTCCTCGATCTGCAGCTCGATCTGGCGTCCGAGCACGCCACCGGCGGCATTGATTTCCGCCTGCGCGAGCCGGATCCCGAACAGCGTGTATTCGCCCGCCTGCGCCTGCGGCCCGGTGATCTCGTTGACGATGCCGATGCGGATCGGATCGGCGGCACGCGCACCGGGAGCGAGCAGCAGGAGCGCAACCGCCAGAAGCCGGAACTTCGCAGCCGATGCTTTCATTTGCCGATCCTCCCCGGTGGCGTTGAACGAAAACTCTTCCCTGTCGATTATTCCGCGCCCGATCGCCTCGCGATGCGGCAGGCGGTTTCGGCTAGAACTTCACTTCGGCGTGGATCAGCTTCCCGTACACGGCGTCGATCTCCACCGTCGCCCGGTAGTCCTTCGGCAGGATCAACTGGTACTGGTAGGACGGCTTGCCGGTAAAGCTGACGTTCAGCTCCATTCCGATCACCACCGCCGGACCGACGAAGATCTCCGGCGCGGACTCGCGGGCCTTCGTCTCGGGCCATTTGGCGCGCTCGTACATCCCGTAGCGGTACACTCCCGCCTTCTCGTTGAAATCCATCTTCTCCACCGCGGCCGGGTCGCAGGTCGTCTCCCAGATCTTGCCCTCCTCGGTAAGAACGCCGACTTCGTACAGCGGCTGTTCCCGCCCGCCGGTCTGCCGCCACTTGGTGATGATCCCGGGCCTGGCGGCGACCACCGCCGAAAGGCAGGCGTCCAACGGCCCGCCCGGCTCCCAAGGATTCGCGGCGAATGCCGCCGTCGATGCCGCAACACAGCCGGCAAGAATCGCAAAACGTCCGACGATGCGCATGTTCCTCTCCATCACGCTATATGACCTTCAGGGTACGCGGCCGGGGCCCGAGCGAACCCGCTGCGGATACGCCGCCACTCGCGTGCGCGCGCGGCCCCGCCAACGCATCGGAACGCGCGCAGCGCGCGAGGTTCAATGTGCCGCGGTCAGCACGTCGACGATGTCGTCGAGCTTGGAGTCGGTCGCGGCGTGCGAGCGACCGAGGTACTGCGACAGCTCCTCGAGCGAGAACTCGGCCTCCACGGTATGGCCGTCCGGCGCGTAGATGTCAACCGGCACCGGATCCTGCATGTGGCCGAAGTCGATATCGTCGTTCCATTCGAACCGCAGACCGCGCAGGTTCTTCTGCTCGGCAAGTTCGATGATGCGCTTCTCGATCGCCATCAGGCCGGCCATGGCCCGGGCGAGGTCGGTTGTGGCCATGCTCATCTCCACCCCCTCTTCTCGGCAAGGGTGCCGCTGCCTCAACTATATTAACTACTAAGGTGGTTTCGGAGGTAGCCAGCCGACTTGTCACTGGCGTGCGGCGCCAGGGAATTCTTCGAGTGAGCGGCAATTTCCGCCAGCCCGAAAAACAGCAGGACGCCGACGATCACCATGAACGGTCCGCGCCACCATTTGCGGCCCGGCTTCCGTGCAGCACTGGGCTGCGGCGCGCGCGCGCCGTTCGGCGGCTGGATTTCGCTCGACGAGGTTGTCTTTTTGGGGCCCATGTGCGGAAGAAGTTAAACCTACTCGGGCCACACCGCAACAAGAACGTATTTCCGGGAGCCGGCTGCGAAGGCAAGAAGGACGACGCCGAAGCGCCGCCGGGCAGGACGCTCGACAAGAACACGCCCCGCCGAGACCTTCGTGCCGCCGGGGCGCAGCAGCCCAACAGCAACAGAAAACGAGCCTCCGCTACCTGTAAAAGGCTCTTCCTCCCTTTGAGCTACGCCTCAAATATACAACCTCGGCTGAAGCATGCATTGACCTGGATGAAACGCCTGCCGAGGGGCATGCATCAGGCGGATTCCTTCAAGACCAGGTGGAACACCGAGGAGTCGACATGCACCATGCCGCGCACTTTCTCGCCCAGTACCAGCGACACCCGATCTCCGAAGCGCGCCAGCTTGCGCAGCAGGCGGTCGAGCTGGATCGCTTCTCCCGCTTCGAGCTCCTCGACGCGCAGCGTGATCGTGGCACGGGTGCGTGCGAGCAGCCGCGCCGCGGGCAGCGCGATGCGGCGCAGGAACTGCCCGGCGCCCTGCCCCCGCAACAGGATGGACAGGCTCGGCGCGTCCGCCATGCGCATCGACAGCGCCCCGTGCGCTTCGCGCAGACATGCCCCCGCCGCACGCTGGATTTCCCGGAACAGTCGCGCTGCGCAGCGCTTGCCGGCCGGGTCGGGACCGAAGTGCCGCAGGACGTAGTCGCGCATCGACAAGCCGGCAATCCAATCGACGACGGCAAGCGGAAGGCGGCGCGGCGAGGCGAGCGGCAGCGAGCGCAGGAAATGCCAGAGACGGCGCGGGCCGCCGCGCAGGATGCCCTTCACCAGCAGCCGCGCCACGATTCCGATCTGCTGCGCGCGCGCGTACTCCCCGCGATACACCGGAGAGGGCATGTGACGCAGCTTGTTGCGGATGCGCATGGCGATCGCGCCGTCGGCGGTAAGACGCCGGTACAGCGCCTCGTAGCCGGCGATCAACTCGTCGTAGCGCATTGCCTTCGGCACCACGTTGGTGGAGGGCTTGGTATTGTCCGTCCCTTCGACCGGGCGCAGCCGGCCTTCGGCCTCGAGGCGCGCGTAGAGCGGCGTTTTCGGCAGGGCCGTGAGCAGCCCCACCATCGCCGCCTGGATGCCGGAATCCACCACGAAGCGGTATTGATGTTCGAAGGTCCGCGGCGTATCCGCATCGAAGCCGACGATGAACCCGGCGAGCACATCCAGGCCGTATTTGTAGAGGCGCCGCACCGAGGTCAGCACGTCCTCGTGCGTGTTCTGGGTCTTGCGGGTCTGCTTGAGCGTCTGCGGATCGGACGACTCGATGCCGACGAACACCCAGCTGAACCCGGCGTCGCGGAACAGACTCAGCAGTTCCTCGTCCTGCGCAAGGTTCAGCGATACCTCGGTGCCGAGGCGCAGCGGGTAATCGCGCCGGCGCTGGTATTCGACCAGGAAGCGCAGCAGGTCCCTGGCCACGGTGCGGTGGCCGATCAGGTTGTCGTCGACGAAGAATACGTTGCGTGCGCCGGCGGCGAGCAGCGCGTCGAGCTCGCGCTCGATTTGAGGCAGCGTCTTGTGGCGGGGCTTGCGGCCGAACATGACGATGATGTCGCAGAACTCGCACAGGTAGGGGCAGCCGCGGGAAAACTGCAGCGTCGCCGTGGTGTAGGCTGCGATCTTCAGCAGGTCGAAGCGCGGCGTCGGCGAGTCCGCGAGCCGGACCGTCCCCTCCTCGCGGTACAGCGGCTGCGGCCGGCCGCGCTCGAAATCGGCGCAGAACGTCTTCCAGATGTATTCCGCCTCGCCCGCCACCACCGTGTGCGCCTGCCCGGCGTAGCGCTCCGGACACAAGGAGGCGAAGCTGCCGCCCGCCACGGTGTAGTAGCCGCGGCTGCGGTACCACGCGATCAGCTCCTGCTGGCGGGCGAACTGCACGCCCATGCCGCACACGCCGACGATGTCCGCATCGGGAGCGAGCGGCACCGACTCCACGTTCTCGTCCACGATCGCGACCTGCCACTGCGGCGGGCACAGGGCGGCGAGTGTCGCGAGCCCCAGCGGCGGGTTGATCGCGCGCTTGCCCGGCAGCACTTCGTCCACCGCCCACTTGAAGCTCCAGAAGCTCTCCGGGTACCTCGGGTTGATCAGCAGCAGTTTCATGAGCAGCGCGCCATATCCGAAGAAATACCGCGCAACGTATCCCAGGACGTTCGGCGGAACAACCCGGAATCGGGCTGGCATGCCCGCTTTGTTGCGTTTTCTTGATCCAGGTCAAACAGGCCCCGACTACTGCGTGCTTGCAGGGCGCTTGCGTGAACCCGTTCTCGGGGGTAACGGTTTCCCGGCGGGCGCCGGGCCCGCCGCCGTCGGTACGCCCACCCGGCGCAACGACTGCCGCCCGATCGAGAACTTCCTCGCCCTCGGCAAGTCCACCGACTTAATCGTTGAGCAGGCGCGTGCGCACGCGCCGTCAGCCGCAGCACAGAGTCATGCAGCGCCGGACATGCCGAGAATCATCTTGCCCGGTGTGCTAGGGTTTAGTCTCATTGGGGGGAGTAATGGGGCAGAACAAGCGCGTTCCCGGCGCGGACGCGGCGGGCGGGCGTGTGCCCGCGGGCGGCGCGGACCTGATCGCCGTCGAAGACCTGTCGAAGAAATACGAGACGCGGACCGGTCCGGTGGTCGCGCTCGAGGACATCCGTTTCGCGATCGAGGAAGGACGGTTCGTCGCGATCGTCGGTCCCTCGGGTTGCGGCAAGTCGACGCTGCTGAAGATTCTGGCCGGGCTCATCCCGGCCTCCCAGGGCACCGCCTATCTGAGCGGCACGCCGATCGAGGGGCCGCGGCGCGATATCGGGGTGGTCTTCCAGTCGCCGGTGCTGTTCCCGTGGCGCACCGTGCTCGGCAACGTTCTGCTGCCGATCGACGTCCAGCGCCTCGGGCGCGTCCGGCTCCAGGCGCGCGCGATGGAGCTTCTCGCCCTGGTCGGGCTCAAGGGCTTCGAGGATCGCTATCCGTGGGAGCTGTCGGGCGGCATGCAGCAACGCGTGGCGATGGTGCGCGCGCTCATTCACAATCCCGCCATTCTTCTCATGGACGAGCCTTTCGGCGCGCTCGATGCGATGACCCGCGAGCAGATGAATCTGGAACTGCAGCGCATCTGGCTCGAAGAAAGGAAAACCGTGCTTTTCATCACGCACTCGATCGCGGAAGCGGTCTTCCTCGCCGACCGGGTGTTCGTGATGACGCCGCGCCCCGGCCGGATCATGGACGACGTCGCCGTCGGCCTCGCGCGGCCGCGCAGCCTCGACATCATGACCACTCCGGAATTCGGCGCCTACGTCAAACGCATCCGCGCCCGCTTCCAGGCCAAGGGAGGACTCGACGCATGATCCGCCTGCCCAATTTCCTGCTTCGCCTGCTGCTCGTTCTCGCGATCCTCGCCGTCTGGGAAGGGGCGGTGCGGATCTTTGGCATTCCCGCCTTCATCCTGCCGGCGCCTTCCAGCGTCGTGCTTGCACTGTGGCGCGGAATGGCCTCGGCACTTTACGTCGATCACCTGCGGATCACGGTGGTCGAGACCCTGCTCGGCTTCGTGTTCGGTTCGGTGCTGGCGCTCGTGCTCGGCACGGCCATTGCCTTGAGCCGGCGCGCCGAATACTTTCTGTATCCGTTCATCGTCATGTTCCAGGCCATGCCCAAGGTGGCGCTCGCGCCGCTCATCATCGTCTGGTTCGGGCTCGGGCTCACCTCGAAGGTCGCGCAGGCGGCCGTCACCGCCTTCTTTCCGCTCATGGTCAACACCATCGCCGGGCTGCGCTCGGCCGACGAGGACCGGGTCTCGCTGATGCGCTCGCTGGATGCCTCGGAGCTGCAGATCCTCACCATGCTGCGCCTTCCTTCGGCGATGCCCTTCATCATGGCGGGGTTCGAGATCGCCATGGTGCTGTCGCTCATCGGCGCGATCGTCGCAGAGTTCGTCGGCGCGCAGCAGGGACTCGGGGTGCTCATCATGAGCATGACGTTCACCATGGATGTCGCCGGGCAGTTTTCCGTGTTGCTGCTGCTGTCGCTGCTGGGCCTGCTGCTCAACTGGATCATCGTCGAAATCCGCAGGCGGCTCCTGTTCTGGGATCCGGCGCAGAAGACGACGGCGGGCGCGCCCGCCGGGAGAGGAACGATATGAAGCGTCTCATCGCCGCAGTCGCGGCCGCCTGCGTCCTGAGCACCGCAGGATCGATGGCCGCCGCGCAGACCGCAGTGCGGGTGGGCGTGTGCGCGCGCACCATCAGCTCGCCGGCGGTGCCCTTCGTCATCGCCGAGAAGATGGGCTGGTACGCCAGGGACGGGATCAAGGTCGAGCTGGTGCCGCTCAGCGGCTCGACTGACTGCGTCAAGTTCGTCGCGACCGGCGACATTCAATATGCCGTTCCCTCGGTGGAGCCGCTGCCCATCATCCGGGCGCAGGGGGTAAAGGCGAAGATCTTCTACACCGCCTACCAGGGCTACATCTACGGCATCGCGGTGCCGCAGGACAGCGCGATCCGGCGCTTTGCCGATCTGAAGGGCAAGTCGATCGGCGTCACTTCGATGTCCTCGGCCGGCGTGATCGTGGCGCGCGCGCTCGCTTCCAACGCCGGCCTCGACCCGGACCGCGACGTCCGCATCGTCGTCGCCGGCGAAGGCGCGCAGACCGCGGCGCTGCTGCGCACCGGCCAGGTCGACGCCCTGAGCCAGTTCGACACCCAGTATGCAATGGTCGAGAACGCCGGCGTCAAGCTGCGCTTGCTGCAGAATCCGGACATCGAGCGGTTTCCGTCCAACGGCATTCTCGCGCTCGAGGAAACGCTGCGCAGCAAGCGCAAGCAGTCCGTGGCGCTGGCCCAGGGCTACGCCAAGGGCTCGCTGTTCGCCATGACCAATCCCGAGGCGGCGATCCGCATTCTCTGGGAGCTGTATCCCCAGACCAGGCCGACCGGCAAGCCCGAGGCGGCCGCGCTCAAGGACGACGTGAAGGTGCTTAGCGCCCGGATGCAGAACTGGAAGCTCGACAAGGGGGGAGTCTCCAGATGGGGCGAGAACTCGGAGAGAAACTATTCCGCCTACATCGACTTCCTGCACAAGTGGGGCGTCATCAAGGAAAAAGTCTCCGCCCGCGACCTCATCACCAACGACCTCATCGGCGAGATCAACGCCTTCGACCCGGCGAAGGTCGTCGCCGAGGCGAAGGCGTACAAGGCGCCCTGACGTGAATATGTCACAGATGTCCTATTGAATCCCTCACAGGCAAGTCGCCTGTCCCCGAATACGCTGAGTTTCATGTCGCCGCACTGCGCCGGCTTGCGCTGCTGACCGACACCGGCCGCGGCCGCGCCCGGTTCATTGGAGAAAAGGGGAGCTCCGATGGCTGCCGAATTGGAATTGCTCAGTATCGTCAACGACATCTATGCCGCCGCGCTCGATCCCGTTCTTTGGCCGGCCGTCGTCAAGCGCATCGTCGAGGCGGTTGGTGGCGAAACCGGGCAACTCCACTCGAACAACAGGATGGTCTTGCAAAACCTTTGGGCTCCATACGGATTTGGGGTCGAGGTAATGGGTCCGTACGCACAGTATTACCACCAACATGATGAGTGGACTCTGGCGGCAGATGCGACGGGTCTACCAGCGTGCCAAGCAGTCACCGGTGAACAATTGGTGCAGATCCAAGGTTTCAAGAATTCGGAGTTCTACAACGACTTTCTCAAGAAGTTCGGATTCGAGAGACTTGTCTGCTGCTACATAGATCCGGGCAGAGATGGAGACCTCACGAAGACGGCATTGTGTGCATACCGTCCACCAGGATCAGAGCCGTTCGATCAGGGTGCGATAGAACTTCTGAACATCATCGCGCCTCATGTAAGACGTGCAGTGCAGTTTCACTGGCGCATTCACGACCTGGAGCACAGGCAGGCTGCCAACACCCAAGTACTCGAGCGTCTTGCGGTCGGGGTTGCGCTTGTCGATGAGACGTGTCGGGTGACATATCTAAACCCGGCGGCGCAGGCAATCGTAAGCGTAAACGATGGACTGGGCATGGCCGGTGGGAAACTTAAACCCGCGCTGACTGCAGAGGCTGAAAAGCTTTCCCGTCTCGTGACCGAAGCCGTGCGGGCAACGGTATCCCTCGACATCTCCCGGACCGGAACTATGACGGTGACACGGCACGGCAGGGACCTGCCTTATCGCCTGACGGTGATCCCCGTTCCCGTCCGCGGCGCGTTCGCGGTCGGCCGCCAGCGCACGGCGGCAATCGTCTTCATCTCCGAAGCACAGCTCAGTTTTCGGAACGGAGCTGATCTCGTAACTCGGATCTATTCGTTATCCGAAGCCGAATCGAGGCTGCTGACCGTTCTTCTGGAGGGTCAGCCCCTCAAGCGGGCGGCCGACTGCCTCGGGGTAAGCTTTAATACCGCGCATACGCAGCTCAACAGCATCTTGAGGAAAACCGGTACCCACCGGCAGACCGAGCTGACCAGACTCGTAATGTCGGTCGCTGGAGTGATGCAAACTTGACTGGTGTTGCCAGTTCGTTTGGATCGACGAGAATCGTCGTCCAAGGCGCCTACGTTTTGCCGGGCGTTTCATCGATGACGGCCAAACATCGGCAAGTGAACGTCATGGACGATGGCTATCGCGCATGTAAACGATGTCGACCTGTTTCATCTCCACCCGGGAAAAGAGTTGCCTTGCGTGGTAATGCACGGGCGCCAGAGCGCTTTCTCAATACGGTCAACGATTGGCTAAAAGAAAGCCCGATTACGAGTAGTAACTGACCGAGTTTGCATGCCTCGAAAAGGTTGGGGGGGCAAACCACGACTCGCGGCAACTCGTCACTTGCTATGCCAGGCAATTGAGGATAAAGGCTTCGAGCAGCTCATTGAATACGACAGGCTGCTCCCACTGCGGAACATGGCCCGCCGCGGGAATCGTTTCCACGCCCCCGCGCCAGAGGGTTGGAATCCCGAGTCGCGTGAAATAAGCGCGATTTACTGTCTGGTCATTCTCCCCCATCACCGCCGCAATCGGCGCATCCAGCGCCCGGAGCGCTTCTATCTGGTCGGTGTACCGTCCCGCCACGATACTCGCAAAAAGGTTCAAGCGAGCACGGCCATCCGTGCGGCGCAGGTCCTCGCGGAATGTATTCGGATAGGTATGGACTCCAGACGAGAAATTAGCTCCGAGAACGCACTCCAACTCGTCCTCACTCCAGGTTTCGTTAAGGGCAATGGACATTGCGGGGTGCGGTAAAAAAGCGTCTTCAAATTTCGGCGGTTTGCCAAGGGGAGGCGTATCGACCAGCATCAGCCCCTGTGATGTGACTCCGTTAGCCATGGCTTCCAGTGCGACAAATCCGCCAAGACTGTTACCGACGAGTATTGGGGCTGGCAGCGACAGCGCGCTAATTGCCTCGGCGACCACGCGCGCGTACCCGGGCAGACAGTAGGTTTCATCCGGGCGGACTGACGGCGCCGAACAGCCATGGCCGGGGAAATCAAGAGCTACCAGTCGATAGCGCTTGCCGAGCGGGCTTTCGAGTTGACGTTGGAAGCTCAAAGCGGATAGCGAGTTGGCGTGAAGCAGTAAAACGGCAGGACCTCGACCACTGCTCTCGTAGAACCACAGTCGGCCCCAGTTCAGATCCAGGTACTTGCCTCCCATGTGCTGCTCTCGGTCGAGTCAGTTATCGGGCGACGTTTACCGCACGCATTGCATCACGGCGATCAACCCTGCCCGATTGTGTACCGAAGTCTTCTCGTAGATCGCCTTGATGTGGGTCTTTACGGTATCCGGTGAAAGTGTAAGGCGACGCGCGACCGACTTGTGCGTGTGGCCCTCCATCAGAAGATTCGCCACAGTTCGTTCCCGGTCGGTCAGGAGGTCTGCCGGAACAAGACGCCGTGCCCTGAGGAACAACAGACCGGCGCTGTTCTTCGCTAGGACCGCGATTGTCCGTCCGCGAAACAGACCTTCTGCGAGAAGCCGGTCCATCATGTCTTTCGGAAGTCTTCGTCGAACTGGATTGCTGAATTCTTCTTCAAGAATATTGAAGAACGTAGCGTCTCCATGAAGCACGAACCCTCGTCTATCGGCGATTGCATACTCAAAAGCAAGCTCGCGACTTGCCCGATACAGTCGCGCCTGGCCAACATCGCGATTGATGCGTACCGCCTCGAAAAGGTGTGGTACCAGGATCTTCCCCAGATGATATTCACTGTCTCGCCAGTGATCGTCAGGATTGGACCGATAAAGAGAAACCCACTCCAGGAATTCATTCTCGCGGTCCGCGCGATAGGTTATTAAGTCGGATTGATGCCCGAGCTTTTTAGCGTACGACCGAAGTCCGGCAAATGATTTGCTAGTAAATGCCGTGGGAGCATGAACGCGGATAGTCACTAAGCCGGGCTTGGTCATATCAAAAGCCCCGGCGGCGACAACGTCTTCATCCCTGACCGCCAGGTATTCTTTCACAAGTTCTGGCGGCTGGTTATACGTATGCGACTGGTGAATATCCAGCCCAGCTGGTGTCATCGTCGCCTCGCCCCACCATGAAGAGGTAAAGCGAAGACAAGATTGCAGTTGCTCCAGCGCAACCTGCTGAAATGCATCCAGCGAAGCGTTCCGCCCCGCCTCATAGATCTCCAAGAGCGCGTGGCTGATCTTGTCAAGCGTGGAAATCCTCGGATTCATCACAGCCCTCCCTACGACCGAAGAGGTCGTTGCTGCAACGTAGAGCGTCGGCAGTTAGCCGCGAAGCAAGAATCTTTAGCTGGGAATGCGGGGCCACCCACGCCAAAGACATACCTGCAGCATTCCTCGAATTAAATCCACTCCTAAGATTGCGTTTCTTGCTGTGCGGGAAGCATTTGCATTCTTCATCACCCAATTGGGTGATTGCAAGCTCCTTGGTCCGGAAATAATACTCTCCCCCAAAGGCCCGAGGCGGGATCGACAAGAAGCTCGTTTGGCGGGGGTCGGCGACCAGCGGCGACCGGCATTCGGCGAGACATTCGATGAGACGCCCTCGGATGCAGTCGAGCGTCGAATCGTGGGGCTGCGTATTCGGTGAACCACATAAGACCGCAAAGGAGAGGGATCATGAAACCGCAATGGGGACTCTCAATCTTCGGAGCATTGTCCTTGGCATTCGTCGGCGCGACGGCGTCCGCCGCGCCGATGAAAGAACTCGCCGTCTACAAGGAAAGCCTCGGCAAATTCAGTTGCGAAGCCAGGGAAACGGGCTCCGGAAAGACGTTCAAGGCAACCGTGGAGAAGGCGGTCGAGTTCGACGGCTATACCTATACCGAGCGCTACACCGAGATGAAGAGCGCCGACCATCCAAAACCCTGGAATGGCATTTTCCTGATGTCCTACGACCCCGCTTCCTCGCGCTGGGTCCGCAACGGCATCGACAACTCGGGCGAGCGCAACGCCGCCAGCTCGAGCGGCTGGAGCGGGAATACCTGGGTATGGGAAAACGATGCCGTAAACATCGTCATCAACAAGCAGGGCAAAGCAGGATTCACATTCGCCGTCGACCTGAAAGAAGCGAACGGGACGAAGCGCGTAGTCGAAGCTACATGCAAGCGCGTGTGAGCGCGACGCGCGCAGGGCTGCGCAAGCTCAAAGAAAGTCGTCGGCTCTCCGGGCGCCGGTCGCCCTGTCGCCGGCGGACGCATTCGCAATCTGTCGGGGAAAGGACACACAAATGAAGCAATTGATGCCGATCATGCGTCTCCATCGTCCCAACGTCGTTCTCCAACGGTTCGCAGATGACCTCGCTTCGACGCGGACATCTCTCGGCGCTGTGGCCGCACTGCTGCTGGCGGCATGCGCGGGCGGCGCATCCGCGCCCACCTTGGGCCAGGCTGCGTTGACGAAGGACGAAGAGATCGCCATTCACACCAACACCGTCGTCAAAGGAAACATGGGCAACGGCGACCGCTTCGAGAGCGTCTACGGCTCGGACGGAACCGTAAAGAGTCGCTATTTCTGGAACGGCGGTTCGGACAGCGACGAGGGGACCTGGTCGCTGTCGGGCGATAACAACGCCGTGTGCTTTGCGTGGAACAAATGGGAAAAGAGCTGCTGGATCGACTACAAGGCCGGCGACAAGTACTTCTCCCGCGAGCAGGGCGGCAAGAGGAGGACAGCGACCTTCTCGGTCGCGGCGCGCTGAAAGAACCCTCCTGCTTCTCCTCCCCAGGATCGCCCGCGCAGTCCCCTACCTGAGCGAGACGTTTCCTTGGACTCAGCCCATCGCCTTGCACTACGATGGGCTCTTTTTTAAGATTCTCCCGCGCCCGGTCCTTTCCCGGGGCCAGTTGAAGGCAGCGCAACCGCTACACGCCGGTTTCTCGCGTAGCCGGGTCCGAATCTGAATCGTTATATCTTTCGGGTCGCCGAATCAACGGCCGCGCGCCGGTCCCGTCCACACCGCATCGGGGCGCGAGGCGGCCGCCACAGGGCGAAGTTGTAACGAAACGCACCAAGCAGGGAACACGCCGCCGACATCGGCGGGCAAGTCGTATCCAGGTGGATTCTTTGTGGAGGAGACCAAAAATGCCGAGCAAGAACGCCTCAAAACTCAGCCGACGCACGTTCATCAAGGCTGGCGCAGCATTGGGTGCCGCGACCGCCATCGGGCCGTACGTCATCCAGGCCCGCGGGGAAACCCCGATCAAGGTCGGGGTGCTGCTGCCGAAATCCGGACCCTACGCAGTGCAGGGCGAAAACGGATACAACGGGGCCCAGATCGCCGTCCAGGACTTCGGCGGCCACGTCCTGGACCGGCCGATCGAGCTGGTCTGGCTCGACGAATCCGGCCCGCAGAAGTCGCAGCAGAATATGCGCAAGCTCGTCGAGGAAGAAAAAGTCGTCGCCGTGCAGGGCGGGGTTTCGAGCGGGGACGTGCTGGCGCTGATGCCGATCGCGGAGCGCGCGAAGACCCTGTTCATCGCCACCGGGCCGAACGCCACCGAGATCACGGGGAAAGACTGCGCCCGCTATACTTTCCGCGTCGATCTTCCGAACCGGGTCACCGTGCGCAGCACTTATCCGTCGCTGTCCAAGCGAGGCAAGGACTGGTATTTCGTTTCGGCCTCGTACGCATGGGGCATCGATGCCTATAACCAGATGAAGGAGCTACTCGTCCAGGACGGCGGCAAGGTGCTCGGCGCCGACCAGGCGCCGCTCGGCACCTCCGACTTCAGCTCCTATATTCTGAAGATCCAGCAGGCCAATCCGCAGGTGGTGTTCCTCGGGCTGGGCGGAACCGATCTGACGAATTTTCTGAAGCAGTTCCACGACGTCGGACTGACCGGCAAGATCGAGCTTTCCTCGCCGATCGTGAACGATTCCGACCTGTGGGCGGCGGGCCCCGGCGCGGCGACCGGACTGTTTCCGAAGCTGTGGAATTACACCGGCCCGCACATCACGCAAAGAAGCGAGGCGTTCGCCAAGAAGTACCGGGCCAGATTCGGCCAGCCGCCGGAGGTCGAAGGCTGGCAGGACTGGTTCGGCTGCACCTCGATCCTGACCGCGATCAAGGAAGCCCGGTCGACCGAATCGCCCAAGCTCGTCCGCTTCCTCGAGGAGCACAAGTTCGAAGGCTACAAGGACAAGCCGATCTACTATCGGTCCTGGGATCATCAGCTCGTGCAGCCGACGCTGGTGGCGCGGGTCAAGCCGAAGATCACCGACAAGTACGACTATTTCGATATCATCGCCGAGTTCCCGCAGGGCGGCATGACGCTCGAGGAATTCTACGGATCGAAGGAAGAAATCGGCTGCAAGCTCGGTGAGCTTTGAGCGGCCGCGACTGAACTGAGCAATGCCGGGACCGGGGCCGGGCACGCGCCCGGCCCCGGTTTTGTGTCCTTGGGGGGAGGGGATGCAGGATGAATGAAGTCGCGGTGGTCCTGTCCCAGGTCGTCAACGGCCTGGTCCTGGGATTCCTGTTCGTGCTGATCGCGATCGGGCTCTCGGTCATCTTCGGGATGCTCGGCCTGGTCAATTTCGCGCACGGCGCCTATTTCGCGCTCGGCGCCTACTTCGCCCTCACCCTGTATCCCTACGTCGGCGGGCTCGCGGTGGTGATCCTCGCCCCGCTGCTGGTCGGACTCGTCGGCATGCTGGTGGAAAGCACCCTGATGCGGCCGATCTACGGCAAGGAGCCGCTGCTGGGGCTGTTTCTGACTTTCGGCCTCGCGCTGTTCATCGAGGAACTCATTCGCACCATCTGGGGCTCCACGGGTCACCCCTATAGCGCGCCCGAGTTTCTTTCCGGTTTCTTCCAGTACGGCCCGATCCTGGTGACCCGCTACCGGGTCGCGGTGCTGGTCGTCACGGTCGCCATCGTGCTCGGCATCTGGCTGTTCCTGGAGAAAACGCCGTACGGGCGCGTGATCCGCGCCGGCAGCCGCGATCCCGAGATGGTGAGCATGCTCGGCATCAACCTGAAGCGCGTCTTCACCATGGTGTTCGGCCTCGGCACCTGCGTGGCCGGCGTGGCCGGCGTGCTGGCGGCGCCCCTGTGGAGCGTGGTGCCCTCGATGGCCGAGAGCGCCATCATGCCGGCGTTCGTCGTCGTCACCATCGGCGGGCTCGGCAGCTTCGGCGGCGCGATCGTCAGCGGCTTGCTGGTCGGCATCTCGATCAGCCTGACGATCCAGTACTGGCCGGCGGCATCGAGCGCCGCGATGTACGCGCTCATGGTGATCGTCCTGCTGGTGCGTCCACGCGGCCTGTTCGGCGAAACCTGGGAGCGGTTCGAATGAGCCGCGTGCGCGCCGTGCTGCTGCACCCGCTCGCGATCCTCGCGGCGGCATTCGTCGTCCTGCCTTTCGTTCTGCCCTTGATCGGGTCGACCGTCAGCCTGTCCACCGAGATCGTTCTGTATACGCTGTACGGTCTCGGCTACAACCTGCTGCTGGGCTATACCGGACTGGTCTCGTTCGGCGCCTCGGCGTATTTCGGCATGGCGAGCTATGCGGCGGGACTCGCGTTCCTGCATCTCTTTCCGAACGTATATCTGTCGGTGGCGTTCGGCACCGTCTTCGCCGCCCTCGTCGGGCTGGTGCTCGGGGTGCTGATCCTGCGCCGCCGCGGGATCTATTTCTCCTTGCTGACGCTCGCCTTCACCCAACTCTTTTTCGAGATCTGCTACACGTGGACCAGCTTCACCGGCGGCGAGAACGGTCTGCAGGGCGTGACGCGGCCCAGCCTGGAGAACCCGTTGCGGTTTCATTTCTTCTCCGTCGCGCTCGTGCTGGTGGCGATCTATCTGCTGTGGCGAATCGTGCACTCCCCGTTCGGGCGCGTATTGCAGGCGATCCGCGACAACGACCAGCGGGCGCGCTGCCTCGGCTACGACACCCATCGATACAAGCTGCTCGCCTTCGTGCTCTCCGCCACGTTCATGGGCCTGGCCGGCAGCCTGCTGACCTTCCTGATCCAGGGCGTGTACGCCGACAACATGAACTGGCAACACGCCGGCGACCCGGTGATGATGACCATTCTCGGCGGCATGCATCACTTCATGGGACCGCTTTGGGGCTCGACCGTGTACATCGTGCTCAGCGATCAGCTCAGCACCTACACCGAGCACTGGTGGCTCGCCTTCGGCGTCATCCTGATCGCCTTCATCCTGCTCTCCCCGGAGGGGCTTTCCGGCATTTACGCGCGGCTGCGCAACACGCGGCGCTGGGACTTGACCCGCGGCGAAACGCCGCTGCGGCCTGCCGGCGTGGCGCACCTGTTCGCCGACCGGACCGCGCACGCCGACACCCGAGCCGTTCTCGCCGTGCGCGGCCTGCGCAAGCGCTTCGGATCGCTGGTCGTGGCGGACAACGTCGACCTAGACCTGCGCCCCGGAGAGCTGCACAGCCTGATCGGCCCGAACGGCGCGGGAAAAACGACGTTCTTCAACATGCTGACCGGCTTGATTCCGCACGACGCGGGAACGATCGTGTTCCGGGACCGCGACATCGGCGCACTGCCGGCGCATCAGCGCATCAACGCGGGGATCGCGCGCTCCTTCCAGATCGTGAGCGTGTTCCGGAACCTGACGGTGTACGAGACGGTGCGCGTCGCGGTGCAGGCGAAGAGCCGGCACGGAAAATCGCTGTGGCGGGACGCCTACGCGCTACCGGAGGTCAACGAGCGCGTGTGGGCGCTGCTCGACATCGTCAATCTATCCGGCCGGGCGGGCGAGATCACGGCAAATCTCGCCCACGGCGAACAGCGGCTGCTGGAAATCGCGCTCACTCTCGCGACCGACCCCGACGTGCTGTTGCTCGACGAGCCGCTGGCCGGTCTCGGCGATGCCGACCGCGAGCGCATCGGCCGGGTCATCAAGGGTCTCGCGGGCAGGCACAGCATCCTGCTCATCGAGCACGACATCGACCGCGTGCTGTCGCTGTCGGATCGCATCACCGTGCTGCACCAGGGCCGCGTGATCGCGGAGGGAAAACCGCAGGAGATCGCCCGCCATCCCGACGTGATCGAGGCGTACCTGGGCCGCGGCGCCGAGGCCGCTGCGGTTCGTCCCGCCGCCGCGGAGCGCGCCCGCGCGGTTCCGGCCGCCGCGGCGCTGCGGCTCGAAGAAGTGGTGGCCGGTTACAACGGCAGTACGATCCTGCACGGCATCAGCCTCGAGGTCGGCGCCGGCGAAGTGGTGGCGCTGCTGGGCCGCAACGGCGTCGGCAAGACGACCACGCTGCGCACGATCATGGGCGGCGTGCGCTCGAGCGCCGGGAAAATCAGTCTCGGTGGCACCGACATCACCCGCCGCTCGCCCGACCAGATCAACCGGCTCGGGATTTCGGTGGTTCCCGAAGGGCGGCGGATATTTCCCAATCTGACCGTGTCGGAAAACCTGATGCTCGCGCACCGGCCCGGAGGCTGGAGCATGGAACAGGTCTTTGCCCTTTTTCCGACGCTGGGGGGCAGAAGGTCTGCGCGGGGCGACGCGTTGAGCGGCGGAGAGCGCCAGATGCTCGCCATCGCGCGTGCGCTCATGGCGCCCACGAACGTGATCCTGCTCGACGAACCCCTCGAAGGCCTGGCGCCGGCGATCATCACGGAAGTCCTGGCTGCGATCGCCCGGCTCCGGGAACATGCGAGCATCCTGATCGCCGAACAGAAGGTCGGGCTGGTCCTGCAAATGGCCGATCGGGTCTACGTCATGGTCAGCGGCCAGATCGCGTTCCGCGGCGCGGCGCGCGAATTGCAGCAGGACCAGGAATTGCAGATGCGCCTCCTCGGCGTCTAGCGAAGCACCGAAAAAGAGCGCGCGAAAACGGCCGACTCGGTGCTTTTATCGCACCAAATTCAGGAGTTCCATTGATTGAGCGATCGCGCCATGCGTCCTATACGTAACAAGGTCGACGTAGTCCTCCCTTGTACGTCATGCCATTCAAGCTCTACTTCACCGACGCGTGGCATCCGGAGGCGGAGCACCTCAGACCGGTGAGTCTCAAGCCGAAGCAATTCCGGAGACTGGACGTCGCGCTCGATGTCGCGTGCCGCCTGCTCGACCGCGGGCCCACCTGGGTGGTGTGGGAAATCCGCGGGCCGGACGACGCCGTGGTAATGGCGCGAAACCAGATCAACGCGGAGTATTTCCGGCGCAAGGGCAGGCTGCCGCCGAGCGCCCAGCCGAGCGACTCTTAGCCCGCGGCGTCCGGCAAAACACTCGGGTCGTCCCGCTGCGATACGCGAAGGCCGCAGCCTTCGAAACGATCAGTACGTGCCGCCGCCCTGCCGCGCCAGGCACTCCTGGTATGCCTTCGGATCCGCTTTCAACCTCTCGCAGTCCTGTCCCGAGTCGTAGTAGCCGGGATAGGGGCCCATCGGATACAGCGGCCACATGTCGTAAGGAAACATGCCGTAGGAGTAGAAGCCGAAGCCGTTGACGATCACTGACGGCGGCGGGGGCGTTCGAACCGGACAAGCATTCGGCGAACCGGCGGGCAGCCCCGCCTTGCAATGGGAGGGCACTGCCTGAACGGATTGCTGATTCGGCGCGGCGAGCGCCACCTGCGGCATGGTGCTGCCGCGGCCCATGAGCGTCGTGTTCGGCGACCGCCCCGGGGCCGCTATTGCGGGCGCACCTGCAATGTTCGCGGATCCGACCGCGGGCGAACCCGATGCGCCCTGGCTCGCGCGGCCGTGCTGCAGCATCGAAGACAACGGTATCCCCGGCCCGGCCTGCTGTCGTCCGGGCGCGGGTGCGGCGTGCCACATGCCGCCGATGCCTCCGCCGCCGCGACCGGGCCCGATGCCGCTCATCGGGCCGCCGGCGGAACGTCCGAACGAGGACCCCATGCGGCCGTGCGATCCTCCGCCCAAGTGACCGCCCGAGGACCCGGAAAACAATCCGCCGAACGATCCGTGCGAACCGTGCGACCCGAATGAACCGAACGAGCCGTGCGAGCCGCCTCCGGACTGGGCCGCGGCGGCAATTCCCGAAATCGCCAGAAAGAAGAAGACCAGCGTAAACGAAAGCGCGGTTTTCATGGCAGGCTCCCGTCATCGTTCGCGCGCCGGCGCAACGACCGCGCCTCGCGCTGCTCGCCGGCGCCGAGCCCGTATTCCTGCCGCAGCAGCCGGCTCTCTTTACCATGAGACCGGCATTCCGCCGCGCCGGTTGCGCTGCGATCGATCGGTCCCATGACAGTCGGAAACCACCGCTGCGGGCAACCGCAGGATCCCCGCGCTATCATGGCGGCCGCCTCGGACCGAAGACGCCCGCGAGCGGATCGCCGCTCTCTGTCTCCAAGAACGAGTTTCCCCCTTCGCCGGAGGACAGCCGCGATGAAATTTCAGTTCGTAACTGCGCTGCGGACATGGGTTCTCGGCGTGGTGTGCGCGATCGGAATTTCCGCTGGCGCTTTCGCGGCGGAACAGAAGAACGCCGCGCCCGAGGAGCGTCTCGTCAGCGGCAGGCTCGGGCTCGGGGCGCTGGTGTTTTCCCGCTACAGCGGCGGCGCATCCTATTCGACCTGGCCCGTGCCGCTCGCCTCTCTGCGCTTCGGCGACTATGCCTATATCGACTACTGGGAGGCGGGCGTGTTTCTGCTCGGCAACGAAGCAAAGACGCTGGGGCTCGCGCTGGTCGCATCGCCGCGGGTTGGATTCCACGCCGGCGATGGCCCGCGGCTCGCCGGGATGATGATGCGAAGGACGAGCCTCGAAGCCGGCCCGACGCTGTTCTACGACACCGGGATGGGCGTGCTGAGCCTGGGATATCTGCACGATGCCGTCGCCGCCAGCAACGGCGCCACGGTGCGGCTCGCCGCCCTGAAGCGCATCGAGATCGCCGATCGTCTCGGCGTCGACGCCTTCGTGTACGGCGACCGCCTGAGCGCCAAGGTCGGGGACTACTACTACGGCGTGGGCCAGGACGAGGCGACGTCCACACGGCCGTTCTACCAGCCCGGCGGCGGCGTCAACGTCACCGTCGGGCTGCACTTCAATTACGACTTCGGCGACAGGAGCACCTTCCTGTTCGGCTACGAAGGCACGCGCCTGGGCGGCGCCTTCGCCGACAGCCCCATAGTCGAAAAAAGGCTGGGCAATCTCTTCTACGCCGGCTACGGCTGGCGTCTGTAGCGCGGCGCTGCGACGCGGCCGCGCTTTCCGCGGGCGAAACGAGTCAGGCCGGCGCTAGCGCGCGCCCGCCGGTCGCTTCTTCCCGCCGCGTGCCGGCCGCTGGCCCTCCTTCGGGGACAGGAAACCTTCCGCGCGGTCCGGCGGCACCGCGGGGCTCACGAGGAATCCCTGTATTTCGTCGCACTGCAGTTGCTCGAGAAACTTCAGTTGCTCCGCGGTTTCGACCCCCTCGGCGATGACCTTCAGGCCCAGGGAGTGCGCCAGGGAAACGACGCCCGACACGATCACGGCGCTCTCCGGGCTGTCGATCATGGTGACGACGAACGAGCGATCGATTTTCAGGGCATTGACCGGCAATCTCGCCAGGTAACTGAGCGAGGAATACCCGGTGCCGAAATCGTCGATCGCGACGTGGAAGCCCAGGTCGCGGATCGCGCGCAGCTTCTGCACGTTTCCCTCGATGTCCTGCATGACGAGGCTCTCGGTGATTTCCAGGTCCAGCCCGTTCGGATCGCCTTTGCATGCCTCGAGCGCGCCCTGCAGCGCCTCGACGAAATTCTTTTGCTGCAGTTGCAGCGGCGAGACGTTGATTGCGATGCGCGGCGGCGTCAGGCCTTTTTTTCCCCACGCCCGGCAGTCTTCGAACGCCCGGCGGATGGCCCAGTTTCCCGCTTCCAGGATCATCCCGGTTTCTTCCAGCAGGGGAATGAATTGTCCGGGGGCGACGAGCCCGGATTGCGGATCGTTCCAGCGAATCAGCGCTTCCAGCCCCGTTATCTGGCCGCTCGCCGTATTCACCTTGGGCTGGTAATAGAGGACGAATTCTTCGCGCTCGATGGCCTGGCGCAGCTTGTTTTCCAGGACCAGCTTCTCGGCGACCCGCGCGTTCATTTCGGGCGCGTAGAAGAGGTACCTTTCGCCCGAGGATTTCGCCTGCTTGAGCGCAGCTTCTGCGTTCCGGAACAGCGTCTCCGCGTCCTGCCCGTCGTTGGGATAGAGGGCGACGCCCGCTTTCGCCGAGATTCCGAACTCCTGCCCGTTCAACGTGAAGGGCTGGCCGAGAAGCGGGAAGACCCGCTCCTGAAGTATGTTCGCCGCGTCGTCTTCGTGTTTCAGGGCGGCGAGGGCGATGGCGAAGGTGTCGCCGGTGGTGCGCGCCAGGCTGACCGGATCGCGCAACACCCCGCCGAGGCGTTCGGCCACCATCTTGAGCAGGGCGTCGCCGGCGTGGCGGCCCAGCGTGTCGTTGATGCGCCTGAAGCGGTCGAGGTTGAACAGCATCGCCGCCACGATGCTCTTGCCCCGCTTCGCGGCATGAACGAACTGGCTCAGTCGGTCGTGGAACAGCTCGCTGTTGGGAAGCCCGGTGAGCGTGTCGTAATAAGCCAGGAAGTTGAGCTTTTCCTCCTTCTCGATGTGTTCCAGCGCGAACGAGACGTCGCCCGCCAGCTCCGACAGGAGTTTTACTTCCTCCTGGTCGAAAAATCCGGTTTCCGGGGCGTACAGCGAGATCAGCCCGACCGCCTCTTTGCCGACCAGCAATGGCAGCACCGCCCCGGAACGATAGCCGCGCTCGAGGTGTTCCTTGGTGTAGAAAATATCCGGATCGGTGGCGAAGTCGCTGGTGATCAGCGGCGCCTTGCTGCGGATCGCGCGGCCCGCGGGCCCCTCGCCCAGGAAGATTCCCTCCTCGATCGACAGCCTCTGGAAGATCCTGAAGAACCCGTCTTCGAATCCCGCCCACGCCACCGGCTCGACCTTCCGGGTGGCCTTGTTCACCAGCCCGATCCATGCCATCCGAAAGCCGCCGTGCTCCACGGCGATGCGGCAGGTCTCCCGGAACAGCTCCTGCCGGTCGCGGATGCGCACGATGGCGGCGTTGATGCCGCTCAGGACGGCCTGGATCCGGCTCAGGCGCGCGATCTTCTGCTCCTGGCTGCGGCGCCGGGTGATGTCGTGGAAGATGACCTGCACGGTGCCGTTGTCGAGCATCTTGATGCTGATCTCGGCGGGGAAGGCGCTGCCGTCCTTGCGCCGTACCATGCGCTCGAAGCGCAGCACCTCGCCCGTGCGGACTCGCTTCATACGCTCGGCATGGATTTCCTTTTCCTCCTCGAGGTAGGTTTCCCTTCCGTTCATCCCGAGCAGTTCGCTCTCCGTGTAGCCCAGCAGTTCGCAACCGCGAGAGTTCACCAGAAGGAAATTGCCTTCCGCGTCGCTGACGAAGATGCCGTCCGAGGCCTGCTCGATCAGTTGGCGGTATTTGGTTTCGCTTTCCCGTATCTGCTGCTCCGCGCGCATGCGGTCGGTGATGTCCTCGGCGATTCCCACCAGGCGGTAGATGCGGCCTTTTGCATCCCGCACCGGGAAGCCCCGATCGTGAATCCAGCGCACCGAGCCGTCCGGCCGAGCGATCCGGTACTTGAAGTCCAGCACGCCTTTTCCGGCGACCATCTTCTGGGAGTGCTCCAGCAGCCGCTCCCGGTCTTCGGGAAGGACGGCCTGCATCCATTCCCGGTGCGCGTTCTTCAGGTCGCCGGCCGGCCGCCCCCACACCTGCTCGTAGGCCGGGCTGACATAGATGCTTTCCCCGGTTTCCGCCGAGTTCATCCAGAACACCTCGCGGATGTTCTCCGCCAGTTGCCGGAAGCGCTCCTCGCTTTCTCTCAGCTCCCGTTCCGCGTGCCTGCGTTCGGTGACGTCGTAGGCCACCACCATGCGCGCCCGCTTGCCTTCGAACAGGAGGTCGTGGGAAGAGATTTCGACGTCGATCAGCTTTCCGTCCTTGGTCCGGTGCTGCCAGGCGCCGGACTCGCTCACTCTCGGAAGCGGCTGCGCGATCAGGTCCCGCAGCCGGGGGCGGTCTTTTTCGGGGCGGATGTCCTGGATGGTCATCCCCAGGAACTCTTCGCGGCTGAACCCGTAGCGCGCCACCGCGGTGTCGTTCACTGCGAGGAAGCGCAGCGTCTCGACGTCGTACACCCACATGGGATGCGGGTTGCTTTTGAACA